>Ga0182030_10014542_pt1 | contig 15517 bp, 9 predicted proteins | sample 812S3MmetaG_FD_121299 | JGI IMG/M metagenome (GOLD analysis project Ga0182030, IMG submission 121299) | Permafrost microbial communities from Stordalen Mire, Sweden - 812S3M metaG (Illumina Assembly) | ecosystem: Environmental > Terrestrial > Soil > Wetlands > Permafrost | place: Sweden... | reverse complement strand
GCTGTCCGCGTTGCCATAGTCGCGATGAACGTTGGTAGGATCGCTGACACTGCCGCCTTCGCCGATGTTGTCGTCGAGGGCGTGGGAGTACATATAGTTGACCGTGAATTCAAGGCCGCTCGAAAGCCGCTTTTGCAGTGTAAGAAAGCCACCGTTGAAACTTGACGTGGCTCCGGAGTGAATCAGGTTGATGGCGCCGAAACTCGTGTTGGGGCGCTTGGCTGTGCCTGCAAAAACTGGACGCCCGTCAGCAAGCAGCGTGCCCGTCGCAGTCAGATTTGTGTCGGCATAGTAGAGTCCGTGGCGCAGGGCCGCAAATTGATAGCCGATAGTCAGTTGAAAATTGTCTCCAAGCTCTTGTTGAATTTGAAGATTGGCCTGATGCTGATACGTGTTGTGGAAGTTCTGGTCGAAGGCGGTGATGCTTGGAGGCACTTCATAGGTTCCGCCGCTGAATTGCGGGACATTCGGGAAGACGGGCGAACCGGGGGTGCTGCCGGTGACAAGGTAGCTGAGAAGGCGGTGCCCATTGATCTGTGCTGCGTTGTAGAAAGTAGCAAGTCCAGGGACGTCGTAGTACATGCCGTAAGCGGCGTGTACTGTCGTCTTGCGGCTGCCGAAGGGAGACCAGGTGATGCCCAGGCGCGGCGCAATATCGCTGTAGTCATTGGGCACGCTACGTGAGAGCGGATTCGGCGCGAGAGGATCGAAGGTCGGGAAGAGGATAACCTCGTAACGTGCGCCGACGTTAGCCACTAGACTGGATGTGAGGCGAATCTCATCCTGAGCGAAACCATTGACGAAATTGAAGGCCAGGCGGATCGCTGGATTACCGCTGTAGGCAGTGAGCTGGGTATAGGTGTAAGGCAATCCGGTGGCAGGGTCGGTCTCCTTGGCGACCGTGTTGAGGTACTGATTGAGTGAGCTGACCGCAGGGCGTCCGTTACTCGCGGCGAGCCCGCTGAATGTGAAGGTAGGTGCCGTTCCGGAAAGGTTGGCAAAGAGTTCGTGATCGAACTCGCCGCCGAATTTCAGGGTATGGCGTCCGCGCGTCCAGGTGAGGTTGTCGAGCACGGCGGTGCTGCGTTCTGTCGTCGTGGTGGTCGTGAGAGGGCTGAAGCCGATGTTGGCGACACTGCTGATGTTGATCAGAACATCGCCTGCGGGCGAGCTGTTGACCACCGGGTAGTCTGCTGTGTCGCGCTGAATGGTTCCGAATCGAAGCTCGTTGAGCAGCCTGCTGGACAGTACCGTGGCCAACTGAACGCCGCCGCCGTTCTGATGATCGAGATAACGGGAACCACGATCGACGATGCTGAGGCCGCTGTCGTTGTTGGGCTGATGATTGGTGAATCGAGCGTAGCGGACATAGCCGCTGTTCCTGGAGTTTAGTGTGTAATCGACCTTGCCGACGAGAGTGCGGTAGGTTTCACCAAAGGGTGCGGTGCCGATTTCGTCGCTGGGCAGTCCGAGCGCGGCAGCGTTGGCCGGTGTAATGGTGATGGCGTTGGGAAGAGTGTATGGATTGTTCTCAAACTGACCGAAGAAGAAGAGCTTGTGTTTGAGAATCGGGCCTCCGAGGGTAAATGCCTCATCGGTCCAGCTTCGGTCTGGCTGTGCAGTGGCGAGCGTCGGGATCGCCTCCACATCGGTTGGGCGCCACTGTCCCAGGGCCGATCCGTGAAATGAATCAGTGCCGGACTTTAGTAAGACGTTGATTTGCCCGCCGGCAGCCCTGCCAAATTCGGCCGAATAGCCGTTCGCCAGGGTTTGGGTCTGCGCAATTGCTTCTGGGGTGACGATGATGAGGCGAATCTGCCGTGTGCCGCCATGCTGTGTATCGTCGAGGCCGTCCAGGTTCCACTGCGAGCGCTCAGTTCCTCCAAAGGTGAACTGGGTTGTCGAAAATGTACTGGTTGGCATTCCGATGACGCCGGGAGATAGAAGCAGGAAGTTATATGCCTGCCGCGAAAGTATGGGCAGGTTCTCGGTCTCCTTGCGGTCGAGCACGGCGCCTACGGTTGAGGTTCCGGTGTCTATGATGTCGGAGCCAGCTTCAACCTCGACTGTCTGCGAAGTGCTTCCGATTACCAGGGATATGTCCAGCCGCGCCTCCTGGCCCACGCTGAGCACGATGCCTTCCAGCGTGTTTGTCTGGAAGCCGCTGGCGACGGTGACCAGCCGGTAGACCCCTACCGGGACGAGCGGAAAGCGGTAATAGCCCCTCTCGTCCGTTGTCACCTCTTGAGAGATCCCAGTGCTGACGTTCGTCAAGGTGCTATGAGCGCCAGAGATCGCACTCTTCGAGGGATCTACGACATAGCCGTTCACGGCAGCGTCGACAGCGTTCGCCTGGGCGAACGAAGCGATCGGGAACGCCGTAAACAACAAAAGCATTAAAGAACAAAGATTGCGAATCACGCCACTCTCTCCTGAGTCATGGTTGGAAGGAAACTTCTGATAGGTGCCAAATGGTCCATAGGCGGCTTTGCCGGGTTCAGGTCGAATCGGAATGGAGTATCGTTTGCTCTTCGAACCCGTCAGCTCACATAAGGATTACCACCGCATTTCGCACCAACCAAAACAAATCACTGCAACAGGCCCGATACATGGGGTAACACGTTGACAATAATATGCTTGCCTGGGGAGTCACTGTATCCGATACAGTGAATAGAGTGTTACAGGCTTGTTCACGTGGTGTTTACATAGGCCTGTTTTACTTGTATTGAGCATGATGATCGCCGTTGACAAAGAGACTGATCGGTTAGGGAGTGCGGCCGCAGACTCTCGCCGCGAACTGGTGAGCCGGGTTATTGCGTCTGCTCCGCTTTCAAAATCCGAACGGCTATCGAGCCTTCTTGTCTATATCTGTGAAGTCGCTTTGGACGGTCGAGCGGATGAGCTCAACGAACAGAACATTGGTGAAGCGGTCTTCGGCCGATCGCACAATTACGACTCCGCAAACGATGGGATCGTAAGGGCGCAGGTGAGCCGTCTTCGGCAGAAATTGGACCTCTTTTTCGATGGAGAAGGCGCGAGCGAGCCAATCCGGATCGTGATTCCCAGAGGGGGTTATGTCCCCTTCTTTGAACCCCGTCTGCTGAAAGGCGCAAGCGCGGCGGTACCCGTCTTGACGCCGGCGCCGATTCAAGCTGCGGTGGATTCACCCGGAACGCCGCCACGAGTCGAACGAAAACATTCGACAAGCACACTCGCACTGGTGAGCCTGGTGGCAGTTCTTGCCATCGCTGTCCTTCTATTGCTGTGGAAAGATCAACGTGCACTTACGAAGACAGAAGCCACTCATCCTGCCGGGCACATCTTCTGGAGCCAGATCTTCTCCGCGGATCAGCCGACAACGGTTGTGCTTGCGGATAGCAATTTAGTCACTTGGCAAGGATTGATGAAGCGGGACATCAGTCTGGCCGAATATCTCAACGGCGATTATCGAACGACCATCCTGCCGACAGCCACGTATCTGGAGAGAGAGGCGTTTGGAGTTGCACGTGGACGATATACGTCGATGATCGACGTCGAAATGGTCCAGTACTTCGCGCAGATTGCTCGTCTTGAGAATGGCAAATCGGATGTACGCTATGCGCGCGACCTCAGGCCTAACGACCTAAAGCAAGGCAATATCATTCTCAGCGGAAGTCCGGAAGCAAACCCATGGGTTCAGCTCTTCGAGCATGATATGAACTTTGTCTTCTCCTATGATCGAACCAATCAGAAGACATCGGTGCTCAACCGCGCCCCCAAGGGGAGTGAGCCTCGACAATGGGACTCTACGTCCACCGATAAGCAGCATCACGTCTATGGAGTGGTTGCATACGTGCCTAACATCAGCGGAAACGGGAATGTCCTCATACTTGAGGGTACAACGATTGCGGGGACCGAATCCGCATTGGATTTCGTCTCCGACGATTCTCAGCTCCTTCCATTTCTGAAGCAGGTACGCCGCGCCGATGGGAGGCTTCCGCATTTTGAATTGGTTCTTGGAACGAACAACATGAGCGGGAGCGCGGTCAAGGGCAACATTCTCGCGTGGCGGATACGAAACTAGATAAGCGGCAAGGGCACGGAATCGTCGTTCTGATCTTTGCATCCTCCGCTACCTAGCGTTGGAATTGTGGATGATCGGTTCACGGGACAGTCTTTAAAGGGACAACGGCAAAGATGTTATTCAGTTCTCGTCGCATTCTTGACTCACTCTTCCTACTGATTGGCTGCACAGCAGTGCTACCGAGCCTGCCAGCCCAGGATGTTTCCGTCCGTCACGTTTCCACGCCGGACTATGTGGCCAGCGTCTATCCCTTTCTTGGGGTGGATTGGGGCGGGAACACATTCGTGGGCGCAGCAGTCCCTTTCGGGATGGTGAAGCTGGGCCCGGATATGGAGAGCTTTGATGGTCGTCCTTCCAGCTTTGGCTATCTCAGCGGGGGGCGTATTCTTGGCTTCAGCCATCTTCATCTCAGCGGCGCCTCCGGCAAGTACGGCAATATTCTTGTGGCTCCCGTCACAGGGCCGCTCGATCTGGCGGATGTCAAATCTCCGCGCACGGATGAGACAAACCACCCCGGCTACTACGCCGCAACGCTTACGCGATACAACGTACGCGCGGAGTTAACTGCCACGCGGCGGGTCGGCTTTCATCGCTACACATTTCCCGCTTCGATGCAGTCGCATATCACCATCGACATCGATCACTGTTTGAATAAGGGCTCGGACTCCGAGGCGCAGCGCTTCCTTGGCGGGGAAGTGCATGTGCTCTCAGATCATGAAGCGGAAGGTGTTGGCCGCTACGCGGGCGGTTTGAACAAGGGCCGCGGATACAAGGTCTACTTCTACGTGGTTCTCGATACGGAGGCATCAAGTATCGAGACATGGAGCGGCAATGCGCTCTCTTCGGAAAAGGATGTTTCAGTCGATGAAGACAAGCCGGTCGGTGTGACCTTCAATCTTCACACTCATGCGGGACAGGTGGTTCAGGCGAAGGTTGCCATTTCATTCCTCAGCTCAGAACAGGCGCGCCGCAACATAGAGCAGGAAGCTCCGGCATGGAACTTCGACGCGGTTCGCAAGGCCTCTGCGAAACTTTGGAACGAGGCTTTGTAGAAGGTCCAGCTTCATGGCGAGACGGACTCAAAACGCATTCAGTTTTACACCGCGATGTATCACACCATGCTCATGCCGTCTGATAGGACGGGAGAGAATCCCTATTGGCATTCGAACGAGCCTTACTACGATGACTACTACACGATCTGGGATACCTATCGCAGTTCCAGTCCCCTGCTAACACTCATCGCTCCCGATCGGCAACGAGATTTAATTCGGTCGCTGATCTATATTTATCGGCATACGGGCTATATGCCTGACGGCCGCAGTGGCAATGACAACGGGCGCACGCAGGGCGGCAGCAATGCCGACATCGTCATCGCGGATGCCTACGTCAAGGGTCTTTCAGGGATCGATTACCCAACTGCCTTCGAAGCGATGCTGAAGGATGCCTCTGTCCCTCCAGCCGACCCACAGAAGGAGGGTCGCGGGGGCATTCTCGAATACAACTCCAAAGGATACCTCACTCTGACCGACGAACGTTCAGGCTCCCGCACAGTGGAGTACGCGTACGACGACTTTGCCACTGCGGAAGTAGCCTGCGGCCTCAACCGCCCTGCAGAGGCCAGCCTCTTCGCAACCCGTGCCGAGAACTGGGAACATCTTTGGGACAAGGACCTGAAGGTAGAGGGATTCAAGGGCTTTCTGCGCCCACGCAATCCTGATGGTAGTTGGGCCGAGCCGAATCGCCTGGTGCGCGGAACCTGGCCTGATTTCTTCTACGAGGGCGACTTGTGGAGCTATTCTTTTTTCGCTCCGCAAGACGTGCGGAGACTCATCGAACTCGCGGGAGGCAGGGAGATGTTCGTGGGTCGGCTCGATAGCATCTTTTATCGTGAGCACTTCGATGTTACCAATGAGCCGGGCTTTCTTATCCCACTTCTTTATAACTGGGCCGGCAGGCCGGACCATGCCGCTGAAGTTATAACTGAGCTGCTCGAGAAAGCCTTCACAGACCAGCGCACCGGCATCCCCGGCAATGATGATTCAGGGGCGATGTCCAGTTGGTTTATCTTTCAATCGCTCGGCTTCTATCCAAACGCGGGGCAGGATGTTTATCTGATCGGCACGCCGAGCTTTCCTGAAGCGGATATCACGCTTGCTCCTGGAAAGACTCTGCGCATAGTTGCGCGAAACATGGACAGCGAGCATATCAATCGCTTCATCCAATCCGCTACGCTGAACGGAAAGCCGCTGAACACCGCATGGTTTCGCCACAAGCAGATAGCAGATGGCGGAACGCTGGTGTTCACCATGGGTTCGGCTCCAGGCAAATGGGGCACCAACGATCCGCCGCCTTCGATGTCGGATACGGCTTCGCCGCTTTGCGCAGCGGCTCAGCCGTAGTTACCGCTTACCTCGACTTAGAATTCAAGTTTCATTGACACTTGCCCGGTACGGCCCCCTCCAAAATCGGACCCGCGCGGAGTGGTAATTTTTCCGAAGGACGGATTCGTAATATCCAGGATTGGATCGTTGAGATTCGTGTGATTCAATACGTTCGTGAAGGTGCCCTCCGCGCGAAGATGCACTCTGTCGGTGATCTCGAAGTTCTTGTTAAGACCAGCCGACAAGTTCACCGTTCCAGGACCGACAATATCGCCCACGGTCTCATTTCCGAATCGCCCGATCGGGTTCGAGCCGACTCCCACGGTGCACGGATGGCCGGCATAGGAAGTTGACGTGTATGCGAAGTTAGTCGCCGGGCACGCAAAAGCATCCTGGTTGAGCCATTGGGATCTGCTCCGGTTAGCAGGAGCAATTTTCTGTCCCGGCACGCGATCGGGGTGTTGATTGTGACCGTACAACACGCCGGAGCCTGTTCCGGAAGGATCTGCGTCATCGGATGGGATGTACGCCGTCAGAAACGGACCTGTCTGCCAAACGAAGACGCTGCTGAGCTGCCAGCCGCCAACGATCGCATCTTCCGCGCGATTCATGTTTGCGCCGAAGGTGCGTCCGCGGCCAAATGGAAGCTCGTACACACCATTGCTGACGAAGCGATGACGGCGGGTACCGTAGACGTTTCCAAAATCGATCTCGCGATTGTACCGGTAGGAAGAGCTGCCTCCATTCTCCGCTGCGAAGGATGTCGATGCGGGTCCTTGATTGTCGGCAAGATTTTTAGCCCAGGTATATGCTGTCTGGAAACTTAAACTGTGGCTCAAACGCCGGTCGGCTTCCGCTTGAAGAGAGTGATAGGTCGCCTGCGCGCCGCTCAAGCGATCGTTGATTGTGTTCCAGTTGGGAAAGGGACGGTCGGTAAGCAGCCGCGACTTGGCCGGTGTGGTTTTCGATAAGGACATATCGTTTTCGTTGGGATCCCAGATGAGATCGTCGGTTTTCATCCCGATGTAGGAGACGCGCGCGCCGATATTGCCCGCGAATTCATGGTCGAGCGAAAGGTCCCATTGCATGGAATATGGATCCTTCCAATTGGTCTGGAGCGCCGTTGAGAAGTCTGCCGAACCATACGACGAAGTATTGGCTCCCGCGCTCGTCTCAGGCCACATGTATGCGGGCGGATAATACAACGGCGCGGGGTTGGAGGGACCGTTCTGATACGTAAGCGTTGCCGATTGCAGCGTGTCAGTTAACGAGTAGAAGATGCTGCCGAGCGTTGTCGTGTTATAGACGCCAAATCCTGCGCGCACCGCCGTTTTGTCGTCATCGAACGGGCGCCATGCCAGGCCTACGCGCGGCAGTATGCGGTCCCTCTGAGCAGTGCGCAGGCTATTCGGCAGTCCGGCCTGACTGTTGCTGAGCACCGGCGTACATGCCGCGTATTGAGTGTTGGCTGGACCATAGCCGCACGCATCGAACGTGGATAGAAAGGCTGAGTTGAGCTTGCCGGCATTGCCGTCTGGATAAATAACCGCGCCTGTGGTTGGAACATCGGGGTTGAAGTTACCGATGGTTCCCGTTGTGTCGTGATAGCCGGGGTGATACTCATAGCGCAGTCCGTAAGAGAGGGTAAGTCGCGGCGTTACTCTCCATTGGTCCTGTCCATAGAAACCGTAGTAAGTAGAGCGCCCATTGTCCTTAGGCACCAGCGAGTAGTATTGGGTTTCTACGGGGGCACCGGTGAGGAAGTCTGAGAACTGGTAGGCATCGCCGGGGAAGGTGCCGAGTAAGTTGGTCCACAGCGGTTCGAATACGAAGACTTCCACGGTGTTCAACTGCGCATTGCCCAGGGTGCTTTCGGATTGAACCGTGCGGACGTCTGCGCCGAACTTGGCCGTGTGCTGCCCTTTCGTCCAGGTAAGGTTGTCGTTGTAGTCAAAGAGGTGGCTCTGCGTAGTCTGGTTCAGATTGCCGGCAGCAAGCGAAGTGAGACCGCTCACAAAATAAATCTCTGTCCCTGTCGTGGTGTTGACCGGGAGATTCGACGCGACCGGATCGAATCCGGCTTGATTTGTGTAAGGTGCGCCGTCGATCGCATTGATCAGGCCGTTTTCTTCCTGGGTAAATCCGAAGCGGAATTCGTTCAGCAGGTTCGGGGTGAAGTCGTAAATCAGAGAACTGGCGAGGATTCTGTACTTATCGGAATTAGTAACCGAAGCGATATTCAGGTCCTGAGGATTGAGAAGAGAAATGTCCTTGTAAGTGAAGCGCGCGAAACCCAGCATTTTGGGGCTGAAGCGCCGATCGACGCGAGCATCGAACTGGTTTGAGTTGTAATTCGCAGGACGATTGGCGGTGTAGTTATAGCCGGCTCCGCTTTCGGCCTGGGCGATGGTAGTGTAAGGCGCGTCAACCGGATAGTTGGGGGTAGGAAACAGCCCCAGAAACGGCTTGGCTGAGGAATTGATTGGGGTGATCTGGTTGTTCGCGTAGGCTCCGCAAAGAGGATTGCCTGTGGCTAGTGCGCAAGGCGCTTCCCCGGCCGGATTGATCACCGGAGTGTCGGGAAACTCCACGCCGAAATTGCCATTGAGCATATCCTGCGTGGGAACCAAGTCCAGGATCTGAGACTGTTTGGGGAAACGAAATCCCTCATAGGTGGAGAAGAAGAAGGTCTTGTTGCGAGCGTCGTATAGGTGGGGTATCGAGGCCGGGCCGCCGATGCTCACGCCGAAGTCGTTACCGACCTTGTGCGGCTTGACTGTTTCGTCGAAGGTTTTCGCATCGAGATCGCTGTTTTGAAAGTGCCAGAACGCCGCTCCGTGATACTGGTTCGTTCCGCTCTTGGTGATGGTCGTAATTTCGCCTGCCTGGCCGAATTCAGCGTTGTTGTTAACCCCGTCCACGCGAATCTCTGAAATCGACTCCGCAGAGGGAAATGCGTCAGCCAGCGGCGTGTTGTAGCGCACACTCTGAATGGAAATGCCATCGACAGACACCTCGGTCTGAAAAGGCTGGCCGCCTTGGACGGAAAAGTTCGACGAGACAGTTCCATTTGCTGTTGGCGACTGCTTGCCGGCCGCGGTGTCAGACTGCACTCCAGGAATGGCCTGGAGAACATTCAGCGGGCTGGTGCCGCCGCTGCCGTAATAGTTCACCGGCAGGTTCGATACGCCTTGGGCATTGAGCGTGGAAGAGATGGACGCCGTCTCGGTTTCTATTGCTCCCTCGGAGTCGCCGTTCACTTGGACCTCTACTTGCGTACTCCCGATGGCGAGAACCACGTCCGCCCTGAGTTGCTGTCGGGCGGTGAGCAGGATGTCTTCGACCAAGCGAGTCTGAAAGCCCGTTTTAGCGACCTGGACCGCGTATTTTCCAGGGATTAACTCGAGAGCTTGATAGTTACCGCGGTCGTCGGTGCGATAGGAGGAAGTTAGCCCCTGATCAATATTGGTGACGACTATTTCTGCACCCGCAATCGCCGCGCCTGTTGCGTCTTTTACCGTGCCGAGGATAGTGGATTGCGTGGACTGCCCCGATAGGAAAGATGCTGAGATAGATAAAAGAAGAATCGGGGCGAAGACGATGAGGCGCAGGAATGAGCGCATAGTAAACCTCCAAATGAATTTAGAAAAAGGGGATACCTTCGAAGAGTGCCTTCACAATATGAGCAACGCTCGTCTTGGTAAAGTAAACATTCGATGACTGGCATGAAATGGCCAAGCCCGCTTTGAGCATGGTGCAGGAGGCAAGCAGACATTGCCAGCATCGGCCTGAACCGATAGGCTAGTCATTCGCGGATTTGCAATTGGTCTTGATGGACATCTCGATCTACGAACGGATGCCATGAGGTTAACGAGGAGAAGTGGGTTCTAGCATCCAATTTACACAACCAAGAGGTCCGTTCACAGGGTTGCAACGGGCTGGCATCTTTCCCGGCAAGGCGACAAAGTATCCCGACCATTTTGCAGGTTCAAACTGTGGGTAGTCGGTGCTGACGATCTGGGCGCCACTGCTGAGGGCCTTATCTCTAATCCGCGTATCGTTGGTTCGGGCCTCAACCGTATCGGAATCGGATCGGGTACGAACCAGATATCCCTGGCGAACAAGGGCTGCGATTGTCGCCGCATCGCCATCGTTTTCCTCTACGAACGCTGCATCGGGATCTCCGGGGGTAGCGTTTGTGAAGAGAACGCGCCCTCGCAGCGCTGGGTGTCCTTCGAGGTAGACCGGACCTACACCAGCCTGGTCCATGAGAAAAACAACCTTGCCTCGCGACTGCTCCAGTTCAGGCCAACTGCCTTTGTGCACTGCTTCCTCAAGAGTGGCAAAGCTTCCCCGCACCTGATCGGGCACGATCATTTCATCGGTTGAGAAGACCGAACGAATTTCTGCGTCAAGCGCGTCGAAGGTCGCTGAAGTGAATGGCTCGGCTTTGGTCCATGGGATTTGCGCGTCATTGGGTGTGTCCTGCTTCGTCTCGACCAGAATGAAAATAGGGACGTGTTTCGGGTGGGCCAACGACCAGGCGCGAACGATCTGAAGGCAGGCAACAAAGGGCTGGCAATTGCTGGCGTAGTCGATGTCCTGAACATGCATCACTTTGAAGCCAGGCTTCAGCATTACGCCATTTGCGTATGGATCTGGATCAGGCGGCAAGCCAGCCTGCGCGACCAGCTTTGGACCTACAGGATGCGCGTAGCGGCCCCCCTGGCTGTCGGCGAAGATATCCAACTCAATCTGGCGGACACCGTGATCCAGCTGCGTCGCTAGATCACCATGCACATAGTCAAGGCTGGCGAACGCCTTGGGATTTTTCTGCTGAAGCTGGTTTGAGATTCCGGGCAAGAGCCCAGCGTGATAGCTGTTATGCGTGCCAATCACCTGGATCTGATTGATCCGAAGTGAAGGGTTCTCAACGCCGGGTTTGGTTTGCGCCGGAAGGCATGTTGCAAGCATTGACATCGCGGCTGCAGCAAAAGCCTGCCTGAGATTTTTCATCGACGACATATCCTGAAAAGTTATATGTTCCTGGCTCATATTACCCTGAATTTTGGCGCCGCCATGGCCAGATGACAGAATTTCACAATTGCCAAGATCAGAACTCCGGCTGTTGATCGCGCGCTTTCGAGTGACCACGCCTATCTGCTCAAATTAACGGGACTTTGATATGTGTCGGCCCTGCCAACCCACTCTTTCTAGCGTCCAGAATCGCCAATTCGTTCTCAAAGGCGAGCGACGGAGTCGAGGATCTGGTCTGCTGTCTTGTGCCAGATGAAGGGTTTTGGGGCTTGGTTGTGGTATTTTATGAAGTCGTCGATGGCTGCTTTGAATTCTCCGGTTGAGCGGTGAACGCCGCGTCGAAGTTGACGTTGGGTTAACAGCGCGAACCAGCGTTCCACCGGATTGAGCCGTGAGTCTGCTAGGGGCCTTCGTAGGGCTCTACTTTTAGAAGATTGGATAGGACACTGCGCTCCTGCGGGGAGAATGCGGCGCTGTAGCGGGCGGAGTTCAGCATAGTCTGGCGCTGATCGACTGGGACACCTCGCAGATCCTGGAAGGCGCGGCGGACGATGGCCTGGCGATCCGGGGGCATGGTGGCGAGCATGCGGGCAGACTGATTGACCTGCATACGGTCGGCTGGCGAAAGGCGCTCGATGGCTTCTGCGTGTGCCAGGCGGCGCTGGCGCTGGGCTTCGGGCATCTCGTTCAATTGATGAAGCTGCTGGACCAGACGGTTCTGTTCAGGCTGCGGCAGACGGTTGAAGCCGGGCTCCTGGCGCAGGAGACGCTCCTGCTGGCCTACGGGCAGGTTCTGGTGCTGGGACATCCATTGGGGAAGATGGCCGGCGGCCTGGGGGTTCGGGCGCACGGAGTATGGAGAGTTGCCGTAAGGCGAGCCGTTGTAGGCCGGACGGGCCGGCTGCGCGGCGTAGGGATTGCCCTGCGGACGGCCCTGAATATTGGCGCCGGGGCGGCCAGATTGAGGCTGCGGCCGAGAAGGCTGGCCGCTTTGTGGGCGGGATTGCGACTGGGGTCGCGAGGGAGCCGAAGGACGCGGCGCTGGAGCCGAGTGAGGCGCGGAGCCGGCGTGCTGTCCTGGCGCTCCAAATCCCCGTACGCCAAAAGGGCCAGCCATGGCGAAAGGCGCCAGGGACAGGCAGATGGCCACGCATGCAGCTTGCGCTGCAAGGAGGATGGCGCTCGATCTGGTCCCTGGAGTCCTCATGATGTCCGGCTTTCCCGTTCGTTCATTTGCCCGTTCGTTCCGGGCTGCGTTCCAATCCAGGAGGCTGAGGGTCAGTCTGCCGGATTGAGTTCCCTGTTAGAGCATTTTAGGTAATACTGTGGTCCCGAAATATCTGCGATCATCGGTTGCTCGGTCGACAACATTACCTTAAATGCTCTAGTCGTTGTTCTGGCTGGAGAGCGCTTCGAGCTGATCCAGCAGTTGCGCGTTGCTGTCCATCGTCTGCAGGTCGCTCACAACGCCTGCCTCGTGGATGGGTGGAACCACCGCAGAATCCCAAGTGTTGAGGCCAAGATACGCGCCGCCGCCCAGCAAAACCACGACGCTGAGCGCCATCGCACCTACGGGGCGCAGACCGAGCCGGGAGCCGTAGACCAGACGCGCTTGCAGTTTCTCATACCAGCTCTTCGGCCAGCCGACGGGAGCGGCCTCGCGCTCTTCGTCCAGGCGGGCATTGAGCCGGGTGAGGAAATAGGGGTTCGGCTCGGGCGCTTCCCAGACATCGAGCATCGCCATGGTCCCGCGCAGCTCGGCTAGCTGGCCGCTGCACACGTGGCACTCGACCAGGTGGACGTTGAGATCATCTTCCTTGGCAATCATCTGCGTCTCTTCAAAAAGAAGATCGGCGAGCTTGGCATTTACATCGTTGCAGTTCATCTTGGTACTCCCTTCTGCTGCCGGTGTCTCCCGGCTTGGTGCATTTCAATCTCAGACAAACTCTTTTAGGCGCTCGCGCAGGGTCTGGTAGGCACGAAAGAGGAGCGACTTGGTGGCCGACTCGCTCAGTTTCAACACTTCCCCGATCTGGCGATAATCCATCTCCTGGTACTTATGCATCAAAACGGCCATGCGCTGCCGCTCGGGCAGCGCTTTGACCTGGGCTCGAATGGCTGCCATGCGCTCTTCACGGAGCATGCGCTGCTCGATGTTCGGGTCGTCGTCGGCAACTTCCGGCATCGTGCCTGACTCGGCGTCGGGCGCGTCCAACTCCAGCGTCTGGGCCATGCGCTCGTTCTTGGTGTCGCGCGCATGGTTGACGGCCAGGTTGGTGGCGATCCGGTAGAGCCAGGTGCTGAACTTTGCTTCGGCGCGATAGCTTTCCCGCGACCGGTAAACGCGCAGAAAGACTTCCTGCGCCAATTCTTCGGCAACCGCCTCATTGTGGACCATTCGATACAGAAAGTGGATGATCTGGCGGTGGTACTTGGTGACCAGGTAGTTGTAGCCTGCTTCGTCGCCGGCGGCCACGGCCAACATAATTTCCGCGTCCGTACGGTCTGTCCCTTCGGCTCCGAAGCCGGTACGCGGTGCCGTTTGGCTCGCCGCCGGACCAACGCTCCGGCTGGCGCCGATACCCGGATTGCTTATCACCAGGGTTGCCATGTCTTCTGGAACACGGTTTGCAAGGGAAGGTTGCGCGGAAACTGCGGTTTCACGTGGGGATTTGCTGATTTCAGACGGTTTTCCGGCGCCCCCGGCGGGGTGCGGTTTGCCGTGTAGCTCGTTTGGAGCGGGAAGCTCGGCAGCGAATCGGATTGGGAGGAGGCGGAGGCGCATTCGTGAGAAAGAGCGGCAAAACGCGACGTATTGAATCGCGTAGGTCGCTGATGATACTCTAATTGAGTTGGCCCGGCCTGTTCCCTTTTGACTCCAGCGATTTTATTGATTTGGGTCCCTCGGTTGAACGTTGCTAGGCGCGCGGGCGGTTAACTCAGCGGTAGAGTGCCACCTTCACACGGTGGAAGTCGCAGGTTCGAATCCTGCACCGCCCACCAATTTTAAACCCCACAAAAGCGGGGACTTCCATACCGTTAATCGGAAGTCGAATCTAGCCACTTCCGAAATCTTCTCGCGAATTCCAAGCGACTTTGCGACAGGAATCCGCCCTCAATTTTCTCGTGCCTGCAGACCCGATTTCCGCCGCAAGAGCCGGAGCGATGAGCGAGAGACGGCGCCCATTTGACGGAGTTTGGGAATGGCCCCATGATGCCCACGCTTGACCCGAAGTGCGGGGAAAGCCACTAGAGGACCGGAGGGTGATTGTTATGGCTCTTATGCAGGCAGCAGCTTCAGATCAGTCAATTGAGCAACTTCTGACCGCGGACGAGGTTGCAGAGCGGTTGAGGGTCAGCAGGGATTGGGTGTGGGACCATTCGTCCCGGCGCCTACCTTATCTGCCCGTGATCCGGATGAGCGACGGCGCGCTTCGCTATCGCTCCTCCGAGATCGAGGAGTTCCTGGAGGAGAGGGCGCGGGCCGCCCAACTCCGCCGGAGACGCTGATCGAAGGGGAGGGTCGGCCATGCCGCTATAGCCGGTAAAATGGACACGGCCCGCTTATTCCCCCACACAGAAACTGAGGAATAAATGGGAACAGGGGTGTCCGGCTAAAATCGGGGCGCTCGCTGTAACAATCACATATTACACGGGATAGAGTGTAACTCTCATTTTTCGATTTGAAATTGATGGCGGCAGAGCCGGGGGGCAAGCGCCAGGTGGCCGCCGGCAGTGCGGATTGCCGAAAATGAGGGATGAATGCTGGACAGACAGTCTTCTCCCAACTCATGGATTACCTGCTTTCCTACGAGTTTCAGAAGTGTGTCGAGCGCTATCGCGGAGATGCGCACCACCGGGGCTTCTCCTGCCGCGACCAGTATTTGGCGATGGCCTTTGCTCAGCTGACCTACCGCGAGAGTCTCCGCGACATCGAAGCCTGCCTAGGCGCCATGCGCAGCAAGTTGTACCACATGGGCTTCCGGGGACGCGTAACGCGCTCGACACTGGGCGATGCCAACGAGGCGCACGATTG
>Ga0182030_10014540_pt1 | contig 15517 bp, 10 predicted proteins | sample 812S3MmetaG_FD_121299 | JGI IMG/M metagenome (GOLD analysis project Ga0182030, IMG submission 121299) | Permafrost microbial communities from Stordalen Mire, Sweden - 812S3M metaG (Illumina Assembly) | ecosystem: Environmental > Terrestrial > Soil > Wetlands > Permafrost | place: Sweden... | reverse complement strand
GGCGTGGAAGACGGCCACGGCGCCGGCGGCTCGGGCCTGGATCACATCACCGACCCCGACCAGGCCGTCGAGTTTGCCGAGCGCACCGGCGTTGACGCGCTGGCCATCGCCATCGGCACCAGCCACGGCGCTTACAAGTTCACCAAGAAGCCGGATGGCTCGGTGCTCAAGATGGATGTCCTGATCGCCATCCACAAGCGCCTTCCCAACACCCACCTGGTCATGCACGGCAGCTCTTCGGTGCCCAAAGACCTCCAGGACATCATCAACAAGTACGGCGGCAAGCTCACTGAAACCTGGGGCGTGCCGGTTGAAGAGATTCAGCTCGGCATCCGCAACGGCGTGCGCAAGATCAACGTGGACACCGACAACCGCCTGGCCATCACCGGCGCCATCCGCAAGGTGTTTGCCGAGACGCCGGAGAAGTTCGATCCGCGCGACTACATGAAGCCCGCGCGCGAAGCCATGAAGAAGGTGGTGGCGCAGCGCATGGTCCAGTTCGGCCAGGCCGGCCACGCCGGCGACTACACGCCCATTCCGATCACGGAGATCGCCAAGGGCTACGCGAATGGCTCGCTGACGACCCAGCCGCTGGTCGCCGCCAAGTAGTTTTTTCTGGGAACCAACAAGAAAGGCCATCCGCCGCGCGGGTGGCCTTTTTGTTGGTGGCTGCTTTGTTGGTGGCTCTCTCCCCGTCAATGCGGCTCCGTGCCCCGTCCTTTTCACGGCTCCATCGTGAAATGGGCGGGAAACCTCGAATGCCGGGAATCGGGCGCCCTGGCGGCTCCGAGTCCTTAGTGGTGCGAGCCGCTGGAGCTGGCTGCGCTGCTGGCGGCTGAGGATGCGCTGGAGCTAGCCGTGCTTGCTCCCCCTCCGCCGCCGCCGTGGGAACCGCCGCCGGAACTTGACGAGCCGCCTCCGCTGTGTGATCCGCCGGAAGCGCCCCCGCCGCCATGGATTCCGCCCGACGAGCCTCCGCCCGCATTGCCATGGAAGCTGCTGCCGCCGCTGAAGCTTTCGCTGCGGGCCTGCAGGCTGCCAGTGCGGTTGGTCATGGGAGCCATGACGGTTGTGCTGTGGCCCCCGTGAATCTCCTCACGCGCCACTAGAAAGGCCTGCTGCTTCCCATCAAAGTGAATCGGGATGACAGCGCGGCCGCCCTCGCCAGTTTTGATCCCGGCCAGCTTCACCGCATCGTCCTTCCCGCCCAACTCCCGCGGAAGCGCATGCGCTTCCATGCGCGGAGCCTCGACCGCTGCGAGCGGCCGCATGGCCCCCACGGCGTACTCCCTGGGCGGAGCCTTCAGGTACGTGATCGGCAGGCTTTGCTCGAAGCGAACAGGCACAACGCGGACCGGGTCGTTGAGCTGCCCCTTGCCGGTGACGGCGAAGACCTCATGCCTGGCGTTGATGGCGGGCTGCCCCTTGACGTCATACGGATGCAGCGGAACAAAGCCCACGGTCTTGCCGCTCTTCACCCAGCGCACCGGGCAGATGTGGTGCCGCTTGCCGCCGGCAACCCAGGCGTAATGCTTGTGGTGGCGAATCCAGGTGCCCGCGTGGCAGACGGCCCAGTCGTAATCGTTGTGCTGGGTAAGCGTGGTGGCGACGCGCACAAGCTTGCCGGTAGCCGGGTCCTTGACCATGCGGAAGACCAGCGACTCGGGGGTGCAGGGGAACTGGAGACCGCTGCGGCCCAGCTCCGGCGGCACTGCGGAGCCAGCGGAATCGGCAGGGCGAGGCCGACTACTCTGCGCGTTTTGAGTCTGCGCGTTTTGAGTCTGCGTGTTTTGATCGGTCTGGCCCCAGGCCGGATGGTACGCAGCGAGTTCGAGGTGAGCTTCCTGCCCTGATCGCGCAAGGGACTGACGGTCGCCGGGATTGAACGACTGCTCTGCCGCGTCCTGATCGTCGTCGCTTTCGTCGTTCGGCTGCCAGCAAGTGCCGTAAGGGGCGCAATCAAAGAATTTGCCTTGCCCGGCCATCTCGGCCATGCCGGGGATGGGCGCGGTAAGGCCGGAAGCTTCAAGCACCGAGTCGATCGCCGCACGGCGCTGCGCCACTCGCTGCTCAACCCAGCTGTCCCAGGCTGCAAACTCCTGCGTGGCCGGCGCACCCTCGGCGCCGACCATCTTGCCCTCAAGATACGTCCAGGTTCGGCCCGGTTCCAGTGCCTCCTTTGAAACAGAAGGAAGACGCAGGTTGCCGCCGGGTAACGGAGTAATGTTCACGGCATCGGTGAACGCCTCAATGCGGGCAAAGCTCTTGTCCTGGTACCGTGACACGAAATCGCTGGAAGGCGTGTGCAGGATCAGCTTTTCACCTTGTACGTAAGGCTGGAAGTAGAGCGAGACGGTGCCGGAGAGAAGACCAAGCTCGGAAAAAGGAATGCCGGCCGTCTCATGCAGGTCGTTGAAGGTCAGCACGGAATTCTCGCCGAGATAAATGGTGGAAGCATTCTCGAACTCGATCTCCGCGCGCCCCTGGCCGGTGACCAGGCTGAAGCCGGTCTCAAGCGGCAGCCCGGCCACGGCCTTCTCCCATAGCGCATTGCCGGCCTTGCCGCTGGGCTCGCCGCGCTGGATGCGGACGTCGCCTTCAACCGCACTGATGCGCACAATCTGTGCGTAGGTCACATCGGAGTAGTGGGTGCCGAGAATGAACTGGGCTTCCGTTTTGAGCTTGGAGCTGGAATCGCCCTTGAGAATCTCCTGGATCTGAGCCAGCGCCAGCGCCTCGTTCTGGTGCAGCATGGTGTTCAGCGCCAGCAGCTTGACGTCGTCGCTGGCGTTCGGGTCGATCTCCACTTTCTTGCCGCTGCGGGCGCGGATCTCCACTTCCAGAGCGCCGCAGTCGTCAATCCAGCGGCTCTTGGGAAAGCCGGCGCGCAACTGGGCGCATGCCTCCTGCGAGGCTTTGGATTTGCCCAGCTTGTTCTCCGCGTACGCCTTCCAGTACAGAGCGCCGTCGGCGTGATCTGCGTGCAGAGCGGAGACCTTTGAGAAGATCTCAACGGCATCGGTCCAGTGTCCCTGGTCAATGGCGCGCGTGCCGTCGGCGCAGAGCTTGCTGGCCGGATCGTTGGGGGCCAGGTTGGTCTGCGAGCTGCTCTGCGGTTGGCCGATCTCAGACATCGGGACCGTTGCCAGCGAGCTTCCACCGGATGCGTCCACCATTCCGGCGCCGGTGAATGCCTGACCAAAAGGCGCAACGTCCATAGCCGCGGCGGCGCTGCCTGGGTGGAGGCCCACAGCGGCAGCGAGCACCACCGACAGACTTCCGAGCTTGATTCTCATATCGTTCCCCCCTTGTCGGGTTCGGCGGCGCGATGGCCAATGCGCGTGCGCAGCACCCGCACCTCAAACAGCAGCCCCTCGGCGTTCATCTTGTCCTGCAGCTCGGCAATGGATTTGGCGTTCAGGCCGCCCGGCTCGTTGGCTGCGTCGGCCAGCAAGCTGTCCAGGTGATCGAGCGCGGTGGTCAAATCGGGGTCGTCCGTCTTCGCCACGTTTTTGCGGCAGACGCGGTTGGCGGCCAGCAGGCTGCGGGCCTCTTCACGCAGCGGCGAAACCATCCCCGAGGAATCCAGATCCGCGTGCTTCAACTCAACCAGGAAGCGCTCCGAACGGTCGAGGTGGTCGTCGAGCACCACCACCACAATGGGCTGGCGCGGAGCCTGCGGTTTGGGCTCAACGTGGGCCACAGGAGCCGGTTGCTGCTGGCGCTTCTGCCATTCCCGCCCGGCGTAGAAGGCACTTGAAACCAGCACGGCGCAGGCAGCGGCATAACCAAGGCCCTTGAACCACAAGCCTGATCGGTGGCTCGACCAGAGGGCAGCAAACGCGCCCGCCCAGCCGGAGCGGGGCTTGGGCGCGTACACCGGCAACGCATCCGCGATGGCCGCCCACACGCTGACGCCATAGCGGGTGTCGCGCGGCGGAGCCTCAATACGCTCGATCTCCGCCAGGTCGCGCTTAAGCTCCGTGAAAGCCATCGCGCAGCGCGGGCAAGCCTCAAGGTGCCGTTCCACAGCAGCCGTGTTTTCGCCCTCGCCGTAAGCCTGTTGAATCATCTCTTCTTCCGTCAAATGCGTCATGTGGTGACTCTCAGGGGCGCCAGCCGGCGCCGCATCTTCTGCACGGCCCGGAAGACCGCCTGTTTGGCCGCGTTCGGATCGATCCCCAGCGCGGCGCCGATCTCAGCCGTCGTGCGGTCTTCCATGTGGCGCAGCACAAAGGCAGTGCGCTCAGTGGCCGTAAGGCTATGCAGGGCAGCCAGTTGCACGGACGAAATCTCACCGCTTAACAGCAGGCGTTCGGGGCCCGCAGCTTGGTCTGCCACCTGCACCTGGTCGAGTTCCGGATCATTGGCGTCGCCCACGCGGCTGTCCTGGTCGCCACGCCGCCGTTTCACGCTGTCCAAAGCGCAGTGCACGGCGATGCGATAGATCCAGGTGCCGAAGTTGGCACGCGATTCAAACCCTTCGAGCTTGCGATAGCCGCGCAGAAACGCCTCCTGCACCACGTCTTCCGCGTCGGCTTCGTTACCGGTTATTCGATACGCCACGCGAAACACAGTCTGGCTATGCCGGATGACAAGGGCGCCATAGGCATCCTTGTCTCCTGCCAGCACTGCCTGAATCGCCGCGTGGTCGTTCATGTCCATGCGGACAATTAGACAACAGCCGGGCAGCGGCGGTTAGTGGAGATTTCGGCAGAGGGGCCGGACGGCCCAGAGCAAGCGCGGGCTTCGAGGGAAAGTCGAGGGCGATGGCCAGCTCAGCCGGCCTGCGCGCGGCTGCGTTCAGCGCGCCGCCAGATTCAGGGTTGAATTTGCTCGAAAAAGAGTTGGGGACTGCCGGGACACGGCTCGACCCCATGATGCGCCTTGCGAATCACGGTCAGCACGCCGTTCGTGAATCCGCTCTCCTTGTCGACGATGGGCGAGGTGGCGATCTCCACTTCCAGCTCATCGCGGTTGCGATCGAGAATGGTGGCGAAACCGCGCGAATTTTCCTCCAGCGCCATGTTGAAACTCAGATGCTTGCCATCGCAGGACGAATATTTGAGCAGCGGAATTCCCTTTTCAATGACTTTGCCGACCAGTTCCTGTTCCCGCCATCCAATCATCTTTTCCGCCGCCGGGTTGACCGCGCGAATAAAGCCGAAGGCGTCCGTGACGATGACCGCGTCAGGCGCGGAAGTGAGCATGCTTTCCAGCCAGAGAAGCTTCCGCCTCGCTTCGTCGAGTTCGCGCGTTGCCATGGTGACATCGACGCAGAGTACGCGGATACCGGCTGGCCGGCCCTCGGCATCGCGAATCAGGCTGCGGTGCATCTCATAGGTGCGGAACTCGCCGTGGCGGGTAAACAGGGAGCGCATCACGGGGTCCGGCTCCTGGCCCGTCCCCATCATGGAAACGTAGTCGGCGCGGGCCTGTTCTTTCTCGTCGCCCGCCATCAGGTCCCAGACCAGTTTGCCGACAAGGTTGCCGCGCTCCAGCGGGTGCAGTGCGATGGTGGCCTGGTTGGCGCGGGTGATAATGCCCATCGTATCGATCTCAAGATAGGGCAGCGGCAGATCGTCGATGGTTACGGAGTTCAGGGTTCCCGAGACGTTCAGATTCAGAGCAGATTGCGGGATCATCTTTCCTCACCAATTGCGCGTTTCCTGTGTGGTTATCCGGTAAAGATCGTCGGCGCTGCGCAGGCGGTTGATTGGCGTAAGCTCGAAGGCCAGCGGAATGCGGAGCATAATGGTCCGGCCCGCCACCTGGATGCTGCTGTCGCGGTTTTGAGAAGCAATCCGCTGCAGTTCCGCAGCGAGGATGGGCTCGCTGGGACGGCCCTGCAGAACGGCCAGCAGCGATGAGTCGTTCCAGTGATAGATGGCGTCTTCACTGTGCAGGCTGGAAGTGAGAAAAGCAGAGACGGCCATCAGGCAGTCTTCCACGGCCTCGGTGCCAAAGCGCTGGTTGATGACCTGCAGGCAGCTCAGGCGGACGAGGGCGACAAAGCCGCTGCCGCCGCGCTCCATGATCGTGCGCACATGCTCCACGGCGCTTCCGCCTCCACGCAGGCCGGCAGCATTGTCGTTGGCGGTAGAGCGGTCGGCGGTTTTGAGCGATGCCAGGCCCTGTGCCTTCCCCTCCGCGTCCGGCGGATGGAGAAATTCTTCGACCTTGCCGCGCCACTGGCGCAGTTCTTCTGCCGTGGACAAGCCTGGAATCTCCCGGCCCAGCGAGGCAGCTTCCGGGGATTCCGTCCCAATTCCCAGGCTGGCCAGCAGATCGCGAAACAGCATGATGACCAGCCCGCGCCAGCCGGCGGTACGCTCCTTCAGCGCGCCGTCCGCTCCCTGGCGGTAGGTCTCAAACTCGTGCAGAATGGTGCGGATCAGGGCCAGCTTATCCTCGTCCGGAAGCCGGTCCGGAACCTGCAGGCCGAGCCGCTTTACGTTGGCGCGAAAGACTTTATAACTGTCGGAGTCGATCTCCGGCATATTCAGCGCCGCGCCCTCCACCAGCAGGGTCAGGGTCCTCTCCGTACTGGAGATCGCCGCCTCCTCCTGCTCCGCGATAGCCGACCTGCCCCATGGTTTGATCTGACGCAGATTCATCCAGACGCTCCTGCACCGTGCTTATCGGCGCAGAAGTTGATCCCATGAGGGGCTTGAAGAAAGAAAAACGGGGCGCCCGCACGCGGCAGACGCCCCCCTGAGAAAGACACACACTTGCATTTTTCTAATTCAATCCATACACATCGATTTCGCCTTTGGGATTGGTGACCGTGGTCAGGTCGTGGCCGGTGGAGACGTACGCCTTACCGTTAGCCACCACGGGCGACGTGAACTTGATGCCGTACCCCGGCACGTCCGCCGAGTTGGTGCTGCTGTTGTAGAGCTCGTTGGCAAGGTTGGTGGCGTCGTAGGCGCGCAGGGTTGCGGCGGTGGGGGTGCCGCCCGTGTTCTGCAGCGGCAAGCCTTGGTCAATCATCCACAGAATGCCGTTGGAAGTCCCGTTGGCGGAGACAAACGGAGTTGTTCCGCGCGTATTTTGCTGGGTGTACTGCGAGGTATAAGCCCCCGGCACCCAGCTTCCGCCGGTGTAAGTAAATTGCCGGATGCCGGAAGGCACATTGGAGCCCGTCGGAGTTATCCCCAGATAGATCGAGTTATTGAAGTATGCGGACGTTCCGAAGATCTCGAAGGGATTGATGACCGCGACATTTGTCCCTGAGCTATCTGTGCAGCCTGGGTTGGTCAAATAGTCCTGAACCAGCGGGGAAGACTGGCCCGGAGCCGCGGCGCCCCACTCCAGAGTCTGCAACGCTCCAGAATCAGTCGTCAGTGAGCTATTCGTACCAGTCGTCGATGTATTGGGTGGGCCATTTTCCTTGCCCAGGTTTGCCGCGTTCAGGAAGTAGAGCTTGCCCATCTTGCCACCTGTCACAAATTGGGGGCCAGGAGCGCCGCTGAGCGATGGAACCATCAGCAGTCCGCCTGACGCCAGGTCCGAATCATTGCAATCCATGAACTGGTAGTCCGCGGGCGTGAAGTAATCGTCGAGCACCAGCATTCCGTTGCTGGGCGTCTTATTGAACTTGAGCACGGAATCCGCCCACGCTCCGGACGGCGTGGCCGGGGGAGAGGTGGGGTTGCTTGGAGACGTCGTCGGCACGGTCACCCGATCGAACGGGCCATTGCCCGTAACGATAAATATGTTGCCGTTGGCGTCGACGATCGGGCCACCGCCGCCCATCCATACGCCGCCGGCGCTGGCATACGCGCCTTCGCCATCGTAGTCGGGGCTCATGTCGAACATGCCGGTCTGCGCCAGAGTGGTCTCATTGTAGGAGAGAAGCCATCCGGAGTGGCAGCCGCCGAAGGCAATGTAGACATTGCTGTTGGCCACCAGCAACGCCGCCCTTTGCACGCACGAGGTGGTCAGTTTGTCCTCGTCGCCATTCTTGCCGGCATCGGTGTTGGTTCCATACACTTCGGCCGTGACCGTCACCGGGCTGCCGTACTTGGGCAAGCCGGTGGTAATGTCGAGCGCATTCAGCCGGAACGTTGCGTTGCCGGAAAGGGTCTGCGCCGACACGACATAAATGGTGTTGGTCGACGTATCGATCACCGGCGTCGAGGTGACGCCCTGGTACGGCTGAATGGGCCCGTCGGTCATGGGCGTCTCACTCGTCTGCAGCAATGACGTTTGCCACAGCGGCGTGCCGGTTCCATAGTTGTCCGCGTCGAAGGCATACACAGTGTCATGCTCCGTTGCCACGTACATCACATTGTGTGCAGCGCCATTGATGGTGATGTTCGACATGATCAGCGGCGCGGCATAGGCGTAACCATCGATCTGGTAGGAGAACAGCTTGCCAAATGTCTGCGCACTTACATTCGACGGAGTGAGGGATGTTTCATTGGGATTGAGGCCGGTGCGACTGCTGTCGACGTGCCACATGGGTACGTTCATGCCGCTGCCGGACACAAGAGTGACTGTCGTTGTGGCATTGCCTGTAACTCCGCTTTGAGCGGCTGAAACAGTAGTCTGCCCCGAGGCCTGGCCCGTGGCAAGACCTGACGCGTCAATGGTAGCCACCGCCGTGTTGGCTACGGTCCAGGTGACCGTTGAGCTGATGTCTGCCGTGGAGTTATCGCTGTAAGTCGCCGTGGCTGTGAACTGCTGCGTGGAGCCCGTGGCAAAGCTGGCCGGGTTGGGGGTGACGGCTATGGAGGAGATGGACTTGGCGGTCACGGTCAGCGCGGAAGTGCCGCTGACGCTGCCGGATGTGGCTGTGATGGTAGACGAACCCTGCGCGACAGGGGTCGCCAGGCCTGCTGCGTTGATGGTGGCAGTGGCGGTGCTTGAGCTTGTCCATGTCACCGAGGACGTGATGTTCGTGGTGGAATTGTCGCTGTAGGTCGCAGTAGCCGTGAACTGTTGTGTAGCGCCAATGCCGATGCTGGGCGCAGCAGGCGTCACGGTAATGCTTGTAAGCGTCTTTGCCGTCACCGTGAGCGATCCTGTTCCGCTCACGCCGCTTAGGGAGGCCGTAATGGTGGTCGTTCCCGCAGCCACGCAGGTCGCCATGCCGGTCGCGTTGATGGTGGCAGCGGCGGTGCTTGAACTCGTCCACGTCGCAGAAGAGCTGATGTTGGCCGTTGAGCCATCGCCGTACGTGGCGGTGGCCGTGAATTGCTGCGTGCCGCCTGCGACAATGCTGGCCGTGGCCGGAGTCACTGCGATGCTGGACAGCGTTTTCGCGACAGCCGTCACGGTGAGCGTGGCCGTGCCGCTCACTCCGCTTAGCGACGCCGTAATGGTAGTGGCGCCTGCAGCCACTCCCGTGGCGAGGCCTGCTGCATTGATGGTCGCCGCGGCCGTGCTTGAACTGGACCACGTGACAGAGGACGTGATGTTGGCATTGGAACCGTCGCTGTAAGTCGCAGTGGCCGTGAATTGCTGCGTCGTTCCGGCCACGATGCTCGCCGTTGCAGGAGTTACCGCAATCGAGGAAAGCGTCTTGACCGCGGCGGCGACCGTGAGTGCGGCAGTACCGCTCACGCCGCTCAGCGTTGCGGTGATCGTCGACGAACCGGCGGCCACGGATGTTGACAGGCCGGCCGCATTGATGGTGGCCGCGGCGGTGCTGGAACTGCTCCACATGGCGCTAGAAGTTACGTTCGCCGTCGAGCCGTCGCTGTACGTGGCCGTGGCTGTAAATTGCTGCGTTGCGCCCGCGGTGATGCTGGCCGTGGCGGGAGTGACGGCAATGGAACTGACTGTCTTAACCGCCGCAGTCACGGTGAGCGCCGCGGCCGAACTTACACCGCTCAGAGACGCGGTGATCGTGGAGGAACCGGCAGCGACAGCAGTGGCCATGCCCCCGGAGCTGATGCTCGCAACAGAGGCGGTGGAGCTTGTCCATGTGGCCAATGAGGTCACATCGGCGGTGGTGCCGTTGCTGTAGGTGGCCATGGCGGAAAACTGCTGCGTGACTCCCGCCGCAATGCTGGGCGATGCCGGCGTTACGGCAATCGACGTAATGGAGGCATTATTGTTAAAGACGCCTCCTCCGCAGCCCGTGCTGAGCGCCAGCACAGTGAGCAGGAAGAACAAAAGAAAGCTATCGCAGAGGGCAAACTTAGAAATTCGGAGTTTCATAGGAGGCAACGCACCAAGGAAAAGTTGTGAGTCAGTTAAAGAAGGTTTCCGCTCGGAATCGCCGTGCATCTAGGATTTTCTTGAGAACACGGCAAACGAGAATTCCGCTAGTCAAGTTAGTGGAGCGTTGGAGCAAATTGGTTGCGCGGAAATTTTTAGAAATCTTTAATCTTTGATTACAGGGAGCTTATGATCGCGAAACGTCGGGTACCCGAACTGCCTTTCTGCTCACTAATGCGCTTAGTTACATACGGATAACACCGTCGAATCTCCAATTCGATTTGGTTTACCTGCGTGGCGTGACCACTGGGTGAGATAGAAAGCATAGCCACGCTGGCGTGGGCGCTGCTGGGACCAGGCCGGCTCAAAAAAGCGCGGGACTGTACATCCCGGACGCGTTGGCTGCTCCAATCTCCCGGTTTACTGGTTTGGTGGCAGGCTGGGAATCCAGCCCGGCCGCGAAGGCTTTTTGGCAGCGTCCGGCCGATCCTCTAGTACACTTGAAGTGTTTATGTCCCTTAAAACCAAACTACCAATCGGCATTCTGGGCGCGACCGGCATGGTCGGCCAGCGGTTCATCCAACTGCTTGAAAATCACCCGTGGTTCGAGGTGGCGTGGGTCGCCGCCAGCGACCGATCCAGCGGCAAGCTCTACGGCGATGCGGCCAAATGGCGCCTGGACACGCCGCTGCCGGAGCGCATCGCCCGCATGACGGTCCAGCCCGCCGATCCCGCAGGCGCGCCCAAGATTATTTTTGCCGCACTCGACGCTGCCTTCGCCCGCGAATTGGAACCAAAGTTTGCGAACGCGGGATGCGCCGTGGTGTCGAACTCGAGCGCCTACCGCATGGCGCCCAATGTGCCGCTGGTCATCCCCGAGATCAACGCCGAGCACCTGCACCTGATCGAGGAGCAGCCCTCGCGCGCCGAATCGGGCGGCTATATGGTCACCAATCCCAACTGCTCGACCATTGGATTGGTGATGGCTCTAAAACCAATCGAGACCCGGTTCGGCATTGAGAAGATTTTTGTAACGACGATGCAGGCCGTGAGCGGGGCCGGCTATCCGGGCGTGCCTTCGATGGACATTCTGGGCAATGTGGTGCCCTACATCGGCAGCGAAGAAGAAAAGATGGAGGCAGAGACGCTGAAGTTGCTGGGCCGCATGGACGGCCACTCCGTCATTCCGCTCGATGCAATCGTCAGTGCGAGCTGTAATCGCGTAGCGGTCGAGGACGGGCATACGGAATGCGTGTCGATCAAGCTGGGCAACAAGCTGGGCCGCGCGGTGACGCATGAGGACCTGCTGGCCGCGTGGGCCGAGTTCAAGCCCCTGGCCGGCCAGGGCCTGCCGACAGCTCCGGATCAGCCCGTCGAGTGGGCGCCGCAGCCTGACCGTCCGCAGCCGCGCCTGGACCGCAATCGCGGCAAAGGAATGGCCGTAACGGTAGGCCGGCTTCGGCCCTGCCCGGTGCTCGACTGGAAGTTCACCGTGCTCTCGCACAACACCATTCGAGGAGCTGCTGGAGCCGCCATTCTGAACGCCGAGTTGCTCTCCAGCCTGGGCAAGTTTGAATCCCCAGCCCCACCTGATCGCTCCGGGGCTCTGCAACGGAAGGGGACCATTGAGGTCGGGGATGCGATTGCCGCCGGCTGAAGCGCATTACTTGGCTAGGTCGCCGATGAACGATTACGGCGGACATTCGAGAAGCTTTGTAACAGGGCACGACTTTAGTCGTGCCGAAGACGTAGGAAAATCGATGAGGGCTTTAGCCCCTGAGGGAATGCAGATCACCGCAACCGTATCCCTCCGCAAGAGACTGGGAAGATTCAAATGAGCCTGGTAGTGATGAAGTTTGGCGGCACGTCGGTCGAGGACGCGGCTGCCATTGGCCGCACAGCGGCGATTGTTGCGGGGCGCGTGGCGCTGGGCAAGCAGCCCGTGGTCGTAGTGAGCGCCATGGCCAAGGTCACGGATCAGCTGCTGCGCGCCGCCTCCTGTGCCGCGGCCGGCGACCGCGTCGGCGCGCTGGCCATCAGCTCACGGCTGCGGTCGCGGCATCGCGATACGGCTTGCGCGCTGGTGGAGGACGGCGGCGACTCGGCCGCGCTGCAGATTGTCATCGATCAGAAGTTCGATTCACTCGATGAAATTCTGCGCGGGTTGGCGGCGATTCTCGAACTGACCCCGCGCATCTCCGATCTCATCGTCAGCTACGGCGAGCGCATCTCCAGCCGCATTGTGGCGGCTGCCTTCCGCGAGCGCGGCGTAGACGCGGCGCATGTGGACGCGCGCGACATCATCGTCACCGACTCGCAGTTCCAGAAGGCCGCATCGCAGGACGCGATCATCGAGAAGCGCGCGCAGGAGCATCTGGCGCCGCACCTCGCTGCCGGACGCGTGCCGGTCATGGGTGGCTTCATTGCGTCGAACCAAGCCGGCATCACAACGACGCTGGGCCGCGGCGGGTCCGACTTTACCGGCGCGCTCATCGGCGGGGCGCTTTCTGCCGACGCCATCGAGATATGGACGGACGTAGACGGCATCATGACGGCCGACCCGCGCGTCTGCCCCGATGCCTTGCGCGTCAAGGTCATCAGCTTTGAAGAGGCCGCCGAGCTGGCCTACTTCGGCGCAAAAGTTCTGCACCCTGCAACGATTCTGCCAGCCGTGAAGAAGAACATTCCCGTACTGGTCCTGAACAGCCGCAACGCGACCTGCGAAGGCACACGCATTACTTCGCTGGCGCCGCCCTGCGGCAGCCCCTTCAAGTCCATCGCCGTCAAAAAGAAGCTCAGCATCATCGACGTGGTGGCCAGCCGCATGTTGATGACCCACGGCTACATGAAAGACATCTTCACCATCTTCGATAAGCACCAGTGCCCCGTCGACATGGTTTCGACCAGCGAAGTTTCTGTCTCGCTGAGCGTGGATTCAAACGACAAGCTGCCCGCGATCGCCGCCGACCTGAGCCACCTGGCCGACGTAAAGTATGAAGGCCGCAAGGCGCTTATCTGCCTGGTGGGCGACGATATTCGCGGCCGCTGTGGCATGGCGGCGCAGGTGTTCAACGCCATCCGCCACATCAACGTGCGCATGATCTCGCAAGGCGCCAGCGAAATCAACATGAGCTTCATGATCGACGAAGACGATGCGGACGAAGCGGTGCGCTCGCTGCATGCCGCGTTCTTTCAGGACCCTGACCCGACGATCTTCGATGTGGAAGCGAGAAAGCAGCTGACAGTGAACAGTGGACAGTGAACAGTGGTCAGTGATCAAACAAGGTTTCCATTCCAGCTGTCGTCCTTGAGCAGAAATGCTACCGAAAAATTGGGCGCCTATTGTTGAAGAGCGTTGAGTTTGAAGATTATGGTGGTGCGCTGTAACCTGATCACTGTTTACTGACCACTGTTCACTGCCTCAGAGGTTTCCCATGCTCTTCCTCGTACTCGGCAAAGGCAAGACCGGCTCACTGGTGGCGCAGGTGGCGCGAGAGCGCGGCCACGGTGTGCGCGTGCTTGACTACGCGGAGAACCATCACGCCTCAGCACTCACCGCGCCCGCGCTGGCCGGCATTGACGTGGTCATCGACTTCACGACGGCTGAAGCAGCCCTGCAAAACATGCGCGCGGTCCTGGCGCTCGGCGGCCGCATCGTTGTGGGCACTACCGGCTGGTATGAGCACCTGGACGACATGAAAGCGCTGGCCGGGCGGCGCGGCGGCGCGCTGCTTTACGGTACCAACTTCTCCATCGGCGTGCAGAAGCTGTTCCGGCTCACCGCTGAGCTGGCGCACCTCGATGGCTACAAGTTTTCAATCAGCGAAACACACCACGAGTCCAAGCTCGATGCGCCCTCCGGCACCGCCATTACGCTGCGCGAGATCCTCGAAGCCGAGCAGGCAAAGCTGCTCCCCGCCGGTGCACCGGCCGTGCAAGTCGAGATCACCTCGCACCGCATCGGCGACGCCAAGGGCGAGCACATTGTCACTGCAACCGGCCCCGACGACGTCATCGAATTGCGCCACGACGCGTTCAGCCGCAGGGGCTTTGCGCTGGGCGCGGTGCGTGCCGCCGAGTGGCTTGCCGGCAAGCAGGGCGCATGGCAGTTCCGCGAAATCTTTGAGCAGTTGTATGACCACATGCCCTTTCACCCCTGAAGTTCGAAGCGGATCTTGATGCTGTTGCGCCTCGCCACCTCTGACGATATCCTCGGAATTGTGGCGCTTGAGCGCTTGCCCGAGTCGGCGCGGTTCGTGGGCCAGTGGAGCGAGGAGCGGCATCGGGCTGCGTTTGCCGGCAACGACGCGCGCTACTTCGTTTGCGACGCGAGCAGTTTTAGTCCAGAGGTCAGTGAGCTTGAGATCGACGGCGGCGTGAAGCTGCGCGCCTTCGGCATCCTGCGCGGGCTGGCCGAAACGTCAGGCTCGATCGAGTTGAAGCGCCTGGTCGTGCATCCGCCGGGACGCGGGTTTGGGCGACAGATTCTTACCGAACTGCTGCACATCGCATTCGACGACTTCCATGCGCACCGGTTTTTCCTGGATGTCTTCGAGGACAATGCGCGTGCGCGGCATCTCTACAGGAGCCTCGGCTTTGTGGAAGAAGGCGTCATGCGCGAAGCGGCGCTGCGGAATGGCGAGTACTGTTCGCTGTGCCTGATGTCGATGCTGGATCGGGAGTGGCGGGATCGCAACGGAACGACACGCAAGAGTTAGTGCCATTCGCGCCACCATCCAAGCTCATTTATCCAAGTCGGCGGTATTTGCCCAAGCCCCCCGGCGGTATAAACTTTCCAGTGATGCAAACAACAGGTTGTGGCACGGCGATCGTTACGCCTTTCAAGGCGGACGGCTCGATGGACGAAGCGGCGCTGCGGGCGCTGGTGAACTGGCAGATCGATGCGGGGATTGATTTCATCGTGGCCTGCGGCTCGACCGGCGAGGCGGCCACCCTCGATGAAGATGAATGGCTCGCGGTTCTCGAAATTGTGGCCGACGCGGCGGCGGGGCGCGTGCCGGTGTGGGCCGGCTGCACCCACAACTCGACGCGAACGCTGCTGCGCCTGGCCGGGCGGCTGCGCAAGGTACGCGGCATTGATGCGGTGCTTTCCGCCAATCCCTACTACAACAAGCCCTCGCAGGAGGGGCAGTACCAGCACTTCCTGGCGCTTGCGCAGGCGGTGGACCCGCTGCCGATTTGCCTTTACAACATTCCCGGGCGGACCGGAGTGAACCTCGATCCCGAAACGGTGCTGCGGCTGGCCGAAGCCGCGGAAAACATACAGGCCATCAAAGAGTCCAGTGGCAAGCTGCCGCAGATTGCCGAGCTGGCGCACATTCTGCCG
>Ga0182030_10014539_pt1 | contig 15517 bp, 16 predicted proteins | sample 812S3MmetaG_FD_121299 | JGI IMG/M metagenome (GOLD analysis project Ga0182030, IMG submission 121299) | Permafrost microbial communities from Stordalen Mire, Sweden - 812S3M metaG (Illumina Assembly) | ecosystem: Environmental > Terrestrial > Soil > Wetlands > Permafrost | place: Sweden... | reverse complement strand
TCGATCGCCTTGGCGATGATCTTCTTGGCAATCGGTGGATTCTGCTCGAGGAACGCGCCCAGCCGCTCATTTACGAAAGCCTGCACGATGCCGGCAATGTCGGAGTTGAGCTTGCCCTTGGTCTGGCCTTCAAACTGGGGCTGCGAAAGCTTGACGCTGACGACCGCCACCAGCCCTTCGCGGACATCGTCCCCGGAAAGGTTCTCCTTGAGGTCCTTGAAGAGGCCCATCTGCTGGCCAATGGCATTGATGGTGCGGGTCAGCGCACTGCGAAAACCGGAAAGATGGCTGCCGCCGTCGACCGTGTTGATGTTGTTGGCAAAACTGAAGATGGTGTCGGTGTAGGTGTCGTTGTACTGCAGGGCGATGTCGATTTCGATGTTATCGCGGGTGGCTTCCATGCTGATCGGTTTTTCATGGAGCAGGCCCTTGCCCTTGTTGAGGTGCTTGATGAACTCCGAGATGCCGCCCGCGTAGCGGAACTCGCTCCGCTTGGCTTCGCCGGTCTTGGCGTCGACGGTGCGCTCGTCGGTGAGCGTAATCTGCAGGCCCTTGTTGAGGAAGGCGAGTTCGCGGAGTCGCTGGGCGAGGGTGTCGTAGTTGAATTCGGTCACGGTGAAGATGGTGCGGTCGGGCAGGAAGTGGACCTTGGTGCCGCGGCGCTTGCTGGTGCCTGTCTGGCGGACGGGGCTGGTGGGATCGCCGCAGGAGTAGTCCTGCTCGTAGGTGAAGCCTTCGCGCCAGATTTCGACGTTGAACTCCTGCGAAAGGGCGTTGACGCAGCTCACGCCGACGCCGTGGAGACCGCCGGAGACCTTGTAGGTCGAGGAATCAAACTTGCCGCCGGCATGGAGTTTGGTCAGCACCACTTGCACAGCGGGCATCTGCTCGCCGTTGGGCAGCGTCTTCATGTCCACCGGGATGCCGCGGCCATCGTCAATGACGGTGACCGAGTTGTCGAAGTGGATGACAACCTCGATGCCGGTGGCGAAGCCGGCAAGGGCTTCATCGACCGAGTTGTCGACGACTTCGTATACAAGGTGATGGAGGCCCATTTCGCCGGTCGAACCGATATACATGGCCGGGCGCAGCCGAACCGCCTCTAAACCTTCCAGAATCTTGATGTTATCGCTGGTATAAGTGCCACTATTGGCAGGGGTCGCACCGGAAGAAGAGGCATCGAAGAGATTTTTTGTCGACATAGGCTGGTTTCTGGGCGTTCTGAAGGGCCGGCCGAAAATTCTGTATGGCCAGACAAATCCGTTTTCATGTCTGAAGCGTTCACCGATAGATGCGAGACGGCTTCAGGGAAGCGGCGGAGGCGATGATGTGCTGGCAGCACGGTAAAAAATGGGCACGATTCGATCCGAATTTCAGGCCTTCGCGTAAGGTAATTTTACCATGTTTGGGGCTGATTTAAGGTTGAGATGGTACCTCAGCGGTGGCCAAAGCAGTACCCCAATCTGGTAAATTTGGCAAGACTATTGGTTAGGGGAAAGGAGAGCTATTAAGTACGAAAGTCATAGTACCTACGGTAATTTAAACGTTGTATATGTACTAATTACGCTGAAAAAACTGGACTTAAACTTGAGCAAAGCCTATCTCTTAGACAGCGGGCGCCCACGTAACGGGCTCCGGCCATCTGGGAGGAATTTTATTTATGAAGCTTTCCATTCGCGTCTTTGCCTTCGTCCTTTTTGTCGCCGCAGCAATCGTCGGTAACTCCTCTCTTGGCTTTCAGCATTCCGCTGCGACGCAGGTGGCGGGGATTCCCGGCGGTGGGCCGATCCCTATGTGCAATCCGTTCACGGAGAAATGCCCGAACATCCGATAATGCTGTACCCCTACTCTAGGGGAATCGACGGGGGCGGTCGCTAGCACAAAAGTGGAAGCTGTGCCGCAACAATTTGGTTAGGCGCCTGAGGAAAAACGCGCTATTCTAAGGAGACTCTTAGAAAGAGACGGAGCTGTGCATGCCTCCCTCGCTTGGCCAAATCCTTGCTCAACATGCAGATACGCTGCTCTCGATAACGGCATGCGCCATTTTTTTCAGGCCATCGCTGCGCAAACACTACCCCTGGATGTTTACCTACCTCTGCATGAGGGCGATCTCCGCCGGAGCGATCGATTTCTTGCGTTTTGGGCCGATGCTCTCAACGGATGAAGAGTATACGAAAACATACTTTGTGGTGGCCTGGGCGAGTAGTCTTGCGTCGTCGGGATTGCTGTTCCTTGGCTGCCTGGACGTTTACCGGCAGGCGATGGCTCCCTTGCAGGGTCTGGCCCGCATGGGAACGACGATCTTTCGCTGGGCCGCGGTGGCTTCACTGCTGGTGACGGCGACCACCTTGACGTCGATTAGTTCAGGGCATCACGTAATCATGCAAATCGGTTTGCAATTGATGCGTTGCACAGGCACGGCTGAACTCTGCCTGTTGGCCCTTCTCCTTCTGAGCCTGAATGCGATTGGACTTTCGGTGCGCAGCCGGCCTTTTGGCATGGCCATGGGCCTCGGACTGATGGCCATGATTGGTTGCACCGAGTCGATGACGGCGGGCATGGCGTTCGTGAACACTTCCGCATCCAAAATAGCATTTGAATGCGCGACGCTGGTGGCGCTGGGACTGTGGATTACCTATTCGGCACTGCCGGAACCGAGCCGCAAGACGATCACCGTGCGGGCTGACTCGGCGATCTACAAGTGGGATCAGATTGCTTCAGCGCTGGGGCACAAGGGAACACAGGTGGCGTTGCAGCCAGCCCAGAGCTTCTTCCTGGTGGATGTGGAGAAGGTCGTGGAGCGGGCGTTTTCGCGTACTTTGAAGGGGAAAGAGTCTGAATCTTAGGATTGACCCCGGTGGGCTGACGATCAGAAAGCCGGGACCTCGGGTCTCGGCTTTTCACGTTTCAGGACTGGCTGCCGGGACGCAGGAAAGAAGCAGAAAGGCCGGGGCGCTGATGCGCTCCGGCCTTTTGTGCGAATCCTGAGAAGCTATTCGACTGCGAGAGGTTCGACGAAGGCGAAACGGCCCTTGTTGCCGCGATCGCGGAATTGCACGGTGCCGCTGATCTTGGCGAAGAGGGTATCATCCTTGCCAATGCCGACATTCAGGCCGGGCTTGATCGGTGTGCCGCGCTGACGAACGATGATGGTGCCGCCGGTAACGACCTGGCCGCCAAAAGCCTTGACGCCGAGCCGCTGGGCATTTGAGTCGCGTCCGTTTGTTGAACTACCGCCGCCTTTTTTATGTGCCATTGCAAAATCCTTTCAGATGCAGATCCTTCGCTTCGCTCAGGATGACAAATTTCGTTAGGACTCATGTCCTGTCTGATTCGCGTGCCTAGACGGCAGCGGTGAGGGGAACGCCGTCCACCTCAATGCTCTTGATGCGCACTTCAGTGAATGCCTGGCGATGGCCCTGCATTTTCTTGTACTGCTTCTTCCGCTTCAAGTGGAAGACCAGGATCTTGGCGTGACGCCCTTCGCTGACAACCTCGCCAGTGACGGTGGCTGCGGCCGGCTTGGTGATTGTACCCGGCTCACCGGAAACGGCCAGCACGTCAGAGAAGACCACGGTCGAACCTTCGGGTTCGGTGGTTTCCACCTTTTCAATCTTCAAAACGTCGCCTGGGGCGACCCGGTACTGCTTTCCACCGGTGCGAATGACAGCGTACATACAACCTCCAGCGCCAAGGCTCAAAAACCCGACGCAAGCTCATCGAGGGAGTCGTGAGCTTTTTCAATTGATTGGGCAGAGACCGTGCTCACCCTCGTAATACTCAAGTCTGCTTTCGCAAAACCGGCTCGCGAACAAGCCCGAAGAACGAACCCAAAGAAACGGGCACCGACGAGTACGGACACAACAGGGCTGCAGGCAGAATCGCCAAACTATGTCAGTGTATCGTTTTCGCGGCCCTGGGTCAATGAGTTGGTGGTAGAACCGCGCTTTGTTTGTAACGCGGAATGGGTGAACGACCTGAGACGACTCACCATCGGGCTGCTGACCGCGTTTCGTGCTGGACATTGGTGGCAGGGCGAGTGGCGAGTCCCATCGAAGCCAGGGAGCCGCCAGCGGGAAATGATTTCTCCTGCAACGCCCCAACTGAGGCACAATAAGGCCCTGGGTGAAACATGTTCTTCTTGACCTGAACGAGGGAGGCTCACCATGCCTACGGCACAATCGATTCTCAAAGAACTTGAGTCCAAGGGCAAAGAATCGGCGCGGAAGACCTACGCCCGCCATGGCATGGCCGAAAACCGCACCCTGGGCGCCAGCACTGCGGACATGAAAACCGTTGCAAAGAATATCAAGGGACAGCAGGCTTTGGCCCTCGAACTGTACGCCACGGGAAAGATGGAAGCCATGTACGTTGCCGGAATCGTTGCCAACGGGAAACTGATGACCCCGGCGCAGTTGCAAACCTGGGCCGACGGAGCTGAGGGGCTGCCGATGATTTATGAGTACACCGTCCCCTGGGTTACCGTCGAACATCCCGAAGGCCGCAAGCTAGCCCTCAAATGGATCGGTTCTCCCAAAGAGCACGTGGCAGCAGCCGGTTGGCGCACCTATTGCGGTTTGGTCACGACCGTTCCCGACGCAGAACTGGATCTTGCCGAAGTGGAAAGCCTGCTGAAGCGGGTGACAAGCGAGATTGGGAGTGCGAAGAACCGCGTCAAATCTACCATGAACAATTTTGTTATCGCGGTAGGCGGCTATGTGCAGCCTCTTCATGCCAAAGCGTTGGCCGCCGCGAAGAAGATGGGCGTCATCGAAGTCGACGTGGGCGACACGGCCTGCGAAGTTCCATCAGCCGCAGCCTACATCGCCAAGATGGAAGCGGCGGGCAAGCTGGGGCAGAAGCGGAAGACGATTCGCTGCTAGCGTCATTTCCAAATCCCGCGCGTTTTGCGGGAAACGCAACTCGGGGTATACTAGAGGTTCGGCAGCAGGTCCGCGAGCCGTGTCTTCTCGGTGCTCACCGGTTTTCGAGCGCCAAAGATGCATTCGACGCATGCAGTGTCATCGCGACGGCCCCCGATCCCACCAAGGGAAATTGTTCAGGAGTTTGGAGTTAGCGATGGCACAGGTATGTGATCTCTGCGGCAAAGGCCCGCAGTTCGGCAACAACATCTCGCACGCGCACAACGTTACCCGGCGCCGCTGGAGCCCCAATCTTCAGGCGGTTCACGCGCTGATCAATGGCGCTTCCAAGCGGATTCGCGTCTGCACCAACTGCATCAAGAGCGGCAAGGTCGCCAAGGCCTAGCTTTCGAAACTTCTCGGATCGTTTAAGGCTGGGCTTTCTTCGGAGTTTCCGAAAGCCTGGCTTTTTTCGTGTTTCCGGTCATTGTCTTGCTTTCCGATAATGGATCTTCCCAGTTCACTCCCTCCGCATCCAGGCCTGCAGGCGACCAACTGTCGATGACGGCGCGGCCCAGTTTGCCCAGCGTCTGTTCCGCTTCATTGTCGCCCGTCCAGCGCTGATCCGCATTCTCCTGGGTGAACGCGGCGATTACCACCGGGCCCGCCTTGGTAGAGATGAGAGCGATGTCGTTCCGCACCTGGTTCAGGGCTCCCGTCTTGTTGCCGATAGCCGAGCCGGTTTCGCTGGTATCCAGGGTTTCAAGGTAGCGCGGCAGGCTGTCGCGATCCTGCTGATTGCGCAGCATGTGCAGAATCGCTCCGCAGAGCTTGCTGTCGCCGGGCAATGGCGGGCTGTTGCCGAGAGCAAGTCGGCAGGTGGCGAGACGCTCCATGATGGCGGCCATTTCGCGGGCCGTCGTTTTTCCCAGTCCAAATTTTGGCTGATCGCCGGGCATGGGGCCGGTAGCCGGAACCATGATTTTCTTGTAGAGGTACGTGTCTTTGAGGCCAGCCTGCTGAATGGTCTGATTGATGTGCGCCAGGCCGAGGCGGTCGATGGCCAGATTGGTCGCGGTGTTGTCGCTGACGACGACCATCAGAGTGAGCGTGTCGCGCAGGGTGAGCGGAAGAGGCGTGTCAAGGATGCCAAGAACGCCGGAGCCGGAGACTTGATTCGCCTTCGTCAGGGTGAGGTGTTCGTCGAGCGAGGCTTTGCCGACGCGGATCTGTTCGGCAGCGTCGAGCAGGATGGCCAGCTTGATGACCGAGGCGGTCTTGACGGGCTCGTCGGGGGAGATGGACTCGGTCTGGCCGGTTTTCAGGTTGTGCGCGTAGAGGGTGACTTTGCCGTGGTGGGCGGCGGCGATGGCTTCGAGTTGCGCGCCGAGGGAGGGATGAGATGGAGTCTGGGGGCGGGCTGCGACGGCAGCGACAAGAGTCAGCATCGCGGCCAGGGAAACCGTATGGAGGTATCGCCTCAACATCGGTTCATCTTAGCGGACCGGAACGCACTCGGCGCGCCCAGGTCGGTTAGAGATAGCGATTGGTTGAGTTCTGTCCGGTCAGCCGTTCATACAGACGTTGCTGGCGAGGCAGCGGGGGCGCAAACTAACCTGTGACCACTTTTTATTAAGCTGATCCCCAGCCGATGAACATCCGAAGACAATACACGCACCCCCGATGAGGAACGGCAGGGTCACTGCCTTGGCCTGAGGAGATACATCCGGCCATAATCCTGAGGCAATAAAGAGGACGTGCGTGATGAAGGCTGCGGCGGTGATGGCCGGATATAGCCACTTTGCAATGCTTGCCCACGCGATTGCGGCGAGTACCCGTGAAGCGTAATAACCGTGCAGACCTAGAATGACGGGGAGCGCAATAATCGAGCCAAGCACTCCGTTAAAAAAGCCAGTTTTCGATGACAACATCGCTCCCAGCAGAGTGCCCAACAGAAGTGCTTCCGTTAACAGTTTGATGAGCAACACGCCTACTCGCTTTAGTTTCTGCACGGGCACCAAGCCATCACAACCGTAGAATGCAGGTTGCTGGCGAGTGGTGGGCCATCCAGAAGTTACTCCTGAGGTAAGAAGCAACCGCAGATCCTTCCGCTTCGCGTCAGGATGACAAATCATTGGGTAGCGGATATGGAGCGAGCGCTTCATCGTCGTTGGGTCGGGGGACATCCGCCAGGAACGACTTGATAAAAGCGTCTTCGCCCATATCCCGCATGTGGAGCTTACTTGTGCTCGAACGTGAGTGACGCGGAGTTGATGCAGTACCGCAGGCCGGTGGGTTTGGGGCCGTCGGGGAAGACGTGGCCCAGGTGGCCGCCGCAGCGGGCGCAGGTGACTTCGACGCGGCGCATGCCGAAGGTGGTGTCTTCGTGTTCGGCGATGGCTTTGGAGTCTTTGGGGATGTAGAAGCTGGGCCAGCCGCAGCCGGATTCAAACTTGCTATCGCTGCCGAAGAGGACGGCTCCGCAGCCGGCGCAGAGGTATTCGCCGGTGTCTTTGTTCTGGGTGAGGGCGCCTGTCCAGGGGCGTTCCGTCCCCTTCTGGCGGAGGATGTTGTATTGCTCGGGGGTCAGTTGCGCGCGCCATTCGGCGTCAGTGCGTTCCATCTTTTCGGGGGTTTGGGAGTTGGTCATGTTCGAAGAAACCTCTGGTGATTGGATAGCGAATTGGCGCGGATAGTTTCACACTCGGCGACGATTGCTCCGCGATTGGAAGGAGATAGGGCGGGCCCTCAGCCCTTCATCTATTGGTCGGACCGCCGACCCAGGGCGTTGCCCTGGGCTTTGATGGCGTCGCGCCTTTGGCGCTTTTGTACCCAGCGTGGCAGGCGTTCGCTGGGCGGGTGCTACGGCAAGGGCACCATGTGCTTGGTATTGGTGTAGGTATAGGTGATGCGGTTGACCACGGTGACGGTCGACAGGACGGCCAGTACCCAGAGGACCGGCGCCATCACGCCCCAGTGGTTGAATAAGGCTCCCAGGATGATCAGCACAACACGTTCCGGCCGCTCCATGAAGCCTACTTTGCAGGAGCCGATGAGCGCTTCGGCGCGGGCGCGGGTGTAGCTGACCATCAGCGACGTGACCATGACGAAGGCGGTCAGCACCACGTAGCGAAAGTGATTCACGCGGGCGTAGTAGACGATCAGGCCGAAGAAGAGGACGACATCGGAATAGCGGTCGATGACCGAGTCGAAGAAGGCTCCGAAGACGGTGACCTGATTAGTGCGGCGAGCCACGCGGCCATCGACCATGTCAAAGATGCCGGCGCCGATGATGACCAGGCCAGCATAGGCGAACATGCGTCCGGCGTTGGTGGTGTTGGCGTGGCCGAAGAAGAAGGCAGCGCCGATGTTGATGACGAGGCCGATGAAGGTGAGGACGTTGGGAGAAATGCGGGTCAGCGACAGACCATGCACAATCTTGTCGAGTAACCAGCCGCATCCGCGGCCAAAGGCACTGGTCCAGGTGGTTGCCACGTTCTATCCCCCGACTACGTCTTGAGCTTTTTCAGCCAGAGCCGCTTCGTCATGAATGGTCATCAGCTTCAAAATTTCCAGTTCGCGCTTGCCGTTGGGCGTGACCACCGTGGCCACATCGCCCACTCTCTTGCCGATCAGGCTGCGGCCGATGGGGGAGGTGGTGGAGATGAGGCCCTTGGAGACATCGGATTCTTCGCTGGTGACCAGCTTGTAGACGAGTTCCTCGTCTTTGGTGGTGTCGAAAACGGTGATGGTCGAACCGAAGGCAATCTTGTCGCGGGGGATGTTGGCGAGGTTGACCAGGGAAAGCTCGGCCATGCGTTTCTTGTACTGGCCCAGGCGCGCGTTGACGAAAACCTGGCGCTGCTTGGCCATGTGGTATTCGGCGTTTTCGGAGAGGTCGCCGAGCGAGGCTGCCTTCTTGATCTCGACTGGAAGCTCGTGGGCCAGCTCATGCTCGAGCTTGGCGATCTCTTCCAGGAGCTGTTTTTTGATATGTTCGGTCATTCAATGTCCGTTGCGGTCGGCATGCCGTTGAGGCTGGGACGGGAGGGCTTCGTTCAAGTGCGCCCGGTCCGGGGTTGCTTTCCGCCCTGTTTGGGAGTTCCGCCTGTGAGCGCTAGCCGGCGGGTGGGTCAAACCTCGATTATACGATGGCGAAAACGTGGAATTTTGTCGCTGACCGCTCAGATTTCCGGGGGCGACGATAGGACGTCGCCGGTATCGATCGATGGCTCCGGCTCACTCTCGGCGAAACGAAGTTTGTCCGCCCGGGCATCCATGAACGATTGCAGGATCAGAGTGGCGGCGACCTGGTCGACGACGGCCTGATGCTCCTGGCGGGGTTTACCGGCTGCGTAAAGAATGGCGTGGGCTTCCTGCGAAGTGAGGCGCTCGTCCCAGAGGTGCAGGGGCAGTTCCGCCATGAGGGCCAGTTCTTCCGCGAAAAGACGAGTCTTTTCGCCCTGCGGGCTGGTTTCGCCGGAGAGATGCAGGGGATTGCCAGCAACGATCGCGGAGCAGCCGTATTTGCGACTGAGACGAGCGAGCGAGCGGAGGTCGTCTTTGGGATTGCGTTTGCGCACCAGGGTCATGACGGGCTGGGCAGTGAGGCCGAGTTCATCGGAAACGGCGACGCCGATGCGCTTGGATCCGATGTCGAGACCGAGGTATCGCTGAATGGATGGCAGGGGATAGCTCCTCGGTTCAAGCTTACTGCGCGGAATGGTCAAGCGCGTGCCAATCGCCTGAGGCGGGCAACTACAATCGAAGAAGAGAATCGAAGCAGTCAAGGCTCGCGTCTTATGGAGGGTGGCCACGAGGTCCTTGGCAAGGTTTCAAACAACAAGGGGTTGAGAGAGGATTGCTGCTGAAGATGGTGCGCCGCGGGCGGAGTCGCCAAAAGAAGAAGAGGACGGGCGCGGCGGGTTTTTTTTTCTTCCTGTTTTTGCTGGTTGTCGCGGCAGTTGGAGCGGCGGAGTGGTTTGTTTTTTTGCCGTCCGGCCCATCGATCGAGACGTTTGTAGAGATCAAGCCGGGAAGCGGCAGCCGTACCATTGCCGTGGAACTGGAGCGGTCCGGGATCATTCGCAGCCGCTATGGTTTTGACGCGGTACGGCTTTGGAAAGAAGGCTCGCTCAAGGCAGGCGAGTACCGGTTTGACCATGCAGCCCCGGTCACAGAAGTGTACTCTCGCATCGCCAAGGGCGATGTCTACACAGTCGCGGTCACGATTCCCGAGGGTTCGACCCGATTCGATATCGCGGCGCGAATGGCGCAGGCGGGATTTGTGAACAAGGAAGATTTTCTGGCGGCAACGGCCAATGCGACGTCCTTGATCGCCGATCTTGATCCGCATGCTCGCAGCCTGGAGGGGTACCTGTTTCCAGATACATATCGATTCCAACGCAAGGCGACATCGCTGCAGATTGTGACAGCGATGGTGCGCCGTTTCCGTGCCGTTGCCGCGGAGATTGGACTGACGCCGGGTGGTGGAAGCCGCAATGTGCATGATGTCGTGACGCTGGCTTCGCTGGTCGAGCGAGAGACAGCTGTCGATGCAGAACGTCCTGAAGTGGCCAGCGTGCTGACCAACCGGCTGGCTAAGGGAATGCCGCTGATGACTGACCCGGCGGTAATATACGGGCTGCAGGTCGAGGGCAAATGGCGCGGAACGATCTATCAATCCGACTTGACCCGGGATACACCGTACAACACCTATCGCCATGCGGGGCTGCCGCCAGGGCCAATTGCCAACCCGGGCCTGCCTGCCTTGCGCGCGGCGGAGACACCGGCAGCGACAAATTATCTCTATTTCGTCGCGGCGGGGGCTGATCCGCAGGGAAAATCTCGATTTGCCGCGACGCTCGAGGAACACAACAAGAACGTGGCCAGCTACCGGCAAGCTGTTAAAGAAGCAGGTGGACGTTGATGGGTTGCGTTGATTTTCCCCGCCCAACTCGTACCGCAGTGCTGCTTGCGCTATGCCTGCCGATGCTGCTGCCGATGACCGGCTGTCTGAGCCTCTTGACTTCCAAGAGGAAGCTGCCAATTCCAGTGGCCCCGGCGACGGTGCAGACAGCCTCTGCCGACCAACTTGTGGTGCAGTTGAACGCCAGCTATGCCAAGTTCGAGAGCCTTACGGCGACAGTCGATATCCAGGCCAGCCGGCTCAAGGCGAAGGAAGGCACAGCGACCGATTACCCCACCTTCCGCGCCAACATCCTGGTGCGCAAGCCGGAGATGGTGCGTGTATTGGGACGGCTGCCGATTGTGCAGACCGAAATGTTTGACCTGGCCAGTGACGGAACAAAGTTCACGCTGGTGATCCCGCATTACAGCAAGGCGTACGAAGGAATGAATGCCTCCAAGGGCAACTCGCTCAACTGGTATGAAAATCTGCGTCCGGGACCTTTTTTCAGCGCGATGGTGGTGAAGGGATTGGCGCAGGACGAGCTCTATTCGGTGATCAGTGAGACCATTACTACCGAAGACGCGAGCAAGAAGCGGCTGATCGCGAGCCCTGACTACCTGCTCAACGTGGTTCGCCGCAAGGCCGATAGCATGGAGCTGTATCCGGTGCGCGTGATTCGCTTTCGCCGCGAAGATCTGCTGCCGTATCAGCAGGATCTGTACGACGATGACGGTAACTTGAAGACCGAGGTCGTCTACGGGACGTACAAGGACTTCGGGGGCGTCAAGTATCCCGGCAGCATGACGCTGCGCGATCCGCAGAATGGCTACCAGCTGGTCATGACGGTGGAGCGGGTGACGCTGAATCCCGTGCTCACCGATGACATGTTCGGGACCAAGGTGCCGAATGGCTATACGGTGACCGATCTTCACTAGGGTCTGCTGGAAAGGCCTGCTACTCCGCGCTAGAAAATCGGCTCTGGGACCTCGACCACACGCGAACTGCGAACGTGTGCTGCCAGCGCCCACTTCAATTCTTCAATTCCTTCCCCTGTGACGGCAGAAATGGGGAAGAATTCCAGCTTTCGCCGCTTGGCATACGTGGTGAGCTTCTTGAGCTTGTCAGGATTGGCGGCGTCGATCTTGCTGGCGACGATGATCATGGGCTTCTCCGCTAAACCGTGGCCAAAGCTGTCCAGTTCGGCGTTGATGACCTTGAAGTCCTCGACAGGATCGGGACGGCCGGAGCCATCCGACACGTCGACCAGGTGGACGAGTACACGGGTGCGCTCAATGTGGCGCAGGAACTGGATGCCCAGGCCGGCGCCGAGGTGCGCTCCTTCAATAAGCCCGGGCATGTCGGCAACGACAAAACTCTCGTCGTTGGGAGCTTCCCCGACCGACACCACTCCGAGGTTGGGCGCGAGCGTGGTGAAGGGATAATCCGCGATTTTGGGCTTGGCTGCGGAGATGCGCGAGATCAACGTCGACTTGCCGGCGTTGGGATAGCCAACCAGACCGACGTCAGCCAGCAGCTTGAGCTCGAGGCGGTAGGTACGCTCTTCTCCCAGGCGGCCGGGTTCGGATTCGCGGGGAGCCTGATGGGTAGGCGTGGCGAAGTGTTGATTGCCGCGACCGCCGCGACCACCCTTGGCGATGACGAATTTCTCATCGGGCAGGGAAAAGTCGTGGATCAGCTCGCCGGTTTCGTAATCAAAGACGCTGGTGCCGACCGGCACTTTGAGGATGGCGGACTCGCCATCTTTGCCCGTACAGTTGGAGCCCTCGCCGTGACGGCCGCGCTCGGCCTTGTGCTCGGGATTGTAGCGGAAGTGGATCAGCGTATTGTGCTGCTGGCTGGCCTGCATGACGACGTCGCCACCGCGGCCGCCGTCGCCGCCGGAGGGGCCTCCACGGGGAACAAACTTCTCGCGCCGGAAGGCGACGCATCCGTTGCCGCCATCGCCGGCTTTCACCAGAATTCGTGCTTCATCAATGAACATAAGAGGACAAATCCAACTTCCTGTCTCTCCAGTCTATCGGAAAATGCGGTTATGCCAGCGAATGGCTGCCCAGGAAGAGAGTAGAAGGGCTGCTGTGTTCGAACGAGCAAAAGCCCGATGTTACGTGATGTCGGACACTTGAGTCGTGAAAATCCGGGCTTAGGCTGACGTCATTCATAGCCTTCACCCAGAGCTTCAAGGAAGCGGGCCCCAGAATGACCCATGTTCGCCGGCTGGGATTTACCCACCGGCATAACCGCGACAATACCTTCGATTCCATCTGCGAGCGCTGCTTGCGTACCATCGCCACGCGCGATTCGAACATGGATTTCTTTGAAGCCGAGCAAGCCCACACCTGTGATCGAGACGCCCTGCAGCAGACGCTGCATGAAGCCGGAGCGACCTATCTTCGTGTGCAACTCGACGCGATCCTGCAATCTGCCAAGAAGCGCGACTAGACGCACCTTTCCGAAGCGGCGGTTTTGCGCATATACTCACTCGTACTCCTCAATCCTTGCATCCGCACCGGCTGAAACGGGGCAATCAGGGGCTGAGTTCCACCATTGCGGAAGCCTGGCAGACCCATGCCGAAGGCGATCCGACTGAGTAGGCTGCCGAAATTCCCTGTTGTCCCTTCCCGGATTTGCCGATTCTTGACGCTTCGCAGCCCGCGAAGTCCGTATTCCCAATTTGGTACGGATTTTTGTGACTTGTGGATCGTCGATCCGAGACGGGCGCCATGATTCTACGGGATGCAGCATCAAGCAAACACAACCGTCATTCACTCCGCACCGGGCCAGGCTGGGAGAGGGCGCGAGTGAAGACGGCGCTTTTTCTGTTCCTCGGCTTTCTATTGATGCTGTGCGCGCGTGCCGAGTCTCCGCGAATGAGATCGGACGAGCCGACGGGCAGCATGGATGGCCGACTGACCGACACGCGCAGCATTCCTCTGCGCCTGGCCACGGTTGTGGTCCGCAATCTGTCGACCGGAGAGATCGCGCGAGCCGTGACTGCAAAAAACGGCAGCTACCATTTTGCCGGGCTAGGACCGGGGGAATACCGGCTGGAGGCTTCGGTTCCCCTGCTCGGAACGGGAGCCGTCGAGGGCATCCTGGTATCGGCCGGTCGTGTTACCCGGGTCCAGGCGGCGCTGCTGATGGACGCGCCTCTCGCTGCTCCGCTGTCAATCGCGGCGTTTGCGGCCATCGACCCAGTTGCGCCGGCGTTGAACAGCCAGATTCCAGCCGAAGAGCTCCCTTCACTTCCCTTGGCGAACCGCGACTGGGCAGCGTTTGAGTCGGCCGAATCGGTATCATCCGCCGGCAATCCGAGTGAGCGGCATGAGACCGACGTGGTCGCCAAGCAACCGGCCGTTGAGATTGACATTCCGGAGGGCGGCCTTGCGATGACGGCCAGTCTGGAGGAGGAAGCCGACGGTCAGACAGAGTTTCGGACGGAATTTCGCGGAGAGCGGGAAGGAGGGTGGGATCGTCAAACCGACACGACAGCCACGGGGATACTTCCGGCCGAGGCGTTGGCTGACCGTTCCTCAGGGGTGGAAGTAAGCTCCTCCGAGCGGAATGCGAAAGCCGCTCCCGCGCAGGCGAAGAGCAGACTGCATGGGGAGATCTCTTACACAGACCGGCAGAACGCCTGGAATGCGCTCAATCCGTACACGCAATGGGTGCAGCAGACCGCCCCGGCCAACGGCATCATTACAGCGCAGTTTGCGGCGTTGCCCTACTCACCGACCGACGCGCGGCAAAGCTTTGGAGGAGGCGTCGGCGGCCAGGTCCAGTGGAAGAAGATGTCCTGGTTTGTGGCGGGGGAGGGCTTACTGCGCAATGATCCGGCGGTGGCAACGGTACGCCATCCCAGTGACTTTTTCGCGCAACCGACGGATGACGATCTGAGCGTTCTGGCTGCCCGGTTGAACAGCCCGGGGACGGCGCCGCTAGAGGCGGGAGCGAGTGCCTATTCGGCAGGTCTTCAGGAGATGGCGACCCTGCTGGGGCCGGTGCCGCGCAGCAGCGCCCGAGGCCAGGGTCTGGTCCGTATCGACGCGCAGCTCACTGAGCGGCAGCATTTGAGCGTCGATAGCAGCTTCTCATATTTGAATGCTCCGGGAGGGGTGCGGACTCGGTCCTCAGAAACTTTTGGCAGCCACAGTTTCGGCAACAGTCAGGTGACGCAAGGCGCGGCCATGGCCAGGTGGGAAGATTTTCTTACGGCCAATCTGTTGAATGCGGTGTCGGTGAAGTTTCGACTGCATGTGCTGCGCGATTCGCCGCAGAGTCCCTCGGCGTTTGAACAGCCGCTGATCGCTAATGCGTGGGGTCTGCTGCCCGAGATCGTTGCCGATTCGCGAAGCGGCTTCATTTTCGGCAAGCCGGCGCAACTGGGGCGGTCGAATTATCCGGATGAGCATGTTTTCGCTGCACAGGAAACCCTGAGCTGGGTGCGGGGAAGGCACCTGTTGCGCCTGGGTGGTAGCTTCGAGCATCTTTCCGATGCGGTTGGTTCGCTGGTCAATCAGACGGGCACGTATTCCTATGCGGATGTTCTCAATGCTGTTTCCGACGTGGAGAGCTTTGAAAAATATGGGCTGACCGACGCGGGCGATCCGTTTTCCGCACAGCATGATTGCGACGAGACGGGGAGGGTGCATCGCACGGCCGGTGTGCTGCTGGGCTTGGGGTATCTGCCGTGCTATGCGTGGTATTCGCAGCGCATCGGGCCTGC
>Ga0182030_10014538_pt1 | contig 15518 bp, 13 predicted proteins | sample 812S3MmetaG_FD_121299 | JGI IMG/M metagenome (GOLD analysis project Ga0182030, IMG submission 121299) | Permafrost microbial communities from Stordalen Mire, Sweden - 812S3M metaG (Illumina Assembly) | ecosystem: Environmental > Terrestrial > Soil > Wetlands > Permafrost | place: Sweden... | reverse complement strand
GGTCGTCAATATGATCGGCTTACCTTGCGGTCCACGTCGCATCACATCTCCCTCGAAAGTCCAGTTTACCTTTGGACATCGAGGGAAAATAAATGTTCACGAATTAATGACTCAAGACACTAGGCATGGATCACCAACAAGCGCAGTCGGCGCGGCGACCTCATCGGGCGGCATCGTGGCGCCGGCACGTCATGCTTTGCGTGGCATTTGGCGGGCGCGGCGAGTGCCCGCACGGTTCTAGCATCATTATTGGCCAGGGCAACGGCACCAATATTAGAATTTCGCCGGTCCGCGACGCGGGGACATGCGCTCGAAAAGCCGACCGCCGCGACTGCAGGCATTATTTCTGATCTACGACGCCGCTAGGCCAGACTCCGATTCACCTTGCAGTAAGGATCCGGCCAGTGTTAGCTGAATGCATGAAAGACAGTAAACAAACTTCGCAATGATCGGCGTAGGGGTGGATTTCGGCACCTCCAATTCGACGGTGGCCTGGTTCGACGGGCGTCAATTGCGCTTCGTGGGCATCGAGACCAACAGTCCGATTCTTCCCACCGCCATACACCTGAGCAAAGAGTACGAAGGCACCACCGGTGCCGCAGCCATCGAACGATACGTGCAGGAGAACACGGCGCGTCTGGTGCACCTGGTACCAGAGATTCTGGGCCAGGCGGCCGGATCAATCGAGGACCGCAGCCCGGAGCACGAAATGGCCGAATTGACCATGTCCAGGAATGTGGTGCTCGGGCCGCTCATCGATCATGGTTTACCCGGTCGATTGTTTCTTGGGCTAAAGCGATTGCTCGGCAATCCAGCCATCGACCGCATCTTCGTTTTCAACCGGCCGTACCGGTTAGTGGCGCTATTGAGCCCCGTGCTGCTGCGATTGCACGATGCGGTTGAAAGGGAGTTGCGCACGCCGGTTTCGCGGGCCCGCGTGGGGCGCCCGGTGAACTTCGAAGGCAGCGAAATCTCGAGGAACTCCTTGGCCGTGAGTCGACTCAGGGAGGCCTGCGCCCATGCTGGCTTTCGCACCATTGAATTCTATCCGGAACCCATCGCCGCCACGTTGAGCTTTCTTTGGCAGCGCCGGCTGACGGGCAATGGCACGGTGCTGACCGTGGACTTCGGCGGCGGCACGCTCGACCTCAGCGTGATCCGCTACTCCGGAGCAAAATTTGATGTTCTATCCACCGCGGGCGCGGATCTCGGCGGCGACCGCATCGACCAATTGATATTTCGCCGATTACTGTTCCCACTTTTGGGTGACGGTGAAGCCTGGTCGCGCCAGATCGATGGCCGCACGGTGGAAACGCCATTTCCCTTCAAGGAGTATGAGGAAGGGATCCTCAATTGGACCATCACTCACACCCTAAATCAAAACAGATACAAGACGCGTCTCACAGAACTCGTCGCCGTCGGGAATGCGGCGTCCGTCAAGTTTCAACGTCTCAAAGATCTCATCAACTACAACTACAGCTACAGTGTGTTCAGCGCCATCAAAAGCGCGAAAGCGGAGCTGTCGACCCGGGAAGCATCGTGCATCGATATCCCGGAATTAAATTTGACTGTCACCTTCACACGAGCGCAACTCAACGAAATCTTAGCTCCCATGATGAATCGGTTGACCGAACTCGTTTTTCAGGTGGTCGGGCGCGCCAACCTGCCCATGAACGGGATCGACTTGGTGGTGCGAACCGGCGGTTCCTCACAAATCGTCGCCGTTAGGCACTTGTTAGAGAGGTTGTTTCCCGACAAGGTCATCGAGCATGATCCTTTCACAAGTGTCGCCGGCGGCCTGGCCATCGCGGACTATAATGGGTACCACTGGGACTAAACCGATTGCCGCGGCGAAGCCATTGCGCAGGAGTGGCTAAAGCGCAACTTCTCCCACGCGACCAAAGTCGGCCCGGAGCGACTGGTCGAAACACTCAAGAGAGCTCTCGACGACTAGATTCGCAGCTTGCCCTGGATGAGCGAGGACACCAAAGGCGCCGGCACTCCAGGCAAGGAAATCCGCTTACCCTGTCCCACGACGGGAGACACGCGTGCCATGCCAGGTTGCGCCCACCCCGCTCGCGACGATCAACGCAATGCCGACCCAAACCCCTGGCTTAGGCCAGTCGCCGAAGATAACGAACCCGCAGATGACGCCGGATGCAATCTCGGTATACCCGTAAGGCGCGAGCTGGGAAGCGCTCGCCAGGCGATGCGCGGCGATGATTAAGAAGTGCCCGATTGCGGCGATGGCTCCCATCAGCGCCATCAACAACCAGTCATCGGGCGTCGGCGCCATCCATGAGAACGGCACGACACAAGAGAATATGACTGCACCCACGGCCGCAGAGATCGCCGATGTGACGACCGAGGGATCATAAGCCGAGAGCCGGCGCGTGACGAGGAGCGCGCTGCCATAGGCGATTCCGGATCCGAGCGCAAACAGCGTCCCCAGAGACACGCCGGCGCCCGTCGGCTGGGCCGCGAGGGTTGCGCCGACGAATCCGAGCGCGACCATCAACCACTGCATCGCGCCGATCGGCTCGCGCAGCAGCGCTGATGACACGATCAGGATCACGAAGGGGTAGATGAAAAACACGGCCATGGTGTCGGCCAGCGGCATCCGCGCAATCGCGAGGAAGAACATGAGCGCAGAGGCCGCGAGCAAGGCACCGCGGATAATCTGCAGGCGCGGGCGAGATGGCCGAAGCATGGCCCGGCCGTGAGTCACGCACGCAAGCGGAAGCAGCGCGACGGAATAAAAGACGAAGCGAGCCCAAACAACTTCGATGGTGGGGACATGTGTGGAGAGAAGCTTCGCGATTGAATCCATGACCGGCAGGATCAATAGTCCGGCGATCAGGGTGATGACGCCCAAGAGAGCCCTATTCATGCGCCGGGCGCCTATCATGTGCTCAAGTATCGGCGGTCCGTGATGAAGGTCAAGGTCAGCAGGAAGATCCTCGCTCCAGCGGCCGCGGACGAGGTCTTGGAGGGCAACCGAGCCGATGTCAGCTTTGGGGCTGGACTGCTGATGGATAACTTCGCATGGCATATTCCGTTGTATCTTCAGCATCAGCGCCTAGACTCGACCAATGCCGTCCGCTCATTGAGGCGCTTGGATATCAATGGTGGGGAGAATTCGGCCTACCGAATCGGCGTTACTGTACCAAGGACGACGTCAATAGTGCCGGGGATTGGCTCAACTGCATTGCTACGAGACAGGGTGCTCGGAGATCATCCGCCGTCTCGCTTTTCGGGATTACCTACGTGCACGGCCGGATCTCGCGCGCGAATATGAGCAAAGGTGCGTTGCCAGGCGCTGCATCCAGACAACGCCTACTCCTACGATGCGTGCAAGAACAGTAAACGGCTGATGAATGGCATGCGCATGTGTGCCCCCTGACGCGCCCGTCGTCCCGCGATGCGACGCATCGGTTTCGTCATCGACGACGACTGAGCTCTCCTCGAATTAGAAGTCCCAGTCTGTGACTTCCAACTGCAACGGCGCCTGTTCGCCGGCGGGGGGCTCGCGCGCATACAGTAGTTTCCAGGCACCGATGTATGAATAGGGCGTGCTCGGAAGGGGAGGGACAACTCGGTACGGGGATGAGAGAATGGCCACATGTGCGGACGCCATGTATCCCCGGACGAGGCATCGATCGAGCGCGAGTTCAATCTCGTGCATCAGGAGTGGCAGTTTCCGCCCTCGTTCAATGTGGCACCCACCCAGCAAGTGCCAATCCTTCGTGAGGCCGATGGTAAGCGCCGCGGCTCGATCGTGCGGTGGGGGTTGATTCCGTTTTTGCTCGCGGCGAGTCACCTAAATATTCGCCATCAACGCACGCATCGAGACGGTCGAGACGGCGGTTTCCTATCGGGGTCCGTGGAAGCGGGCGCAACGATGCCTACAGTTTGCGACGGGATTCTATGAATGGCACGTGGGCGGCGAGGGGAGCAAGGCGCCTTAGCTTCTAAGTTGCGCTGGAGCGGATGCCCCGGCGTCGCCTTTGTTTGGTCGGAGGAGGTCATGAATCGCGATAAGCTAGCTTCGGCCCCGTCGGTGCGGCTGCCCCTCCGTCAACGTAGTGGATGGATGCCCGAAGGACTCTTGCTTGTTGCTCTATTAAAGCGGGTCCCGGTCCTGCTGACAGCAGTGCGCGCACTTCTAGCGCCAGTCGTCGCTAGTTTAGCCCTCTACGCGCCCCGACCGAGGGCATTCGCTGTCTGTCTAGTGGTGGCGTTTTTGTCTGACGTCTTCGACGGCGTTATCGCACGCCGTCTAGACGTTGCCACTCCGTCCCTTCGCCGCCTTGATAGCGCAGCCGATACGCTCTTCTATATCGCATGTGCGTTCGCCGCGTGGCGACTGTACCCCACGGCGATCGTGGCGCATCGGGCGTCTTTGTCCATTCTCGTCGGACTTGAAGTACTGCGGTATGTGATCGATTTAGCGAAGTTCCGACGGGAGGCAAGCTATCACATGTGGTCGTCGAAGCTTTGGGGAATCAGCTTGTTTGTCGGCTTTTATTGGATGCTCGTCTTGAGGTCCACCGGTTTGACGCTATCGTTTGCAGTCTACGCCGGCATCGTTGCTGACTTGGAAGGCGTCCTTATCTCCGTGCTACTTCCTCGCTGGCAAGCCGACGTACCGTCAGTGTTTCACGCAATGACACTTCGCCGACATGAACTTCGGCGCAAGAAGCCATGAGCTCGCCAGCTCTGCGATCACGCACGCGAGAAAAACCACGTAAATACCATTATGCAAATGTCTGTACTCGAGGATGCCGCTCGCACACGGCTCCCGTGACCCTGGCCATGCATGGCGTGCCCGCGACCTCGGCGGCGGAGCCGCCAAGATGGTTTTGCAAAGGTTGAGGGTGATGTGAAGCACGGAACGCCGCGAGGCCTCGGTCGTAGGGAATGCGATACATTTCGCAGAAAGGTCGGCGCTGCCGGACATCCTGTCAGTCAACAGGTAGGCGGGGGAATCCTTCAGGGGTTCTCTTCCTCGTCGGCGTCATCGTCTTCAGGATGCGGTAAATCGTCTTCATCATCGTATTCCATTTCCTCCGGAAGCTCCGTCGTATCATCGGTCTCGCGCACTGGCGCCTCGTTCTCACTCTCCGTCTCATCGTAAGCATCATCGTCCTCGGTCAGAGGAATCTCGTTGGTCGGTGGAATCTCGGATGTCATTTCGCGGCACTCACGTGGTTTGGGGTTCGCAGAATATAGGCGCTTGCGGGGCGGAGATCTATCTGGGTGTTCCGACGAAAGCGGGCTATATTGTCTCGCTGCATGCGCCCGGCTGCGCCGCGCTCGAAATCATGTAGTACCGCCATGACTATTAAAGGGCACGGGTGATTGTGCTCTGTACCCCATGAGTCAGAGTCGCATTGTCGGAACCCCGCTCCGACCGTGCAACTTGGGCAAGAAATCCATTCCGATCTTTTTGTCCGCGCTCACTTCGGTCGGTAATGGATACGGCGAATGACACGATCAGAGAAGCGCTCAGCGAGAAAAGTGTCGGATATTCGTAGGGGAAAAAACTGTGTTCGTGCCCGAGGATGTCCACCCAAACCTTTTTGCTGGCTATGATCAGGCCGACCGAAAGGACGAGCCCGGTCAGACCGCCGGCTAATGCGCCTCGCGTCGTGAGGCCGCGCCAATGCATCGCAAGAATCAGGGCCGGAAAATTAACGCTCGCGGCGATTACCAGCGGCAGGGTCGCTAGAAAACCTATGTTTTCATGCTGGAAGATGATTGCGAGTCCGATCACACCGCCGCCGAGGAGCAGGGTCGCGGCGCGTGAGATGCGGAGCTCTGAAATTTCGTGCGCCTGTCCACGTTTCCACATGTGACCGTATAGGTCGTGGGAAACCGCGGAGGCTCCCGCGAGCGTCAGTCCGGACACCACCGCGAGTATGGTTGCGAACGTTACCGCTGCCGTAATGCCAAGCAGCGTTTTGCCGCCCAGCGCTTCCGCCAAATGGATCGCAGCCATGTTGGCGCCACCGGTAAGCGGGCCTCGGCCGAGTAGCGCGGCGGCGGCGTAACCGAGCACGATCACCATGAGCTGGAATACGGCGATAATCGTGGTTGCGTACAAGAGAGAGCGTCGCGCGCTTTTTCCATCTTTTACGGTGAAGAATCGCATGAGCACGTGCGGCAGGCCGGCCGGCCCAAGAGCAAATGCGACGCCGAGCGATATCGCGCTCAGAGGATCCGATACGAGCTGGCCTGGCCTCAGAAACCGGGTCGGATCGGGCTGTGCGCTTATGGCGGCATCCAGATTCAGGCCGAATCGGCGCGCCACCAGCAAGACCATGGCAAAGGTCGTTAGCATGAGAAGGCTCGCATTGATGATCTGGATCCAGGTCGTGGCGAGCATGCCTCCGAAGATTACATACACGATCATCAATGACCCCACCAGAACGACGGCGTACCCATAGGGGATGTCGAACAGAATTTGCACCAATGAGCCCGCACCGACCATTTGTGCGATCAGATAGCAGACGCAAAGACAGAGGGTACTGATCGCAGCAAGGATTCGCATCGGCTTATCGGCAAGGCGGTAGGCGAGAGCGTCCGAAAATGTATAACGGCCGAGATTACGCAGCCGCTCGCCGACGAGGAACATGGCGATAGGCCAGCCCGCGACCGCCCCAACGGCATAGAGCAGACCGTCGATGCCGACGCTGAAGAACACGGCGATGGTGCCGAGGAAGGAGGCGGCAGATAAATAGTCACCAGCGATCGCGAGCCCGTTTTGCGGAGCGGTTATCGTGCCGCCGGCCGAGTAAAAGTCCCTGGTACCAACACTGTGCCGTTTCGACCAATACGTGATGATGAGAGTCAGCAGCACGAAAGCGACGAAGATGCAGATAGCAACCGCATTGACTTTCATCTGGATTCGCACGCCTGATCGTGCAGGAGCGCGTCGATTCGAACGGCCCGGTATTCGAAAAGTGCAACCGACGCCAAAATAAGCAGAATAATCGCCACGGCGGCAACATTAGCGTTGGTGATCGACCTGCCGAAGGCGACGCGCGACAGGATTGGCGCACCGAAGCCCATCAGGGCGAAAAACCCGGTCGTCATTCCGAACGTGAATGTTGAGAGCAGCCATGCCAGAATGCGTTGTTGGCGCAGCAACTGGGCCAGGCGTGTCTCAGATTGAGCGACGGCCATGTCAATGCGTCGCATAGGTGCGCTCCGCGTGCCGAACGTCGAACAGACCCTGACCGCGACTCGCGAGGAGGGATTGTGTTAATTCCGGCAGCACGCAGAATCGAGGTTTTTGAGTCGCGGTGATGGGTTAGGAGTCCAGGAACGCGATGTAGCAAGGCAGTTTAGTTTATAATACGCGAGCCGGCTAGCTGCCTCCCGAAGTATGGCATCTACGGTTTCCCTCGTTGGCGCGATATTCGATGTGGCGACGATGCAAGCGAATACCTGTTGTTCGCGGATCTCATCGGGAACGGGCACGACCGCCACATCCTTGATCCGGGGATCTGCGCTGAGTGCACCTTCGACCTCCGCGCCGATGACGAATGCGTCGTATCCCTGTTCCTCGGCGGCTACAGCATTGCAGATGACCTCCCGCGCGCACCGAAATTCCACGAGGGGGTGCGCATAGGAATCGTGCGGCGTGATGCCTTTGACGTCGATGACGGTCTCGAGGTCGGCGATCTGTGCTGGATGGGCGCGCAGCCGGTCCCAATAGATCTTGCCGTGCTCGTAATCGACGTAGCTCTGATGCCAGATCCTGGCCGGGCTCATGCGAGCGCCGCCTCGACGTATTTGAGGCAGCTGCCAACCTCCTGAGTCGAAGTGCCAGCGCCAGCGTATTCGTATTCGATGTAGGCCGGAATTCCGTAGTGTTCGGATTTCAGGAGGCGTAGGACCGGCTTGATCGGGGTGTCACCTTTCCCGAAGGGCATGTTGGGTCCGTTGTTGTTCTTGCGGTCCTTGATGTGCAGGTTGGTAATGCGGCGGTGATGCGCACGGATGAACGCCACGGAGTCGAAGCCCGCAGCGCTGAAATGTCCGATGTCAAGATTGACCCAATAGTAGGGCGACATCGCCATTCCCTGGATGAAGCTCTCCGGGGTGGCGAACTGATTCGGGTCCGACAGATTGGAGTGACCGTGCAACCCTAACCGAATCTTGTGTCTCTCCACGAACGGGATCGTACGCTTGGCCATGGTCAGCGTGGTTGATGCGGTCATGACATTTGCGCCGAGCGCACGCGTCATTTGAAAGCCCTTCTCGACCTCCTCATCGGTGCACGAATCCTTCAAGAGAAAGTTGAAGGCGAAGACGCGGATGCCGGCGCGCTTGAACTTCTCCGCGGCTGCAGCCACTTGCTCGAGGCCTTCGCCCACGCGCCACGCTCGAACCGCCTCGCGGGCGGCGAGTTCGGACGCTGTAGGGGCGCCTGTCGGCGGCCGCCCGAGCAGCGACGCCTCGGTCGGCTTGCCGTTCGCCATTCGCCAGGGCGCATCTGCCGAAAGCGCGGGGGGCTGCAGCATGGGCTCGAACATCTCGCACTCGTCCAACCCGAGCTCGTGCATGGCGGCGATCATCTTGTCGGAGGTGTCGCCCGGCGTCGCCAGCATGTCGCGAAAACTATACGTCTGAACACCCAAGCGAACAGTCCTCGGATTAGTCCCGCGCATGCCGAAAGCGGCAGCTGCCGGCAAGCCGGCCAGCGCGAGCTGCACAAATCGTCTTCTCGAATGATTCATGGTCTCTCCATGGGGCCTCGATCAGTCAGATCACCTGCGTCCCCGCTTGCTCGACGGCATATTTGGCGGCGCGCGCCGTGAGCGCCATGAACGTCAGCGACGGATTGACGCAAGCCGTCGATACCATACACGACCCGTCGGTCACGAAGAGGTTCGGAACGTCGTGCGACTGATTGTAAGCGTTGAGCACCGACTCCCGCGGGTCAGCACCCATCCGAGCGCCGCCAAATTCGTGAATCGAGGTTCCTGGCGTAAAGGGTTTTTCAAAGCGCTCGATGGATTTTCCTCCCGCCGCTTCGAGCATTGCCGCTGCCTGCTCGGTCATGTCGGCCCCCAGCCGTCGCTCATTCTCTCGATAGGTGATGTCGAAGCGCAGCTGCGGGATGCCGAATCGGTCGAGATTCCGGTCGAGCACGACGCGATTGTCTCTATACGGCAGACATTCCCCGAACCCGAGGAGGAATAACCGCCAGTCACCGGGTTCGCGCAATTGCCTTTTGAAATCCGCGCCAAAACCAGAAATTTTCTGCCAGGTGCTTTCCCATTCCGCGGGGTAGCCGATTCCCTGGTATCCGTATCCCCGCACGAAATCCACCGCGGGTTCCCCCGGGGCTTGCAGATTGCGAAATCGCGGCACGTAGAGCGTGTTGGGTCGATTGCCGTAGTAATACTTGCGCCGAAATCCAGGTATCGTCGCCACCGCTCCGCCCCCGTGGTAATGATCCATCACGAAGCGTCCCAGCGTGCCGCTCGAGTTGCCGAGCCCGTGCGGCGAATCCGCGGAGCGGGAATTGAGAAGGATCTGCACACTCGCAAACGTCGACGCACAGAGAAATACGATCCTCGCACGATAGCGATGGTGAGCCTTGGTGTCGGCGTCGATCACGCGCACCGCGGCGACTCGCTTGCTTGCCGGGTCAAACTCTAACGACTCGACCACGCTGTTCGGCCGCAGCGTCAATAATCCAGTGGCGGTCGCGGCGGGTAGGGTAGAACTTTGGGTGCAAAAATAGGCACCGACCGAGCATCCCCTCTGGCAGGGCCCGCAGTAGTGGCATGCAGCCCGATCGCGCAGCGGCACCGTGAGGTTGGCTACGCGCCCAATGGTCACGCGGCGCTCAGGAAACTGCTTTTCGACCGCGGCTTTGAAGGCTCTCTCAACGATATTCAGTTCCATCGGAGGTAGAAACTCCCCGTCTGGAAGCTGAGTAAGCCCTTCCGATTGACCGCTGACCCCGATGAACCGCTCGACGTAGGAGTACCAATCCTTGATATCGGTGTAGCGGATCGGCCAGTCACTCCCGTATCCATCCCGACGATTGGCATCGAAGTCAAAATCGCTCCACCGGTAGGAATGGCGGCCCCACATCAGAGATTTGCCCCCGACCACGTCGGCCCGAAACCAGTTATAGGGCTTGTCGGGCTCCTGTACGTAGGGATTTTTTCGATCGTTGTTCCAGAATCGAAGGGTCGTATGGTCGAAGCCCCGGGCGCGGCGCTGCACCGGATAGTCGGAGTCATAGAGAGAGCGGTCGGGGAGATCTCGATTGGGGATTTTCCATGGGGCAATGTGCTCGGTGGTGTAGTCCCTGCGATGCACGATCGGTCGACCCCGCTCGAGCATGAGCACCTTCAAACCCCGCTCGGTAAGCTCCTTCGCCGCCCATCCACCCGTGATGCCGGAACCGATGACAATGGCGTCAAAATCGTAGCTCTGGCTCACGGAACCCACGCGTCCCGATCAAAGTGAACGCCAGGAGGTGTCCTCAACTCGACCATTGACGCCCCACCTTGTCGAAATCGATGTCTCCATCATATCGGCCGGGTATCGGGTTATAGTTGAGCTCCTGCGTCGCACCGAGCTCCGAGGTGTAGTACCCCAGCACGGTAAGGAGCTTCAGTTTGTAGAAAAATGGCGAGTGCTCGTCGGGCAACTCCCGCGCCTTAAGCGTGGACTCCAGCTGATAGGATCGAGTGCTTTCGTCGGCCACGGTGAGCGCACGCGTGCGCTGTTGTGTGTTGCAGACGTTGAACAGCGCACCATATTGCCCGAGGCAGTACGCATCGAGACGAGTCAGTCCATCTAGGAAGATGTCCCGCTCGACGGAGGTATACCACTGGCTCACGATCTGGTCGATGAACGCGGGTACCCCGGCATCGATGGCCCCAGGCGTATCCGTGCGTGGAATGATCAATTCGGCCAGCTGCTCGACCATCAGCCGCTGTTCAACACTCAGTGTGGATTGCAACGGCGCCACGTGCAGGTCGTCGCCGCGCAGCGCCGCCTGTGCGAATCGGCTCGCCAGCGATCCACCGAGCAGCAATGCGATCTGCGCAATAATCTCGCGACGGTTCATGGCGGCCCGATCATGACGGTGCGCCGGCTCTGGGGGCATTCCAAGATGCGCGTTCGCTTTCCTTGAAAGTGAATAGAAAGCCGACGAGCACCAACGCGGCGCATCCGGCTGCGTAAAACCAGATGTGCTTCCAATCATGCCCGATCGCGCCCGGGAGCGAGGGCCCGATATACGCTTCAACCACGCGCCCGGACAGCCATGAACCTACGAACATCCCCATTCCATACGTGATCAGGGTGATGATCCCCTGAGCGGTCGCGCGCTGAGAGGCGGACGCCTTCTGATCGACAAAGATTTGACCGGTGACGAAGAAAAAATCATAACAGACTCCGTGCAGCAAAATGCCTCCCCATAGCATCCACATGAGCGGGCCGCCGTTTCCATAGGCAAACAGCAGATAGCGAGTCACCCATGCCAGCATCGCAAGTACGAGCATGTACTTGACGCCCAGCCGCGCATAGAACCAAGGCAGGAGCACCATGAACATCAGTTCCGACATCTGGCCGCCGGTCATTTTGCCCGCCGCATTGGCGATGCCGACCTCATTCAAAAAGAGATTCGTAAATGCGTAGTAGAACTGCAACGGAATACAAATGAGGAACGAGGCTGTTGCGAACACGGCCATCGATCGGGTACCCAGAAACTTAAGAGCTTCGATCGAGAGCACGCCTCGCTCACCTGGCACGCAGGCGAGCGGAGGCGTATCGGGCAGGGTGAAGCTGTAGATTCCCATCAAAGCGGACATCGCCGCAGCTATGTTCATCGGTGCTTCGGTCGCCTCCAGACCGAGTCCACCCACAATCAATCCGGCTGCTATCCAGCCCACCGTGCCGAGGACCCGAATCGCTCCGAACTCATGCTGCGGACTCTGCATCTGGCGCATCGCCAGGGAATTGGTCAGCGATAAGGTGGGCATGTAGCAAAGCGCATACAACAAAATCGCGCCATAGAAGCGCGCGAAGGTCGGTTGGCGAGCGGCCAGGAAAAGAAGCGCCGCGCCGACCAGATGAAGAGCTCCGATAAGCCGCTGAGTCGCGACCCACCGGTCGGCGAACAATCCGACTAGAAACGGCGAAGCCATAGCACCGATCGCCGTGGTGCCGGCCGCAAGCCCGATCTCCTGGCCCGAGAAATGCAGGCCTCTTTCGAGCCAGGTACCCAAGGTGACGTACCACGCACCCCAGATGAAATACTGTAGGAACATCATGAGGGCGAGACGTAATCTAATTCCGAGTTGGTCGGTCACAACCCCCCAAACCGGTTCAGCCCAGACTTCGCAGGTGCGCGAGAGGGCTCCGCATGCGCGGTCGCAGTCCGATTGTGCGGAGCCGGTCAGCGCACATCGGCTTGAACACGCACACCGTATGTTCGCGGAGCACCGTACGAATAAACGTAGTCGTTATTCGTATAGAATTCCTCCATGTTGTTGAAGTAGACCTTGTTGGTGAGATTGCGAATCCAAGCCCCCACCTTCCACTTGGCGCGCGATGTTTCGCCGCTGAGATCAAGATAAGCGTTCGCCAGCGAATAGCTTTGTTCTGTGGTGCTCGCATAGTTGAACGGATCAAAGTACTGTTTTGTTTGGTAGCGATCCTCGATCCGGCCATTGAGCGCAAGAGAGCCCGGCAGCGTCCATGTATGCTCGACCCCGGCCGCAATGGTCCAGGTCGGCGAATTGCTCAGGGTATTCCCGGCCAACTGGCAGTTGCCTTGCGCCGTGGCCACGGGACAGTCCGCAACGGCCGCCGCGATGCCCGGCGCCGCTATGAAATCAGTGAAGCGCGCGTGCAGGTAGGTGAAATTTAGATTCACCCGGTCGGCCGGGTCCACCAGCGCGGTGATCTCGCCTTCAAGGCCATAGATGTGCGAGCCGCCGGCGTTCTGCACTGTGCTGTTGCTGACGCATACGCTCGAGGGTACGAAGGTCGTGATCTGCTGGTTCTTGTAGTCGTTGAAGAAGGCCGTACCGTTTAGTTGCAGAGTATTGCCGATCAGTCGGTTTTTCGAGCCGACCTCGTACGCAGTCACCGTTTCCGGCGCATACGGGTTACAGGTGGTGAACCCACCGGCCTTATAGCCCGTATCTACCTTGGCATACTCGAAGCTTTGGCTGGTCGCATTCCACTCCACGCCTACATGACCGGTGGTCTTCGAGGAATGAGTTTGACCGAATTGAGAAATTCCATACTCGTCGGCAAAATTTAAATTGAGGACCCCGGTTCGTTCCTTGTCGTCATGCGTGTAGCGGACGCCTGCGGAAATATGCAGGTCATCGGTCACGTTGAACCTTCCCTGGCCGTAGGCGGCCTTGGATTCGTCCTCGACCAGCGGGAACTTGAATGCGATTAATTCCTCGGCGTTCGGTGCGCCGGGATTGAGCACCGCATGACTGTACAGGTCAGTCGAACGCTCCTCGAAGTAAAACACGCCCGCCTGCCAATCGAAGAACCCCCCGGTGGGAGACACGACTCTAAGTTCTTGATTCAAGGTCTTGGGGTATTCGTTCTGAAGGAACACATCTGGGACATCGAACGGCATGCCGAGAAACCCGTTCAGCGGCAAGGAGTGATGCCATTGCGTATTGTCGTAACCTCCAAGATAAACGAGCTTGGCACCGCCCGGCAGGGCGTCGTAGTCCAGCTCCAGCTTGTACACCTTGTCATCGATTTGTTGCCAGGTCGGTGAGTAATTGGTCCAGGTCGTCGGACTGCCGAGCGGCGGGATGACGTGCAGAATGTCGCCAGGAATGGCTGGGTTCGGCACAAAACTAATCAGCTTGGCGATGTCGCCGACGCCGCCGATCTGCGTGGTCGCTACGGTAATTAGACCGGTGAAGTGCTCGCTCGGCTTGAACGCCAACTCGACGCGCGCGGACTCCGAATCCGCATCATCGCCGCGATTGGGTTCATCACCCAACTCTGTATAGACCGTGCGATAGCCGTCGTGCTTTTCGGAATCGTAGGCGGCCCGCAGTTGCAGCATGCTGCTGAAAGGCAGGTTAAGTACGCCCGTCGTGTTCAGAGTGTTGTAGTTTCCCGTCTCGACGCTGCCCTGTGCTTCGAACTCGTCGCTCGGTTTCGCGGCGACGACGTTGACGACGCCGCCTGTGGCATTGCGGCCCCAGAGAGTTCCCTGGGGACCGCGCAAAACTTCAATCCGTTCAATATCGTACAGTGACGCAAGGAGGCCGTACGGGCGGTTCACGAAGAACCCGTCCGTCGCGACGGAGACCGCGGGATCGCCGATTTCGCTGGTGTCATGGCTCGAGATGCCGCGCATGGTCAGGTACGGTTCAGCGCCGCCCGCGCCGTAAGTGAAATTCAGGCTGGTGTCGTTGTCGCTCAGGGATTGAATGTCCCTAATTCCTTTGCGCGCGATCTCGTCGGCCCCATAGACTGTGATGGCCACCGGCGTGGTCTGCGCAGACTGCTCCCGCTTCTCGGCAGTGACCACAATTTCCTGCAACTCTGCGGGCGCCGCGGGGGGCGCCGCCTGAGCCAGGGCTGGACTCGAATTGAGCAGCACCCCCGTGACGACTAGCAACCCTTGAACGGCTTTTCGGATGCCTAAAGCGCTCATAAGCGTTCTCCCCTCCGAGTTTTTGTGCCCGACGATGCCGGTGGCCGGCGCATTGAAGCTTTATATGTAAATCTTTATACGACGGGTTTTTGCGAAGTGCAAGTCCAATGTAATCGATATCGCGCCGCTGTAATCGATATCATCATAAGCGATTGTTTCGTTTTGAAACTGGACGGACGGGAACATGAATTGCAGCCTGTGGTGCGGCAACACCCATTCGAGGGATCCCAGCTACGCGATACATTGGGGTCCGGGTTACAATCATTCGATGGCCGAGCGTATGTCATCGCGCGGGAAACGCGCTAAAAGGGCTTCGCCCGCTCCGCGTCACTACAACATCAAACAGGTGGCGTTGGCGGCGAAGGTGTCGGTCGCGACGGTATCGCGAACTCTGGCGAGGCCCGATGTGGTCGCGCCGAGCACTCGCCGCCGCGTGTACGAAGCGGTTGAGCGCTTGGGCTACGCCCCAAATGCGCAGGCCAGGAATTTGCGCACGGCACGCACGAATGTCATCGTGGCGCTCGTTCCGGACATCTCGAATCCGTTCTTTTCAGAAGTCATACGCGGTATCGAGCAGGTTGCCCATGAACTGCGCTACTCCGTCCTGCTCGGAGATACCCAATATAATCGAACACGAGAACAGGGGTATGCGGACCTGTTTGGCACACGGCAAGCGGATGGTCTCATTACCCTCCTGCCGCACATTCCGCGAATCGCCGCGGCCGGAAGGCTGCCTATTGTCAACGCCTGCGAATACGTTAAAGATCGATCGATCACCAGCGTCTACGTCGATAACGTTGCCGCCGCCTACGAAGCGACCGATTACCTGATCACG
>Ga0182030_10014535_pt1 | contig 15519 bp, 17 predicted proteins | sample 812S3MmetaG_FD_121299 | JGI IMG/M metagenome (GOLD analysis project Ga0182030, IMG submission 121299) | Permafrost microbial communities from Stordalen Mire, Sweden - 812S3M metaG (Illumina Assembly) | ecosystem: Environmental > Terrestrial > Soil > Wetlands > Permafrost | place: Sweden... | reverse complement strand
TTAAGGGGTCGTCCCTCCACAGAGGACATCGACACCCTGACCGAATGAAGACAGAGTTCCGTCTACAGATGCGCTTGGACGCCGAGTAAATTATCTGGCGATCCGCCAAGGAGGATTCGAGTCATGGAAGACCGCACGACACCCGTCCTCTACTTGGAAATGACCAACCGACCGGCTGAGGAGTACGCCGTCGAACGAGTACCTGCCATTTTGTCACTGCCTGGAGTGGAGCGAGCTACGTGGTGGGCCAATTGTGCGCCCCATCGGAAGGATCTTCCTCGGACGATCCCTGAGTTCACAGTGTTAGGCGTCTTCGAGGCGGTGCGGGAGTTCGATCCCCCGATAGGGCCGGGCTCGGTGCCTGATGACATCACCGGATTGTGCTTCGACCACTACCGGCGTCCAGGGCAGGGAACACTTTCAAGCAATCCGACACTGGGACTTGAGCTTGTGTTCATCAGTGCCACGACGCCCTCGCAGAATCAAGAATTGCGCGATTGGGGTGACTTTGTCCACATTCGCGATATTGCGGCCGCGTCGCCACCCCACTTCACCATGATCACGCCCTATGAGAATCGAGCCGAGGGCTCGCCGCGTTTCATGCATTTCTACGAGCTCGACACCGATGATCCTGAACCGGCATTCAGACAGATGACCCCGGCCACAATGGACCGGGTCGGCTCCTACGGAACTCACTCGGCCAAAGAGTGGCGAATGCATAAGTCGCTCGTCATTGACTATGTCAACACCTTCAGGCGGCTTGGGGTCTTGGATACCTAGCCGAACATCAAGCTTGAGCAGTCCCGCGGATGCCGCAAATGTCGTTCAACTGGGGTTGCTCCCATGGCTGCGCAGCAGCAACAAGTCCCATCAGGAACGGTCACTTTCTTGTTCTCAGATGTTGTCGGCTCAACTCGCCATTGGGCCGTCGACTCCGATGCCATGTCGGCATCGCTCCGAATCCATGACCAGATTTTCAATGAGTCAATAGCCAAGTTCGGTGGCCACATCTTCTCGACCGCCGGCGACTCCTTTGCCGCCGCCTTCGCCCGTGCGAGTGCCGCGGTCGATTGCGCCGAGTTGATCCAACAGTCCCTGGCAGAAGTCGACTGGGGCACGTGGCCTGCGCTCTCGGTGCGGATTGGTCTCCACCAAGGTCAGGCTGAAGAACGCGACGCTAACTACTTCGGCCCCGTCGTCAATCAGGCAGCCCGTGTCATGGCAGTGGCCCACGGTGGGCAAACACTGCTGACCAACGGGGTCCGTGATGCCTCCGGGGCAATCGTGACTGACCTCGGGACCCACACCCTCCGAGACATTGAGCAACCAGTTCACCTGAGCCAGCTCGGGGAAACCGAGTTCCCGCCACTCTTGAGTCTCGGCCAAAGCGTCGCATCTCTCCCCTTGCCGCGGACGTCCCTCGTCGGACGCGACGTGTCCGTAGAGGAGGTACGCCGCCTGTTAGCCGCGCACCGCCTGGTCACGCTCACCGGCGTCGGCGGGTGCGGCAAGACCCGATTGGCCATTGAGGTAGCCCACCGCGAAGTGCCTTCCTACCCGCAAGGTGTGTGGTTCGCCGACCTTTCCATTATCGCCGACGGGGTTGCCTTGCCCGGGGCCGTGGCGTCTGCACTGGGGGTGATGATCACCACTGACTCCGAACCCATCGATCAAATCGTCACCTACTTGGCACCTCGCGAGGCGCTGCTGGTCATCGACAACTGTGAGCACGTGATCGACCCGAGTGCCGAAGTGGTGGATATTCTCCTCGAACGGTGCCCGCACCTTCGTATCGTCGCCACCAGTCGAGAATCACTCGAGGTCGACGGCAAGTACACGTGGAAAGTGCCGTCGCTCGCCATCGGGGATCAGGCTCCCGCCGTTCGCCTTTTCAGGGAACGAGCGGCCGCCGCGGGGGGTGTACTGCTCGATGATCCGGCCACCATAACCGCCATCGTCGAAGTGGTTGAGCGCCTAGACGGGATTCCCCTCGCCATTGAACTGGCTGCCGCACGCACCCGGACCATGTCGGTGGGTGAGACTCGCGACCTACTCGACGACCGCTTCAGCCTGCTGTCCGGTGGCGCCCGGCGTTCGCGCCAACGGCAAGCCACCCTCGAAGGTGCAGTCCAATGGTCCTACGATCTCCTTTCCACCGACGAACAGTCAATGCTCCGCACGCTCTCGGTTTTTCAGGGGGGTTTCTCGGTCGCCGACGTGGCTGTGGTGGCGCAGCGATCAGAGTCGCAGACACGTCAGCTCGTAGACGCTCTAACCAACAAATCACTGGTGGATGTCACCCGAGACGCCACGGGTCAAGTCCGCCACCGCCTCCTTGAGACAATCCGCCTCTTCGCATTGGCACGATTGGTCGACTCGGGCGAGGCCGTGTCGAGGAGAGACTGCCACCTCAATCACTTCTCCGAAGAGGGATCCGCTCTGTCATTGTCGAACTTATTTCAAATCGACAAGCTGATACGCCAGGGTCGCGAATATGAGAACTTCCGATCAGCCACGGTCTGGGCCCTTGAGCGCGACCGGCCAGACGCCGCGGTCCGCATGGCTTCACTGGGCGTGGAGGCGGCAATCAATCGCGGCGAAGCCCAGTTGGCTCTTGACGTACTCCGCATATCAGCCGATCTCAGCTTGAATGACCAGCGACACGCGGCAGCGGCAAGAACGTGGCTCTTGGTCGCCCAAGCAAACGTCGTGGAAGGCCTTACAGCGTTTGAGGAAGCGCAGGCTCTCGATGATGAGGCCGCCGGGGAGCAGCGCTTATTCCTCTTGTATTGCGAGCACATGATCCTCAGTTTCCTAGGCGACATTCGAGGGGCTCGTTCCGTCATTGATGAGGCGCGACGGATCTCGGTGGCTTCGGGCGACCCCTCCCTCATCGCAGGGTGCGATCTATTCATCAATACCTGGTATCAGGGCGTCTTGCTCTTTGATGCATGCATTGAGGCCTGTCGCTCGGCCTTAGTCCTGGCCCCGACATTTTCCTATCGACACATCTTCGAGGCTGGGGTGGCCTGGTCGCTCTTGGCGACGGGGAGGACTGACGAGGCACTGGAAGTGGTCGATGCCTTCACCCCAATCCCGCCGGGTTCGCAGTGGGGCCATGGCAACAGCATTGTTGCGCTCCTGGCCTTAGCCCATCGCGACGGACCGGAAGTCGCCGGTCGTCTACTCGCTCCCATCGCTCACGAAGCAGTATCGCGTCGGCCACAGATTCGCGGAGACTTCCTTACTGGATTCGCTTACCTCAACTACTTCTCCGGAGCCACTGAGCGCGCTCAATTCATCAACGACCGCACCTTGGCGGTTGGACTTGCTGGGGTGCAGAAATTCATGCTGTATGCCGAGCGCAAGGCGGCCGGCGATGATGCGATCGAGTTAGTCGAAGCCCGCAAAAAGGAGCTCCCGATTCTCGAACTCCACCGGCGCTCCACCGAATACGGGCCCCAACTCATGGCCGAGGAACTCACACGTTGGTCGCAAGAGGGCTCGGTAGGTCTTCTGTGTTAACACGATGTCAATTGATCCGGTGGGTCACACTTTCAGTGGCGGGTGCCATCAACTTTTGCGGCAGTATCTGCCTGTACCTCATTGAAGAGCTTCGCCTGCGGTCGGTAATCTGACAGAGCAGCGAGATCTCGCCGAAGTGCCAGGAGAGACGGAGCGAAACGAATGGCCGATACCGAAAGCAACTTTGAAGCGGTCAGCGCCCCAGCCGTTGTGCCATCAGACCATGCCGATGAAGTCGAGCCGGCCGGTCATTTCCGTCTCTACCTTGGCGCGGCTGCTGGAGTCGGCAAAACGTACGCCATGTTGAATGAGGCACACCGGCGCAAGCTGCGTGGTACCGACGTCGTCATCGGCTTCGTGGAATGCCACCGACGCCCCCTCACCGAGGACCTCATCGCCGATCTTGAAGTCGTGCCTCGGAAGGTCGTCGAATATCGCGGGACGGTCTTTGAGGAAATGGATCTCGGCGCGGTGCTCGAACGCCACCCCAAGGTCGCGTTGGTTGACGAGCTCGCACATACCAATGTTCCTGGCTCAAGCCATAACGAAAAGCGTTGGCAGGACGTGATGGAGTTGCTGGACGCAGGGATCGACGTGATCACTGCCGTCAATATCCAGCACCTCGAAAGCATTGCTGATGCGGTCGAACAGATTACGAGTGTGCCAATTCGCGAGCGGGTTCCGGACTGGGTGCTTCGAAAGGCCGACCAGATCGAACTCGTCGATTCGTCGCCGGAACAACTCCGTCGACGGATGCTGCATGGCAACATCTATCCGCCCGAGAAAGTGCCCAAGGCACTCACGAACTTTTTCCGTGAAGACAATCTGATGGCCCTTCGTGAGCTGGCCCTGCGTTTCCTGGCCGACGAAACGGAAGAGGAGCTCCTTGAACATCTCAAGAGTCGGCAAACCAGCGTGCTGTGGGAGACGAGTGAGCGCATACTCGTTGGTGTCACGGCCGCCCCGGGCACCGACACCATCGTTCGTCGAGCCTCGAGAATGGCGTCTCGGATCAAGGCCGAACTGCACGTGCTGCACATCATTTCTGGTGAAGACGCCAAACGCTCCAACGACGAGCAACTGGCAATTCTCAAACAATTAGCGACCGATGTCGGAGCTCATTGGAATGAAGTGCATGCCGATGATCCGGCACAGGCGCTCTTTGACTTCGCTCACACCCATCAGATCACGCAGATTGTGGTGGGCTCGAGTGGACGCAGCCGATGGCAAGAAATGAGAAGCGGCGGTTCCATAGTCAGGAAGATCTCCCAACTGGCCGCACCCGCTGGCATTGACGTGCACATCATCGCTCGGCGAGATGCCAGTTCAGTCGCGGTTGACCTCCACGAAGTCCAAGAGGAGACCTAATTCAATCACGTTGGACGGAAAGCCAAAAGGTCGGCCTTGGGATAGCGGGCCGATGTTGCTGTCCAGGTGTCCGCGGTCCAGTAGGGGTGTCCTCGAGGAGGGAATCCCACGAGCTCGAGCTGTCGGGTGGACGCGCGCGCCACGAACCGGTGCCATTCCAGAGTATTCACCCGCTCGCTCAAGCCGAGGCGGTCGAACCAAATGTCGCTGACCGTTCGAAATGACACTTTGAGGACGAAGCGAGAGCCGAGCGGGTCGGACATTCCCGAACCTCGGTGGTACGTACTGGTCTTATAAGCCAACACGGTGCCCGCCGGACCATCGGCCGCCACTTCATGGCGATAGACGTCAGGATGATCTTCGCGTGTGAGGTGATAAGGCGACGGGGGAAGGTGGGCGGAGTGCCGTTGTGAGACGACGTAGGTGGGTCCTGCGTCAATCGGAACGTCGTGGATGTAGATGAACATTTCCACCTCACCAAACGCGGGGTCGCTCGTCGGAACGACCATGGTGTGATTGCCGAAATCTTGGTGGAGCTTCTGGTCGTACTCGGTTGCCCCGCCATACTTGGCCCAGTTGTGGCCTTCGTAGAGTCGGATCGAAGAAGTGCCGAGCAAGGCCACAGCTAATTCTGCGATATCCGGGTCCAAACCTAAAAGCGACCATTCGACCGATTTGTAGGGGAACGGGTCCATGCCCGCGAACGCATTCCCGGCGAATCGGCCGTTGCGCTCAGGATCAACTCCGGAGTGGTACTCCTCTGGCGTCGGGAAGAGGAGGCCAAGCTCGCTCTGCGCCGGTGCCAGCACCTTGGTTCCCAAGTATGCCGGCAGCACCACATAGCCATGTTCATGAAAGTGCGCTGCGGCACCAGCGAGTCGATCCAACTTGGCCCTCCCCTTCGTCGCCGGATCCACGCCTGACCACTTCGCAAGCCATTGAGATTCCTTCGTTGAGAATCCGATGGCGTGCGTGCATCCGACATTGAAAAGGATACGGGCCGCTGGACTGTGGGTGCGGCGGGCGGCATGGTGACCACTCTCGATACGATCGTCACTATGGCCGAAGAGAGGCAGCGCGTGGCGGACCTCCTGGTCCGTTGTCTGGAGCATGAAGGGGTCACCTGTATCTTCGGAATCCCAGGTGAGGAGAACATCTACCTCACCGAAGCACTATCGAGGTCATCCATCCGATACGTCCTGGTGCGCCATGAGCAGGCGGCCTCGTTCATGGCCGAGATGTTCGGTCGCATCACCGGTCAGGCTGGCGTGTGTTCCTCCACACTCGGACCCGGCGCCATCAATCTTCTCTTGGGTGTGGCCGATGCGAGTACCAACAGCACACCATTGGTAGCCCTGTCGGCTCAGGTGGGTGTGAATCGGATCTACAAGGAGTCCCATCAGAGCATCGACCTCGTGTCCATGTTCTCCCCGGTGACCAAGTGGGCCGACCTCATCCTGACCCCAAATGCAGCTCCGGAAATGGTCCGCAAGGCCTTCAAGTTGGCCCAAACGGAACGTCCGGGTGCGGTCTACTTAGGTGTTCCCGAAGACATTGAGGACGCCTTCATCCCCAGCGAACTTGTACCGCTCCGGGTCAACACTCCCCGACCCGATGAACCTTCGCCCTCACAGATCCAACGCGCCGCCGCCGTGTTGAATTCGAGCGCCCGCCCTATCGTTCTGGCCGGACACGGGGCGGCCCGATCCCAAGCCTCCGGAGAATTGCTTCGCTTCTCTGAGTTATTGGGCCTTCCGGTAGCCACCACCTTTCACGGCAAGGGGGTCTTTCCCGACGATCATCCCCACTCTCTCGGTGCGGTCGGATTCATGAGCCGCGACTACGTGAACTTCGGCTTCGATGAAGCGGACGTGATCGTCAGCGTGGGTTACGAGCTTCAGGAATTCGATCCGGTCCGGATTAACCCCAAGGGCGATAAGCAGATCATCCATCTCAGTCGTGTCCCGGCCGAAGTTGACGTCCACTATGACGTCACAGTGGGTATTCAGGCCGATATCGGTCACACGCTTGACGCGCTGGCCCAGGCCACCACCAGCCGCTTCGACAACGACACGAGCGGCGAAAAAATCCGTCGCCTGTTAGCCGATGAACTGGCCCGTGGCGCATCTGATGACAGCTTTCCACTGAAACCCCAGCGGGTAGTAGCTGATACTCGGGCCGCCATGGGTCGGTCCGACATTGTGCTGGCGGATACCGGCGCGGTGAAAATGTGGATGGCCCGCCTCTACCCGACGTACGAGCCCAACACCTGCCTCATCTCAAACGGATTGTCGACCATGGCTTTCGCACTCCCAGGCGCCATCGGGGCGAAACTGGCGGCACCTGACCAGCGAGTGTTGGCGGTGATGGGTGACGGTGCATTTCTGATGAACTCCCAGGAGTTGGAGACAGCCATCCGAGAGCACATCCCCTTGACCGTCCTCATCTGGGAGGACGAGGCCTACGGGCTCATCGGCTGGAAGATGGACATCCAACTCGGCCACCATATGGAGGTCGGTTTTTCCAACCCAGACTTTGTGGCCTACGCCGAAAGCTTCGGCGCCCGTGGCTACCGAGTGCAATCGGCCGGTGACCTGTTGCCAATGCTGACCGAGGCGCTGGAGGCCGATACTGTGTCCGTGATCACCTGCCCGGTTGACTATTCGGAAAACCTGCGCCTGACCAGCGCACTGGGCGAACTGTCCGGCCCCTTCTAACCATGCCCATCACCTGTTCACCTGAAGAAGCGGTGGCCCATATCCGCCCAGTCGACACGATCGGTTTCGGGCTGGGACCAGGCAACCCCGATGCACTCCTCACGGCTCTCAACACGCGCCGCGACTGGGAAGATCTCATTCTTGGAGGCGCACTGTTCCTCAACTACTACGAGGTGCTCACCAATCCTGCTGTTTCTTACCGCTGCGGTTTCTTCGGTCCATCAGAGCGCTTGCTGCTTGCGCAAGGATCCCGCATCGAGCATGTGCCTGGGGGGTTCCGGCAATTCGCACCAATTTTGGCCAAGTTCGCACCGAGAGTCATGGCGGCACAAGCTGCGCCGCCCGATCATGAAGGCAAGGTCAATCTCTCGCTGCACTACGGGGCCACTCGACCTGAATTGCTTCGAGCTGGACGCGACCCCAATCGCCTCTTAATCATTGAGGTCAATCCAAACTTGCCCCGCACGAGGAGCCTCGGGCCAGAGTTCGACAACACAATTCCGTTAGACCTCATTGATGTACTGGTTGAGGCTGACGGTATCCCCTACGCGCTCGACGATCCGCCGGCCAACGATGTTGACCGAGCTATCGCCACTTATGCACTTAGTTTTGTCACCGAAGGGGCGACGTTACAGACCGGAATCGGAACCATCCCCAGTATCGTGGCCTCCGAGTTGGCATCGGGTCCGCTCGGTGGATTTGGCATTCACTCCGAAATGTTCACCACAGGACTGATGGACCTCCACCGGGCCGGCAAAGTCACCAATGCCAACAAGGGTGTTTTCGACGGCGTTTCCGTGACCACTTTCGCATTGGGAACCCCTGAGCTCTACAGCTGGCTCAATGACAATGACGACGTTGCGTTTCTCGACGTGGAAGCGGTCAATGACCCGACCATCATCGGTCGCAACGCCAATCTCGTGTCCATCAACGGGGCACTCTCGGTCGACCTTTACGGACAGGTCGCGGCAGACTCGATTGACGGACGCCAAATCTCCGGAGTTGGGGGGCACGAAGACTTCGTCGCCGGCGCCGAACTCCACGCCGACTCCCACTCGCTCATTTGCCTCCACTCAACCGCAGCGGTCGATGGCGGGACCATCTCGCGGATCGTTGCGCAGTTGCCGGAAGGGTCAACCGTGTCGACGCCGCGCCATCACACTGGCGTGGTGGTGACGGAATACGGCGTGGCCGAACTTATGGGACGTACCGTCCGCGAACGTGCTCATGCGCTCGCTGATATCGCTCATCCAACCTGGCGCCAGGAGTTGCACTCCGTGGCCGACACAATGGGCTACAAGTAACGCTGGCGCGCCTCAGGTAGGTGCGTCGTCTGAGTCATCATCGGGTCTTTCTCTGAGATCCGGTTCGGATAGTCCCGACCAGCTGGACTCCGGGTCGCTCGCAGGGAAGGACTCCGCAATGGCCTCGTCCAGCAATTCGTCTGCCCTCTTGGCTGCCGGCGATCCAGTCGACTCGTTTTCCGGTTCGTCATCCATGAAGTCTCAATCCCACTATCACGGAACCAGGGATGCCTCGAGAGTGATCTCGGGCACACCGGCCAAGGCTCGACTTACCGGGCAGCCGGCCTTGGCCGCCAGTGCATGCTCCACAAATGCAGCCTCATCAAGTCCTGGTACCCGTCCGACCGTGACGAGAGCGATTTTGGTGATCGTCGGTGCACCGTCCACGGGTCGAAGAGTGACTGTGGCTTCGGTCTGCACTGAATCGGGCGGGAAGTCAGCCTTGGCCAAAATATTGGAGAGCGACATAGAGAAACACGCGGCGTGCGCTGCCGCAATCAGTTGTTCGGGGTTGGAACCGGGGCCATCCTCAAATCGAGACTTGAACGTGTAGCCGCCACTAATGCTGTCCCCTGCCGTGAAGGTGCCCGAACCCGTTGGCAGGTCGCCTTTCCATTCCGCAGTTCCCTTCGGTGGCATGTTGACCTCCTCGCTCGGTACATCCGTCTGGTCTGGGTCTCAATGTAGAGGCATTGGACTCCAAGTCAATGGAGTCCCCCGAAGACGGCACGTTGTAGGTCGAACTATCGAGGTATTGGGTGCCGTCGCTTCAGTCGACTTCGCCTTCACCCTTCACCTTGGCGCCAATTTCGATCATCTCCTCATAGTGCTCGGCAACGTCGCCGCTCTCTGCTTTGTTGGTTTCCCTGGCGCGATCAGCCGCCGCCGCCTCGCCTGGTGTAGGTCCAGGGCCACTCTCATGCGCGCTCTGGGCCTCTCGGCGCTCAGCCTCTTCTGTCTCCTTCGTGACTTCCTCGCCAGCGGTCATCGCAACTCCCTCTCGCCTCAGTCGGACTCCGTACCTCCGCTATTACCCCAATGGGGCAAGTCACAAACGACAGGAGGATGAGTGATCCCCTACTTCGCCGGGACAAACGTCCCGGTCAGATGCCAGTAGCCGGTGAATCCGTTGAACGGGCCGCCCACAACCTGGCTGGCCCAGGTAATTGTGAACGCATGAGTCGACGCGCTATAGGTGCCCGAGAGTGGCTCGGTTATACCGGGATGCCCTCCACCTGGCTTGGGCGACCCTTGGTTGAAGGAGAGTTTGTTCCAACTGGCTGACCACGCTTCGATCTGCCCGGTCAACTTGCCACCGCGATCGCTAATGGAAGGTGCGGGTACCGAATTTTGGGTCTGGGGATCGGTTTTGTTGGTGGAGATGGAGAAGTTAATCGCCGTAAAGGCCTGAGGCTGCACAATGTCGCTCGCCAACGCTCCGCCTTGGGCGCTGAACGCAGGCGTGGGATTGGGTTGATATTTCCCGGTAATCAGTCCTCCTTGGGTACCTGGCGAAGCAAGCGTGTAGCTCTTGTCCGTGCAGAGCGAATCCGGATTATCGAAGAAGGGTCCTTTGACCAAGGTGCCATTGGGCGAGATCATTCGGAAGTACGTCCCTGACGCGGTACCGGCCGAGCATTCCCCGGCGGTCAATTTGAAGACACCTCTCAATGGCTTGGCCTTAGTTGTCGCCGCGCCGGACGCCGTTGCGCCGAGGCACAGTGCCGTGGCGATCAATGTGGCGGCCAGCACGGTGGTGAGGGAATTGCGTTGTCGCATTATGAAACTCCTTGGTAGTGGGGAACTGAGACTGATTGCACCTTCGATGGCGCGTTGTTTCCAACCCGCTCGCCTGGGCGTGCGGCGAGAGCAAGTCCTATGACGATGAGACCAGGAAGAACGAAGAACCAGGGGAAAAGGGGGAACGGAGGCAAACTCGCAATGGCTTGATAGTTCGCCACGTTGTCGCTCATGACCCCGATCATCGGGGTCATGTCATTGAGGATGTGCACCCAGCGCGCGTCGAGCGTCGTGACGTTCGGGAACTTGGCCGCGACCTGATTCGGAGTCAGTCCATCTTGCTCGAGAGTGGGAACGATTTGGATCCGAATGATGCCTTGGCCCTCAGCCATCTCACCAAAGAATCCTTGAATCTGTTCCACATTGGCCGTCGTCTCAAGGTTTTTAAACGCCGACATCATCTGACCACCGCTGGGGGCACGCTGAAACATCTGAAAGGCAACCGGAGCCGTGATCAGCCCCACCCCGAAAATGACCAGTACCACTGGTCCCTTGCGCTTCCAATTCGGCCGAAAGATGGAGGCCAATGCGAAAGCCAGAATCGGTACACCGGGAGTCACGAAGAACCAGGGGAAGAGACGAAAACTCGGCAGCGCAGCGACGGCCCTGTAATTGCCCTGATTCGCTTGCACCTGATCCATCAAGCCCGTCATTTTCGAATCGATCCCGGGCCATTCCTTGTCGAAGGTTACGAACGAGGGAAAGGTGGTCTCCAGGGTGGTCCGCTGGTTCGAGTGGGCGGTCAAGTATGTGGCGACGCTGGTGTCCGTCTGACGTACTCCGGCGTTGATTTCCTTGAGGTCGGTCTGGAAACCGTCGAGCCGTGCCGTGGTCATGAACGGCTTGAACTGCGCGATCATCACCGCCCCTTTTGGGGTTTTGTTGAACATGTTGAAGACCAAGGGCATGGCGATCAACGCGAACCCGACCACCGCCACGACCACTAGCAGCCAGCGAGCCGGACCTGATCCACTTTGTCGCGTCGGCCCATTGAGGGTCGTGAGCATCCGATGTTCTCCCACCTCTCGCTCACTCCCGTCCCTAAGAAACTCCGCCGTGGGAAGCGGGGCCGTGCCATAATAGCGTAACTCCGAGTGGTTTAGTCAAGTTTGAGGAGCGCCAGGTACGGAGAACGATCATCTCGAACGGATGTACGTGGTCGTCGCAGCCAGATGCAGGGAGCTCAGTAGCCCTCGGACTGGACTTCAGCGGCGAGATCTTGCCCACCAGAGCCGCCTGTCCCGATGTTGCGCGCACATAACAACATCAATCGGGGAATAGTCGAGGCGTCCGCGAATCCTCCCGTTTCATCCAGAATGCTCTGGGGTGGTACCGGTTCGACCATGTCCTCCACCACCAGTCCGCAACGTCCCATTTCGTGGATATAACGACTCAGGGGCCGATAGGCGAACGTGAGATTCACGCCTGGCGCGACCTCGTCGATGGAGACGTCGTCTTGCAGGTACGCACCAATCCGCCAAAAGTGTTCTTTCGAATCAAGGAGCTCGATCCATCCGCTACCTGGAGACTGCAAAAGCGGATGCACAAGAAGGAGGAGGAGCCGACCACCAGGTTCGAGGACCCGCGCAATCTCTTGTAAAGCCAACTCAAATGCGTCCACGTGTTCGAAGGCAAGGCAGACCACGACCATGTCGAATGAGTCGTCCAGGAAGGGAATGTTCTCAGCTGATGCCCGCGCGAATCGCGCCGCTTTGCTTCGCTGATAGGCCAATCGAATTTGAGCCGCCACTGGGTCTACGCCAACGACGTGGATTCCCATGTGAGTGAGGCGCCGGGCCACTTGCCCTTCGCCACACCCAACATCGAGCACTCGCCGAGCACCGCGGGCATGGCGCTCTATGAGGGGGAGAATCTGTTCTTCGTACTCGGCGTCCGCACCTTCGGTGAAATTTCGCTGCCACCAACTGGCATGGCGTTCCCACAGGTCAATTTCCACATGGCGACGCTACCCTCGCACGATGAGGACCAACTGGCCTCCACCCTTATGCCAATTCACCCGAATGGAACCGGTGGATCGAACTCGCCACCATGCTCGGTGGCCCGCTCCAATATCCCTAACACCCTTTGGGTCACCGCATCCGCCGTGATCTCACTGAGCTGCCACGGAGTTGAGTCCCTGCTCGTTCCTCGACCTTCCCACATATCGCCCTCCCACACGTCGACGCGTCGACCTCCGGGATTGAGGTCGAGTTGCAGGTACGGATTCCGATCCTGCCGAGGCGTTTCGGTCAGCTTCCCCCGCAGAGACATCCAGAGGATCAGCCGACCCGGGTGTTTGTCGCCGACCGTGCCTTCCCAGACCGACCCGCCACCACCGTCTTGTTCAAGACGACCGACGATGGCGTGCATGGTCGGCTTGATCACTGAATCGGCCAACGTCTCGTAGTCGGCCAAGAAGTGAGACCTCTCGGCCTGAAGCTTCTCCTCCTTCTCGGCAAACTCTTGCTGTTCATCCGACCAGTGCTCCATGATCTGATCAATCTCCTCGATCAAAGTCACATGATCATCCGGCGGGTTCGTTGAAGAACTCAGATCACCCATAAAGGTGCTCCGGCGATTCGATCACGCGGCACTTTTTCCGCATGGATGCCTTGGCTACGACCCGCATCATTGCAAGCCCAACTCAACCATCTGGCCCGCGTCAGCCGACTGTGCTCCATCAGAATTCCGAGGTCCATTCATATCCAAAAGCAATCTGGTGGCGGTAGCCAGAGAGAGCACACCAAGTGGCTCTCCGGTCGCCGCCAGCACCAGGAGATGCCTGATGTGATGGTGGATCATCATGTTCACGGCATCGAGCAATTCGGTACTTTCGGTGGCCCACACCGGCGATTTGACGGCAATCCTCTCGACAGATGCCTCGGAATCGAGTCCGGCCGCCAGTGCGCCAGCCAGGTCATGGTCGGTAACCAACCAGGTCGTGCTGATCCCGACGAGAAGACAAGAGGTTTTGGCATCTTCCATGGTTGCCGCAACTTCGCGAAGAGTCGATCCTCGAGGGACGCGAAGAGCCTTATCCAGAGATGCCGTGTCAATCAGTTTCTTCAACTCGCTCATATCGCATTCCTCTTCAAATCGGTTTTGATCTAGAAATCTTGCCCGGCGATGCACCCGACGAGCAGGGCCAGAAGTCACTAAATCCCTTCGCCGCCGAGGCAATTGCACTTCCGACGAAGTGTTCAGGACGTTCGGCCCTATTGCCCTGCATGGCGCATGCCCACAATGGAAGAGAGACAGAACTAAGGAGACGAGATGTCAACCACCAGTACAGCCAGCAAGGACAATCCGGTCGAAAATGAACTTGGAGGCGACGACATCATTGAATCCGTAGCCCACGTTCTGGGCGAATGCCGCACGCGCATAGACGAGCTCTTGGTGCAATTGGATCTCGCCAAGCTCGACATCCGGGAAGAAGTGAGCAAGCGCATGTCCGTAGCCCAAAATGCCTATCTGGCCGCTAAATCGAAGGTCGCCGACGCCAAGCCTGACGTCGACTCGGCATTTACCGCAGTGCACCAGAGTGCCGAACGAGTGCTGCGCGACCTCGCACTGGCCTGCAAAGAGGTCGATGCAGTTGTCAAGCGCGCTAGAGCATCTGACGCCGAATCATCCAAACCATCGCCTTCTCACTGAACGCGACGACTCATCAACCCACCTGACCAGGGCGACTGACAAAGAGGTTGAACATGCTGGTAAGAGAATGCTTGCACCGGGCACCGGTCACGGTACCTCCGGAGTGCACCATTGAAGAGGCCGCCCACCTGATGGCCAACCACCGTGTCGGTTCCCTCTTGGTGGTCCGCGGCGGTGAATTGCAAGGAATTGTGACCGACCGTGACATTGTCGTCCGGGGTATCGCTTGTGGCCAGACTCCCGATTCGCACATCAACGCGGTCATGACCGAGTCGCCCACCGTCATTCAGGGATCGGCGGACGTGTTGGATGCCTTCAAGATCTTGAAGGACATTGGCGTCCGTCGTCTGCCCGTCCTTGAAGAGAACGATGTCGCCGGCATCATCACCGTCGACGACTTACTCGTCCACGTGGTGGTCGAACTCGCGGCCTTGACCTCACCCATCGTCGGTGAATCCAATCATCAGCAAACAGCGCTCTGAAGCGTGGAGACTCACCGCCCACTCTGAGTCAACTGACTCACAAGACTCGTTGTATGACGCTCGAGAAGGGAGCATCACGATGACCACCCAATCGCAAGCATCGAACCCGACGAAGCCTCGTCGGGTGGTGGTCGGCGTTGACGGTTCGGAGCCAAGCGACCGGGCGCTGAACTGGGCTGCGGCGGAAGCTGATCGAAGTCATGCCGTACTCGAAGTGGTTGCCGCATTCAACCCCGGGTACGAGTTCATCACTCCCGACGAGGTTCGGGAAACCATGTTTGAACTGATCGAACGGGCCACCAGTCTGGTTGCCGCTTCTTTTCCGGAGGTCGCCGTCGAAGGTCTCTTTCGCGAGGGCTCACCAGCCCAGGTCCTGATCGATGCAGGACATCAGGCCGACCTTGTCGTGGTCGGATCCCGCGGCCGAGGCGGTTTTCGTGGACTCCTTCTCGGTTCGGTCAGCCAGCAGTGCGCGCTGCACGCAGATTGTCCGGTGGTCATCGTGCCGTAGTGGCGGCGACGTTGGAAACCATGAACGCTTGGTCCGACCAGTCGCCGAAGTCCCGACGTACGGTCTAATCGTGGGAATCGCACTGACTCCATCGCCGAAAGGTGGTGACCCTCTCCGCTCCGGGCAGCTCGGAACGGCCGATCTGACCGTGTCAACGG
>Ga0182030_10014534_pt1 | contig 15520 bp, 12 predicted proteins | sample 812S3MmetaG_FD_121299 | JGI IMG/M metagenome (GOLD analysis project Ga0182030, IMG submission 121299) | Permafrost microbial communities from Stordalen Mire, Sweden - 812S3M metaG (Illumina Assembly) | ecosystem: Environmental > Terrestrial > Soil > Wetlands > Permafrost | place: Sweden... | reverse complement strand
CGCCTGCGGGGCCGGGGCCTGCTGCTGATTCCGAGCTGAATTCCCGCCGGAGCTGTGGTCCGATGGTCGGCTTCTTCATCCAGCGCCCGATTTTTGCCTCCGCGATCGCTGCGATCATGGTGCTCGCCGGCGCGATCTGCTTCTTCCTGCTGCCGGTCTCGCAGTTCCCCGAGATCACGCCGCCGCAGATCGTGGTCAGCGCCAATTATCCCGGCGCGGGCGCGCAGGTCGTCGCCGACACGGTGACGACGCCGCTCGAGGAGCAGATCAACGGCGTCGAGGGCATGACCTACATGTCGTCGTCGAGCTCGAACGACGGCTCGTCGACGATCACCGTCACCTTCAACGTCGGCTATCCGCTCGATATCGCCGCGGTCGACGTACAGAACCGCGTCAACCAGGCGGCCTCGTCGCTGCCGGCGATCGTCAACCAGGGCGGCGTGACGATCAAGAAGCAGAACCCGAATTTCGTCCTGATCGTCAACCTGACCTCGCCCGATCATTCGGTCGACCCGATCGCGCTGTCGAACTACGCCTATCTGCAGATCGTCGACCAGCTGAAGCGCGTGCCCGGCGTCGGCGACGTGCGGATCTTCGGCGAGCGGCGCTATTCGATGCGCGTCTGGCTCGACCCCGGCAAGCTCGCCAATCTCGGCGTCACCGCGATCGACGTCGAGAACGCCATCGCCGAGCAGAACGTCCAGGTCGCCGCCGGCAAGCTCGGCGAGCAACCCGCTCCCGCGGGCACGCCGTTCGAGCTGCAGGTCAACGCCACCGGCCGGCTCTCCACGCCCGAGGAATTCGCCGACATCATCGTGCGCGCCGATCCGGCGACCGGCGCGGCGATACGCCTGCGCGACGTTGCGCGCGTCGAGCTCGGCGCGCTGCAATATTCGTCGTCCGCCTATTTCGGCGAGGACCCGACGGTCGTGCTCGGCGTGTTCCAGATGCCCGGCTCGAACGCGCTCGATCTCCAGCGCCGGGTCAAGGACAAGATGGACGAGCTTGCGCAGAGCTTCCCGCACGGGATCGCCTACGCGATGCATTACGACACAACGCGCTTCGTCTCGGCGGCGATGCGCGACGTCGTCGTCACCCTGCTCGAGGCGCTCGCGCTCGTCGTGTTCGTCGTTTTCGTCTTCCTGCAGAACTGGCGCGCGACGATCATCCCGACGATCGCCATCCCCGTCTCGCTGGTGGCGACGCTGGCTGTGATGGAGGCCCTCGGATTCTCGCTCAACATGCTCAGCCTGCTCGGCATGGTGCTGGCGATCGGGCTTGTGGTCGACGACGCGATCGTCGTGGTCGAGAATGTCGAGCGCCAGCTCGAGGCCGGACTGCCGCCGCTCGCCGCAGCGAAGAAAGCGATGGCGGAAGTGACCGGGCCGATCATCGCCACGACGGCGGTGCTGATGGCGGTGTTCGTGCCGGTCGCCTTCATTCCCGGCGTCGCCGGACGACTCTACAATCAGTTCGCGCTGACGGTGGCGATCTCGGTCGGCATCTCCGCCTTCAACTCGCTGACCTTGAGCCCTGCCCTCAGCGCGGCGATGCTGCGCCACAGCCGGAAAGGAACGTCGTTCGTCTTTCGCGAGTTCAATCGCGGTTTCGACCGGCTGTCGCATGCCTATGCGCTTTTGGTCAGGCGGTTCGTCCGCTACGGCTGGGCGCTGATCGGCGTGTTCGCCCTGCTGATCGCGGGCGCCTATGGCCTGTCGCGCGCGATTCCGACGACCTTCCTTCCGGTCGAGGATCAGGGCTATTTCTTCGTCGTCGTACAATTGCCGGACGGCGCCTCGCTCGATCGCACCGACGCGGTCGCGAAGCGCGTGCGCGATATCCTCGAAGCGACGCCGGGCGTCGAGACCGCCGGCTTCATCAGCGGCCTCAACTTCCTCACCAACGCCGCGCAGTCGAATTCGGCGGTCGAGTTCGCCATCCTCAAGCCATGGGACGAGCGCGGCCCCGACCAGAACGCGTCGAAGTTGGTCGCCGAGGTGCGGCCAAAGCTGCTCGCCATTCCCGACGCCTTCGCGCTGAGCTTCGACCCGCCTTCGGTCAACGGTCTGGGCGCCACCGGCGGCTTCGAGTTCGAGGTCGAGGACCTCGCCGGCGCTGGCAGCGCCGCGCTCAACGACGCGACGCAGGCGCTGATCGCCGCGGCGCGCGGACAGCCCGAGTTGAACCCGCAGTCGCTGTTCACCTCGTTCTCGGCCTCGACGCCGCAATTGCTTTACGACCTCGACCGCTCGAAGGCGAAGCTGCTCGGCCTGACCCTGCCCGACATCTTCAACACCCTGCAGATCGACCTCGGTTCGCTGTACGTCAACGATTTCAATATTTTCGGCCATACTTTCCGCGTGACGCTGCAGGCCGACAAGAACGCGCGCGGCTCGACCGCCGACCTCGACAAGCTCTATGTGCGCAACGCGACCGGCGGCATGGTTCCCCTCAGCGCGCTCGGCGCGTTGAAGCCGATCGTCGGTCCGGAGACGGTTCCCCACTACAACAACTATGCTTCGGCGCTGGTCAACGGCGCTGCGGCGCCCAGCTTCAGCTCGAGCCAGGCGGTCGAGGCCATGCAGCGCGCCGCGGCGGCGGCGTTGCCGCGCGACTTCGGCTTCGAATGGACCGGCGTCACTTATCAGGAGCTCAAGGCCGGATCGATCGCGACCGTCGTGCTGGCGCTGGCGATGTTCTTCGTCTTCATGATCCTCGCCGCCCAATACGAGAGCTGGTCGATGCCGCTGATGGTGCTGTCTTCGGCGCCGCTCGCGCTGATCGGCGCGCTCGGCGCGCTGTGGGTGCGCAACATGCAGGTCGACGTCTACTCGCAGATCGGCTTCGTCATGCTGATCGGCCTGGCGGCGAAGAACGCGATCCTGATCGTCGAATTCGCCAAGCGGCGCCGCGCCGAGGGCCTGAGCATCGTCGATGCGGCGATGGAGGCGGGCCGGCTGCGATTGCGGCCGATCCTGATGACCGCCTTCGCATTCATCTTCGGCGTGCTGCCGCTGATGTTCGCGACCGGCGCCGGCGCCGCGAGCCGTCAATCCCTCGGCACGACGGTGTTCGGCGGCATGGTCGCGGCGACCGCGCTGACCCTCGTCTTCACGCCGGTCTTCTACGCCCTCATCGAACGCGCGAGGGAGAGACGGCGGGCGCGAGCGCCATCGCCCGAGCTCGCGCCCGAATTCCTTTCCAACGCCGAAGCGGCGGAATGACGGTCGGAGTTCCTGGATGCGCATTCTGACAGCGACATTGGCCTCTCTCGCTGGGCTCGCCGCGGCGACGGTCGCGGGCGTCGAGATCGCCAACCACGGCTTCGGCGAGGCGAAGGCTTCGGCGCCGGGGGCGATGACGATGGCGATGCCGGTTCCGGTCGCGCCGGTCGTGAGGAAGACGCTGCCGATCTACCTCGATTTCCCTGGCCGGACGGAAGCGATCCGCAGCATTGCGCTGCAGACGCGCGTCTCGGGCTATGTCGACTCGCAACCGGCGGCCGACGGCGCCGACGTGAAAGCGGGCGACTTGCTCTACCAGATCGACCCGCGCGATCTGCAGGCCGCGCTCGATCAGGCTGAGGCGCAGGCCGACCGGGATTCCGCGTCGCTCCAATATGCGACGGCCAATTTCGCCCGCGGCGAGGAGCTGGCGAAGAGCGGCTTCGTCGCCAGAGACGTCTACGACCAGCGCGAGAGCGCAATGCGACAGGCTCAGGCGGCGCTGGCGGTCGATCGCGCGGCGGTCGAGGCGGCGCGGCTCAATCTTGGCTACGCCGAAATCCGCGCTCCCTTCGCCGGCCGCCTCGGACGCAACCAGGCGGCGAAGGGAGCGCTGGTCGGCCCGAACTCGGGTCCGTTGAACTCGCTGGTCGAGCTCGACCCAATCTATGTCTCGTTCAATCCCAGCGAGACGGAGCTCGCCGAGATCGCCAAGGCGCGCGCCGCAGGCCTGGTCGAGGCCGAGATTTTCCTCGGCGACGACGCCGGCGCCGTCCGCAAGGGCTCGCTGACCTTTCTCGACAACGCGGTCGACAAGACGACCGGCACGATCTCGGCGCGGGTGACGATCGACAACCCCGACTTCGCGCTGCTGCCGGGCGAATATGTGCGCGTGCGGCTGCACATCAAGGATGAGCCCGATGCGCTGATGGCGCCGCAGACGGCGCTGGGATCGAGCCAGATGGGCAAGTACGCCTATGTCGTCGGCGCCGGCGACAGGGCCGAGCAGAGGCTGCTGACGCTCGGACCGACCGACGGCGCGATGGTCAGCGTCGTCAGCGGCCTGAGGGACGGCGATCGCGTCATCGTCGGCAACCTGCAGAAGATCGGGCCCGGCTCGCCGATCCGGCCCCTGCCGACGGACGGCAAACCGAAGTCGTAACGCCGCGATCGGCGCAAAGGGGTCCGGGCAAGCGCCGATTGCCCACTCGATTTCGCCGTGAACCGCGAGGCGGCGCATCGTTCCGGCGCAGCCGACAAGCCGTCATGGAAAATCGGCCGTGCTCGTACCGCCGACGGGTCCGCGACTATGAGCAACTTACTGCCGTCGCCGAGACCCTCATCATCATCGCCGCCTTCGCTACCCTGCTTCGCCGCTGGGCATGATCAGACCGCCTTCTCAAACGCGCTCTAAAACTCGAACGGACAATGAATAGCTGGATATGAGACGAGGGGTGCGCTCCACCATCGGCTCACCGGTCTTCTCCTATCACGACTGCGTCCGGATCGACTTTCCACGCCCGGCGAGAACATAGGACCCGGGGATCACCCCTCGGGGGCAGCCCACCTCTGGACACTGACATCCGCCAGCGCCTCGAATATAGCCGGCGTGCGTTCCAGGCGGGCGATCGTTCGCGCGCCTTCGAGGGCGGCGACCAATGCGGCTGCGGTGGAGGATGCGCGCGCGGGAGCGAAACCGCACCCCCTAAAATGCTCCGCGACAATCTCGGTCGAATCGACAAATCCGCGCGCCACCCGTTTGGTCAGCTCAGCGTCCAGCGCGGGCAGCTCATTCGCCAGATTTTGCATGAGACATCCATACTGGAAATCGGAGGCGACCATTTCGGCCGCGAATGTGCCGAAAATCTGATGAACAAATTTCAGGGCATCACCCGTCGTATTCGCCGAGATATTCCTCAATACAGCGATTCGACTCGCAACGTAATGATCGATTGCTTCTTCTGCGAGCTGTGTCTTGCCGCGCGGAAAGTGAAAGTAGAACGATCCTTTGGGCGCGCCGCTTTCTTCAAGGATCTGGATCAATCCGGTCGCGGTGTAGCCTTGGATGCGAAACAGCCGTTCGGCCGTGGCAATCGCGCGAGCGCGGGCGTCAGTCTTGCGTGGCATGCCGTGAACATAACACGCTTCGCTTGACACCGCTATGGCGACCGACATACTATGGTGAACGCCATAGAAGGAGCCCGGCGATGCCACTCGACCCACCCTCGGCATCCCGACGAGCCATCTTGGCGACAGTCGCGGCCAGCCTGGTTGCGGCTTCACTTCGACCGGCCCGCGCAAACCCATAGGAGAACTGATTTGACCACATCACCTTACGGCGAGGGAACGCTTCCCAAGGGGGTCCGCTCGCGCATGATCCATGGGGTCAACGGCCTCGACGTCCATATTCTCGAGGGCGGTTACGAAAGCCCCGGCCGGCCGCTCGCGCTGCTTCTGCACGGCTTTCCGGATTTGGCTTACGGCTGGCGACACCTGATCCCAATCCTAGCTGACGCCGGGTACCATGTCGTGGCGCCCGACCAGCGAGGTTTTGGCCGCACCACCGGTTGGGTGAACGGCTATGACGCCCCTCTGGGGCCCTTCAGCATCTTGAATATGACGCGCGACGCCCTGGGATTGGTTTTGGCGTTGGGCTATCGGCGTACGGCTATGCTCGTCGGGCACGACCTCGGCTCGCCCATAGCGGCCTATTGCGCGCTCGCCCGACCTGACGTCTTTCCCTCATTGGTGCTGATGAGCGCTCCGTTCCCCGGCGCCCCAGCGCTTCCGTTCAACACAGCGGATAGCGATGTGCCGGCGGCTCAACCAAACACTGAAAATCAAAAGTTGGCGGCCGCGCTGGCGGCGCTCGATCCGCCCAGAGAGCTTTATCAACAATACCTGAGCACACGGCGGGCGAACGATGACATGTGGCGCCCGCCTGAAGGCTTGCACGCATTTCTTCGTGCATTTTTCTACGTCAAGAGCGCGGACTGGCCGGGAAACAATCCGCATCCGTTGAAGGCGCGAACCGCCGCAGAACTTGCACAAATGCCCACCTATTACGTGATGGATCTCGGCAAGACGATGCCCCAGACCGTCGCTCCATTCCAACCTTCCGCCGCCGAGGTCCTGGCCAGCAAATGGCTCACCGAGCTGGAACTTGGAGTTTACACGGAGGAGTATGGCCGCATTGGGTTTCAAGGCGCCCTGCAGGCTTATCGCGTCTATTCCGATCCCGACCTGAACGCTGAGTTGCGCCTGTTTTCGGGCAAGACGATCGATGTCCCGTCGCTCTTCATCGGCGGGAAGAGCGATTGGGGCGCCTATTCGGCGCCTGGCGCGCTCGAACTTATGAGGACGAAGGCGACGACGAAGCTGGCTGGCGTCGAGCTGATCGACGGCGCCGGTCACTGGATCCAACAGGAGCAGCCGGTTCGGCTCGGCACGCTCCTGCTCGCCTTCATCAAGGAGGTCGGTGGGGCGGATCACGCCAGCCGTTAGGTCGGGGAATGCCTATCGTCGCTCTTGAAAATATTGCCCGGCGTCCAGATCGCCGTCCCGTCAGGTCCGTCACGCTTCAGTGAAGCGCTTGGGTTTGGTGGTTCAGGTCCGGCGTCAGCTTCCGGCTTCGCCGCCTCCGATCCGGGGGCAGCGAAATCCTCGCCCCGGCGAGATATTCCGGCGGGGTCAGATTACCAAGAGCTGAGTGAGGACGGCTATCATTATGGTCCCTCCGCCAGGCCTCGATTGGCCGCCTAGCCTCGGCGATGGACCGGAACCCGTGGATGTTCAGGCATGCGTCGCGCAGCGACCCGTTGAACGTCTCGATGCAGACGCTGTCCCTTGGTTTCCCCGGGCGCGATCAGGTCCCACGGGGCGTCGGCCGGATCGGCATCGTAGCGCCGCCTCACGGGCGGCTTCCTTTTCGGCATCGGGCGTCGGCTCGCGTCGTTGGTCCGACGCCCTATGAATCACGCCAAAGCCGCCTTGGGAATCCTTCCCAAACGCGCTCTCAGGCGATGTTGGCGGCCGCGATCATGCGATTCGTCGTCGGCGGCCTTTGGTTCTCGCCGTTCGCGTTCGCCGAACCGCGGCGGCGACGGGTCGGGTTTTTCAACTGGCTCGGATTCATCGCGGCAATTCAGTTCACCACCGCTCTTTACCAGCAGCGGCCGCCCAAGCCGTTCGCGATCCAGTCCGGCTTCAATCTGCTGTCGCTGCTGCTGATGGGCGCGCGGCTGGCCGTCTGGCGCTGACCGAGGCGCCGGCGCGAGGCGGACAATCTGTCGCGCGCGCGGCGGCGTCCTCCATCGCGCGTCGACAGTTGCTCCAAGGGGGCGCCTGAGCCAACCTGGATCCCGGGCCCTGCTCCACACGGCGTGAACGTGGGGGCCCGCAGCCAGCGAGCCCGCCCCGAGGATGAAACTGCTTACCGTAATTCTGCCGGTCTTCGCGCTGGTCTTCATCGGCTGGACCGCGCAGCGCCTGCGGCTCATGGAACCTTCGGCGCTTCGCGGCCTGCGCGACCTCGTCTTCTTCCTGGCGATGCCGGCGTTGCTGTTCTCGGCGATCGAGACAGCGCCCCCCTTCGATCTGGTCAGCGTCATCAGCGTCTATTTCGCCGCCGCTCTGTCGATTTTCGCATTCGCCTTCGTGGTCGCGCGCCTGCTGGGCATGTCGCTGGCCAAGGCGGCGATGCTCAGCCTCAATTCGTCGTACGGCAACACGGTCCTGATGGGCATTCCCATCATCGTCGCCGCCTTGGGCGAGGATGCGCTGCCGCCGCTGCTGGCGATCATCGCCTTGCATTCGGCGATCCTGCTGCCTTTGGCGAGCGTCCTGGTCGAGATGGACGTCGCCGGATCGGGACGACGACGCCCGCTCGCGATTCTGGCGGCCACGCTAGGGCGAACGCTGCGCAATCCGATCATCATGTCGATTCTAGTCGCCACGCTGTGGCGCGTCTCTCGTCTGCCCGTGCCGGCGCCGCTCGACGAGTTGCTGCGCCTGCTCGGCTCGGCGGCGACGCCGCTGGCGCTGATCTGCCTCGGCGGCGTCCTGCCCTCGCTCGGCGCGCTCGCGCCGGACGCGGGAGCGCTGATCGGAACCGTGTTGAAGCTCGTGGGGCTGCCTGCGCTCGTCTGGGCGATCGGCCGCTACGCGCATCTGCCTGATTTGCCGCTAAAGGTCGCGATTCTCGTCGGCGGCATGCCGACGGGCGCCAACGCGTTCCTGCTCGCCCGTCGCGACGAGGGTCTGGCCGGGGCCTCGGCGGCGATCGTCATGGCGACGACGCTGCTGTCGGCGATCTCGCTCGCCGGCTGGCTGCAAGTCGTCATGTGAAGCGCCGCCGACCTTCGACCGCGCCGCGATCAGCCCTTCTTCGTCTGCCCGTAATAGGCGTTGGGGCCATGCTTGCGCTTGAAGTGCTTGTCGCGCAACGCGGTCTCGATTGGCTTGAGATCGGGCGCGAGCTGAAGCGACATCAGCGCCATATGCGCGACGCACTCGAGCGCGACCGCGGTCTCGACCGCCTTGGCGACGTTCGGCCCCCAGGTGAACGGCGCATGGCGATTGACCAGCACCGCGGGACAATCGGCCGGGTCGATTCCCTGCAGGCGCTCGACGATCACTGTCCCGGTCTCCCATTCATAGGCCGAGGCGATTTCCGCCGCCGTCATCTTGCGCGTCACCGGCACTTCGTCCTTGAAGTAGTCGGCGTGGGTGGTGCCGAAGTTGGGAATCGGCCGCCCCGCCTGAGCGAAGGCGGTGGCGTGCGACGAATGGGTGTGCACGACGCCGCCGATCGCGGAAAAGGCGATGAACAGCCGACGATGGGTCGGCGTGTCGGAGGACGGGTTGAGCTTCCCCTCGACCCGCTTGCCCTCGAGATCGACCAGCACCATGTCGTCGGCCGTCAGCGTCGCATAGTCGACGCCGCTCGGCTTGATCGCGAAGACGCCCTTGCCGCGATCGATCGCGCTGGCGTTGCCGAAGGTGAGGTTGATGAGGCCGTGCCGCGGCAGCGCGACATTGGCCTCATAGGCTTCGCGTTTCAGTTCCTTGAGCATAATCGTCCTTCAGCTCTGCGCCGCGCCGTCAGGCGCGGAAGCCCCTGGCGAGGTGATAATAGACCTCGTTGCTGCGCAAATCCTGCTTGAACGTCGACAGCTTCGTGTCGGCGCCGATCAGCGCCAGCTCGATGCCGGCGATCGTGGTGAAGTCCTCCAGCATTTCCGCCGTCACGGAATAGCTGAAGCCCGAGTGATGGGCGCCGCCGCCGAGGATCCACGCCGCGCAGGCGGTCTTGTGGTCGGGCCGGCATTCCCACACCGCACGCGCGACCGGCAGCTTCGGCAGCTTCGGGTGCTTGACGACGTCGATCTCGTTGACGATCAGGCGGAAACGGTTGCCGAGGTCGATCAGGCTGGCGTTGAGCGCGGGGCCCGGCGCGGCGTCGAACACCAGACGCACCGGGTCCTCCTTGCCGCCGATGCCGAGCGGATGGATCTCGAGCGTCGGCTTGCCGCTGGCGATGCTCGGGCAGATCTCGAGCATGTGCGCGCCGAGCACTTGCCCGCCGCCCTGCGGCAGATGGTAGGTATAGTCTTCCATGAACGAGGTGCCGCCCGGCAGGCCCTCGGCCATCACCTTCATCGCGCGCACCAGCGCGACCGTCTTCCAGTCGCCTTCGCCGGCGAAGCCGTAGCCGTCGGCCATCAGCCGCTGCGGCGCGAGGCCGGGCAGTTGCTTGAGCCCGTGGAGGTCTTCGAACGTGTCGGTGAAGCCCTTCATGCCGCCCCTTTCGAGGAAGGCGCGCAGGCCGAGCTCCTGCTTGGCGCCGTAGAGCAGCTCCTCGTAGCGTTTTCCGCCCTTGCGCAGTTCGGGAGCGACCGCGTAGCTCTTCTCGTATTCGGCGACGAGGTCGGCCGCCTGGGCGTCGCTGATCCTGGCGATCTGGGCGACCAGGTCGCCGACGCCCCAAGTGTTGGTCGAGAAACCGAACTGCATCTCGGCGCCGACCTTGTCGCCCTCGGTCACCGCGACCTGGCGCATGTTGTCGCCGAAGCGGCAGAACTTCGCGCCCTGCCAGTCGTGCCAGGCGCGCGCGGCGCGCATCCAGGCGCCGAGCCGGTCATGGACTTCGGGGTCGGCCCAATGGCCGACGACGACCTTGCGGCCGAGCCGCATGCGGGTGTGGATGAACCCCGCCTCGCGGTCGCCGTGCGCCGACTGGTTGAGGTTCATGAAATCCATGTCGATCGAGCCCCACGGCAGCTCGGCGTTGAACTGGGTGTGGAGATGAGCGAACGGCTTCTGCAGCGCGTTGAGGCCGCGGATCCACATCTTCGACGGCGAGAAGGTGTGCATCCACAGGATCAGGCCCGCGCAATTGGGATCGGAATTGGCTTCGAGGCACAGCTTGAAAATCTCGTCGGGCGTGGTCAGCAGCGCCTTGAACACGGTCTTGAGCGGCAGCTTTTTCGATTTGGCGAGCGCGCCGGCGATCTGCTCGGCGTCGGCGGCGACCTGCTTGAGCGGTCCCGGCCCGTAGAGGTGCTGCGACCCGCAGACGAGCCAGATTTCAGGATTGGAGAGGAGGATCATGTTCATCTCAGTCGATTGGGGGTTGGAGTTCAGACTTGTTATAATTCACGGATCGCGGCGGCGTCCGGTCGGCGGCCTGCCGGCTAGCTGATCGCCTCCGTCGCCGCCTTCTCGATCGCCAGACCCGCTGAGTACTGCTTGAGCCATGCGGCGTAGCCCGCGGCGTCGGCGGGGTCGGGTTCCGCCACATCGAGCTTGGCGCCCGCGAACACGCGGCCTCCAAGGTAGTCGCTCAGGCCCTCGCCCGCGCCCGTGCGCAGGTACTCGGCCAGCACGGCAATGCCCCACGCGCCGCCTTCGCTTGCGGTGTCGCCCACGGTCACCGGCGCGCCGATCGCCGCCGCCAGAAGACGCTGCGCGACACCTGCCGTCTTGAACATGCCGCCGTGCGCGAACATCGAGTCCAGCTGCACGCCTTCGCCGCGCAGCACGTTCATGCCCAGACTCAGCGTGCCGAAGGCGGCGTAAAGCTGTGTGCGCATGAAGTTGGCGAGCGTGAGGCGGCTGCCGGGGGTGCGCACGACGAGCGGACGTCCCTCGGCCATTCCCGTGATCGGCTCGCCGGCGAGGTAATTGTAGGCGAGCAGCCCGCCGCCGTCCGCCTCGCCTTCGAGCGCTGCGGCGAACAGCGCGCCGAACACGGCGTTCGCATCCGCATTGGCCCCGATGGCGGCGGCGAACTGGGTGAAGACGCCCGCCCAGGTTCCGAGCTCGCTCGCGCCGTTGTTGCAGTGGACCATCGCCACCAGGTCGCCCGCCGGCGTGGTGACGATGTCGAGCTCCTCGTGCACCGCGGTCAGAGGCTTCTCCAGCACCACCATCGCGAAGATCGACGTGCCGGCGCTGATGTTGCCGGTGCGCTGGCCGACGGCGTTGGTGGCGACCATGCCCGTGCCGGCGTCGCCCTCGGGCGGGCACACCGGCGCCCCCGCCTGCAGCCTGCCGGTCGGATCGAGCAGGGCGGCGCCCTCTGCGGTGAGCGATCCGGCGTCCTGGCCGGCGACGAGCACCTTTGGGAAGAGCGTCGCGACGTCGAGGCCCGGTCGACGGGCGGCGACCAGCTCGCCGAACCGCGCCAGCATCGGCGCGTCGTAGTCATGGGTGGCCGGGTCGATCGGGAACATGCCCGAGGCGTCGCCAACGCCGAGCACTTTGCGGCCGGTGAGGCGCCAGTGCACGAAGCCGGAGAGAGTCGTGATGAAGGCGAGGTCGGCGACGTGAGGCTCCTCGTCGAGGATCGCCTGGTACAGGTGCGAGGCCGACCACCGCAGCGGAAAGTTGAAGCCGAGCGTCTTGGTCAGCTCGGCTGCGGCGCGCTCCGTGTTGGTGTTGCGCCAGGTGCGGAACGGAACCAACAAGGCGCCGTTCGCGTCGAACGCCAGGTACCCATGCATCATCGCCGAGAATCCGAAAGCGCCGATGCGGGTCAGGGGTGCGCCGTGGCGTCGCTCGACGTCGGCCATCAGGCTGGCGACTGCGCCCTGGAGTCCGTTCCAGATCGCCTTTTCGGAGTATGTCCACAGGCGGTCGACGAATTGGTTCTCCCAGCCGTGGTTGCCCGTGGCGAGAACCTGGTGGGCCGGCCCGATCAGGCACGCCTTGATGTTGGTTGACCCGAGTTCAACCCCCAGCGATGTGCGGCCCTCGGAGATCGCCGCGGCCGCGCTGGCGCCCTGCTGCGTCATTGCTTATCAACTTCCTTGTCTGATGTCCGCGTTGGTTGCGGACCATCGATGTGAACGTTCATCCTCATCTTACGGCTCGCTCATCTTACGGCTCGGCGTGCGCCGACGGGAGTCGCAAGTCCCCGCCAAGGCCGGCCGGCGCCCGCCGCGGACGATTATGGTCGCTTTCGTCGAACGGGACGCCCTCGCCGCCGGACGGATGGCCGACGACGGCGCTGCCGAACTCGGCGCCAGCGCAGGGCGCCGCCAGGGCGCGCACGGCTTTGGCGCCGCAGTCAATGCCGATCGTGGACATCTCCGATCCTCTGTTGCCGGCCGCGACGAGCCGCCGCAGCCCGTCTGCGTCGCGCGAATTCAATTCAATTGGCCGCTGTTCGGCCGCGGCGCCAAAACCGTCGCACGGCCGCCCGACTCTCGAAACCTGCGCACGTCGTCGTAGGTGTCGGTCAAGAGCTCGACCATGCGCGCGCGCGCCGACTCGGGCCCGCCGGCGTCGATCGCCTCGAGAATGCGCCGGTGCTGCTCGAGTCGCTCGCCGCCAATGCCCGACGCGCCGAGCCAATTGAAGCGGAAGGCGCACAGCAACGCCGCCTGGATCAATCCGCCGAGCGCGGCGAGAAAGTGGTTGCGCGTCGCCCCGAGGATCGCAATGTGGAAATCGACGTCGGCGCCGATGAGGTCTCCTTCGCCATTCCTGAAACGCTCCATGCGGCCGAAAGCGTCGGCGATGCGCGCGAGGCTGTCGGGCGTGCGCGACGCCGCGGCGATTTCCGCCGCCGCCGGCTCGATCGCCTGGCGCAGCGCGAACAGGTCGGAGACGAAATGGTCTTCCGGCCCGGAGCTCAAATGCCAGGCGAGGACCTCCGCGTCGAGCAGGTTCCACTCCGATTTCGGCCGCACCCGGGTCCCGATGCGCGGCGTGGCGACGATCAGCCCTTTGCCGCTGAGCTTGCTGTAGGCCTCGCGCAGCGCCGTGCGGGAAGCCGAAAAACGCGCGCCCATTTCCGCCGCGCTGGGCAGCAGCGCATTCGGCGGATAGCGGCCGGAGACGATGTCGCGGCCAAGACGCGCAGCGAGCTGCGCGTCGGCGCGGTGCGAAGCCCCCCCCGCCTCGCTCTCCCGCGCAATCCGCGCCGGCGGCGGACGGCGCGAACCGCGGCGATGGTCCGGCGCCGCGCTGCTCGGCGAATGTCGGGGGGCGCGCGCCATCGCCAGTCAGCCCTCAGGCCGCGCTCCGAAGCCTGAACGAGCCGACCAGGAACCGCTGCAGCACGATGAACAGGAACAGCAGCACGCCGCCGATGATCATGATCCACGCGCCGTTGAGCGATCCGTTGAAATTGATCAGAGTCGCGATCAACCCGAAGATCATCCCGCCAAACAAGGTCCCTGCGACCAAACCGACGCCGCCGGTCAGCAGCGTGCCGCCTAGAACCACCGAAGCGATCGCGGTCAGTTCGTTGCCCGTGCCCGCCAGCGGGTATCCGGAGGACGTATAAAGCGCGTAGATCACGCCGCCGAGCGCGCTATAGAACCCGCCAAGCGCGTAGATGCCGATCATGGTGCGGCGCATCGGCACGCCCATCAGCGCCGCCGAGGTCTTGTCGCCGCCGATCGCGTAGACGTTGGCGCCAAAGCGAGTGAACTGGCCGATGACGATGGCGGCAAGCCAGGCGACCAACATCACGATCGCGGAGCTGTGAAGCTCGCCGTTGCCTGGCAGCGGTATGCTGATGCTGGCGAACTCTTGGACGAAGTCGTTGCGGATTGGCACCGAGTCCAGGTTGATCATGAAGCAGCCGCCGCGCAGCAGGAACAGACCCGCCAGCGTGACGATGAACGGCTGGATGTCGCAGAAGTCGATAATCAACCCCTGCAGCGCGCCGAACCCGAGGCCGAAGACCAGCATCATGGCGCTCGAGGCGAGCGGATGCCAGCCGACCGTGTCGAGATTGGCCATGACGACGCCGACGAAGCCGATCATCGAGCCGATCGACAGATCGATGCCGCCGGAAATGATGACGAAGGTCGTGCCGATGGCGGCGATGATGATGAAGGCGTTGTCGGCGAGGATGTCGCCAAGCACCAGGGTCGAAACAAAGTTGTTGTAGAGCAGGCCGCCGATGCCGAACAACGCGAGGAAGACGACGATCGTCGCCGTCAGCGGCAGGTACTTCTCTCTCACCGCTTCCTCCTCGCGAGAATCGACAGCGCCAGATTGCGGAAGTTGGCCGACTGGAGCAGCAGCACCCCCATGACCACAATCGCCTCGACCACCAGATTGTATTCGGGCGGAAGGCCGCTGCTGAGAATCGACGTCGTCAAGGCCTGGATGACCAGAGCGCCGAGAATCGTCATGCCGAGATAGATGCGGCCGCCAGACAGCGAGCCGCCGCCGATCACCACCGCCAGGATCGCGTCGAGCTCGATGTTGCGGCCGATGCTGACCGGATCCGAGGTGTGGGTGTCGGCGCAGAGGATCACGCCGGCCGCTGCGGCGGTGAGACCGCAGATGATGTAAGCGGAGAAAGTGATCAGCCGCGCGTTGATGCCGGTCAGGTACGCCGCCTTCGCGTTACCGCCAACCGACTCGAGGAACATGCCGAGCGCGGTGCGGCGCAACAGCGCCCACAGCACGACGAAGACCAGCAGGAAGACCAGCAACCGGGTCGGAATAAAGGCGATGTGGCCGGTGCTGAGGCCCTGCAGCAGCGCGCTGGTGTAGCTCGGATTGGTGCCGCCGTAGAGCAGATTGATCATCAGTCCGATGCCGCGTCCGGAGACCATCAGAATCAGCGTCGCGATGATCGGCTGGATGTCCAGCACCGCCACCAGGAACCCGTTCCACAATCCGCACAGCAGGCCGACGCCGAGCGCCCAAAAGAGGATGAGGAGATGGGGGTCGCCGGCGTGGATGCGCCAGGTGATGACCGCGCCGCCGATGGCGATGATCGAGCCGACCGAAAGGTCGATGCCCTTGGTGCCGATCACCACCGCCAT
>Ga0182030_10014533_pt1 | contig 15520 bp, 15 predicted proteins | sample 812S3MmetaG_FD_121299 | JGI IMG/M metagenome (GOLD analysis project Ga0182030, IMG submission 121299) | Permafrost microbial communities from Stordalen Mire, Sweden - 812S3M metaG (Illumina Assembly) | ecosystem: Environmental > Terrestrial > Soil > Wetlands > Permafrost | place: Sweden... | reverse complement strand
TTATTTTTGATTGACTATCTTTATTTTCGTAAAATGAAGGTTCCGTTGTTCATTTTGCTTTCGTATAATTTCTATTATAAATTATTCTACTGCTGGATAGTTAGAATATTTTCCATGTTTTACAATATATTAAAATATTGGCCATCATACAAAGAACCTCCAAAAATTATCGACCAATATTTAAAAAATGATAAATTAAGAGACGAATTGCGGTCATACTGGAAACTTGACGAAAATATTATTAACAATTTTACCAATGTAAAAGTATATACAGTTGTGTCGTCTAAATCACGTATTAAAGAGAAAACTAAATCGATACAAAAATTAGATATCGATAATGTATTTGATAAAATATCTTACAATTCTAATTTTAGTTCTAATTTTGGTTCAGAGACCAATTCTAATTTTGGTTCAGAAAATATTCATGATGCAAATGTTAAAATATATACTGTCATGTCGTCTGAATACGGTATTAAAGAATCAAATAAATTTGTATCAAATTGTTGTCTGAATGATGTATTCGATAACTGTTCCGAAAATTATTCAGAAAAATATTCAGAAAATTGTTCAGAAAATTGTTCAGAAAATTATTCAGAAAATTATTCCAATAATTCTAATGATAGTTTGGGTAGTATTTTTGAAAACATAGCTGGTGATATAGACGAAGTGATTTCGTATAATCCACTAATTGACAGGTTGAATCAAAATCAAAGAATAGAACTCATTTTTGATAATATAGATCGTGAAATAGGTAAATTACAAATAGATTTAGAATATGCTGAACTTGATGATGTTAGTTTATATAAACATTAAAAGCGATATAGATGTTTTGCAAAAATATGAAAGTTGAAATAAATTTAAGTTATAAATATGATTATTATGATTATTATTTTAAAAACAATCAACCTCCTTCTAATATTTTTTCTCTATTAAAACTTATATGACAAGTCAAACAACAACAGCAACAACAACAGTAAAAAAATATATTAGTGGATTTTTTATTGAGGAACCGGCCACTAATATTCTTGTGCCAAATTCAGTCGCACAAAATAATATATTAAATGCCTGTAAACAATTACAAACAACCGATGTATATATGTATTTAATTACTAAAGATATTGTTAATAACACAACTAATTTACAAAATTTTATTGGTGAATTGAGTTCAATGGGAATAAATTTGTGGGCATTAAATGGTGATAGATCAATGTTCTTAGATCCAAATTGTGATGGTTATAGTGAATTAACGAGTGAAATTCAAGCAATTGCAACATATAATAGTAATTGTGCGGTTAATCAGAAGATACATGGTCTTTTAGTCGATTTGGAACCACATGATCAGGTTTATAATGCAAACACAACTAATGCTATGTCCTATGTTGGTTTCCACAACGGATTAGCTACTAACCAGTTATCAACTGTAGCGGGATCTGGGATTTATCAAAATACTCAGCTACTGGACAGAAACGTACTGATGGAACAATGGGTACAAATGACTGCAGTACTTAAAACATACGCTGTAAAAGCTGGCATTAAGATGGGGATGTGTATGGTTAATTGGACAGAAAATTATTTTGGTCAATCAATTCAAAATTATTACAACGGACAATATCAAAACACTTTTTACCATTTTTGTTATATACTTGATTTGATAGTTATAATGTCTTACAAGTCCTCTTTGAATAATTTGATTAATAGTGTCAGTTCGCAATTGAGTTACACAGACAAGCTCAGTAATCCACCTTTGATATGCTCTTCGTACGATTTGGTTGCCGGTGACGGTTCAACGACCAGTATTGCAGACGTTAGTACATCATGTAATACAAAAACATATGCTGCTTCGTTTGCTACAAATATTGTATCAAATTTATCAGCAGCTCATACAAGTTATTCTGGTAATGTAATGTATGACGTGGAAGGATGGCTTGTTATGCCTAATTAAACTATATAAATAGAGCAATTAACATCTAAATTATTTTTATTTATTCATTTAATAAAATTATTTAAAAGATAGATTATATTATTTGTAATAAATAATATAATACGAGAATGAATCTATTGAATAATGAATTGAAAACAAAAAAATTTATAGAAAAGGCAAAAAAAAAAACATGGTGATAGATATGATTATTCAAAAGTTAATTATATCGATGCAAATACTGAAGTAATAATACATTGCAAAGAAGATGGACACGGAGATTTTAAACAAGTGCCAGCAGTACATCTTAAGGGTGGAAATTGTAAAAAATGTGCTATAATCGCAGCAAAAAAGAAAAATACTTTGACAACAGAAGAGTTTGTAAAAAAGGTTAAAGAAAAACATGGAGATAAATATGATTATTCTAATGTCATATATACAGGAAGCGTAAATAAAATAACTATCAAATGTAAAGTACCAGAACATAATACATTTGAACAAAAGGCAATGAGTCATTTACGAGGAAAAGGATGTCCAAAATGTTGGTTGATTAAATTAACACAAAAAATGTCAACTGATGAATTCATTGAAAGAGCAATTAAAAAACACGGAAATAAATATGATTATACAAGAAGTGAATATACAGGTTGGAATGATAAGATATTGATAAATTGTAAAGATCATGGAGATTTTTATCAGAAACCATCATTACATCTATCAGATTTGCGTGCAGGTACTGGTTGTAATGAGTGTGTTAAAGAAAAATCAATGTTGTCAAAAGAGGAATTTATTGAAAAAGCAAACGAAAAACATGGGAATAAATATGACTACACAAAGAGTGAATATATAGGCGTTAAAGAAAAAATATTAATAACATGCAAAGAGCATGGAGATTTTTATCAAATTGCTGGAGGTCATCTCTGTGGTAATGGATGTAATGAGTGTAATAAAACTCGCGCAAGAGAAAAATTTTTATTACCAAAAGAAGAATTTATTAGGAGAGCACAGTTAGTTCACGGAGACAAATATGATTATTCTGAATCGATATATAATGGATTTATAAAAAACATATCAGTAAAATGTTTAAAACATGGTATATTTACAGTTGGAGCCCAAAATCATGTTAATAAAAAAGTTGGATGTAAGAAATGTAATTTATGTCCGTCATGTCAACTTTGGAGAACAATGGAAAAGTTGTGTGAATATTGCAAACCACCACAAAACGGTAATAAATACTACACAAAAACAAAAGAATATGAAGTAGTTAACTTTTTAAAAGAAAATTTACCAAACAATGAATTAATACACAACAAATCTGTTGGATCAGAGTGCACAGGAGGACACTTATTTCCCGACATAAGATTTGATTGTGATTGTTATCAATTAATAGTAGAAATTGATGAATTCCAACATCGTGGTGCAGACTATTCATGTGATAAAAAAAGAATGTATGATATAGTGGCGAAAATGGGAATGCCATGTATGTTCATTAGGTATAATCCGGATAATAAAATATCTGATAAAAATGTTTTGTTACAAAAAATACAACAATATTTAGACATAAATTCCAATGAATTAAATGATAAGGTAGACAAATATGGATTCAAAGTTGATTATTTATTTTATAACAGTATGCTCTCTTAAAATAACAAATACAAAAATTGAAATATTATTATTTAATGACTTTTTATTAAGTAATTAAACGTATAATTCATTAAAAATATTTACTGCTTTTTATTAATTTTAATTAATATTTTATGTGTGGAATAATCGGCTTAATAACTCTTACTTCAGATATAGTCCCTACGTTGCTCAGTTCATTACAAAAAATGCAAAACCGTGGTTATGATTCGGCAGGATTGTCAATTTATGATGATAATGAAATTCATAAGTATATTGCCGTTTCTGATAAAGATTTTACAGCTATAAAATATTTGGAATTAGCGACGCAAAGCATTATTAATAATTACTATGTGAACGGAATAGCTCATACGCGATGGGCAACTCACGGCGGTAAAACAAAAGAAAATGCTCATCCGCATAATGATATGTTTAATCGTTTTTCTCTTGTTCACAATGGTATCATAGAAAATCACAATGAGTTAAGGATTGAATTACAAAAAATTGGCTATAAATTTTATGGACAAACTGATAGTGAAATAGTAGTAAATTATTTTCATTATTTGATGAATACAGGTGATAGCCATATCGATAATTTGAGAAAATTAACTAATATTTTACGCGGATCCTGGGCTATTCTGATTATTGACAAAATAAATCCCGGTAAAATATATTTTATCAAACACGGATCTCCACTACTTTTTGGATATAACGAGAATAAATCTCAATTATTCTTAACTTCTGAGTTACCGGGTTTTTCACAGTGTGTAAATTATTATTATGCATTGCGGGATGGTGAATATGGGGTTATATCACTTGATAATTTTATGACATCGCGCTATAATTATGATAGTGACATTGTACCTGAAGATAGTTTTGAATTGTCACCCCATCCGTATCCACATTGGACCATAAAAGAAATTTATGACCAACCCAAAGCAATTAATAATTTACTAAAAGAGAGATTCAGCAGTGGTTATATTACATTTTCTGAAATAGATAATTCGCCGTATTGTAATGATGTAAAGCAAACAGATCATTTTATATTTTTAGGGTGTGGAACGTCTTATAACGCCGCACAAATCGGAGCAAGATATTTCAAAAAATTTAATAATCAAGGAACAACTTTTGATGTTATTGATGGCGCAGATTTTGAAGTAAGTGATATACCCATCCAAAATTTAAATCAAAATCTGAATCAAAATTCACATAAAAATCCAAATCAAAAAAACATTACTGTCGTTTTACTTTCTCAATCAGGAGAAACAAAGGATTTATGTCGTGCTCTGGAGATTGTCAAAAAAATGGGTTTGAGATCCATTGGTATCATTAATGTAGAAAATTCTTTAATTTCTAGAGAAGTGGATATATGTATATATTTAAAAGCAGGCAGAGAACAAGCCGTTGCTAGCACTAAATGTTTTACCAATCAATACCTAATGCTACTGCTATTTGGGATGTGGTTTTATAAACCCAATCATGAAATACAAAATATACATGTGCGTGATGTATATAATAGATATTTTAATGCGTTGAATACTGTAGAAAATGATTTTAGAGAAATTATAAATAATAATACCGATGAACTTCACAATGTAGTAAAATTTCTAAATAATCATTCCAGCTGCTATATTTTAGGAAAACATATTTCGGAATGGATCGCTAAAGAAGGATCGCTTAAAATTAAAGAAATTGCCGGTCTTCATATCGAAAGTTATAGTGTAAGTGCCTTAAAACATGGTCCTTATAGTTTATTGCGTAAACACTTTCCTGTCATTGTTCTAGCCAACGACGATTCATATTATTCGAAAATTGATAATACTATTGAGGAAATGAAATCACGAAATGCAACGGTAATTGTTATAACAAATAAAGAATGTATTAAAAAGAATTATGACTATTTATTTTACTTACCCGTTAAATCCGAATTATTCCCTTTGATATCGAATATTGTACTACAAAAATTAGCTTATGAGCTCGCGTTGGTACGGAAAAAGAATCCTGATATGCCTGAAAATTTAGCTAAGGTTGTCACGGTCGAATAAAAAATTTGATATGTTTAATTTATGATTCACTCAATGATTTTATATTGTATAACAACACAATACATTATATATTATACTTCTGTGATGCAATACGACATTTATAATATTTCCAAAAATACTGAAGAAATTTCAAGGAATGTTGGACAAATTACTAAAAATCTTAGTGACATTGAACAAAAGATAGCAACAGGTAATGATAATAATGGACAATATTTGAAAGAAGTATTGGGACAACAAAAACAAACAAATGAATATCTCAAACAATTGAACGATTACAATAAATGCGATTCTTGTGATAATGGTTACAAATATATTGTTTGTACTAAATGTTCAGGAAAGGGTTATAATTCGATTGATAAACCATGCTCAACATGCGGAAAATTCAGTTCAACATCAACTTATAAAAGTGATCATGTTGATCATAAACCTGGTGTTAGATATGTAATAATTAACACAAATACAAGTGATTGTGGTTGCAATTATGATAAAGGATGGATAGATTCAACAAAAAAGTCGATTGCTAGTAAACTAAAAAAAGAATTATATGATATAAAAATAGAATCCAACTATTATGATAAATACAAAAGAGATTTTTGGTATCGTTGCATCATTATGAATCCATCATTCGATTACTTTGGTAATATCACTTCCTATAGTAGAGTTTGTTTGGCCAGCGTTGATACAGGTTTTTGGGGAACACAAAATTTAGAAGCGACAAATAAGTTCGACTATTTTATGTCGTTATTTTATGATTGTTGGCATTTTGAATATAGTCAAGTTTGTCATCAAATTACATTGACAAATATGAAAACAAGGCAGACTCGGTTAGTTACTATAAATTGCGATCATAGTAGTCAAAAATATTCCGTTACAGAATATTGCGGAAATCATAAAACTAGAGATGAAAGAAAATATTGTTCGTGTTATATCCCCGGTAAACACTCATATGGGCTTACTCCAGTAACTTGTGATAAATGTAATGGTACAGGAAAAAAGAAATAATATATTTTTATATTTTTATTTTTTTATTTTTATTTTTTTATTTTTTTATTATTTATGTTTGAATTTATATAATATGGTTTATATGATTAAAGTTGGTGATTGTGTTAAAATACCTGATGGACGTATTGGTCGTGTTCGCGCAAAAAAAGGTACCTTATGGGAAGTTCGAGTCAAGCGTGAAACATCCGAAACTCATAAATTTATTTTATACAAATCGAGCGAGCTAAAGGTCATCGATTGTCCAGCAGGTTGGATGTCACGTGATGGTTATAATAATTATTTAAAAAAGACTCTTAAAAAAATGAGTAAAAGACTCGGAAGAAAAATAAATTAAAATAAAATCAATTAAATTATGATAAATTAAGCGGTCGCGATACTAATATTGTCATGTAACATCATACATTGTTTTTTTTGCCTTTTATACAAGACAATCTGCAAAACAATCAAAACAATTGATAAAAATCCACCGATCGCTCCAATTGATATCATGACAATCGTTAAAGGGGTTGTACTGGACAATTGAAATGTGGTAATGACGGAATCACATGATGAAAAACTAGAACTCCAACAAGGAAAAGATGTTCCATTTATTTGGATATCAATATTACTATAAAATGTAATATTTTCATCCCATGTACACGTAATTAATTTATCGGTTTCACTAGAATTAATAAGAAACTTGTACTCAGTCGTTGTATTAAGAGCTGCTTCACACGGAACGGCTGGTCTCTGTGCATAACAATCGTACGGAACTGTAATACCGATCATATAACACGTCTCATTTGATCCTTTTGATGCCTCGATGATCAACTGGTCTCTGTAGTAACCTGATATACCAACACCCAAACCAGTGAATGTTAAGATAACACAAATAACTGTAAAAATAGTCAAAAGCACATTCATGACTCAAACTATTAAAAATTATCAAATTATCGAATTACTACAAAATACTTACTAAACACGATTTAATTGACAGCCTTATTGTCTTTAGTATAATAACAAAATAACAACATAGATAAACTTATCAATCAATCAATAATATCAAATTTTTGTAAAAAAATTGAAAAATTATAATAGCTTTATGGTCAATACACATTTATTACTTTATCGATATCAAATTAACGATAAATTAATTTTCACAAAAGGAATTAAATGTCAGAAAATATTGCCAAGGAGATTTTGGACCAGTATATTAATCAATTTGTCACCTGCTGTATTTGCTTCGGTTACTTGGAAGGAGCCAGCGAAATGACTTGTTGCCATAATTTGTATTGTGAGAAGTGTGTGGCAGAATGGTTCAGAACTAATGGAAGAAATTCTTGTTCATCGTGCAGACATGTTAATTCATCTTATATTAAAAACATACCTATTCAACGTTTGACAGATCAGATTCCCTTAACATGCATTTACAAAGTAAATGGTTGTAATTTTTCTCCGCCTAGGATGGATTTTGCGTCACATATCGCACATTGCGAATATAAAAATAGACGAATTCAAGTAACTGTTGCGACTTCCATTTTGGAATTGAGTTCTAATTTTTTCGATCGAAGTAATAAAATAATGAGCATGATTCATCAAAATCCCTCTGCAACAAGAGAAGGTTTGCAAGCAGAATTGAATACATGTAACGATCCTAACGTGAAATCTGAATTGCGTGTGAGAATCGCTGACTGTTTGGCTATTGAAAGTAAATTTGATAATGCGAAAGTTAATTATGATACTGCTTTTCAATCATTAATTACAACTCACGGAGAAAATCACGACTTGGTTATATGTTGTTATTTAGGGTTGGGATATGTGAACAAAAAATTAGGAAATTATAATGAAGCAACATCATTTTTACAAAAAGCAATCCAAATAGGAAGAACGATCGGTGGAGATGACCATCCTGTGATCGCATCACAAATGATTTCAATTGGTGACATTTTCAGAAAAACGGATAAATTCGATTCTGCTGAAATATCCTATAGGCAAGCTATAACAACAATTGAGAGGCTACCACACGAAAAACAAAATTTAGTGGAATTAGCGTCGGCCTATAGAGGTATCGGTCTTGTATTCAAAAAGAAAGCAGATTATGACAATGCACTAATAAATTATCAATGTGCGATTGATTTGATAAATTCTACAGGATCAGCACATCATTCTAGAGATTTGGGTAATTATTTGGTTGATTTGGGGGATGTCTATAGAAAAAGACAACAACACAATAAGGCTCTCGAAACATATCAAAAAGCTTTAGAACACATTCAAGGAACAAGTGATGTAAATATGAATACTAGCGCTGACGCAGCAGAGGTCTATTATGTACAAAGTTTGGTATTTTTATCTCTTCAACAAGATCGGCAGGCATTTGATACTATTGAAAAGGCTAGAGTTATACTAAATAATATTTACAAACAAGGACATTATAAATTAGGTCTGGTGGACACCGTGCTGGGAAGAATTAATTCCATGAGAAAAAATTATACTGAGTCTATCAAATATTTTATGAAAGCTATTGACCAATTGAGTAAATATATGGGACCGGACCATTTAGATGTAGCCGATGTTCAATGCGATTTAGCTGATGCTTTACTCAAAAAAATCTATGAGGGTAATGCAAATAATACTAACAGTGCAGACAGTGCTCTTGCAAAAGACAATTTATCAAAGGCACAAAAAATCTATGAAGGTAAATTAGGACCAAATCACACAAAGGTTCTACAGTGTCAATCATTATTGCTTATCCTGAATAGTAATGCCTAAACGATAACTAGTTTGTTTATTCTTTCAACAAAATAATGTCAGATTAAATTATTAAATATATAAATGGATAATACTTCAAAATATGATATAATTGTAGAACAATTTTATAAAAATAAACATAAAAGAGGATCTTGTATTGATACAAAGGTACTCAATATTCCAATTCATCCGATAGATAAGTGTGGTTCATGTTATATGTGTGAAGATTATATTCGTAATAACGATCATAATGAGAATACTCCGTGTGATAATTGTCAATACATGTATAATGACGAAATATGTTCCAATTTAGAAACAAAACGCTCAAAAATTAATGTATTAGATTATATGCCAGGATCTTACGGTAATTGGGATAGTTCTGATCTTTTTAAAGTTAAATGGAATATTAATGATAAACAAATTTACGGTATAATTCATTTTGGAATTTATTACGATCCGAATGCATGGGATCAATATGTTTCCAACCCAGGCGACTGGTATTTGCAACATAATATTGTTTCAATTTACGAAGATAAAAATGATGAATTATTTGAAAAACTTAAAATAGTAATTTCGGAAGATAATTTGTTTGAAACCATAAAATCTTTGATGGACTAATTAATAAAGCACGTTGTTAAAAAATGATCGTATGACATTTTATGATTATTACCATTTATTGTCTTCGTACTTTTAACAACAGATATAAAATCTCCCAATAATGTTTGACAAGAAGTATTTAATTTCCATTTATTTGATTGAAGACTTTTAAATAGATTTTTTTCATCAGTATCCAAACCTAATAGTGCTTTATCAAAATTATCTCGACCGTAATGTTCAATACTTTTAGTATAATCTTGTTTTGTACCGATAGCATCGATAACATCTTTATTGACATATGCGACAAATGCTAATTTATCCGGATTGCGAAGATGTGCACCAATATTTTTGTTGTTATTGGAGTTTTCATTACAATCGAATTTGTACGGTATTTTATCTCTATTAAACAATTCAAAAAAATCACATTTTTGCCAATAACACATTTTAGCCCTTATTATTTCCGAATTGTCTTCAGATTTGACATCGGCTTTAGATATATCTATTTTAACAGTATTCATATCAATATCTGATTTAGGAAATGCCTTCTTTAATTGTCTTCTCACTTCATATTCATCCATATTTTGACATATAATATCTATGTCAGAACCGGCAGATCGTCGCCTGAAACCATTTTCGTTAAATGATCCGTATATGAAACAAAATTTATTGTTCATAATTAATACAATAAATTTAAAAATAAATGATGATAACTAATAAAACAAATATCAATTTTTAACTAAATTAAATTTCATAATCGAGTGCTTCATTTTTAGTACCGAAAACATGTATACCTTTGGTACACTGCTCTGTTTGTGACTTATCTAATGTTTCTCGAGCAAGTTTTCCAACGGCATACACGAATGAATTTGTATGACATGATTTACAATTATTTAATTTTTCAACTGTATTTGTTTTGCATTCAATACTTACTGGCATTGCTTGATCAACTCGCATTTTATCGGATATTTGTGTCGTACAATCGTCCGAACCGCATGTGGTTATCGTTGGTCTGATAACAGTTGTTCCTACCGGAAGTAATAGTGTTGCGATACATCTTTCACCATTGTCACCACATTTAATTTTTTTATAAGCAAGAGTATCATGCGATAAAGTATGCTCACCTGGTCCAACATCCAAGGATTTAGCATTTTTTACTCTTTGATCTAACGAACTAGTATCATTTTCTGTATTAGTCGAAGATTGTGCAGCACCCATTATATATATATTTGTGTTTGGTAACTAGAATATTTATTAATTGATATTTATTAAAATGAACATATGAATAAAACTTCAATTTTTTATTTATGAATTTAAGAATAAATAAACAAATTATGGTTTTTTCAATAAAATCTCAATTTTTTATCGATTGTCCAATTTGTTCTCCTCATGGATTATATTTATATCAAGATACAATATACATATACATGAGTAATAAGAAGCATAATTGTAATAATTGTTGCAATAACAAGAATGACAATAATGATAGTGAACGTGATCCTGAACCTCCTCGTCTTCCACCGAATTTTTCATGGTCTGGCGAATATATTGTTTCGGATCTTTTCGATCCAAAGACAGGAAAGAAGGGCATAAAAGTTCCCTTTACATGGAATGGAAACAATGGCAATGTCCAAATGATCGCTGGAGGTGAAGAATATCCAATTTATTTTACAAATATCATATACAACAATAAATTGTACACATATACATACAAATGGCCTCATCTACAAGCAGAATTTTTACCACCGAACGAATCGACGTGTCCCATTAATGCTGATTTTAGTTTAGGAGATTTAAATGCATTCTTGTCGACAGCACGATATGTTGGGAAAGTCAAATTGGATGGATATTGGGCTAATCATTTCAGAGTTTCTTTAGTTCTGCCGCAAAACCCTTCAGGGTTTTACTTGAGATTTCCCATTGTATTAGGTGATTTTTTTGTTGATTGTAGCGATTCTACAAAGTTTCTACAAGTTTTGCACTTTGGGTATCAAAACATTTATGACCCGCAATTAGATGAATGGATTAAAATATTCGAATTCAGTAACTGCCCTGGAGAAATAATACCATTGCCTCCCTGCATGCCCAAGTGATTAATAAAATATATTAGAAAAGTTGAAAAAAATTATTTGAACAATAAATATTATAATTGTAGGATGTAAAATAAACATGTCGGACGATATTGAACAAATTTGTTTAGATTCCCAGGTCGAATGGACTGAAACATTGAATAAAAAATTTGCATCAGCTTTAGACGGAGAAAAAATTATTGGTACCAAAAACCAGGTCATAGATTTTTTTGTTGAAAGAATAAAATTTTGCCATGAAGAAAAGTCTAAATATACAGGATTTTATAATAAAGATATGTCGCAAAAAAAGATTATTATGGTATCGTTGATAGATAAGACGATATTGAGTTTATATGAAGATGCTAAAGAGGCGAATATTGTTGATAGTGTCGGTGAAAGATTACATGGTCAATATTCAAAAATTGTTACGAATTTCAATGAAAATTTAAATAATGATTATAACAAAATGATATCAAAAAATGTATCAATAGATAGTATATTTGAAATATTGGCTCATAAATATAAAATAAACACAACGGACGAAGTAAGTCTCGAAGATGCCTTATTTACAAATTTTAAAAATGAAATTTTAGAAACACATGTTTGTAAAAACGACAATAACTTAAAGTGTGTTTTACCCCAAAAAATGAAACATTTTTGTAAAAATTGTAAAGGAACAAAAAATTTGTCTCAATATTATGAAGATGGAGGGCTTTTATGCGAAGACTGTGCAAATAATGAACCAATACAAAATCTCGATGATATAATTTTAAACATACCTCTAAAAAAATAGTTGATTCTCTTGATTTTAGTTATTTAACGATTTCATTGATAATTTGTTTATGATCGAATGCCATATCAGGTAAATTATCTAGATTAAACCATTCATAATCAACTGCGTCATCACCCGCCCGTACATTTTTTGGTATTTCGGGTAATTTTCCAATAAATATATTGGTTAGGCAAAATCCTCTCGGATCCCTGTGAGAATTTCCAACTGTTTTAACATATTCCAAATTAATATCTTGAATATTAGTTTCTTCTTTCAATTCCCTTTTTGCTGCAAATAATATATCTTTATCATTTCGTTCGATTCTACCGCCTGGTAACGCCCAACAATTTTTATACGGATCTTTACCCCTTTTAATTAATAAAATTTTCGATCCGGCTATGATAATACTATCAACGGTCGAAACAACTGTTCCATCATGCTCGAGACGTTGATTTAAACCTAACCCTCTGATTACGTGGTACCACCATCCACCATCTTGATCTTTGATACTTGTACTCATTGCTTTATATATCCCTTTCAATGATATCATGCCCCATAGTTTACTCCTTTTTTGAAAAAAAAACAACGTCCAAGCATCTTTCCCTTCGTCAATCATAACCCGATGAAAAACATTATTACCTTTTAAATAATTAAAAGTAAATCTCTTTCGTTCGTGTGTTGTATAAATTGGTTCTCCCGAATTGCCTAATTTATCTGATGTTTTAACAATTCGTTCACTGTATCCACCACATAAGATAAAACTCACGGCATTATCCCAGGGGTGGTCATGGAACCCTCTATCGGGATCGCTCTTGACAAAATGATGAATACATATACCTGGTCCATCATTAGTAAAAGCAAATAAATGGTATCTGTATAGAAAAGGAACACCTCTATCATCTCTGATTACTTTTACTGGAAGATAATTCGTAATCACAATAATAAAATATCGTAACCATGATTCGATAAAATCCAATAAACTGATCATGTAGAAATAATTTTTATTGATATAATAATAACAACATCATATGATTCATGATTAATTATTTTCAATTTTTAAAAATTGAAAATAATAAATCCAACAATTTAATAAATCAAACAAATCAAACAAAACAAACAAAACAAACAAAACATGGGAATATACTATTATACGATATTCGCAAAAGGATTTTACATCACGGACAAAACAACAATTAATTTTGATGAGTTGAAGCAAAACTATTCGAATTGGATTACCTCAGATTACAAGGGTATCTTTGTATTTGTTCCTAAAACAAAATACGAAGTCAAAGCTCTGGATTCCATTTTGGAACGACACGAGATTCAGCAAGGATATGTTCAAATGGATGAGATAAAAAAACATTTCAAGCTTGATTCAGAACATTTTGATACTATAGATGAAGACGATAAAACACTAAATGATTTGCACAAACAATACGGATCACTATCACAAATAAATAATTTTCATGTTGAATATATGTTTACTACAATCGTTTATCCTAGCGAGTCATCGCTGGTTCATATACTACCAATTGTATAGTTTGTTTATTTATGAATTTAAAAATAAATAAAAAATTGAAATTTAATGAAGTGATAAGTTTCAATACTAAAAATCGTTAATCATGTAATTAATCACATGGATTTAATCTAGATAATTTTATTATTTTATTATTTGTGAGTTAATGCAGAGACAACTATATGAATCAATTATTTACAGAAAAGTAAAGAAAACAAGAGAGATAATACAACATCCCGATGTCGATGTAAATGAAGATACACGTAGAGGTTTGCCATTTCATAATGTCTGTTTGTATGGAAATACGGAACAAATTCAAATGTTTTTGGCGCATGATAAAATTGAACCGAATATTAGAAATCATTACGGTGAGACCGCATTGCACATTGTTTGCTTTTGGGAAAAGAATAAAGCGATAAAAAAATTATTGAATGATGAAAGAATAGATATTAATTCAGAAGACTCAAGTGGAGTATCTTGTGTTGTATTTGCGATATTGCATAATGATATTGAAATAGTAGAATTTTTTATGTTGCATAAAAAATTTGACCCTGATGCTTTACAAAGGAGATTCAAAAAAAATCAAAGATCAGAAACTTGGTTATCACTCATCGAATTAGCTAGATATTATAGAAGATACAAAACAGCAAAATTGTTAGAGAGTTATATTGAGAATCCAGAACTTGTAATATATCAATTGAAATTAAAGCATAGAATACCGCAGGCACAAGCATTAAATTTATTTGCATTGAGTATTATGTGTTCGGACGAGTATTTACTAAACAATAAAAAAAGAAAATTTTTTGAAATAATTGTTCGGTTACCGATCGAAATACAAATGATAATCTGTAATTTTGCATATAAAATAAATAAAAAAGACAATATTATTATATCAAATAATGACCTTGATTCGGCATTCATACATATTTTTTCAAAGTGTATGGCAAAAAAACGCTCCTGGATTTCTTTATTATTCGATAAAAATTGAAGAAAAATTCCTTTTATTATTCGATTCTTAACATAATTAAAAATATGTAACTCATTAATGGAGAAGTTCAATATAAATATAAAGGACTCATCCATTGAACAACAAATTAAAGATATTATCGATAAATTAGAACCTTTAGATGTTAGTCGAATTAATTTTTTAACGAGTAGACCGTGGTGGAAAAATATGCATAATGATTTGCAGTTAACTATGAATAAAATATTTCCTGGTACACATTTAGTTGCTAGTCCAAATGATTTACTGGATTT
>Ga0182030_10014532_pt1 | contig 15520 bp, 12 predicted proteins | sample 812S3MmetaG_FD_121299 | JGI IMG/M metagenome (GOLD analysis project Ga0182030, IMG submission 121299) | Permafrost microbial communities from Stordalen Mire, Sweden - 812S3M metaG (Illumina Assembly) | ecosystem: Environmental > Terrestrial > Soil > Wetlands > Permafrost | place: Sweden... | reverse complement strand
TTGGATATGGTGGACGCCAAAGTGCCGGCTGTCACCATCATCAGCCAGATCAGGGCGTCCAGGACGAACTTCGATTTATCCACCAATGGCGTAATCCAGCTCGCTAAGGGCGGAGTGTCGCCGTCCATCATCGAAGTGATGCGCAATCCCAAGGCGGATAGCGCCGCGGCCAGGAGCGCGCCACATGCTGCAACGGCGTCAGTGCCGCCATCCGCGACGGCCCCGGCGGAAGCTGCGTCTGCGACGCCGTTAGCGCCCACCAGGATTAACACCGTGTCGATCCTCGGCGGGTTGCCGTTCAACATTACCTTGGCGCAGGATGTGCCCGTGAAGCTTACTGCCGGCCAGAAGATCGCCTTCACGGTGAGCAACGACGTCAAGGTGGGAGGGGTGGTGGTGATCGCCAGAGGAACGCCGCTCTCGGGCGAAGTGGTGGTTCCGGGTGACAGCAGGAAGCTTCTGATTGTGAAAAACAAGGCGACCTTCAAGCTGACCACCGTGGAATCCGCCGACGGAAGCAAGCTGGCCATCCGCAATACTCCCGGACACACCGGCAAGGCCGAACGTCCGATCGAGCAGCAGGGAACTAAGACCAAAGATCTGCTGGCTCCCGCCGGCACGGGGTACCTGGGCTATGTCGATAACGATCAGACGGTCGTCATCAAGCACTGAGAGGGGCGTTGGAGGGGGAAGGTTGGTGCCGGAGGTGGGACTTGAACCCACACGCCCAGTGAAGTGCGCCGGATTTTGAGTCCGGTTCGTCTGCCAATTCCGACACTCCGGCACGGAGCATCTCTCCGATTGTACAACGACCCGGCCTCTGTCAGGGACGACATCCCGATGGAGGGGTGTGCCTAACCGATCTGGGGAAGGGCGATCGCCAATGGGGGACAGGTGGTGAGCCAGATTGCCGCCAGCAGCGTCAGAACTCCTGATGTCGTGGAATTTGCAGTGAGCCCACAGGTGGGGCAGGCGGTGCTCGCCTGCCCTCGATCCTATTCGAGCAGCGGGCCTAATTCAGTGCGGGCGGGCAGGCGAGCACCGCCTGCCCCACCTGCGAAGCTCTCGCCATCGAAGGGAATGGCTCAGCCCATTTTCCCCGCCAGGTAGAAATTGCAGGGCGACATCAGGAGTTCTGAGAATAACGCTGCGAATGCCCAGCAAACGCAGAACTCCTGATGTCGTGGAATTTGCAGTGAGCCCGCAGGTGGGGCAGGCGGTGCTCGCCTGCCCTCCATCCTATTTGAGCAGCGCGCCTAAATGCAGCGCGGGCGGGCAGGCGGCACCGCCTGCCCCACCTGCGAAGCTCTGGCCATCGAAAGGAATGGCTCAGCCCATTTTCCCCGCCAGGCAGAAATTTCGGGGCGACATCAGGAGTTCTGACCCGCCATCACCTCGATGAACTGGTCGCCGTTGTGGGATTGAAATCCGCCTGATTACCGGACGTGTGGGGTGGCAATCCAGCCGAGACCCGCCGGTAATCGGCCAGAAGCCCCTCCGAAGGCCGGATCGCCAACCCCCACACACTCTCATCGGGAATCCCGCCGAAATCTTTAACTCTTGAGCGGCGACCGTAACTCAGGCGTTCGCCTCGATCGACTGAACCAGTTCTTCCCATTCCGCCAGCAGCGTTTCCAGCGCCGCTCGCCGCGAAATCAACAAATCGTTGAGGCGAACGGTCTCGTCTACACTGACGAAATTGCCCAGCGCGGTCTCCGTTTCGGCGATCTCCGCCTCAGCCTTGCTCACCGCCGCCTCCAGGGCCGCGCGGCGATCCTCCATCTGGCGCAGCTTGATCGGATTGACGCGCCGTTCGGGAGCCTTGGATTCCGGCATGGGCGCCGCACCGTTGGAATCGGCGGCCTCTTCCGTCGGCAGAGCGCTGGCCAGGGCAGCCGGCCCGCCGCTCTTGCGCCACAGGTAGTCTTCGTAATTCCCAGGGTAGACGTGGACCCGGCCATCCTCCACTTCAAATACGCGCGTGGCCAGCTTGTCGATGAAGTAGCGGTCGTGCGAGACGAAGACCACGGTGCCGCTGAAGTCCTGCAAGGCGTTGAGCAGCACGTCTTTGGCGCGCATGTCCAGATGATTGGTGGGCTCGTCCAGCAGCAGGAAATTGGAAGGCTGCATCAGCATGCGCGCCAGCGCATACCGATTGCGCTCGCCGCCGGACAGTACGCCGATGGTCTTGAACACATCGTCCTCGGAGAACAGAAAGCTTCCCAGGATGCTGCGCAGTTCGGTGTTGCCGGCCCGCGGGGCGACGGTCGAAAGGTCGTCGATCATGCGCGCTTGCGGGTCGAGCTCCTTGTACTGGTCCTGGGCGAAATAATCGGGCTGCGCGTTATGGCCCAGCGTGTACTCGCCGGCGCTGACCGGTTCGGCCCCGGCCAGGATCTTGATCATGGTCGACTTGCCGGCGCCGTTGATGCCCACCAACGCCACGCGGTCGCCACGTTCGATATAGCAGTCCACGCCGGAAAAGACGGTGTGATCGCCGTAGGCCTTGGCGACGCCTTTGAATTCCGCCACAATGCGGCCGCTCAATTTGGGCTGCGGGAATTTGAAGTGGATGGCCTTCTCTTCGGGCGGGATTTCGATGCGCTCGATTTTTTCCAACTCTTTAATGCGGCTCTGCACCTGCTTGGCTTTGGTGGCCTGGGCGCGGAAGCGATTGATAAAGGCTTCGAGCTGTTCGATGCGGTCGCGCTGGTTCTGGTAGGCGGCCTGCAACTGCGCGCGCCGTTCGGTTTTCTGCTGCTCGTAGCGCGTGAAGCCGCCGGTATAGAAGTGAATGTCCTTGTTCCACAACTCGGCGATTTTGCGCACCGTGACGTCCAGGAAATAGCGGTCGTGGGAGACCAGCACGACGGCGTTGGGGTAATCGTGAAGATATTCCTCCAGCCAGTTGCGCGCCTCCAGGTCGAGATGGTTGGTGGGTTCGTCGAGCAGCAGAAGGTTGGGCTTTTCGAGCAGCAGTTTGGCCAGCGCGATGCGCATCTGCCAGCCGCCGGAGAACTCTTCGGTGCGGCGTTTCCAATCGCGCTGGGGGAAGCCCAGGCCGGTAAGCACCGTGCCCACCTGGGACTCGACGGTATAGCCATCGCGCGCGTGGAACTCGGCTTCGCACTGGTGGAAGCGGTCGGCCACTTGCCCGTACTCGGCCCCGGCGGGGTCGAGCTCGGCCATGCGTTGGGTGAGTTGTTCCTGCTCTTCTTCGAGCGCGCGCAGACCGGCAAACACGGTCATGCATTCGGCGAAAACGGTGCGGCCGGAGAGCGACAGGCCGTCCTGCGGCAGGTAGCCGAGGGTGACGCCCTTCTGCGTGGTGACACTGCCGGAATCGAGGCCGTCGATGCCGGCGAGCACCTTGAGCAGCGACGTTTTCCCGGTGCCGTTGGCGCCCACCAGGCCGGTGCGCTCGTTAGGCGTGACCAGCCAGTCGACACCTTCGAAGAGAATCTTGGGGCCGTAGCGCTTTCCCGCCCCGTTGAGTTGGATCATGGAGGACTAAGACTCATTCTAGCGTAGCGGCAGCGAGGGCTCCGGGCCGCGGGGCCCGACGCACCGCAGCCCGGGAGCGGAGACAGGGAGAAGCAAATGAGACTTCGATCGCCCGTCACTACGTTTGACGCGCGGCGGCGCGGTCCGGTTATAAGAAGGCGGGACCGGCGTGGGACGGGCCGTTACGAGCTTCGCGACACAGACTTCAGAGCCCCGTCATCGTGCCGCCGCCGAAATCCGCGACGCACCAGTAGTAGGATGGTCTACCCAGTGCTTGTTAATTAGTTTCTGTCGCGAAATTGCTTGCGCGGCGGAGCAGCACCGCTCCCTGGCGGTCGCGGCTCAGTAGGAACCATTGCTGCGTTTTCCGAGCCGCGCGCGCAAGCAAGCGGTCCTTGCCACTTGAAGGCAGTTTCGCGACAGAAACTAATTAGAGCCCGCGAAACAATAAGCTGACCAAATGTCTCGAACGTGCGCAATCGCTCCCTAACGGGGTGCCCTCTGGGCCCGGCTCTGTCAAATGCGCATGCCGAGCCGCGCGCGTGAGCAAGCGGATATTTTTTCGCGGCTCCTTAATCCGCCCCCGGATGGTAGAAAAAGGACACGCCGTTATAGCCAGTATTGGAACTGGCCGGTCGACAGAATGTAAGCCGAGAGCAGACCGTTCGTTACCGCATGCGCGACAATGCAATCGGCCAGGTTGCGCGTGCGCAGCATCCACCAGTTGTAAATAATTCCGGTGGCCAGCCCCACTTCCCAATACGGGCCGTGCTCGGCGGCGAACATGAGCGCGACCAGCCAGAATGCCGTGGCCTGGTAGGCGCCGAGCGGAACCTTGAAGAAGTCGTTGTCGATGATCCAGCGCATCAGCCAGCCGCGCCAGAAAAGTTCCTCGACCGGCGGCACCAGCAAGGCGCACGACGCCGTTCGCAGGGCCAGGAACCAGAGGCTGCCCTTCAGTCCGGCGGGAATGGAACTGACGGCGGCGCCGGTGACGGAGTTTTGGAACAGCCAGAAGTGGCGATAGCCGGGGCCAAATAGTACGTCGGGCCCGACCCAGAGGGCGAAAACGGCCGCGCCCAGGGCGGCGCTGAGCAGCGGCCGCGAGGGGGGCGTCGATAGCGGCGCGCGGGAGAAGGCCAGCAGGACCGCAGCCGTGCCCACCGCCCGCAGAGAGTACATCCACGCCGTGGGCAGTCCCGTGGCCTTCTCGATCGCCATGATCGCTAAGAATGTCACGAACGGCGCGATGTAAGTGAGAGTTGGATTGCGCGAGTTCAAAGATCAATGATAGTACGGGAGTCAACCCTTGCGGCGGGAGGGTGCGGCCGGGGGACGGGCATTGACTACCGGGATCAGCCAAGTGCGCTCTTCGGGCGTCTGGGGGCGCGCCGTGCGGTCGGCCAATTCGCGGTTGAGCGTGACGATGAATTCCGTGATCTGCGACTGCATCTGCCCCATCTTCTCGCGCATGTTGAGGATGATGTCGACGCCCGCCAGGTTGACGCCCAGGTCGCGCGTAAGGTGCAGGATGACTTCCAGACGTTCGACATCTTCGGCGGTGTAGAGCCGGGTATTGCCTTCGCTGCGCGAAGGTTTGAGCAGGCCCTCGCGCTCATAGAGGCGCAGGGTCTGGGGGTGGACACCGTACTGTTCGGCCACCGCCGAGATCATGAAAGCCGCTTTGGATTTGGCTCGTGCCATAAAGGAACCTCAGGTCAGACTTCAGACCACAACGCGGCGCGCGGGTCTTCGGGATGCAGCTTGGCCATTTCCCGCAGCAGTTCGCGCGTGCGTTCGTCTCGCGGATCGGGCGCAATCAGGGCCACTTCCACAATCTGGTCGCCGCGCTGGTTGGTCCGCGAGTTGAGAACACCCTTTTCGCGCAGACGGAACTTCTGGCCGTTGGCGGTCCCCTGCGGAATCTTCAGCAAGGCGCGGCCGTCGATGGTGGGCACCTCGATTTTGGCGCCCAGCGCAGCTTCCCACACCTGGACGTCGACCTTAATCTCGATGTTGTCGCCCTCCCGGTGAAACAACCGGTGCTCTTCCACCTTGGTGGTGATATAGAGATCTCCGGGAGGAGCGCCCATGGTCCCGGCATTACCCTTGCCCGGGACGCGCAGGCGGGTGCCGTTTGCCGCCCCCGGCGGAATGCGCACTTCCACGGTTTCGGTCTTGGTGACCCGGCCGTCGCCGCCGCAAGTGGGGCAGGCGTTGCGCAGACGGCCGGAGCCGCCGCAACGCGGGCAGGTGAGGCTGAACTTCATGGCTCCGGCCATTTGAGTGACGTTGCCGGTGCCTTTGCACTGCGGGCAGGCCACCTCGCCGGCGCCGGTGGAACCGGAGCCGCGGCAGGTGCCGCAAACTTCGTACCGGTTGATGTTGAGACGGGTTTGCGTACCTTTGATGGCTTGCCAGAAATCGATGTCCATCACGTATTCGAGGTCGCCGCCCTTTTCCGGCTCCACCTGAGCTTCGGGCGCGCCGCCTTTGCCGCCGAAAAACTGCGAGAAGATATCCCGGAATCCGCCCGCGCCCGCGCCAGTTCCGGTCTCGGGCCGGCGTCCACCGCCGGCGCCGGGCTGGCCGGCGTAGTAATCGGAAAAATCGAAGCCGTTGAAGTCCATGCCGGGGTGCGGAGCCTTGCCGGTAGCGCCTCCCGGATTCGCGCCCGCGAAGCCGCTGTCGGAATAGAAACCGTACTGGTCGTACATGGCGCGCTTCTTGGGATCGCTCAAGACATCGTAGGCCTCCTGCACGTTCTTGAAACGGTCTTCGGCAGACTTGTCCCCGGGGTTGAGGTCGGGGTGGTGCTTGCGGGCGAGTTTTCGATAGGCTTTGCGGAGGTCGTCCGCGGAAGACTTCTTGGGCACGCCCAGCGTTTCGTAGTATTCGTGCTTGGGAGGGGACATAAATTAAATGGGGCAGGGATCGCCTGCCCCGGGGGACCAGCCGGCTTACTTCTTGTTCTTGTCGTCGACATCCACGAATTCGGCGTCAACCACGTTATCTTTACCCTTGCCGCCATCGCCGTTGCCGGGCGACGGGCCTTCGCCGGTGGGCGGCTGTTGGCCGCCGCCGGGTTGCTGCGCGGTGGATTTGTACATGGCCTCGGCCAGTTTGTGGCTGGCGGTGGTGAGGCGGTCGACGGCGCTGTCGATCTTGGCGGGGTCGTTCTCCGTCATGGCCTTCTTGGCCTCCGCGAGGGCGTCCTCGATCTCCTTGGCTTCGGCCTCGCCCACCTTGCTGCGATGCTCCTTCAACGTCTTTTCCACGTTGTAGACCATGGCATCGGCGCGGTTGCGGGCTTCGATGGTGTCATGCAGCTTGCGATCGTCGGCGGCGTGCGATTCGGCGTCTTTGGCCATCTTTTCCACCTCATCCTTGGACAGCCCGGAAGAGGAAGTGATGGTGATCTTCTGTTCGTTGTTGGTGCCGCGATCCTTGGCGGTCACGTTGAGAATGCCGTTGGCGTCGATATCGAAAGTGACTTCGATTTGCGGGACGCCGCGGGGAGCCGGCGGGATATTGCCGAGCTGGAAGACGCCCAGCAGGCGGTTATCGCGCGCCATGGCACGCTCGCCCTGGTGGACTTTGATCTCCACCGACGGCTGATTCTCGGACGCCGTGGAGAAGGTCTCGCTCTTCCGCGTGGGGATGGTGGTATTGCGCTCGATCAACTTGGTGAACACGCCGCCCATGGTCTCGATGCCGAGCGAGAGCGGAGTAACGTCGAGCAGGAGCACATCCTTGACTTCGCCACCGAGCACGCCACCCTGTACGGCGGCGCCCACGGCGACCACTTCGTCGGGATTCACGCCCTTGTGGGGCTCGCGGCCGAACAGATCGCGTACCAGCGCCTGGATGCGCGGCATACGGGTCTGGCCACCGACCATCACCACTTCGTTAATCTGCTGCGGGGTCACATTGGCGTCGGTCATGGCCTGCTTGCAGGGGCCCACGGAGCGCTGGATGACGTCTTCCACCATCTGCTCGAAGCGGGCGCGCGTCAGCTTCATCTGCAGATGCTTGGGGCCGCTGGCGTCGGCGGTGACGAAGGGCAGGTTGATTTCCGATTCAAGCAGGGTGGAAAGCTCCATTTTGGCCTTTTCGGAGGCTTCCTTGAGGCGCTGCAAGGCCATCTGGTCGCGCGAGAGATCGATGCCGTTCTCGCGTTTGAATTCGCCGACAATCCAGTCGATAATGCGCTGGTCGATGTTGTCGCCGCCCAGGTGCGTGTCGCCGTTGGTGGATTTGACTTCCACCACGCCCTCGCCCACTTCCAGGATGGAGATATCGAAGGTGCCGCCGCCGAAATCGTACACGGCGATGGTTTCATTCTTCTTCTTGTCGAGACCGTAGGCCAGCGCGGCGGCCGTGGGCTCATTGATGATGCGCATGACTTCCAGGCCGGCGATCTTGCCGGCGTCCTTGGTGGCCTGGCGCTGCGCGTCGTTGAAGTAGGCCGGGACGGTGATGACCGCCTGGGACACTTTTTCGCCCAGATACGACTCGGCGGCTTCCTTGAGCTTGGTCAGGATCATGGCCGAGATCTCGGGCGGAGAATTCTTTTTGCCGCTGATGTCCACGCGGGCATCGCCGTTGTCGCCGCGGACCACTTTATACGGCACCATCTTCATTTCTTCGCTGACTTCGTCATAGCGCCGGCCCATGAACCGCTTGATAGAGAAAACCGTGTTCTCCGGGTTGGTTATGGCCTGACGTTTGGCCACCTGGCCGACGAGCCGCTCCCCGCTCTTGGTGAACGCCACTACCGACGGGGTGGTGCGGGTGCCTTCCTGATTGGCAATGACCGTGGGCTGGCCAGCTTCCATCACGGCCACGCAGGAATTGGTGGTGCCCAGGTCGATACCGATGATCTTTCCCATTACAAAATCCTCCTCAAGTCAAACTTTATGCACATGGTGGCGTGCCGACCGGAATCGCGCAGCCCCAAGCGCCGCCGGTAGCGGCGATTAGCACAACACCATTATTAAACTTTAGTGTATTGTTGTCAAGTTTCTTTGATGCCGAGCGTGCGGTCCAAGAGGATTTGAACCAACGCCGGATGACCATCGAGTGGAGGTGCGCTGGAGATATCTAAGTCCTTATATTTGAGGGCAATCTCCTTGAGCAGGCGAGGCAGATCGCGTTCCAGGTGGGTACCCAGCGTGAGGAAATAAGGGAGCACGACGATTTTCCGCACTCCCCGATCAGCCAGACGCACCACGGCGCCGGCGAGATCGGGTTCACCGAGCTCGAGGAAAGCCGGTTCCACATGGCGATAGGCGCCCAGCCGGGCCAGTTGGGCGGCCACCTCGCGCACCGACCGATTGGCCGATTCGACGCGCGATCCGTGGGCGAATACGACGAACCCGGTGGTCACGCGGCGCCGTGTATATAAGCCTTCATGTGGTGCAATTCCTCGGCTTGGCGCGCCAACAGGAAGTCCATCACGTCGCGCATGGAGAGGAACCCGGCCACCTCGCCCGCGCGCGTAACGGGCAGATGCCGGCAACCATGCTGGTGCATGGCTTCCATGGCTTCTTCCACACTGGCCGATTCGTCGATGGTAGTCACCTGGGTGCTCATCACGGTTCGAACCGGAGTATTTTCCGGGTCCAACCGTTGGAGCACCACCCGTAGCATGAGGTCGCGTTCGCTGAACACGCCCCGAAGTTGTCCGTGGTCGAGCACCACAATCGCTCCAACCCGCACGTCTGCCATTTGCCTGGCCACCCCGGCCACAGTTTCGTTCTCCTCAACAGAGAAAAGAACGCGATTCAAAACGATGTCCCGTACGCGTGCCATGTGCACCCCTCAGGAAAAGGTATCGGCACTATAACACAAAACGCGGCCCAATTCCCGTTCATAATGAGACATGGCAGCGGGATTGCGATTTGAGTGCCAGCCGGGGTGTACGGCCTGTTGCGAACAGAAGGGGTTCGTCAACCTGACGGAAGCCGATATCCCCCGGGCGGCGCAGTTTCTGGGGATGACGCCGGCGGCATTTGAGCGCAAGTACGTCTTTCGCACCAAAAACCGGCGGCGGCTGAGGGTGCCGCGGGATTCGCAATGCAGCTTCCTGCGGGATGGCGGATGTTCCATTCATCCGGCGAAACCGACCCAATGCCGCGTCTTTCCCTTCTGGCCGGAACTGGTGGAGAGCCGGCAGGAATGGCGGAAGACGGCCAGGTATTGTCCGGGGATGGGGAAAGGTCCGCTGATTCAGATTGAGGCGGCCAAGGAACTGGCTGCCGAGATGCGGGCGGGCTACCCAGGCTCAGAACTCCTGACGTCGTGGAATTTGGAATGAGCCCGTTTTCGTGGCGCAGGCACTCCTGCCTGCTGGGTCGAGACTCATCTCGACCCTCTTCGCGAGCGGCATCCACCGTCCCGGAGCGCCGAGATGAGTCTCTGGACTCCTGATGTCATGGAATGAGAGTGATCTCTTCGAGTCCGGGCAAAGACATTATTGGCCACGGATAAACACAGATGAACACGGATAAGACAAGAAACAAGGATTGTTCTTATCTGTGTTCATCTGTGTTCATCCGTGGCTAAATTTGCTCTGCGAAGTGGTGGCTCAGTCTGATTCCTCGGCGGCTCCAGAATGCCGGGCGACATCAGGAGTCCAGAGTCTCGGCGCCGCAGACACGAGTGTCCGCGCCACGTCATGGCTCAGGTCAATTTTCCCAACTATCCGAAATCCCCGGCCGACATCAGGAGTTCTGAGTCTAGGGCCCATATCGCGTCAGCCGCATGGGCCGCGCATCGGGCTCGAACAGCAGGGCCGTGCGGGTGGGGTAGTAGCCGAGCAGTTTGGCGTTCTCGTCCGGCCCCAGGTCGCGGGCCCATACCACGCGTGCACGGTCGATATCGGCGGCGTTCCAGACCCATTCTTCCTGGAACATGTGCTGCGGCGCGTAGCGCACGAAAACCAGAACGTCGCCGGACGCCTGCTCCAACTCGTGGTTCACGGCGATGCGGCGCTCCGGATTGCCGTGGTTGATGTTGTCCCAAGTCTCATAGGGCTCGACTGCCTGCGAAATCTCCCCCGGGTCGAACCCATGCAGGCCGTACCAGAAGAGAAAATGCGCCACGCACAGGAAGAAGACCAGGCGCGCCGCCTCGTCCCCGGCTGGACGGCCGCCGATTCTCAGCTTCGAGAGCCATGCGAGCCCCGTGACGCTCATCAGCACGAATAGACAAGTGACGGCCGCGATGTAGTGCACCTGGAACGCCGGAAAAAAATTGGCTCCCAGTGCAAACAGTGTTACCGCGATGGCTACCCAGGCGAAGCGGTACTGGCGCAGGGCCGGCAAAAAGGCGGCCAGCGCCAGGTAGAGCGGTGGGAGGAAGAAGAAACGGTAGTAGCGTACGCGATATTCCAGGCGCTCCAGGTAGGTGCGCAGGCTCTCGCCGCCGTGCGGCCGGAAGGACGTCTGCATGCGGTAGTCGAGCTGCTGCTGGGGTGTCAATTCCGCGTGCGGCACGGGATTCGCCCGGATGGTCAAGGAAGCCGGCACGCCATATTGGTATTGGCTGAGCGAATAAGGCAGCGTGGTCCAGCGGCCGGTGACCTGGCGGTTCTGCCACAGCGTGAGTCCCACAGCCGGCGCCACCACCAGCGCGGCCACGGCGGCGATTCCCGCAAGCCTCCGCACTCCGCCAGCCGCACGCAGGGCCGGGACGAAATACAGCGCCACCGCCAGACCCAGGAAAAGGGTTTCATAGGGCCGTGTCAGCAGGTGGACGGCGAGGCCCAGCCCCAGCAGTGCCGCGTCCCGCCGGCGGTTCGACTGGCGCAATCGCGGCAGGGCGCCGAATACCAGGCAGCCCGCGGCGGCGGCCACGGCGCCGCCCCAATAGCCGTTCATCCACTGGCTCAGCGGGCCGAATTCCATCACCGCCAGTACCCCGCCGGCCAGAGCCCAGCCCGGCGTAGTCCAGGCGCGCAGCATCCAGTAGCACAGCGAGCAAAAGGCCGCGGTGGCCAGAATCACTCCCGCCCAGGGTGTTCCGAAAATTATCCAGCCCAACGCCATCGCCAGCCCCTGCCCCAGCGGATAGATGGAACTGTAACTGGGCTCCTGGAGAACGAAAAACGTCTCGAAAAACTGGTGCAGGGGGTGCATCGGGTTGGCCAATCGGAAGTGCCGCAGCGTGTCGGCCACCAGCACATGGCTGAACTCGTCGTAGACATCCGGCGTGGGGACCGGATGGTGGGGCAGGAGAACCAGCCGCAGGACCACCGGCAGGGCCGCCAGCAGCGCCATCGACCAGACGGTGCGCTCCGCCAGGCGGTGGGCTCGCGGCTCAAGGCGTTTCCGCCACCCGAGCGCGGCAATCAGCAGGAGCGCAGCCAGCAGCAATTCCAGATAGTCGCCCGCACCGAACCCCAGGGGATTCTCGATGGGCAGAAAGGAACGGAAAAAATCGAACATGCCGGTCAGCTCGCGTAGACCGACACGCGGGTAATCTTGCGATAGCCCATGCGTTCATACAGACGCAAGCCGGCGGGCGTGGATTGCAGGATACTGCGCTCCATGCCGTGCTCCTTCTGCGCCTCACCGACGGCGTACCGCATGACGGCTTCGCCATAGCCGTGCCGCTGCTGGTCCGGCATGGTGGCGACATTGTATACGCCGATGGCCCCGCCGCCCATCACAATGGCCGCCGTGGAAACCGGGGCTTCGTTCCGGTAGCCCACGTAAGCGGCGAAATTATCCCAGACCACGCGGTTGTCGAATACCTCGCGAAACCAGTTGATGGGTACGTGGAAGCAGACAGATCCGATGGCGCAAAAGGCCTCGCGCGTGGCCGTATCGGCCACCCGGCGGACGGTCAGGGCGGGCAAGGGTTTTACGGGTGGAGCGATGCGGTCCGCCACCATTCCAGGCAGGTCCACCGAGTGCCGCAGCCCCTGCCGCTCGAAAATCTGCCGCGATTTGCGCCGCGTGCGGCCGTCTATCCAATCCTCGCAGACCCAATAGGCCCACTCCATGCCGCGCACGTTGAAATGCGACGCGGAGAGCAAAATGCGCTGGTGCAGTTCGGCCTCGGTAAGCACAGGAGCCGAAAGGAACGCCGCATTGAACATCTGAAAGGTGACGCCGGCAGCCGCGATACTGACGCCGGGCAGCTCGCGGACCTCGCCCCTTTCGCGGCCGGCCGCTACCACACGAAACGACTCGCGCAGGTTATCCGCCACGTTCTCAAAGGTCACTGGACATTAGTATAAAGGGCGGCGCCTATTTCTTGGGGATTTCGCCTTTTTTGGGTTCCGGCTTCGGCGGCTCGGCCGCGGGGGCTTCGGGCTTCGGATCCAGGTATTGCACAATTACGGAGATGCGCCGGTTGGAAGCGTGCTGCGGGTCTTCCGGATGGCGCAACTGGCGGTCGGCATAGCCGCGCACCTGTTGCACCTGCTCCGCCCTGAGACCGTGGCCCTCCATCAACTTGCGCGCGGAATTGGCCCTGTCGGTGGAAAGCTCCCAATTGGAATAGCCGTTGTCGCTGGAGAATGGTTTGGAATCGGTGTGGCCCTCAATCAGCATGCTGTTGGGCATCTTGCCTAACTCTTCCGCCAGGCGCGCCAAAAGAGCGGCACCGGTTTCCGTGGGCACCGCCTTCCCCGATTCGAAGAACATTCCAGCTTCGGTCTCCAGCAGTTCGATGCGCAAACCGTCGGCTGTGATGGTGACTTCCACGTGGTCTTTCATATCCTTGAAATTGGGTGTCTGCGCCAGAGCCTCCTGAATTTTCTCGCGTAGCTTGGCCATATCCTGCTCCGGCAACTGAATGGCATGGCCCAAGCCCGCCGCCGCCAAGCCCGTCAGTTTGCCCGGTCCGGTGGGGTTATTGAAGTAGGCGCTCACAGCCTCTTTGACTTTTTCGTCCGCGCTGGTCAACCACAGCACGATGAACAGAGCCATCATGGCCGTCACAAAATCGGCGTATGCCACTTTCCAGGCGCCGCCATGGTGCCCACCGTGTCCGGACACCTTCTTCCGGATCACGATAATAGGCTTCACCTGGACTGGCGGGGGCGGTGCTTCCTCTTGAACAGGCATGGTTATCCCGCCGTCTTGGCGCCGCGGCAGGCGCCTTCCACTTCCTGAAATGTCGGACGGACCGTGCTGGGAATCGAACGGCGCGCCAGTTCTACCGCCATGATGGGACTGAGTCCCTTAATGAAACCGATCGCCGCCATGCGCAGGAATCCGAAATAATAGGCCTCGGCGTCATTCTGCTTGCCCATGGCTGCCGCTAAAGGACCGAACACGCCGTAGCACAACAGAATCCCCAGGAACGTGCCCACCAGCGCGGAGGCCACATGTTCGCCGATCTGCTCCTTGGGGCCGCCCAAAGAACCCATGGTGATGACGATGCCCAACACGGCCGCCACAATTCCCAATCCGGGCAGAGAATCCGCCATGGTACTGAGCGCCGCGATAGGTTCCCCGGCTTCGCGATGATGGACCTCCAGATCCACTTCCATCATTTGGTCGATCTCCATGGGATCCACGCCGCCCGATACCGCCATGCGCAGCGTGTCGCATAGAAAATTCACCGCGTGGTGCGCTTTCATAAACTTGGGGTATTTCGAGAACACCGGACTCTTACCGGGATTATCGACCTCTTCCTCCAGTTTGGCCGTGCCGCTCTTGCGCGCCACGTTGTACAACTCATAGATCATTTTCAGGTTTTCCAGATAAAACGCCTTATTAAACGGACTTCCCGATAAAATCCCCAGCATTCCTTTGACAATGCGCATCAGCGTGGGCAAAGGGTTTGCCACCACCACCGTGCCAATCGCCGAGCCGAGAATGATGAGCAGTTCCGCCGGCTGCACCAGCACCAGAAACTTTCCATGTTCCATCAGGTAGCCACCGGCGATGGCTCCCAGAACGACGACGAGACCGATGAGAGAAATCATGCTTTTTCACGAAAGACGCACGACACAGTACATATCGGCGCTCCGTAAGGGAGCTTTAGGCTGAGGAGACCGAGTCTGTGGCAAAAGTTCAGAACTCCTGATGTCGCCCCGCAATTTCTGCCTGGCGGGGAAAATGGGCTGAGCCATTCCTCAATGGCGAGAGCTTCAAAGGTGGGCAGGCGGTGGCGATGTGGCGCAGGCACTCCTGCCTACCGGGTCGAGACTCCGAACTCCTGAGGTCATCCGGCATTTGGGGCCGCCAAGGAATCAGGCTGAGCCACCGCATCGCAGAAACAAGTTTAGAATGTTTTTGCCTTGACGCGAGGTGAGATCACCCCGATTCCAAGACCTCAGAGTTCGGAGACTCATCTCGGCCCCCTTTGAAAGCGGCGGCAGGCGTCTCGGTGCGGCGGACTGAGAGTCTGCGCCACGACGCCAGGTGGGAAGTTATTCTTGCGCGATTGCTTATTTAGTTTCTGTCATGAAACTGCTGCGCGGCGGAGCAGCACCGCTCCCTTGCGGTCGCGGCTCGGTAACAAGTCCCGTGGAATCAGGCACGACTGTTACCGAGCCGCGCGCGCAAGCAAGCGGTCCGTGCCATTTTCTTGAGTTTCATGACAGAAACTAAAATAGGATCGAGCGAAGGCGAGCACCGCCTGCCCCACCTGCGGGCTCACTGCAAATTCCACGACATCAGGAGTGTTCTAAAGTTGTTATTTCCGAGTCTCTTGGGAATGTTTTCGCCGGTTCCGCAGCACCTCGATGAGGAACGCATCGCGCCTGGCGCGGACCTCGTCGGCGCTCTTAACCGACCAGTCGTAGAAACCCTTGCCGGCGGACGCGCCGGTCTCGCCGCGCCGCACCAGTTCGCGGAAATACTCCGGCGCGCGCGGTTCGTTATAAAGGTCGTGCGCCACATATTCCACCACCGCCAGGCCCAAGTTCAGGCCCACCACGTCCTGGTGTTCCAGAATGCCGTACGCCGGCATGCGCAAGCCGAATCCGTTGCGGGCCACCGTGTCGATGTCGTCGGCGCTGGCAATCCCTTCCGCGATGATGTTGGCGGCCTCA
>Ga0182030_10014531_pt1 | contig 15521 bp, 17 predicted proteins | sample 812S3MmetaG_FD_121299 | JGI IMG/M metagenome (GOLD analysis project Ga0182030, IMG submission 121299) | Permafrost microbial communities from Stordalen Mire, Sweden - 812S3M metaG (Illumina Assembly) | ecosystem: Environmental > Terrestrial > Soil > Wetlands > Permafrost | place: Sweden... | reverse complement strand
CCTTATCACCAGCTCCTACCTCACTTACAGATGGCATGGTTGTGTATGCAAAATTGGTAAATGCAAACACGACAACGACTCCAACATTGAATGTAAATGGACTTGGAGCAAAGACGATTGTTTTTCCAGGGGGTGCCCCATTAGCAAACGGAAGTATTGGAACAAATTTTTGCGGTTCTTTTTTATATAATTTTTCATCCTCTTGGTGGGTATTAGAAAGTAATCCGACACCAACAGCAGTAATTGCAAATCCATCTAGGGTGGCTACAACTGTATATCAAAATACAAGTAATTCATTAATTATGGTTATTGTTTCTGTCGCATTATTAAATACACAAACAAATACTCCTGGACAATATGGTAAGGCCGTTCTTTTTTCAGATGCAGCCTCGACACCAACAACCGAAATATGTGAAGTTCAAAATACCACAAATGCGACTGGGACATTCGTTACAGTTACCGAAACACTTACTACAATAGTACCGCCAAATTATTATTATAAAGTTGTTGACCAATCCTCAGGTGGAATTGCGACTATAGTTAAATGGACTGAAATAACTTTTTCTAGATAAAAACATGATCGTCACTTCTAAAAAAGCACAGAAACATATATTGAAAATCAAAGAGCATCACTCAAAGATGCTTGCTGATATGGAGTTTATGAAGCGAAAGAAGGAGCAAACAAAGATTACAAAACAACAGGAGATAGATAAGGAACGAGCAAGACGACAGGCAATAGGTGAGCAGATTCGTGCAAGGAATGAAAAGAACCTCGCAAGTAAAGCTGCACAGGATAAAGAAACGCGAGAACAACAAATGAAAGAGCGCGAGCTTGCTTTGAAAGAAAAGGCTTTTAACGAAGAATAATTATGGCTGAATTATCACCAACACAGATAGCAGCAGTACAGGGACAGGGGACACAAAATAATGCACCTGATGCATCAGGGACTATTTTTAATAGTGCAGAGGTTGCGCCAGTTACATCAAAAACTGTTCCTGTTGTTCCTACAACAACACCTACTACAACATCCACAACAACACCAACTCCAACTCCAACTCCAACTCCAACTCCAACACCAACACCTACTCCAACACCTACTCCAACTCCAACACCTACTCCAACTCCAACTCCTACTAATCCTACATATAATCTTTCAACAGGGGAGGGGCTTTACTCACAGCCGGCAAATTCTTCAAATATCAATACAACCATGACTGCTCCGGCGGGTTATATGGTCAAGTACGATTCCAATGACAATCCTGTGGTTGCTCCAATGACTGCTCAAGATCAACAGAACTCATTACAGACCACGATGGCACAAGAGGCTCAAACTTTTTCAACTGCCGTTACGAATATTGAAAATGGTACAACTCCACTTAATCCAGGCGAACAAGCACAGGTTGATGCATTAAAAGCACAATATGCTGATTTAATACAAAAACAAGGATTGGCAAATACAGCCGCAACAGGAAGTGCAACTTCAAGTGCTGCCCGAGGGGGTTCACTTGAATATTCTTCATCATCAACTGGGAATATTGCCTCAGTTGTGAATGCTGGTGCTCAGAAACTTTCTGATTTACAAACTCAGGAATCATCAGCGGTTTTAAAACTCACAACCGCTCTCCAGAACAATGATATTTCTGAAATTAAAACTGCCTATGATGCTCTTAATGCAAACCAAGCATCACAAAGTAAAACACTTCAAGATACAATAGATACTGCAAACGCAGCAATCACAGCAAAAAATGCAGAACTTCAAAAACAAGCAGATGCTTTTACCGCTTCACAAACTTCTGCCATATCAGATGCTGCTAAAAATGGTGCTCCCGCTTCAGTCATAAATGCTATGCAATCAGCCACAAATGCAGGAGATGTTATTGCTGCCTCTGGTGGTTATATGCAAACTTCAACCGACCCAACAATGAATGATTATTTGATTTACTCAAGACAAGCTACAGCACAAGGTCTAACTCCGACAGACTTTGAAACATATAAATCAAATGAACAATATCAAACTGCCTATTCAGCAGAAGAAGCCAAAACAGCAGCCGACTTAGCTTCTGGAACACTTACAACTCAACAAAATACAGCTATAAATACAGTAAATACTGAATTAAATAATAATTCTCAGGTAAAACAATTTCAAGAAGTTGCAAGTAATTATTCAACAATGCAGAGTATTCCTAATGGAACAACCGACCCAACACAGCAATCAATTCTTTTAACAGCAATGGCTCACATAGTAAGTCCTGGTTCAAACTCCTTAAGGGGTGCATTAAATGCAATTCCTCAAAGTGAGTTACAGAGTGGTATATATAATACAATAAATGGAATTGAAAGAACTTTTGAAGCAAAAGGTGTGCTTTCACCAGATGCGGTTAATTCTCTCAAAGCAATAGCTGGAAGTATTTATACCGACCAATCAAATACATATAATCAAATAAGAAGTGATGCAATGTCTCCTCTAACTTCAGGAAGAGGAATAAATAATCCAGACCAATATATTCCAAATTATTCAGACTTGGGAACAAATCCAACATCTCAAGCAAATGCTTATGCAGCAACACTTACAGCAGGTTCTCCTGATGCAGTTGCTCAAGCCGCTAGATATGCAATTCCAGGATGGACAGACGCAAAAGAAGTTGCCTATTTGCAGCAAAATAATAAATTACAACCAACAACTTCTACAATATCAAATACCGATAATGGTTCAGATAATAGTTCAGGAAGTGGATTTTGGAATGCAGTTGGTTCACAATTTGGTTTAAATATAGGAGGAATATAATATAAATATATATGAATAACATTTTATCACCACAAGATATTGCAGCAGCAGATAAAGCAAGCGGATGGAAAACTCCAACAGTTACTGCAAATCCACAATCAAGAGCATCTCAAATTGCCGCATTATATCAGAAAACAACTCCAACAACTCCAACAACTACTTCAACTCCATCTTCAGTAAACAATCCATCAAGTCTTGGTGACTTCGTAGGTCAAGCACAAGAAGCAGGAGCAAAAAATATAGCACAAGATGTTCAACAAGGAGCAGATACATATCAAGCAGGAGTAGATCAAGCAGATAAAGGTGGATTAGGAAATACTATTATGGGAGGAGCAAAAGCAACTGGTGGATTATTTGAAAGTGGTATGAATACAGCAAGTGATGCCTTAATGACTCTATTTTCTCCAATAACAGGTGGTGTAAATTATGTTGCAGATAAATTAAGTAATATTCCAGCACTACAACATCTAGCAACTGGTCCAGTAGGAGATGCTATGCAATCAGTACAAGACCATATAAGTTCTGTAGCACAGTCAAATCCTAGAGCGGCGAAAGATATATCAAGTGCTTTAAATATAATATTGGCAGGAATTGGAGAAGGTTCAGCAACTGCTGGAGAAGGTTCTATGATTGATTCAGCAAATAAATCTCTAACAGCAAATACACCTGATGTTATAGGTGGAATTAAATCAGGAATAAATGATGCAACTGATGCAGTTAAAAGTGGAGTAGAGAATGTAAAAAATACTGTTGGAAATGCAGTAGATACTGCTGGAAATAAAATATCAAGTACTGTAGGAAATATTAAAGAAAGAATTTCACCAGCTCTTACTCCAGAAGAACAGATTGGTAAAATAATTCAAGGTAAAACAACTGATATTCCAGCAGCACAGAGAACATTTGAATCACTTGGAAAAGACATAAACCCTGCAAAGATGGAATCTGGTGACTTATCAAATGCAATACAGACTAAAATTAGTGATAACCTCAGTAAAGTTGATACATATTTCGCAAACGATACAACGCCTCATCAAATGTCTGAATTTGAACAAACAACAGGTAAAGGAGCAAGTGAAGTTAAAACTAATTATGTTCAACAGGCTATTGACCAATTAAAAGCACATTACACAGCAACAAATGATGCTGCTGGTCTTTCGGATATAAAAGCATTAGAGGAAAAAGCAAATACAACAGGTCTTTCTTCTCAAGAATTAAATAATCTAGCTAAAGAACATGGAACTGAATTACCAAAAGCCTTTAGTAAAACTGGTGAACCCCTTTCTGGTCTTAATAAACAAGCCACTGAAAATACTAGGGCAGGTGTAAAAACAACTGCACGAGATATGTTAGCTAAATCTGACCCAGAAGCTGCAAAAGCAGTTGCAAAATTAGATAAAAATACGTCTGATTCTATTCATACTAAAAATCTAATTGATAAACAGATTGAAAAAGAAGCAGTTGATGTACAGAAAAATGGTAAAGCAGGAGCACTTCAGAAATGGATTAAAGAAAATCCAATTAAAGCAAAAATTGCTGGTTTTGTTGGTGCTGACAAAATTATTAAAGCAACAACAGGACTAGGATTTTAAAGAATTGACATAATCATTCCAAAAAATACACAAAATAATAAGTAGAATAATTGAAAGTATCATATCCACACAGTACCACATTTAATAAAACAAAGCAATGTCAAACCTAGACCACAAAAGAATAGCAGAACTCCACAACAAAGTAATGGCTTTTGGTAGTAAAAAGACTGTAATCAAGCCTAAAAAGGTCTACAGTAAGCCCAAAATGGCTGTATTTGACCCTATTATACGAGAAAAATACCTTTCACCCTTTAAAGAGCCAAAAGAGCACACAGCCGATTCTATTGCTAGTCTAATAAACTCAAAAGAATCTCATATTTCATATTCTGTACTCAAAGATATACCAGAAGAAAAAGAAAGTGACCTTACAATGGAAAAGATTATTGAGGAATTAAAAAAAGGACAACACCTTGAGCCAAAGAATATCAAAGGACTTCCAATAAATATGGCTGATATGAGATGGCACGGTGGGGGTGGTTTATCTTCTGTTTCAACTGATAGTACGCTCACTGGAAATGGTACACCATCAAATCCGCTTCATGTTGTTTCATCGGGTGGTCTTATTCGACTAACACTTACCGGAACAGTTGACGGTGCTCACAATTCATTTACTGCAACTGTGTTACCAACATGGATCGTGAGTGATGGTGTTTGGTATGAACAGAAAGATTATAATAACGGTACGCAGTGGTCATATACTGGTAGCGCCGGAGCTTACACTATAACAACAGTATTTTACCCTCAGAGTAGTCTTTATGGTTTTTAGAATTTAATGTATAATATATAATATATGAAAAAACTTATCGTACTTTTAACAGGACTTCTCGCAATCCCCGTTATTGCTTTTGCTATCAATGTAACCGTCCCAATGGCGCCTGGGGCAAATTATGTTCTTCTCTCAACGACAACTGGAATGTACAACGCTGTTGCTACATCTTCTCTTGGAATTTCTGGCGGGGGCACTCCAGCAGGTACAACAACAAATATCCAGTACAATAATAATGGGGCTTTTGGTGCTACATCTAGTTTAACTTATAATTCATCAACAGGAGTTGAATACATAAAAGGAGCATTGGGGATTAACGCGTTATCGCCAGGAGCATTTCAATTATATGTAATTGGTGGTTCATATTTCAATGGCAATGTTAGCCTTGCTGGTCTTACAAACGGTTCCTTCCTTGCCGTAGACCCTAATGGGACAATCATTTCAACAACAAGTCCAACAGGCGGTACTGCTACCACAACAATTAATGGTGCATCAGGTCCAAATTTTACATTCTCAACCACCTCATCTGGTACTCTCTTCACAATTTCAACAAGTACGGGGACAGTTCTTTTCACCTTTCCAGCAAATCTTCTTTCTACTACGACTGCGGCGGTAACATATCCATCTTTCACATATGCATCATCAACCTTTCCAACCTATACATATGCGACAAATACGTATATAACTTATCCATATGCCACGAGTACATTTGCTCAGATTGCGAATGTTCCAACATATACCTACGCTTCAAGCACATACTATTTCGCATCGAATCCAAGCGGATATATAACTTCTAGTGCATTGACTCCGTATGTAACACTTGTCTATGCATCAAGTACCTTCCCCTCGTTCACTTATAGTTCATCAACATATCTTACAGCATCATCGCTCAGCGGATATGTTACCAATGTATATGCAACAGCTACATTCCCTTCATTTACCTATGCGAGTGCAACGTATCTTACATCCTCTTCACTGAATGGATATGTAACAAATACTTACGCAACGGCAACGTTTCCATCTTTTACCTACGCCTCATCTACCTTCCCAACATATGCATATGCTTCTTCAACCTTTGCTTCAACCTCATTTGTCACCGCAAACTACATTCCATATACCGGGGGAACTGCCAATGTAAATCTCGGAGCACATACCTTTACGGTCTCATCAACAAGTACTCTTGCTTCTACAACCATCACAGCTCTCCAAATAGCAACTACAACTAACCAGTCGTATCCTCTCGTTGTTGGCATTGGTGGAGGCTCTGGTTCAGCTACATTCTGGGGCGGTGTTGTTCCCCGCTCTATCGGTTACGCTTCAGCAGCTTCAACAACTATCGTTGCAACAACAACAGACATTGCTACAACTACCGTCAACCAGACATCTACATTCGCAATTTCTACACCAACAATCATCAATCAAATGCTCGCTATCTATGCCTATGCAACGACCTCTCAGAATGTCTTCTTTTCAGGTATCGCAACTGGTTCTATCGCCTTTCCGACAACGATAGCAAGCGGAACAACTCAATGGCTTTTCGGTTATGATTCATTCCGTGCAAAGTGGGTCTTCATGGCAAGTAATGGAACATACTAATATGAAAAAGATTCTGAGAAAAATTGTAATCGTAGGACTTCTTCTTTTCCCAGCAATTTCTTTTGCTGCAACAGTGAAAGTATTAGCAGTCGCAGGAGGTGGTGGAGCTGGCGGCGACTCTGGCGGCGGCGGCGGTGCAGGGGGTTATCAATACAACGCCTCTTTTTCTCTTTCTGCTGGAAGCTATCCTGTTACTATTGGTGCGGGAGGAACTGGTGCAACCACTGGTAGTGGTGTACCAGGAACAAATGGCGGAACATCAACATTCTCAATAATAACTGCAAACCCAGGTGGTGGAGGTGGAACAGGTGGTGGTGCTGGCGTAAACGGTGGTTCTGGTGGAGGTGCTTCTTATGGTGGCTCTGGTGGTACAGGGTCGCAAGGTAGCAACGGAGGTAATTCTGTCGGTGCTCCTTACTATGCTGGTGCAGGTGGTGGTGGCGCAACCTCTGCGGGAGGAAATGCTGGAAACCCTGGCGGAAATGGCGGCGGAAACGGTACGGCAAACACAATAACTGGTTCGTCAGTTACCTATGCAGGCGGCGGCGGCGGCGGCGGGTCAAGTGAGGGTGGACAGAGTGGTGCTGGTGGAACTGGCGGTGGAGGTGCTGGTATTGCTGCAGACATAAATTCTCCTGGTGGAAACGGTACAGCAAACACTGGTGGTGGTGGTGGAGGTGGTTCAAATGATGATGGCACTCACACCCGAGGAACGACTGGTGGAAATGGTGGAACTGGTATCGTTATTATCTCCTATCCAACAGGAACATTCACTTTTTCATATACAGGCACAGACACAACAGGTACAGACGGCTCTGGCAATACATACATTTCAATGACGACAAGTGGAACACTGACACTTACTGGAACAGCTGCAACAAATAAAGGTAATTGGTTTTTTGGTTTATTTTATCATTTATTATAGATATGAAGGGCACACCGATAACACGAGCAGAATTATGGATAGCATTTTTAGGACTTATCATAACAATCCTAGCAAGTGTTTTTTCTGGTGGTATTTGGCTCGGCTCTATGCAGGCATCAATATCTTCTATGCAACAACAAGAAGATAGAACATTTTCACTTGTTCAGGGTCTATTAGAAAATCCAAATGTAAAAAGTGTTTCTTTAACTACTAATAGCAACTAATATGGAAAACCAAGACTACCCAGATACACTAGAGAATGAGCCAGAAACAGTTTTTATTGAAAATCGAATCGTAAGACTTACTAAGGATTTTAGAATAAAGGTTTCTGCCTTTGGAGTTGAATATAAGTTCGACATATCAGAATACTTTGAAACAGACGGTGCATCTATTCCTAATATTTTCTGGGGCTTTCCTTTTTTCTTTACCCCATTTGAGGGAGAAACATTAGCAGCTGCTGTTGTTCATGATTTTATCTACGATACAGAGATACTCCCTAAACGAGTTGCAGATAGAATCTTTTTCAATCTCCTAAGACGATATAAGGTCAATATCGTAAAGGCGGTTCTTTATTACGCAGCAGTAACCATTGGAGGAAAATATGACAAACACACTAGCAGAAGATAAGTTCGGTACAGGTGCGGAAATTGGAAATCTTACACTTTATAAAGTAAAGCGTTTCTTTCGAGATACGCCAATCATGGCATCAGTGCCCTTCAATTGGGCAGTAGGACTTCCACAAAAGCCAACACTATCTATTAAGAATCAATACACCTCTGGCTCATGTTGGGGGCAGGCTTATTCTCGTGCTCTTGAGATTGTAAAAGGAACACCAGAGTTTTCAGCGAAGTCAGCTTATTCGCCTGTATGCGCAACAGGAGGTGGTGTAAATCTTACTAGTGCGACAAAGTTAGCACTTGAGATTGGTGCTGTACCCGAATCAGAAGTTCCATCAACTGAGGTTGTAAATGGCACTGTAGATGCACCAGAAGTCTTTATGGAAGATACAACGTGGCGTAATCCACAGGCTATGAAAGACGCTCTTACTCGTGCTGGGTATGTCATAAACTATGTAAATCCTGATATAGAAAGTGCAGCACAAGCAATTCGTGACTATGGTTGTGTCATGATTGTTATTGTTGGACAGAATAACGGTACATGGCTTTCTGCAACTCCAGTAGCACCAACAAGCAATCAGAATGTTTGGGGACATTATATGTGCTCAAAATCTGATATTTTACCTGTTACAACTGGACCAAAAGAACTTCAATTCTATCAGTCATGGGGTGTGAATGTTGGCAATGCAGGTATTCAGAATATCACAGAGGACTATTTCAACTCTGGTTGGATTCTCGATGTAATGTACCTTACAAAATTTCAATTTACAAATGACTTGAGTGTTGGGGTAGGTGCATTTGTAGCATCTGAGGACGTTAAACAACTTCAAAGGATTCTTGGGGTGGAAATGACAGGGTATTATGGAATACTTACACAAACAGCAGTTAAAAACTACCAAACGCTTCACAATATTCCTAATACGGGTGTGTGCGGCCCTTTAACTCGCGCTCAACTCAATAAAGATATCAACAGTTGATTTATTATTGAGCAAGGAATATAATATATTCAGTACTCGTCATCTCGCAAATCTTGAAGATCTTATACGTCAGATGAGTAGCGACTGATTTGTACGACAAGTAAATAAGTCAAATAAACCGCCGTGCCATATTTTTTTATAAGAGCACTGAGCGGTTTTTTTGTGCCTGTTTGTGGTATAATATATATAGGCGTTCTTTCTTCGGAGGAGTTATGGATTCGGCAAACTGCACGGAGTGCAACGAAAAGATAGTGAAGTGCGTGTCGCGTAAAGGAGTGGTGTACAGCAGAGCCACTCAAAAGGAACTGGAAAGGTTCCACGTCTGCGGCATCGCCTGTTTTAGAAGGGTTCTAGCCAGATATGCTGGTTGGAAAATTGACATCAAACAGGAGTAGCCATGAATACGCGCTGCACCGAGTGTGGCAAGTATATCAAGGCAGAAAAGCCACTCAGTGCAGAAATTACCAACTGCAACAATGGAGCGATCTTCGTTGCAAATTGGTGCAATCGGTACTGCTATGGCATCTGGCTTCATAAGTTCTTGAAGGTTTGTTCATTCTTCAAGGAGGACTGGCTATGACGACCGGCAATTTTGTCGGCATCTGCATCATCATGGTAATCCTTTTTGTCGTGCGGAGGCATGATGACGAATAAACATGCAATCGACAAGCACCACCGCAAATGTCGCTCAAATGGCGGCACGAACGACTGGACGAACCTGTCCTATGTACAACGTATCCAGCATCGCGCATGGCACACGCTTTTCAAAAACGATTTGCCCGATGAAATCGTGAACAAAATAAATGCCATGTGGCTCGACCCCGAATACGAAATAGTCCTTCGCAAGAAGAACTAAAAAGACCGCTCTGTGCAGGGGCGGTCTTAATTTACATACAACTTCTCATTAAAATCTTTTTTATTTTTAATACTTTTCTGTACTGCTTCATCAACGCCTCCTTTTGTAACCAGGTCAATATACAAATTCTTTTTAAGATGATTAGCACGGAGCACGCGTCCCTCTGACTGTACTCGGTTCACAACTGAGTAATCCATGCTTGCATATACGACAACTGGTATGCTTGGAACCTCCCAACCTGAAGAAATCTGACATTGTGCGATTAAGATACAATTGGCTGATTTTTCTGCCTCAGAAATGACACTAGCACGGTCTTTGGTGTTCCCTGTGAGAGTTACTACATTATAACCCTTACTACGTAGGAAGGTGGCAATTTGCTCTATCTGGGCTATGTATCTGGCGAAGATAAGCATTTTAGGGAACTGAAGGGCCAATGTCTCTATTTCGTCCAGTTTTTCGTTCTCAAAATACTCTGGCGCGTTATATTCATCGCCAGAAAGTACTCCATTCTCAACTTGATGTCTTTTTCCAATCAAAACAATCGGATCAGGATATTCGAGAGATAACTGTTTGATACGCAGTTTTTGTTTTGCAGAAAGTTCAACATATTTTGTGATGAATGTCTGGGGGGGGACATCGAAGTAATCTGAAAGCTGCCCGACATAGCCAAGTTGTTTTACAAGGGTGGCAAGTTTTTCTTTTGTCGCTGTATCGGAACGAGGAACAAATACCTCTCGGCCCGGCATTGGAAGTTTCGTATAAAAGTTGTTTCTCCACTGATAGAAGTCTACATTCTTCCCGAGTAATCTTGCTGCTGCATAAACTGTCATTGGTGTTCTGATGGGGGTTGCAGTAACAAGGTAGAGACGTTCTGGTCCTGTACGTTTGAGATATGTCTCAATCGCCTCAAAGAGTTGGGACGCTTTTGGTATTGGCTGTTTATTTCTCCAGCGAATGTTTGGGGTTACGCCGAGCGCGGTATGCGCTTCATCTATGATTACTGTATCAAATTTTGGTAACGAGGCATGATCGCGTTTGAATGTTTCTTTGCTAATAGTAGTGAGATTATTTGTATTCATCCCATATTTATTTGCAATGATTTCATTATGTTCTCTTTCCCAATTACCATCCTCTTTCTGTGTTTTTGGACAAATAACCAAAACAGAACCTTTTTGCAAAGAAGATAGCATAAGGGCTATACGCGTCTTCCCCGAGCCTGTTCCGAGAAACAATCCACACTTCTTTGGGTCATCACTAATTATTCTTTTTTGATGTTCGTACAGCATTCATCATTTGACTATAAGCAATCCTGTCTTTCTTTGACGTTTTCGCCCAGCGAGCTTTCACTCGGAGGGACATGATTCGTGATCGTTCTTCTTTGCTAATATTCTTCCAGTATTCTTTTCGTAGTTTTGTGAGTTTTTTGTTTTGCATGTTTGTTGTATCATTCTTTCAGAACGATGGAATTAACTCCCCATCCCTGCTCACACGCTCATATATGAGCAGGGGAGAGAGTTAATCGAGTGAGATCTCGTCTGCTTCGATTACTTCATTCTTCGATGTCTCCAAGAGTCGTGCTGCGTCTGATTCGACTTGTGTTCGGAGTACTGATTGAGACTCCATAACCAAATCAAGCTCTTCTGCATTGATTACTCCGGTAGACTTGAATAATGACTTTCGATATACATTGCTTCCGTTCGTCTCTTCGAGCGAAGAAAGTTCTGTTGTAACTTTTGAAGGGTTACCAACGATTCTCTTATACTCTGAGAAAGACCATTTAGAAGATGTTGAAAGCGTCCATTGATACATGGTGCCTTTATAAATAACGTACAAGATTCGGTCTTCTTTCAAATCAGATGATGCCTTACCCTTCTGCGTAAGAGCTGGGTACATTGCTTGGAGTTCTACTGGTGTACCTCGCTTGATAATCTGCTTGTCGAGATAGAGAGGAATAATCTGCTCTGGAGTATCATATACAGCAGATGAGATAAACTTATTGAGCGAGTTATCATACTTACGAAGTTGTTTTCGCTCGAAAGCAATAATCACTTCTGGATTCTCTCCAATAAATTCTTTCGTCCACACTTTCTTTCCTGTCTCTTCATCAATCTCACCATTATCAGATTCGGTAAAGTACGTTCCAGCAGCCTCAATGACTGTTGTAACTTTACTCTTACCTTTTCCTGTTTCCTCTGTGAGATCCTTTGAAAGCATACCGAAACGAGGGAAAGATACTCGTGTATTCTCTCCGATTGGGTATGCGCCGTCTAATACCGCTAACTGTTCCGCACTCAATGCAACTTCTTTTGATTTTGACATAATTATTATTTGTTTATTATCTTTTTATAAATTACGACCTAGTGAGAGTATAGCACCTTGCGTATGGTTTTACAAGGTCTTATTTACCTTTCCAATGTGGACAATTCTCCAAGCAATCTCTTTGGCTTTCTCGGCTGATAGAGAACGTGCCTTTGACCGTTTGGATTCGTCTACGAAGTCCTGGCGCAGTATAAGGACGAAGAAGGTCTTGTATTTCACCACAATGAAATCATAGGCATTACGCAGGAAGAACATATCGAACGGTTTTTGATCGTAACCCATATCGGCAATCTTATAGAGGAATCCATCTTCGCTACCGGCTGCTTCTAGGGCGTTGAGTTGATGCTCTTTGACTGCTGAGAAGGGGAGTCTATCCATTGCACCAGGATTGGCCACTTTCAATTCAAAAGCACACGATTCAAACTGTGATCTATTCGCTCTGATCCAGTGTCGGAACTGTATAGTGAACTGTTGCTCGTGTTTGATCATGGTCTGTGGTTACCTATATCTAGCAATCCATAAAACCAATCTACTGGTACTTCTACAGTTTCTTTCTCCACTGCCTTAACCTTCTTTACTTTATTTGGTTTTTTCATTGGGGTTTCTAATTATTCCTTATTTGCTCCACATTCACAGTATAAAACTTTATTATATTGTTTTAGGTTCATAGTGTTTATTATTGGTTATTTAATTTCTCATCTGAGGTGTGTAAACTAGCGATTGATTTTTCTTCTATTCCTCTATAATTTGTTCTTGGTATTTTTCTAATTCCTTATAGTGTGGGGGATTTTTCATATTAGTTTTTCTAATAAGTAAGTTAGTAAATATGCTCCGTGTTCCTTTTCTTCGCTTAATTCTATTCCGTAATCTTCTGCTATATATTGAATTGCGTGTAAACATTCGTGAGCTATTATTGGGAAGTTTTGCGGTATTTTTTTCATCTCTTTATAATCCATAAAGAAAATGTGATAGTTAGTATGTCTTTTTTCTCCTTTTTCTTGCCCTCTACAAGTAAAACCACCCCCTTTTATTTCTACACCTTTTAGATACTTCATATCTTGAACTGTAACAGTAGCTTGAAGATGCGGTATCTCTATAACTAATTTTTCTATTTTGTGTTTCATATTCCTCTCTATTGTATTAGATTGATAAAAGGGTTGGATTCTCGTTCTTCTTTCATAGTGTTTATTGTTGGTTATTTAATGTATTCATATTCCCATTTATGGTATCTCATATCTACGAGTGAGATGTTGTTTCCTATACCATCCCACTGAATCCTATATTTTTTACAACAAGTATTGCAATAAAATATTGTCCCTACCCTACCTTTATAACCTCCGCTCAAACATTTAACTCTCTTGCCGACCTTTGGATGTTTCTTCTTCATTCTCTTTTCTCATTATTCATTGTATTACGATTGTACAATGGGGGGAATTAACTTATTATAAATTGCAAATCCTTCTTTGTAATCATTATATTTTAATCTAATTTCTCTTTGCCAAAATTCTTCACCCGAACTATCATTAGTAATCGCTATTTTTAGACATTCTTCTTCGGTATAAAGTTTATCTAAAACAGTTTTGTAAACTCTATTAGAGTAACAACAAAATAAACAATTAAGTTTTGATTCAATTTCTTTTTTTAAGTCCTTAACGCCTAAACTACTATTATCATAAAATTTAATTTCACCTTTTATTTTACCTGATATTTGTGGCGTGTCGTGTGAATCTATCTTAAGTACTGTATATATTTCGTCTAGTGTTAATGGACAATTTGTTATATCTACAATAGAAACACCGTAATCGCTATATGTTCCTTGCTCTATAATAATGTATTCTTTCATTTGTCTTTATTTATTTTTATCTTGGCTGGTAATGAAGTCGATGATTTCGTTTATTTTATATACTGCTTGTGCTATCGGTGACTCTTCATAATCAAAAGTAAATTCTAACTTCTCAATCCCTACTTGGTTAGAGGTGGGATTCTCCTTTGGTAACGGCATATTCTTTACATACTCTCCAAGTGCGTCATAGTTTTTCTTATTTATCTTCCATTCTTTCTTCTTAACCTCTTTTGATGATTTTTGGGACATGAATTTATTGAATTATTGCTGTGAATTTTTTACCGTCAATTTCTACTGAGACTTCTTTTCCTTTTAATGAAACTTCTCCATTTACTTTGATACCTGTTATTTCTTCAAAGATTTCTGGTGTGAAATTTGGAAGTGTGAGGAAAAACTTTTTGTCTGATTCACTTGCTCTTGTCCAGTATTCTTTCCAAGCATCTTTGTAAGAAAGAGTTTTTAACATTCCATCCATATTTTTTGTATCGGTATTTTGCTCATCTTTTGGTAAATCTTTATATGATACCCAAGAGCATACTTTTAAATCGGGATATATAATAAGATTATTACTATATTCTGAAAAAGTAATATCGCTATCTTTATTAAAGAATCTCATCTTTGGCTCATTGGTGTTGAACCAACCGCTGTTACGGTATCCGCTGTTATAGTTTCCGCTGTTATAGTTTCCGCTGTTATAGTATCCGCTGTTATAGTTTCCGCTGTTATAGTATCCGCTGTTATAGTATCCGCTGTTATAGTATCCGCTGTTATAGTTTCCGCTGTTACGGTATCCGCTGTTATAGTTTCCGCTGTTACGGTATCCGCTGTTATCTACACCTGTGTTATTTTTTTTGTCTGACATTTTATTTTTGTTATTTGATTAGTTTGATAAGTTATTTAATAATATAACCAGCTCTCCATAAATCTTCTACTATACTTTTAGGTTTCAACCTAAACCATTTTCTTTTGTGATTGTTATATATTTTTACTTCTTACTAATAATTTCATCCGCCACATGGGTCGGTGGATTGAATAGGTTCTTAGCAGAGCCTCATTGTAAGGCGGGGGGTAACTTCCGTTTTCCCTTCCCTTCAATACACCGAACTATATGGCTGATGAACTTTCTGATGTACTAGCGGCTGTAGTTAATCGCGCGACCACATCTTTGAATTTCATATTATATACTTGCTAAATTGATAATTTCTTTCCATGTTGCCCTGAAAGGGTTCACTGTCTTCTTTGGTCTT
>Ga0182030_10014530_pt1 | contig 15523 bp, 16 predicted proteins | sample 812S3MmetaG_FD_121299 | JGI IMG/M metagenome (GOLD analysis project Ga0182030, IMG submission 121299) | Permafrost microbial communities from Stordalen Mire, Sweden - 812S3M metaG (Illumina Assembly) | ecosystem: Environmental > Terrestrial > Soil > Wetlands > Permafrost | place: Sweden... | reverse complement strand
GTCCGGCGAGATGATGGCCATGTATGCGGCCAACAACATCTCCAAGGGCATTCTGAAATACGCCAATTCCGGCGGCGTGCGCCTGGGCGGGCTGGTCTGCAACGAGCGCCAGACCGACAAGGAATACGAGCTGGCGGACAGCCTCGCCAAGAAGCTCGGCACCAGCCTCATCTATTTCGTGCCGCGCGACAATATCGTGCAGCACGCCGAGCTGCGCCGCATGACCTGCATCGAGTTCGCGCCCGAGTCCAAGCAGGCCGGCCATTACCGCAACCTGGCGACGAAGATTCACGCCAATGTCGGCAACGGCACGATCCCGACGCCGATCACCATGGACGAGCTCGAAGACCTGCTGATGGAGCACGGCATCATGAAGGCGGTCGACGAGTCGGAAATCGGCAAGAAGGCTTCCGAACTCGGTATCCAGGCGATCGCCTAAGCCTCCAACATGGTCCGCCCGGTCGCTCTCGCGACCGGGCGGGTTCCTCCAAATCTTCAAAGGGGTGTTGTCATGAGCCTGGCAAAAGCCGAAACCATCGAAGAAGTAAAGGCTAGAAACAAGGAGCTCATAAAAGAGGTTCTTGAAGTCTATCCGGAAAAGACCGCAAAACGCCGCGCCAAACATCTCGGCACCTTCGAGGATGGCAAGCCGGATTGCGGCGTGAAATCCAACATCAAGTCGATCCCTGGCGTGATGACCATTCGCGGCTGCGCCTATGCGGGCTCGAAGGGTGTCGTCTGGGGTCCGATCAAGGACATGATCCATATCAGCCACGGTCCTGTTGGCTGCGGCCAGTATTCCTGGGCCTCGCGCCGCAACTACTACATCGGCACGACCGGAATCGACACTTTCGGCACGATGCAGTTCACTTCGGATTTCCAGGAAAAGGACATCGTGTTCGGCGGCGACAAGAAGCTCGCCAAGATCATGGATGAAATTCAGGAGCTGTTTCCGCTCAACAAGGGCATCACCGTTCAGTCCGAGTGCCCGATCGGCCTCATCGGCGACGATATCGAGGCCGTGTCCAAGGCGAAGTCCAAGGAATATGACGGCAAGACGATCGTTCCGGTGCGTTGCGAAGGTTTCCGCGGCGTTTCGCAATCCCTTGGCCACCATATCGCCAATGACGCGGTGCGCGACTGGGTTTTCGACAAGCAGGACGGCAAGCCGGCGCGCTTTGAGCCCACTCCCTACGACGTTGCGATCATCGGCGACTATAACATCGGCGGCGACGCCTGGTCCTCCCGCATCCTTCTGGAAGAAATCGGCCTTCGCGTCGTTTCCCAGTGGTCGGGCGACGGCACCATCGCCGAACTCGAAGCGACGCCGCGCGCGAAGCTGAACGTGCTGCATTGCTATCGTTCGATGAACTACATTTCGCGCCACATGGAAGAGAAGTACGGCGTGCCGTGGGTTGAATACAACTTCTTCGGACCCTCGAAAATCGCCGAGTCCCTGCGCAAGATCGCCAGCCACTTCGACGACAAGATCAAGGATAACGCCGAGAAGGTCATCGCCCGCTACCAGATCCTCTGCGACGCGGTCGTCGCCAAATACCGTCCGCGTCTCGAAGGCAAGAAGGTGATGCTGTTCGTCGGCGGCCTGCGTCCGCGCCATGTCATCGGCGCCTACGAAGACCTCGGCATGGAAATCGTCGGCACCGGCTATGAATTCGGCCACAATGACGATTACCAGCGCACGACGCATTACGTGAAGGACGGCACGCTGATCTATGACGACGTGACCGGCTACGAGTTCGAGAAGTTCGTCGAAAAGATCCAACCCGATCTTGTCGGCTCTGGCATCAAGGAAAAATACGTCTTCCAGAAAATGGGCGTGCCTTTCCGTCAGATGCACAGCTGGGATTACTCGGGCCCGTATCACGGCTACGACGGCTTCGCGATCTTCGCGCGCGACATGGACATGGCGATCAATTCGCCCGTCTGGAAAATCGCCAAGGCCCCCTGGGCCGCCTGATCACCCTGCAGCAAGACCCTCGCTCTCCATTGAGAGAGCGAGGCGGCTCGCCGACCGACAAGGGGAACTCAAATGCCACAGAACGCAGACAACGTCCTCGACCATTTCAACTTGTTCCGGCAGCCGGAATACAAGGAAATGTTCGAGAACAAGAAGAAGAATTTCGAAAATCCCGTTCCGGACGCCGAGCTTGAGCGCGTTCGTGAATGGACCAAGACGGACGAATATCGTGAAAAGAATTTCGCCCGTGAAGCCCTGACGGTCAATCCCGCCAAGGCTTGCCAGCCGCTCGGCGCCGTGTTCGCGGCGGTCGGCTTTGAAAGCACCATTCCCTTCGTGCATGGCTCGCAGGGCTGCGTCGCTTACTACCGTTCGCATTTCTCGCGTCACTTCAAGGAGCCGACGTCCTGCGTCTCCTCCTCAATGACCGAAGACGCCGCGGTGTTCGGCGGCCTCAACAACATGATCGACGGCCTGGCGAATACATACAACATGTACAAGCCGAAGATGATCGCGGTTTCGACCACCTGCATGGCCGAAGTCATCGGCGACGATCTCAACGCCTTCATCAAGACGGCCAAGGAGAAGGGCTCTGTTCCGCAGGAATACGACGTTCCCTTCGCTCATACGCCCGCTTTCGTCGGCAGCCACATCACCGGCTACGACAATGTGATCAAGGGCGTTCTGGAGCACTTCTGGGACGGCAAGGCGGGCACGGCTCCCGTGCTGGAGCGCGTTCCCAACGAGAAGATCAACTTCCTTGGCGGGTTTGACGGCTATACGGTCGGCAATCTTCGCGAGATCAAGCGTATCTTCAACTCGATGGGCGTCGAATACACGATCCTCGGCGACAACAGCGACGTCTGGGATACACCGACCGATGGCGAGTTCCGCATGTATGACGGCGGCACCACGCTTGAAGACGCCGCCAATGCGGTCCATGCCAAGGCGACCATTTCGATGCAACAATATTGCACCGAAAAGACGCTGCCCTTCATCGCCGCGCACGGCCAGGAGACAGTTGCCCTTAATCATCCAATTGGCATCAAGGGCACTGACGAATTCCTGATGGCGATTTCGCGCATCAGCGGCAAGCCCATCTCCGCGGAGCTGACAAAGGAACGCGGCCGTCTCGTCGACGCGATCGCCGACTCGGCAGCCCATATTCACGGCAAGAAGTTCGCGATCTACGGCGATCCGGATCTATGCCTTGGACTTGCCGCCTTCTTGATGGAGCTGGGCGCCGAGCCGACGCATGTGCTGGCCACCAACGGCGGCAAGGCATGGCAAGAGAAGGCCGAGCAGCTGCTCGCCAGCTCTCCCTTCGGCCAGAACTGCCATGCCTATGGCGGCAAGGATCTCTGGCACATGCGCTCGCTGCTGTTCACGGAGCCGGTCGACTTCCTGATCGGCAACACCTATGGCAAATATCTCGACCGCGACACCGGCACGCCGCTGATCCGCATCGGCTTCCCGATCTTCGATCGTCACCATTATCACCGCTATCCCGTGTGGGGCTATCAGGGCGGACTGAATGTTCTCGTCTGGATCCTGGACAAGATCTTCAGCGAAATCGACGCCAACACCAATGTCGTGGCGAAGTCCGACTACAGCTTCGACATCATTCGCTAATGCAACCATCCATCGCCGGGTCGGACTTCGATCCGGCGATGAACTCACGCCTTGTTAAATGTCCAGTTGACCGCTGCGCCGATGCGACAAATGCGCTCTGTGGAAAGCGGTGGCTGCTTTGGAGGCTTCGATGACCAGCTTGGCGAACAAGATTCAGGACGTCTTCAACGAGCCTGGCTGTGGGAAGAATCAGGACAAATCCGAAAAAGAGCGCAAGAAGGGCTGCACCAAGCAACTCGCGCCGGGCGCCGCAGCCGGAGGTTGCGCCTTCGACGGGGCCAAGATCGCGCTGCAACCCATCACTGACGTCGCTCATCTCGTCCACGGTCCTATAGCTTGCGAAGGCAACAGCTGGGACAATCGCGGGGCCAAATCCTCCGGTTCCAGACTTTATCGCACCGGTTTCACCACGGACATGGGCGAAAATGACGTAATCTTCGGCGGCGAAAAGCGGCTCTTCAAGTCAATCAAGGAAATCATCGACAAATACGACCCGCCTGCGGTCTTCGTTTATCAGACATGCGTTCCCGCAATGACGGGCGACGACATCGAAGCAGTATGCAAGGCCGCCGCCGCGAAATTCGGTAAGCCGGTAATCCCCGTGATTTCCCCCGGTTTCGTTGGCCCGAAGAATCTCGGCAACAAGCTGGCGGGCGAAGCGATCCTCGACCATGTGATCGGGACGATGGAGCCGGAATACACCACTCCCTACGACATCAACATCATCGGCGAATATAATCTCGCTGGGGAGCTATGGCAGGTTAAGCCCCTGCTCGACGAGCTGGGCATTCGAATCCTCTCCTGCATTTCCGGCGACGCCAAATATCACGAGGTTGCATCGTCGCACCGCGCCAGAGCGGCCATGATGGTGTGCTCGAAAGCGATGATCAATGTCGCGCGCAAGATGGAGGAACGCTACGGCATTCCCTTCTTCGAAGGCTCCTTTTACGGCATCGGCGACATGAGCGACAGCCTGCGCGAGATATCGCGCCTGCTGATCGAACGCGGCGCGCCGCCCGAACTGATGGAACGAACCGAAGCCGTGATCACGCGCGAGGAAGCGCGCGCCTGGGAGCGTATCGCGCCCTATAAGGAGCGGCTGACCGGCAAGCGTGTCCTTCTCATCACTGGCGGCGTGAAGTCCTGGTCCGTGGTCGCTGCGCTGCAGGAAGCCGGACTGGAGATCGCCGGCACGAGCGTCAAGAAATCCACCAAGGAAGACAAGGAAAAGATCAAGGAGCTGATGGGTCAGGACGCCCATATGATCGACGACATGACGCCGCGCGAAATGTACAAAATGCTGAAAGAGGCGCGCGCGGACATCATGCTGTCGGGTGGGCGATCCCAGTTTATCGCGCTCAAGGCGAAAATGCCCTGGCTCGACATCAACCAGGAGCGTCATCACGCCTATGCCGGCTATGAAGGCATGATCGAACTCGTCGCCGAAATCGAGAAAGCGCTCTTCAACCCCGTATGGGCGCAGGTGCGTTTGCCTGCGCCATGGGAAGAGACAAGCTGGGAAGATCGGGCGGCGAAGGAAATCGAGGCTGAGGCCGCCGCCTTGGCCGCTGATCCTGCCCGCGCTGAAGAGAGACGCCGGGCCGGGAAAATCTGCGCCTGTCACAACGTAACCGTTGGCGCGATCGAAGACGCAATCAGCGCTGACGGACTGGATAGTGTAGCGGCTGTTGGAAGCGCCACGCATGCCGGAACGGGATGCGGCGGGTGCCAAGAAAAAATTGCTTCCGTAATCGACGCCATGACGAGCGCTGGCGCCGTTCCTGCAACGAAAGCGGCGTGAGGAAATCATGGCGCTCGTCAAAACTTCCAAGAAGGCCTGCGCGGTCAATCCGCTGAAAATGAGCCAGCCGATTGGCGGAGCGCTCGCGTTCATGGGCGTTTCCGGCTGCATGCCAGTTCTGCACGGCTCGCAGGGGTGCACCTCCTTCGGACTCGTGCTTTTCGTGCGCCATTTCAGAGAAGCCATTCCGCTGCAAACCACCGCGATGAATGAGGTGGCGACGATTCTCGGTGGGCTCGACAACATAGAATCCGCCATACTCAACATCGTCAAGCGCGCAAATCCGCAGGTGATTGGCATTTGCTCCACCGGCGTGACCGAGACCAAAGGCGACGACGTCGAGGGCTACCTGAAGCTTGTGCGCAAGCATCATCCTGAGCTTGCCGACCTTGGCATCGTCTATGTTTCGACGCCCGATTTCAAAGACGCATTCCAGGATGGCTTCGCCAAGACAGTCACGAAGATCATTGAGGAATTTGTCCCGGAATATGAAACGCCGCCGCAGCGCACGCCGCAGCGCGTCAACGTGCTCGCAGGATGTCACCTCACGCCAGGTGACATAGACGAACTGCGGGACATCATCGAATCCTTCGGGCTGGAGCCGACGTTTCTGCCTGATCTTTCGGGATCGCTCGACGGTCACATACCTCAGGATTTTACGCCAACCACTCTCGGTGGCGTCACCCGCGCGGACATCGCGGAAATGGGAACGGCCGGCTGGACGCTCGCGATCGGCGAACAAATGCGCGGCGCGGCGGTCGCTCTCGAAAAGCGCGCCAGCGTTCCTTTCGCGCTGTTCGACAGGCTGACCGGCCTTGGCTCTAGTGACGATTTCGTCGCCTTTCTCTCCAAGATCAGCGGACGACCGGTTCCGCTGAGGCTTCGGCGTCAGCGCGGCCAGCTTGTCGACGCAATGCTTGACGGACACTTCCATTTTGGCGGCAAGCGCATCGCCATCGGCGCCGAACCAGATTTATTGTGGAGCGTCGGCTCCTTTCTGGTGGAAATGGGCGCGACTGTAATTGGCGCAGTGACAACGACCAGTTCCCCGCTGCTGGAGCGCTTCCCGGCCGAAGAGGTTCTGATCGGCGACCTGGAAGATCTGGAACAACGCGCGGTGGACGCTGATCTTATCATGACCCATTCGCACGGCCGGCAGACGGCCGAAAGGCTTGACGTGCCGCTGTATCGTCTGGGCCTTCCAATGTTCGATCGGCTGGGCGCCGCGCATGAGGTGACTGTTGGCTATCGTGGCACGCGGAACCTCATTTTCTCCATCGGCAACATATTCATCTCCCAGGTGCATGAACCGGATCCCGAAACTTGGCGGCAAATGTTCGGGGACAATGAACCCGCCACCGCGACCGTTCAAGATCAACAACTCGTCCAGATCGAAACGATCGCCTAAAGACGAAGGAGGCAACATGAAAGTCGCATTCGCCACCCAGGACCTTGAACGTGTCGACGCGCACTTCGGCTGGGCGAAGAACATCGCGATTTACGAGCTGACCTCGGAAGGTTACGACTTCATCGAGGCGGTCCAGTTCGTCGGAGACCTCCAGGAAGATGGCAATGAGGACAAGCTCCTTCCGAAAATCGAGGCGATCAAGGATTGCTCCATCCTTTATGTAGCGGCCATCGGCGGCTCCGGGGCCGCGCGCGTGGTGGCTAACAACATTTTTCCGATGAAAGTCCAGCAGCCTGAGAAAATCACCGATCTTCTCGAGAAGCTGAAGGTGGTCCTGAATGGCGTGCCGCCGCCGTGGCTGCGCAAGATTCTGTCCAAAGGCCAGGAGCGGACGTTCGATTTTGAGGAGGAAACAGCTAATGGCTGAAGCGGAAACGATCACAGAAGGCGCTGCGGATAATCTGTTCATAAAGGAACTGATCAAGCAATGGCGCGCGCAGGACACCCATGGGACGTGGGACAGCAAAAAGGACCTCGACCTGCTGACGCCTTACATCGTCGACAAGGAAGCCCGCAAGCTGCTGCCCATCATCGGCGATCCAGACCCTGAAATCCTTTGGCGTCTGGAGCTATTCTACAATGCCGTGGGTCTGTCGATCGAGCGCGCGACCGGCGTCATGGTTCAGCCCATGATGAAAATGAGCCATGAGGGTTTTGGTCGCATGATCCTTATCGCCGGCCGGCTGATCGTGGTGAACAAGCAACTGCGCGACGTGCACCGGTTCGGCTTTGAGAACATGGACAAGCTGGCGGCGGAAGGCTCGAAGTTTGTCAACGCCGGGATCGAGATGATCCAGAAATTCCCGGAAGTCGCGAACTTTTAGGACAAGGGGAATACGACCATGAGCTCCATCGACGAGATGAAGGCGGAAATCAAGAAGCTCTCCGCCCGCGCGATGAACATGAAGATGAATCTGCACGACCTCTCCGAGGAACTGCCGATCAACTGGACCAGCATCATGAGCATCGCGCAGGAAACCCATGACGCATACGCGGCCCTTGAGGCCGCACGCAAGAAACTCAAGGAACTGGAGACCGCGTGATGGGCGCTTTCAAGACCAGAGACGGCTCTGACTACACCCCGCTTTATCTGACGGAAATCGACGGCGAAACCTGCATCGGTTGCGGGCGCTGCTTCAAGGTCTGTCCACAGGACGTCATGGCTCTTTACGGGGTCGACGACTCGGGAAACATCCTTGGAATCGTTACTGAAGACGATGAAGATGATTTCGACGGCGAGCTCAACCGCAAGATCATGAAGGTCGAGCATGCGGGCTCCTGCATCGGCTGCAACGCGTGCTCGCGCGTATGCCCGAAGAATTGCCAGACACACGTTCCCGCAGACGAACTCGTAGCGTGATCCTCAATGGCTCTGCACGGCGCCAATCAATTCGAGACGGCGGAGCCCCTCGAGGCGGCAGGCTTCTTTTTGGACCATTCACTGCAAGCGCCTCCGAAAGACCGCTTTACGGCGCATGTTTTCGAATGCCTTCTGACAATTGCGCGGAACGAGGCGCGGGAGACCGACGCGCCTCTTGAGTTGGCGCTGGGGCTTTCCGCCAAAGACCTCGACAATCTTCTAGCGGTCTGGACTCCACAATTGATGGAGCAGCTTGCGAAGCGTCCTCGGGCCGAGAATGTGGAACTCGACGAAGAAGAAATTCAGCTTCTTGATCTGTTTCAGCGCCACCGGGTTGACGACTCCGCCGAAACCCGCTGGATCGCAACTATTATGGCGCGCCGCTGCATGTCGCCGAACCATTTGTGGCAAGACCTTGGGCTGGATTCGCGTCAGGAGCTCGGCCGGCTGATGCGCGAGCGATTCCCGGATCTTGCGGCGCGCAATAAACAAAACATGAAATGGAAAAAATTCTTTTATCGTTGCCTCTGTGAACTAGAGGGCTTCACGCTTTGCGCTGCTCCGACCTGTCAGGAGTGCAACGATTACTCCGACTGTTTTGGCGAAGAGACAGGTGATGCCCGCCCAACCCCGAGATCACTCAATCGCGGGCCGGTCTAGGTCCGACACGCCCCGCGCGGTCTAGTGATCAATTGGAAGCGGCGTTCCGGCCTTGTGTGCGCTCATCCATTTTTGCAGTTCGGCGACATGGCCGCGCTCCTCCTCGGTAAATTCCTTCGCCATGTGCCTTATCTCTGGATCGTCGGTCGTCTCGTATATTTTCTGATAATAATTCATGCCGGCTGTCTCGGCGTCGAGAGCGATCGCCAGCGCCTGTTCGCGCCCTATAAAGGGATCGGCGGCCCAGATCGCGGCCGTCTCCGGGCTCTCGAGGTCAGGCCAATCAAACTCTGCCGCTTTCATGTAGGGCATGTCGCGAAAGCCGGATCGCGCGCGGGCGTCAGCGAGATGCAGGCGGGAATAGTCTGAAAGGCGGCGAAAGAGACCGCTTACATCCCGATTTCCGCACGACTCCATCGCGTCTGCCAGTTCACCGAATCGCATCGCCGCCTCTTCTTCGAGTTTGATGGCGTAGGCGAGAAATTCCTCCACGGTCTGCATTTCTTGCTCCCTCAATAAGCAGTCAATCGCTGCCTATTCTGTGAACGCCCCGCCCGGCCTCCTGATCCGGTCGAGAGGGAAACCGGCCTGACGACGGTGGGGCCGCCAATGCGCAGACTGGCAGCCGCCGGTTCTAAAGTTCGCGCGCTTCAGCCTACGCCAATCCTGTCGGCTCGCTGGAGAGCGACATTATTTGTCTCAGCCAAATTTGAACAGCACGCCATAGCCGCCGCGCGGATAATTCCAGACAATATCGCCGCTCGGCTCGCACAAAATACGACATGTTCCGCATTCCAGGCAGCCGTCCGGAGCTATCTCGACTTGTCCGGCGCCATTCTCGGCGTAACAGCCCGCAGGACACAACGTCGTCATCGCCAGCAGATTCTTTGACGGCGCGCTGTGGGGCGCAATTGTGATGTGCGGTTTTCCAGCGTCGACAAGATAGCGATTCTGGAACAACTTCTCTTCGACTCGCGCAGCTAATGTCGCCATGTCCATGTTCCTCTCGTCCGATTAGACTGTGGTTTAACGTCAAACGTTTCCTTTAGCGCCATGCTCGCGCAAAGCGCACTGCGTCGCCGAAAAGGCCGGTCCAGGAACGTTCCCTGATGAATGCGCGCAGGGAAGCCTTTTCCTTCTCGATTTTCGGCGTGCCGTCGACCCGCAGGAAATTCTCCATCGCATTGGACACGAGCGTTGGATATGAAAGGAAGTAATTCTTCGCCTGTGTGTGCAGCAGCGCTGGCATGTCCTTATATTTCTTGAGATCCTTCATGACGAAGCTGTCGTCGAGGAGCTTCTTGTAGAGCGCCAGATTCTGCTTGGTCATCGGCTCGCGTCTCGACTTCACCTGGAAGATCGCCTCTGCGGCCAGGCGGCCAGAGGTCATGGCGAGATTGGACCCCTCTCTGTGAATCGCGTTATTGAGTTGCGCCGCATCGCCGACAACCACCCAGCCATCTCCGAAGAGTTCCGGAATGGTATTGTAGCCGCCCTCCGGGATAAGATGCGCGGCATATTCCTTGACCTCCGAGCCTTCGAGCAGAGGCTTGATCGACGGATGGTTCTTGAACGCTTCAAGCAGTCCATAGGGCGTCTCGCTGCCGCCGGCGAAATCTGAAACCAGACAGCCCATGCCGACCGAAATGCTTTCCTTGTTCGTGTAGACGAAGCCCATGCCGGTCATTCCTTTGGAAATTGTCCCGGCCGCCTCGATGACCACGCCTTCGTCCCCGCGAAGATTGAAGCGCGCTTCGATGACTTCGCGCGGCAGAAAATGCATTTCCTTGACCGCGAGCGCGACGTGCTCCGCCTTTGGCGTATCGCGCAGACCCGCGCGCGTGCCCAGAAGTCCGTTGACGCCCTCCGCGATGACCACGACATCGGCGAAAATCGTGCCGCCGCGCCTGTCGGTCGCAACGCCGATTACCTTCCCATAAGCGTCGCTGACCAGCTGGGTGACGGTGGTTTCACTGATGACGATCGCGCCCTGAGCCTGGGTCTCGCGTGAGAACCAGCGGTCGAATTGCGAGCGGATGATCGTGTAACGGTTCGGCTTTTCTTCGTTGAAATCGTCCGAACGATACTGGAGCGCGGTATGAGAACGATCTGTCATCATCCAGAAGCGTTGCTCGACGAGATGGCGCTCCAGAGGAGCCTCCTCCCGAAAGTTGGGGATGATCTTTTCCAGCATTTCGGCATAGAGAATGCCGCCCTGGACATTCTTGGAGCCGGGGTATTCGCCGCGCTCCAATTGCAGAACCTTCAGGCCACGAGACGCCATCGTGTGGGCGGCGGCGTTGCCCGCCATGCCGGCCCCGATGACGATCGCGTCGAATTTTTCATCGATCATGGAACCCTCCTTAAGCATGGTTTGTGAAATCCCCCGGCGGTATAGCGCCGGAGAATGATCCGCGTTCCGGCTCAGCCCGCGAGACGGTCTCGTCCGTGCGGCGACAATCGCCTGCGGAACGCCTCCGTGAGCGCCGGCAGCAGGCGTATCGCGTCTGTTACGATTCCGACATGAGCGAAATCAAAAATCGGCGCATTCTTGTCGGTGTTGATCGCAACAATCATGTCCGCGCCTTCGACGCCCACCCGGTGCTGGATGGCGCCGGAGATTCCCGCGGCGATATAGAGCTTTGGCCGAATGGTTTTTCCGGTCTGGCCGATCTGGCGGTCGGAGCCGATCCAGCCTTTTTGCACCAATGGGCGAGAGCCGCCGAATTCCGCTCCAAGAACGGAAGCGAGGCCTTTCACCAGCTGAAAATTCTCTGCGCTCTGAAGGCCAAGGCCGCCGGCGACGACGACATCCGCGAAAGCGAGATTGCTCTTCGCCGAGTCGCGATCCGGAATGAACCTGAGAATTTTCGTGACGATGGATTCCTCGTCAAGTTCAGCCTTGAAGGACACGATGCGCCCTGTGCGATCTTCCTGACGGGCGGGCATCGGCATCTGGCGTGGTCGCACCGTCGCCATCTGCGGCCGATAATTCAATGTATAGATCGTGCACAGGAGCGACCCGCCAAAGGTCGGGCGCGTGGCGGCAAGCGACCCATCGGCATCAACGGCCAATTCCGTGCAATCAGCCGTAAGGCCGGTGAGCAGTGTTGTCGCCACGGAACCGGCGAGATCGCGGCCCAGGGTCGTAGCGCCGAGCAGAAGAATTTCCGGCTTGTGCGTATTGACCAGCTGGGTCAGCGCTTTTGAATATGGCTCGTTCCGATAGTCGGTGAGAATTGGATCCTCGACGAGATAGGCGAGGTCCGCTCCGTAGCGAAAGGCCTCGCTCACAGCGTGCTGCGTCGCCTCTCCTGGCCCGCCAAGCACAACGCCGGCGAGTTCGACGCCCAGCTTGTCGGCGAGCTTCCGGCCGGCTCCGAGCAGTTCCCACGAGACGGGATGAACTTCGCCACGCTCCTGTTCTATGAACACCCAAACGTGCTTGTAATCCCGGAAATGCTCCGGGAGCTCCTTCTTCGCGGAGGCTCTGCTCTGGGCCGGCGCGTCGCGGACGGGCGTGTCGGACATGTCGATCTCCTTTAGGAACCACTCGCCAGTTTGGCCATGTCTTCTTCAAGCGAACTCTTTCTAGCGAAAATCGCGCCAATGATGCCGTCGGCGGACTCCGAAGCTGTCTTGCCTGGTTCGATAAAGGCCGCGCGTTCGGAACGCGGCGTCGGGGCGAACACTTTCTTGACAATCGTCGGCGATCCCTTGAGACCGCATTTCGTCAGATCCGCAATTCCTGCGTCCTTCGCGCTCCACGTCACGATTTCCGCGCGAGCAGCCCGCAAGGAATCGTCGATCGTCCCTCTCCGGATTTCATTGGAGCCTTCTAGCATCGTGATGAGACAGGGAAGCTTCGTCTTCAAGACTTGCACGCCGCCTTCAGCGCGCCGCTCGACAATGATCTCGCGGGCCACGGGCTCGCAGCTTTCTATCTTGGACACATAGGTGAGCTGCAATATGTCGAGCCGTTTGGCGACGCCGGGGCCAACCTGCGCCGTGTCGCCATCGATCGTCTGCTTTCCGGCGAAAATGATGTCTTGTGGACCATAGACCTCCTGGATCTTCCTTACCGCCTGTGCAAGGGCGTAAGTGGTCGCGAGGGTGTCGGACCCGGCGAAGGAGCGATCCGTCAACAGAATCGCGCGATCAGCCCCAATGGCGAGAGCCTTGCGCAGCGAATCCGACGCCATTGGCGGCCCCATCGTGAGCACTGTCACTTCGCCGCCAAATTTGTCGCGAAGGCGCAAGGCTTCTTCGAGCGAGAAGAGATCATATGGATTGATGATCGTCGGCACGCCCTGGCGCATGATTGTATTGGTCACCGGATGCACGCGGATCTGAGCGCTGTCGGGAACCTGCTTGATGCACACCAATATTTTCACGGCGCACTTCCTTGTTCGAGTGTCACGTTCGCCACGGCGCGTCATACCCGCGTTGCTTCATTACGTTGCAATTACACATGAATCTGGGCCGGCCCGCTGCGTTCGTTACAACGACTTCGTGTCGGCGTTGATCAGAAGGCTCAAGGGAACAAATGGCTTCTTTGGTTCCTCGACCGGCTTGACCGCATCCTTGAGAACCTTGAACACCCTCTGCTCGATCGGCGAGGAGGCCACAAAATCCGCATAGGCCTTCGCGAGAAATTCTCGGCACGCACTCCTTGCGTCGGCGTCGCTGGCGTCGGCGATGGATCCCTGATGCAGATACTCGCCCATGCGTCGCAGAATATGCAGCCGCGCGACCCGAATGACCGCAGGGTCATATTTCACGTCCAGAGCGTCGAAGAACTCCTCGGCCGTAGACAATTTGCGAAGATCGTCAAGAATGCTCATCGGTCTACTCCCCTGTTCTGGCCGCGTCCGTCGAGGCGCGCGCTTGCGCCTCGCTGACCTTATGCTGAACATGCGCAAGACGGGCTTCCAGAAAGTCGATGCGATCGATCAGAACCGCAATCGCATCGCCGACGGGATCCGGAATAAGGTGATGTTCGAGGTCGATGCGGCCGTCCGCACCGGATCGACGGCGCTCTTCACGCACGATCCGCCCCGGAATTCCGACAACCGTCATCTCGGGCGGGACGTCTTCGATGACGACGGAATTGGCGCCTACCCTCGCACGGGCGCCGACCGTGATGGGTCCGAGAATTTTGGCGCCCGCTCCGATGAGTACGCCGCTTTCAACTGTGGGATGCCGTTTCCCGAGTGACCATGACGTTCCGCCAAGAGTCACGCCATGGTAGATGGTCACGTCATCGCCAACGACGGCCGTTTCGCCAATCACGACGCCGGCTCCGTGATCTATGAACAGGCGCGCGCCGATCGTCGCGCCCGGATGGATGTCGATATTGGTGACAAGGCGCGCAAACCATGAAACGGAGCGCGCGGGAAACTTAAGACCGCTCAGCCAAAGCCTGTGCGCAAGGCGATGCCAGATCAGCGCATGCACGCCGGGATAAAGCAGAAGAACCTCAAGGGCTCCACGCGCGGCGGGATCGCGTTCCGAGACACAAGCGATGTCATCGCGCAGCGTCGCCAGAAGGTTTGGGGCCGGGAGCCGCGCAACCGCGGCGGGCAAGGCTATGCCGATCATAACGCACCCCCAAAACCCATTGCAGAGTCAGAACTTTCCTGTCGGGCCCGTTCGACAAGCCTGCCGAACTCGGCATTGCTGAACGGGCTCAATTTCGCGCCTGCGCGCTTTTTCACCTGATCGAGCACACGCGCCGTCGCCACAGGATCTAGGGCTACGCCCAATTCCGCGCATTTGCTGGCTATGGCCGCGCATCCCGAGTGCTTGGCGATGACGATCTTGTTCCGACGACCGAGGGTCAAAGGATCAATTCCCTGATATGTCCGGGCGTCTTTCAACAGAGCGGCTACATGAATCCCTGACTCATGCGTGAAAATATCGGCGCCGACAATCGCCTTTGCTCGCCCTATCTTTCGGCCCGCCGCCGCGGCGACGAGCCCCGCAAGCGCCCGTAATTTCTTTTGGTCGATCTTTGTCCAGCCCTGAGCGACATGGCCAAGCGCGACAGCAACCTCTTCCAGGGCGGCGTTCCCGGCGCGCTCGCCAAGGCCCAGCATGGTCACGGACGCGTGCAGGGCGCCGGCGCGAATGGCGGCGAGCGTGTTCGCCGTCGCCAGTCCCACGTCGTCATGGCCATGAAATTCGATGGGAAGATCGGTCTCGTCGCGCACGCGCTTGATCGATTCATATGTCGCGAAAGGATCAAGCAAGCCCATTGTGTCGGCGAAGCGGAAGCGGATCGCGCCCTCCCGAGCCGCCGCGCCGAGGATTTTTCCAATATCGCGCGGATCGGCGCGCGAGGAATCCTCGCCGCCAAGCGCCACCGTGAGGCCGCGTGAGACGGCATAGGCAACCACGCGCCTCACCCGCGTCGTGACGCCCTCGATGTCGGTGTTAAGCTTGACGCCGATTTGAAGCCTGGACATTGGCGAGGAAATATTCACGTGAGAGATGCCCGCACGGAGAGCGGCGTCCACATCCGCTTCATTTGCGCGGCACCAGGCGCTGACGCGGCAAGGCAGGCCTTCCGCAACGATACGTCCGATAGCCTCGATCTCGTCCTTGCCCATCGCCGGGGTTCCG
>Ga0182030_10014529_pt1 | contig 15525 bp, 13 predicted proteins | sample 812S3MmetaG_FD_121299 | JGI IMG/M metagenome (GOLD analysis project Ga0182030, IMG submission 121299) | Permafrost microbial communities from Stordalen Mire, Sweden - 812S3M metaG (Illumina Assembly) | ecosystem: Environmental > Terrestrial > Soil > Wetlands > Permafrost | place: Sweden... | reverse complement strand
TATCGAAAGCCGCGAACGATCATTCTGCGAATCTAGCCGTTGGTCTAACGGTGCACAACTTGTCCGACAATGCCGATATCCGAAGAGGACGTCATGTCGTCTATGATCTCCACGCCCACTTGGTCTTTGTGACGAAATACCACCGGGGCTCCCCTGTCGACACTCGCCGAATACGTCAAATCCCAGCGGGAACCACCCTTCGGGCCCTCTCGCTTACCTCCCCGGCCTCAACGCCGGGGTTTCTCGCGAGGAACCTGATGACACTCTGCCCCTCCCGACGCCGCGCACGGCTTGCCCTGGCGGCCCTGCCGCTGATCGCCCTCGCCGCCTGCCAGACGCCAAGTCAGACAAGTACCCCGACGGCGAGAAGCGCTTCGGAGGCGCCCGCGGCCCCACCTCAGGCCGCCGTCGCCTTCCCGGTCTGGCTCGACGCCGCGCGGGCTGAGGCGCTAAGGCGGGGCATCAGCCAGGCGACGGTTCAGCAGGCCTTCGACGGGCTGACCCCCAACCCGGCGGTGATTGATCTCGACACCCGCCAGCCTGAGTTCAGCCAGACCTTCTGGCATTATCTGGACGGTGCAGTCAGCGAGACGCGGGTCGCCAAGGGCCGCGCCCAGATGCAGCAGAACGCCGCCCTATTGGCAAAGCTTGAGCGGACCTATGGCGTGCCCGGCCGCTATCTGGTGGCCTTCTGGGGCATCGAGACCGATTTCGGGCACAACACAGGCGGCTTTTCCGTCGTCCGCTCGCTGGCGACGCTGGCCTATGACGGCCGGCGCAGCGCCTATTTCCGCGATGAGATGTTCGCCGCGCTGACCATCCTCGACCATCGGGATATCGATAACGACCATATGACCGGCTCCTGGGCCGGGGCGATGGGTCAGGCCCAATTCATGCCCACGGCCTTCCTGAAATATGCCGTGGACCAGGACGGCGACGGCCGCCGGGACATTTGGACCAGCGTGCCCGATGCCCTGGGCTCGGTCGCCAATTACCTCAAAACCTTAGGCTGGGACGGGTCGCGCGGCTGGGGCTATGAGGTGACGCTTCCCGCTCGGTTCGACGCCGCACTCGCCAGCCTGGACAGCGACGCGACCGAGACTGTGAAAAGCCCGGCCGAATGGGCCGCGCTGGGTGTGCGCCGCGCCGACGGCTCGCCGCTCTCCAAAACCGACGACCCGGCGGCGCTGATCCTGCCCGCGGGCATTCACGGGCCGGCCTTCCTGGTCAGGAACAATTACCGGGTGATCCTGAAATATAACCGCTCGACCTTCTATGCCGTCGCCATCGGCCATCTCGCCGACCGGCTGAACGGCGCCGGAACCCTTGCCGCCCCGCATCAGACAGCCGAGCCCCTGAAGCGCGAAGACATCATCGCCCTCCAGCAAGGCCTCTCATCCCTCGGCCTGCTGCCCGGAACCCCCGACGGCATAGCCGGCGGCGCCACCCGCCAAGCCGTCCGCGCCTTCCAGAAGGCCAACGGCCTAGCGCCGGACGGCTATATCGATCTGAACCTGATTGCGGCGGTCAGGGCGAAGGGCGGGAATGCTTAAGGGGTAAGGCCGGAGCCGGAATGACCGCCTTCGCGTGTATGACGATTTTGAAAATGGATACGGGACCAGCGAAGCCAGAATATAAGAAATGAAACTACCCGACGCGATCATCTGGGCATCCGCTCAGGCCAACGCGATGCTGCTCGTCACCCGCAACACCAAGGATTTTCCCGCCACTGACCCGGGCGTGCGGGTGCCGTACCGAATTTAAGCAGTTTTTGCAGGCTGGTTTCGCTATTCTATATCGACAGTCCCGGCCCGCACCGGGCAAAATAGGTTCTGGAGGATTTGCATGGCCACCCAACCGCTCGAACTCGTCGATGCCGATGCGCATGTGAACCCCCCCCCCACCTTCTGGGATGATTACCTGCCAGCCGCCTTCGCCGATCGCGGGCCCAAGATCGAGGACGGGGCCCCCGGCGAAGACAACGACTGGGTGGTTTTCGAGGGGACGCGCAAGCCATTGAACGTCATGTCATCGGTCGTGGGCCAGGGCCGCGAATTCCGCCCCGTCGGCCGCCGCTCCGACGTGCAAAGCGGCAGTTGGGAGCCTTCGGCCCGTCTGGACGACATGGCGCGCGACGGCGTCAGCCGCGCCGTGCTGTTCGGCGGCGGGCCTTTGGGCGCTGCCGACAACGATCTCTATATCGCCAGCTTCGGCGCCTATAACCGCTGGCTGGCCGATTTCTGCCATTATGCGCCCAAACGGCTTGTCGGCGTCGCCTATCTGCCGATGCAGGATATCGACCAGTCGGTCGCCATGTTGAAGGAGGCTGCGGCCCAAGGGTTGAAGGCGGTCAATATCCCGGCCTTTCCCCAGGCCAAGACCGGGACCGCCGGCGGCGGCTTTGCCGCCCAGGTGCTGGCGCTGACCGGCGACCCCGACGGGGCGCTGCAATATGACAATCCGGAATTCGACCGTTTCTGGAAGGCCTGCGTCGACCATGACATGGGCGTCACCATCCATCTGGGCGCGCGCGTCGCCCGCCCGGGCATGACGCGCTTTCTGCCCAACCTGGTGATGTCCAAGGTCTCGATGGCTGAGCCGATTGCCATCATGATCTTCGGCGGCGTGTTCGACCGCTTCCCGGCGCTGCGCTTCGCCGCCATCGAAAGCGGCGTCGGCTGGATGGCCTGGATGGCCGAATATATGAACAGCATCTACAATAATCAGCGCCACTGGCTGCAGCTTGAGTTGAAGCACGAGCCCGCCTTTTACATGGACCAAAACGTCTACGGCTCATTCATCCGCGACCCGATCGGCATCAGGAACCGCGACCTGCCCGGCGGGCGCAACATCATGTGGTCGACCGACTATCCTCACTCCGAGACCACCTGGCCCGACTCCCGCGCCGTGCTGGATCAGCAATTTGCTGGCCTGACCGACGACGAACGCCGCCCCATCGTATGCGACAACGCCGTGCGGTTCTTCGGCCTGGGGTAAGGGCGATACCGGATTAGGGTTGGAACGGTCGGCGGCTACAGGTTGCGCGGTTTGTTCAGGCCGCGCGCCGTAATTTCGGACTGAAGCTTTGCCTGGATATCGGGCATGATTTTGCCAACCATCGCGCGCGCCACCTGGCCTTGTTCTTTTATCAAGGTCGGCAGCCGCTCGATCATCTTGCGGCCGATATCCGACTGATAATACGCCAGCATTTGGTTCAATTCGTCCGCGGTAAAATTCGAGGCATAAATATTGGCGGTGGCGTCGAGCATCTCCGGTTTTATTTTGCTGAACTCCGGCACCAGCACATCGCTTAGAAGTTTCTGGACCTCCGCGCCTTTGCCCGGATTGGCGGCTTCGAGGCCGGTGCCCATTGACGCCATCATCTGCTGGACCATCTGGTCGCTCGTTGCCGAGGCATGCATGGCGTCCAGAACCTGATGCGTCACCTTGAGCGCAGCCGGGTCTACCGCTTGCGCACCTGCAACCGACGAAAACAGCGTCGCGAAGACAAACGTCGCGGCCGTGACTTTCCCGCGGAAATTCATGATTTTTCTCCAGTGCTCCGGCTATGCGGCAGAAGGCAAAGGGTTGGATATTCTCAGGTCACCATACTGAATTGGCCGCTTGCCGCCATCAAAGAATATGCGCCCGCCATACGCCCGATATGCTCTGGGCTGCAGCAGGTCCGGGAGCGGAATCTGTTGGATTTTACGGGTTGATGTGAATCAATTACGGGCCGGTTTTCCCTCTGTTACACATTTGAAATGTTATACTCTAGTCTGAACGAACTGGCTGCAGTCAAACGCGCTAAGGCGTTGGAGTTGCATAAAAAAGCGATGCAAAGTCGCGATCCGCAAGTGCGTTCCGGGCTGCTCAGGATTGCAGACACATACGAAAAAATGGCGACGTATTTGGAAAGGAAAGATCCGGTCGTGCATCTTTTCCAATCCGCTCAAACAACCCAGAATTAATCAGCCAACGGAGGGACGGAGTTGTTCAGCAAAGACCTGCAGGACCTTGCCGACGCCCTCGAAAATTTAAGTCAGCCAATCTTCAAAGGCCGTTACCCCGGCGGCCCGCGCCCCAAGTTCGATCTCGACGGCGCCTCCGGTCCGGGCCGCGCATCGCTGCAACCTCCGCCCGCCGCTTTGGAAGCAGACGCCGGCCGCGCCGGGGCGTCTACTTAGGTTCGGATTCCTTCAACAGCTCTTCCAGATGGTCTTTCCAGATATCGGCCCAGGTGTGCGTTCCATGACCGTGGGTCTGTTCGCTGGCCGGGATCAGGATGAACTTTGCATTGGGGATGTTTTTGACCATGCGCTCGGCAATGCCAAGTTCGGGCGGGTTGATGAAATCGTCGCCTGAGTTCACCCACATCACCGGCGCCTTGATCGTTCCCAGCTTGGCGGACGGATCGTAATTGCGCGATGCCGCGACCTGATACAGCAGGTCGTTGGCATCCAACTCCTTCAGATCCTGCTGATGGATTTTATCCAGATAGGCATCGGCATCGTCGCGCGTCGCGAGCCGCTTCTGCATGGGCAGCGGCGCGGACCCGGCGACGGTCAACATGTCCGAGGCGATCGTCAGCGCCTCCCGCGGCTCCTCCTTATAGTCGCCGCCCATCCAGGCGGGGTCGCTCTTGATCCCGTCCATGATCATCTGGCGCCACAGCCGGTTGCGCCCTGCGATCTGGATCGGCAGGCAGGCCAGAGGCATCAGCGCATCCATGAAATCCGGATACGCCTCGCCCCAGACAAAGCCCTGCATGCACCCCATCGACGTGCCGAGGATCAGGCGCAGATGGTCGATCTTCAGCCCCTGGGTCAGCAGCCGATACTGAGCCTCGACCATGTCGTCATAGTCGTAATGGGGAAAGCGCGCGTGCAGCCCGTCGCTCGGCTTCGACGATTTTCCATGGCCGATACCGTCGGGCAGCACGATGAAATATTTTGCCGGGTCCAGCAGCCCCCCCGGCGCAAACAGCACCCCGGCGAATTGCGGCCGCAGGAACTGGTTGCCGTCCCCGCCGGTGCCGTGAATAATCAATACCGCGTTGGTGACATGCCCCTTGGCGTCGCGCACCGGCTTGCCCAGCGTCGTATAATGCTGCCGAAGCTCCTGCAGGGTTTCGCCCGAGGTGAAGCGGAAATCCTTTGCGGTAAAGTCCCCCTGATCCGTCTTCAGCGGCGCCGCGTCTGCGGCAAAGGCAGAACTCCCCGCCCCCCAAAGTATCAACCCAAACACGGCGGCCGCGACTCTCAGCATGAATGCCTCCCGATATTATGACCCAATCCTATGCAGGCTGCTCCGCCTTATATGGCTCTATCTTGGCGATCTGCCCGGCGATCCGGCGCTTTGCCTCCAGCGTGTCGCAGACATTCTGAAGACGCAGGAAATAGCCCTCCGACAGACCGAAGAACTTGCACAGCCGCAGATCGGTATCGGCCGAGATGTCGCGCGTGCCGTTGACGTAATCCGACATCTTCCGACAGGTATGCACGCGTCGGATTACGCGCGCTCATCTGGCCCACACACTGCTCAGCGGCGCTTCCCCCGCCACTGTTTCTTCGGCTGCTGGGCGATCCGATCTGCCAGCGGCAAATCCCGGCGGTTGCCCAAACCCACCGGGGCCGGGTTGCCGGCGATGTCCAGCTCCGAGGCTTCCAGGCGCTTGATCTCGTCGCGCAGGCGCGCGGCCTCTTCGAATTCCAGGTCGGCTGCGGCGGTGCGCATCCGCTTTTCCAGCTCGGCGATATGGGCCTTCAAATTATGGCCCACCAGATGCCCGCCGTCGGCATTCACCGCGACCGTCACCCGGTCCGCGCGCTCGTACACGCTGTTCAGAATATCGGCGATGTCCTTGCGCACGCTTTCCGGCGTAATGCCGTTGGCGGCGTTATAGATCTGCTGTTTCTCCCGCCGCCGCTCGGTCTCGTCGATCGCCGCCTTCATGCTGGCGGTGATGCTGTCGGCATAGAGAATGGCCCGCCCGTCGATGTTGCGGGCCGCCCGGCCGATGGTCTGGATCAGGGATGTGCGGCTGCGCAGAAACCCTTCCTTGTCGGCATCCAACACGGCCACCAGCGCGCATTCGGGAATGTCCAGACCCTCGCGCAACAGGTTGATGCCGATCAGCACGTCGAATACGCCAAGGCGCAGGTCGCGGATGATCTCGATCCGCTCCAGCGTGTCGACGTCGGAGTGGACATAGCGAACCCTGACACCATGTTCGTGCAGATATTCGGTCAGAGCCTCCGCCATCCGCTTGGTCAGCGTGGTGATCAGCACCCGCTGGCCCTTGGCCGCCAGCTCGCGGCATTCGGCCATCACATCGTCCACCTGGGTCGCCGTCGGGCGAATGATGATCAGCGGGTCGATCAGCCCGGTCGGGCGCACCAGTTGCTCGACGAAAGCGCCGCCGGTACGCTCCATCTCCCACGGGCCCGGGGTCGCCGAGACGAAGACCGATTGCGGACGCATCCCGTCCCATTCCTCGAATTTCAGCGGCCGGTTGTCGATGCAGGACGGCAGGCGAAATCCGTAATCGGTCAGCGTCGTCTTGCGCTTGAAGTCGCCCCAATACATGCCGCCGATCTGCGGCACGGTCACATGCCCCTCGTCCACCACCAGCAGCGCATCCTTGGGCAGATATTCGAACAGCGTCGGCGGCGGCTCGCCGGGCTTACGGCCCGACAGATAGCGCGAATAATTCTCGATGCCCGCGCATGAACCGGTGGCGGCGATCATCTCCAGATCGAACTGGGTCCGCTGCTCCAGCCGCTGCGCCTCCAGCAGCTTGCCTTCGGCATAGAGTTCCTCCAGGCGGATTTTGAGATCCGCGGCAATCTGCTTCACCGCCTGCTGCAGGGTCGGCTTGGGCGTCACATAGTGGCTATTGGCATAGATATGGACCTCGCCCAGGTTGGCGAATTTCTCTCCAGTCAGCGGGTCGAATTCATGGATGGCCTCGATCTCGTCGCCGAACAGAGTGATCCGCCAGGCGCGGTCGTCCAGGTGGGCCGGGAACAGCTCGACCGTATCGCCCCGCACCCTGAAGGCGCCGCGGGCAAAGCCCATGTCGTTACGGCGGTACTGCAGCTCGACCAGTCGCGCCAGCAGATCGGTGCGCGACACCATCTGCCCGACCTCGAGTTTCAGCGTCATTGCCGAATAGGTCTCGACTGAGCCGATGCCGTAGATGCAGGAAACCGAGGCCACGATGATGACGTCGCGCCGCTCCAACAGCGCCCGGGTCGCCGAATGGCGCATCCGGTCGATCTGCTCGTTGATAGAACTTTCTTTTTCGATATAGGTGTCGGTACGCGGCACATAGGCCTCGGGCTGATAATAATCGTAATAGGACACGAAATATTCGACCGCATTGGCTGGGAACAGCGCCTTCATTTCCTGATAAAGCTGCGCCGCCAATGTTTTATTCGGCGCCAGGATCAGCGTCGGCTTCTGGGTATTCTGGATGACATGCGCCATCGTGAATGTCTTGCCAGAGCCGGTGACGCCCAGCAGAACCTGGTCCCTCTCCCCGCGTTCGATTGCCGCAGTGATCTCGGCAATCGCCGCCGGCTGGTCGCCTGCCGGAACGAAGTCGGATGCCAATACGAGGCGCGCGCTTGACAGGCCCTCGGCCAAAGGCGGGGCGGAAACGGGTTCGAGAAGGGGCATATTCATTGGCCTAGAATATGGGGTTTCGGCCCGCCGATACCAGCGTCAATAATGCCATGCATGATCTTGATAGAAGGCAATTTAGTACATATTCTAAAAGGAATTAGATTTGTTACCGAGCGAAGTGACGCGAACGGTAATCTAGCCGCGATCGCGTACCGTTTAGAGGGAGATCGACATGGGCGAGAAGACGATCGTTGCGTTGTATGATCATTTCAATGACGCCAAAGCTGCTGTTGCGGAAGCCATCAAGGCCGGCGCGCCGACCGACCGCATTGCCCTTCTCGCAAACGATTCCAACGGCGACCATCCCGGCCTGACAATCAATCTGGCCTATGCGCGCGAACAGTTCGACGAAGATTCTAACAAACAGCCCGGCATCATCACCGGGGCAGAGATCGGCATCGGTCTGGGCGGCGTTCTGGCCTTCCTGGCGACGGTGAGCCCGATCGCAATTCCGGGCATCAGCGCGCTGGTCGCGCAGGGCACCTTGATCACCATCGCGGTCGGCGCGCTGGTCGGCGGTGTGCTCGGCGCGGTGATCGGCAAACTGACCGACCGCGGCGTGACCTCGAAGGACGCGGAGTTGTACACCGAGGGGCTTAAGCGCGGCGGCACGCTGGTCACCATCGTAGTGGGCGACGAGCTTGGCGGAAAGGTCAGCGAGATATTCAAGAAACACAACCCTGCCTCGACCGGAGAGCGCACCGCCGAATGGACCGCCGAAGGCTGGGTCAGCCTCGACGTCGGCCACATCAGCGCAAGCCTGGCAACGGCATAAAACAAGGCCGCCGGCACGCGTCTCGCTACGTTCCTACGTGGAATTTGGTTTGGCTCGAATCATCGGCTACAACCACGCCCGGCGGGGAGCGTAGCTCAATTGGTTAGAGCCGGCCGCTCATAACGGTCTGGTTGCAGGTTCAAGTCCTGCCGCTCCCACCAGTCGATCACATTGCCTAATTCGTCATGCCCGGGCCGCGGCCGCCGGCCGCTTTTGCGTTTCGCTGTCAAAGGCGCGGCGCACCCGGCCGGGCGGGCGGTAAAGCCCCGTCATTGCGAGCGCAGCGAAGCAATCCAGAGTCCCATATACGGGCAGTCTGGATTGCTTCGTCGCTACGCTTCTCGCAATGACGATATTTATAGGACGTTAAGCGACAAAGAACCGGATCAAGTATCCAGGAAGCTCTTCAGTTTACGCGAGCGCGACGGGTGCTTCAGCTTGCGCAGCGCCTTGGCTTCGATCTGACGGATACGTTCACGGGTAACCGAGAACTGCTGCCCGACTTCTTCCAGCGTGTGGTCGGTGTTCATGCCGATGCCGAAGCGCATGCGCAGAACGCGTTCTTCGCGCGGCGTCAGCGAAGACAGAACCCGCGTCGTCGTCTCGCGCAGATTGGCCTGGATGGCCGCCTCGAGCGGCAGAACCGCGAACTTGTCCTCGATGAAATCGCCCAGATGGCTGTCTTCCTCGTCGCCGATCGGCGTCTCGAGGCTGATCGGCTCCTTGGCAATCTTCAGAACCTTGTGGACCTTCTCCAACGGCATGGCCAAACGTTCGGCCAGTTCTTCCGGCGTCGGCTCGCGGCCGATTTCGTGCAGCATCTGACGCGAAGTGCGGACCAGTTTGTTGATCGTCTCGATCATATGCACAGGAATGCGGATGGTGCGAGCCTGGTCGGCGATCGAACGGGTGATCGCCTGCCTGATCCACCAAGTGGCATAGGTCGAGAATTTATAGCCGCGGCGATATTCGAATTTATCGACCGCCTTCATCAGGCCGATATTGCCCTCCTGGATCAGATCCAGGAACTGCAGACCGCGGTTGGTGTATTTTTTAGCGATCGAAATCACGAGGCGCAGATTGGCCTCGACCATTTCCTTCTTCGCCTTGGCCGCTTCCTTCTCGCCCTTCTGGACGGTCTGGACGATGCGGCGGAACTCAGGAACCGGCAGGCCCGATTCACCGGCCAGAGAACCGATCTGACGGCGGATCTCCCCCACTTCGCTGCCGCGCGCAGTATGCAGCTTCAGCCAGCCCGGAGCCGTATTGACCAACGTTTCCAGCCAGGTCGGGTTCTGCTCGTGGCCGTAATAATGCTTGAGGAAAAGCTCGCGCTTGACGCCGTAATCGCCCGCAAGGCGCATCAGCCGCCCTTCGAGCGCGATCAGGCGGCGGTTGAGGGCATAAAGCTGCTCGACCAGCTGCTCGATACGGGCCGGGTTCAGGCGAACCTTCTCGACCAGCGTGATCAGTTCGAGGCGAAGCGCGATATAGAGCGTCTCTTCGTCGGCCGACAGCTTCTCGCCGTTGGCGTGCGCCGCAATGCGCCGCGCCTGCCGGGTCGACAGCGCCTCATGGGTTTCGCTGATGCCCTGGAAAATTTCCAGTACCTGCGGCTTCAACGCCAATTCCATCGCCGACAGTGAAATCGCCGCGTCGTCGCCCTCGTCGTCTTCGATCGCCGCGCGGATCGCGGGCTCGACATCGGGCTCGTCGCCTTCGAGTTCAACCTCGCCCTCGGCGCCCTCTTCCGCCACGGCTTCCGCCGCGTCGGGTCCGCCGCCATAGGTGGCGTCCAGATCGATGATTTCGCGCAGCAGAATTTCGCCGCGTTCGATCTTGCTGTGCCAGTCGACCAGCGCCTTGATGGTCAGCGGGCTTTCGCAGATGCCGCCGATCATCTGCTCGCGACCGGCCTCGATCCGCTTGGCGATGGCGATTTCGCCTTCGCGCGACAGCAGCTCGACTGAACCCATCTCGCGCAGATACATCCGCACGGGGTCATCGGTCCGGCCGATATCGTCATCGTCGATATTGCCGCGCGCGTCGGCAGCTTCCTCGTCGGCGGCCGGGCGTTCCACCGGCTCTTCGCCATCTTCGGACTCGACCAGATTCACGCCCTTCTCCGACAGCATGGACATGGTGTCCTCGATCTGCTCGGAGGTATATTCCTCGGCCGGCATGGCCGCGTTCAGCTCGTCATAGGTGACATAGCCGCGTTCCTGGCCGCGCGCGACCATCTTTTTGATCGCAGCGGCGAGACCGTCGGCCAAGGGACTCTCGGCCGCGTCATCTCTACCCTGCGTCGTCTCGGCTGTATTTGTTGCCTTGCTGGCCATGCGTTCCGCTGCCCTTCGAAAAAATCAAACCCGCGACCACCATGCGCTTGATAGCGACTCGGCGGCAAAGGTCAATATTGCACCCGAGTACAACCCCTAAAGGTCGCCCTCGTTATCCAGTCCGTCATCGATCCGGCGCTCTTTCGCGGGCGCCTTCAAAGCGTCCGCTATCGCTCGTGCGACGACGGCCTCATGGTCGATCCGCGCCAAAGCGGCATCCGGTTGTTCGTCGGACTCCACTCCATAATAGCGCCGTTCTCCCAACTTGCTGATCCGTTCCAGCGCCTGATCGTCCAACCGGTTCGGGTCGGATCTGGCGACTGCCAATTCCCGATCGAGACTGCGGCTGTGCGATCTGTTCCATACGTCGCGCCAACCTGCTCGAACTTGCTCTTCGGGCGTCTCCACTTTGACAAACCTGGCGCGGTCGGTCGTGGCGGGGCCAAGGACATCGTCCAATACGGACCCGTGCCCGGATGCTCTCAATTGGACAGCAAGTGCCTGCGCGTCAAGTGGTTGGGCCGAGAGTATGTCGAAAAGTGCATGGCGCAGTGGCTCCCATGCAACAGGTACCGGCAGTTCCGCAAAGGTCTCGCTCAGTTCGTCGAATAGGAAAGGATGGTTGATAATGATGGCGAGCAGGATGCGCGCTTCAAGTACGGCGCTGGGGCGAACCGCCGCCGGACGGGGTCCCGGCTGCGCGAACGACTTCTTCCCGTCCCATTTCCTGCCCTCCCATTTTTTGCCCGAACTGCGGTTCTGTAGAAACAGGGCGTCGAACCGCTGCCGGAGTTCGACACGGTACAGGGTCTGAACCTGATGGTCGGCGATGGTGCGGATCTGGGTCTCGAGCTCCGCCCACAGCCCGGCGCGCTGTTCCGGCGTCGCCAAAGCCCGTCCCGTGGTCGCGGATTGCCAGATCGCATCGATCAGCGGCAGGGCTTCGTCCAAGACCTGCCGTACCGCCGCCGCACCACCGCTGCGCACCAGGCTGTCGGGGTCCTCGCCCTGCGGCAGGAACGCGACGGCGACCGAACGCGAAGGTCCCAGCACCGGCAGAATGCGGTCGACCGCCCGCACGGCGGCCCGCCGACCGGCATCGTCGCCATCGAAACACAGGATCGGCGGGTAGTCGCGCTGATGCTTGGGATCCTGCGTCTTCCATAGCTCGGCCAGTTGCGCCTCGGTCAGCGCGGTGCCCAGCGGCGCCACGGCTCCGCCGACGCCCGCGGCCTGCATCGCGATCACATCCATATAGCCTTCGACCACGACCGGACGATCGCCTTTGGCTATGGCGGTGCGGGCGCGGGCGAGGCCATAGAGGATCGACCCTTTATGGAACAGCGCATGTTCGGGCGAGTTGACATATTTCGGCCCATCGCCCTCCAAAATGCGGCCGCCGAAGGCGATGATCCGCCCCCTTTTGTCGGCGACCGGAAAAATGACCCGGTTGCGGAAAAAACCGTAGGGCGAACGCCCGTCGTCCGGCTTGCGGATCAGGCCGACCTCTTCCAGCACCGCCGCATCATGGCCTTGGGCCGCCAGGGCGGCGCGCAGCGCATCCGACGCGGCCGGCGCATAACCCAGACGGAATTCCGCGATAGTCCGGTCGTCCAGGCCGCGGCGCGTCAGATAGGCCAGGGCGTCGCGCCCGGCCGGCGCACGCAATTGCGCTTCGAAGAATTTGCACGCCGCCTCCAGTGCATCGGCCAGCTTTTTCAGCCGGTCGTATTTCTGCGCTTCTTCCGGCTCCGACTTCGGCATCTCCATGCCGGCCAGCCCCGCCAATTGCTCGACCGCTTCGGGAAAGCCCAGCCCGTCGTGACGCATCAGAAAACCGACCGCATCGCCATGGGCGCCGCAGCCGAAGCAGTTGAAGAATGCCTTCTGGTCGTTGACGTAAAAAGACGGGGTCTTTTCCGCATGGAACGGGCAGCGCGCCTTATATTCCCGTCCCGCGCGCTGAAGCGCTATCCGCTGCCCGATAACATCGGACAGCGGCACCCGCGCCCGAAGTTCCTCGAGAAAGGCCGGCGGGATGGTCAAGTGTCTATCCGCCCAGTTTCGCCTTGACCGCAGGTCCGACGGCGCTGAAATCCATCTGGCCGGAATATTTGGATTTCAGTGCGGCCATCACCTTGCCCATGTCTTTGATCGAACTGGCCCCGGACTCGGCGATCGCCGCGGAAATTGCGGCGTCCGCCTCGGCGGTGTCCATCTGCTTGGGCAAAAAGCGCTCGATAATCGCGATCTCGCCCTCTTCCTTGGCGACCAGATCAGCGCGGTTGCCCTGGCGGTAGAGAATAATCGATTCGCGGCGCTGTTTGACCATCGATTGCAGCAGCGACAATATTTCCGGGTCGCCGATGCCGTTGGCATTGCCCGACGGGCGCGCGGCAATATCCTTGTCCTTGATTCCGGCCAGTACCATGCGCAATGTCGACACGGTTTCAGCCTCACGGCTGCGCATCGCATCCTTCACGGCTTCGGTGATCTGCTCGCGAAGCATTCGCTATAATCCGTTTAATAGTGGAGTGTCGGTCATATTAGCGGCCTGCCCTCCTTGACGGCAAGGCGCACGCGTCTTTAATTCTAGTTCACCCTTTTCGTTATCAGAGAATCATGATGAGCGACGTGCCGATACAGCCGCCGGGCGCGACTGCCGCGTTGGTTCTTGCCGACGGTTCGATCTTTTGGGGCCAGGGTGTCGGCGCCGCGGGCAGCGCGGTGGGTGAGCTTTGCTTCAACACCTCAATGACCGGCTATCAGGAAATCCTGACAGATCCGTCCTATGCCGGACAGATCATCACCTTCACCTTCCCCCATATCGGCAATGTCGGGGCCAATCCCGAAGATGTCGAGAGCGCGACCCCGGTCGCCCGCGGCCTTGTTCTGGCCGCCCCGATTACCGAGGCCGCAAATTGGCGGGCCACCGGCGGCTTCGACGATTGGCTGAAGAGCAACAATCTCGTCGGCATCAGCGGCATCGATACCCGCAGCCTGACGCGGCGGCTGCGTGACCTGGGCGCGGCCAATGCGGCCATCGCCCATGCGCCGGTGGGCAAGCTCGACATCGAAAAGCTGAAAGCAGAGGCGGCGGCATGGCCAGGCCTGGACGGCATGGACCTGGCGATTCAGGTCACCGGCCGGCAAACACGGACCTGGGACGAAACGCTTTGGACTCTGGACGGCGGCTACGGCACACAAACTGCGCCGCGCCATCATGTCGTCGCCATCGATTTCGGCGCTAAGCACAATATCCTGCGCGCGCTCGCCTCGGCCGGCTGCAAGGTGACTGTCGTGGCCGCCGATGCCACGGCAGAGGACGTGCTGCGTCACAAGCCCGACGGCATTTTCCTGTCCAACGGCCCTGGGGACCCGGCGGCCACCGGGGTCTACGCGGTTCCGGTCATCCGGGAACTGATCGAGACCGGCACGCCGATCTTCGGCATTTGCCTGGGCCATCAGCTGCTGTCGCTGGCCGTGGGCGGACGCACCGAAAAGATGCATCACGGCCATCGCGGCGCGAACCATCCGGTTAAGGAACTGGCAACCGGCAAGGTCGAGATCACCAGCCAGAACCACGGCTTTATGGTCATCGCCGAAAGCCTGCCCGCCAATTGCGTAGTGACCCATGTGTCGCTGTTCGACGGTAGCAACGAAGGCTTCCGTATGACCGACCGGCCGGTCTTCGCGGTCCAATACCACCCCGAGGCCTCGCCCGGACCAAAAGACGCACATCATCTGTTCGATCGCTTCGTCGGGATGATGGACGCGCGGTGAGCGAGACATCCGTCATGGGGCTCCCGCCCCGACGGCGGATCGCCTCGCTGACGGGACTGGTCCTCGCGCTGGTTCTCCCAGCAGTTCTGTCTGCCGGCGGCCCCAGCGAAATCCCGGCCGACACCGACGCCGTCACATCGATCCTGATCAACGAAGCCGCGATCTGGTCGCTGACCCTGGCTGTGCTCGGCATCGTCCTGTTTTGGGAGCGCCGTTCCCTATTGTCGATCGGCCTCGGCCGGCCGACATGGTCCGCCATCCGCTATGGCGCCGCCATGACGAGCGGCCTGATGGTGCTGGCGATGGTCGCGGGCGCGTTGGTCCAGGCCGCCGGTCTTCCGGTTCAGGATGAAGGACAGGCCGAGTTGGTGATGGCCCTACCTATCGGGCTGCAGATCTTTGTCGTGCTCAGCGCAGGATTCACCGAAGAAGTGCTGTTTCGCGGCTATGCGATCGAACGTGTCACTGAACTGACCGGCAGCCGCTGGCTGGGCGCCCTGATACCGATCTTCGTATTCGGCGCCGTGCATGCGCCCTTCTGGGGCATCGGCCACGCGCTGATTGCGGGCATGACGGGGCTGTGGCTGACGCTGATCTATCGGTGGCGGCGCGATCTATGGACCAATATTGCCGCCCATGCTCTGCTGGACGGCTTCGTCTTCGCGGTGATGGACATTTCAAGCAAGATGGGCCTGACCACCACCTGAGCTGTTCTACACTTAAGCGGGAGCTTTTTGCCGCTTAAAATCGTTTGGATGCCATGACCGCCTCATCTGCCGATCCAGTCGTCGAACCCCAACCGGACGGCGGCGATTCCGCTGATTTAACATCTTCCCCCGGCTGAAGCCGGAGGATTTTCGGGAGGTTTGAGGCTCCGTTCAGTTCGCACTCCGGAGAGGTTATGCCCTTCCTTGTTGATGCGCATAGACGCCGTGTTCC
>Ga0182030_10014528_pt1 | contig 15528 bp, 17 predicted proteins | sample 812S3MmetaG_FD_121299 | JGI IMG/M metagenome (GOLD analysis project Ga0182030, IMG submission 121299) | Permafrost microbial communities from Stordalen Mire, Sweden - 812S3M metaG (Illumina Assembly) | ecosystem: Environmental > Terrestrial > Soil > Wetlands > Permafrost | place: Sweden... | reverse complement strand
GGGAAGGGGGGGGGGGGAAAAGGGGAGGGGGGGTTGGGGAGGGGAGTGGGGTGTGGGGGGGGGGGTGGGGGGGTTTTTGGGGAGGGGGGGGGGTGGGGTTGATGAGTGGGAGGTGGATGAGGAGTTGGAGGATATGGAGAGGGTTGAGAGAGAGAAGGTTGAGAAGGCGGAGAGGGATGCTAAGGAAGAGAAGGAGAGGAAGGAGGCAGAGGAGACGAGGAGGAAATTGGATGCTTTGGAGGAGGTGGAGAGGAAGGCGAGGGACAATCGGGAAGCTGCGGAGACGAATAAAGAGAGTACGGCGGAGCAGAAGGCTGCCGTGGAAGCGGAGAGGGGTTTGGAGGAGAGTATGGAGGGTTTGAAGAGGATGAGTTTAGATCCTGAACAACAGGCTGCATAACAAGGTCATGGTCAGGAATACACAGGTTATATCACGGGCGTACAAGGCGATATTGGGAATATTTGGCAGTCCTGTAAATAGCAGGCTAAGGTTGGAGTGCTCTAATTGTACCTATATCTGAACTAAACCCGTCTTTATTATCATTAGGCTTCGGTGTTTGGAATTGCGATGATGGTGGTAAGATATAGTTATCGAGAGGTATTTCAGGCTCTTGGAAGAATCGAGACTGTGTTGTGCTAGGCTTTGGGGGTGATGTATGCATTTCAGGGAGGTTTGGAGTAGGCATTTCTGGCGGAAGTGATGATAGAGCGGAATTCGCCACAGGCTCGTTCCTATTCGTTTCGGCATGCGGCGGTGTCTGTTTCGGAGCTGCGAGCATAGGGGTCGAGGCATTGCTCCCAGCACTCGCAGCACTCGCGTCCTCAGACTTTTTCGCAGCCTTCTTCCTAGCATTCGCTATGAGCTCGTTGAACGAGCCGGAATGTGTCGCAGCCCAAGCAGCTCCATCGAAATCCTTATCCTTAATCTGAGCCCCCGTAATTTGTGCAGTACTTGTGGTAGATGCCCTTCCACCCTGTGTTCTCTCCCAAACATCTAATTGCTTCTTTAAATCGCTTTTCGGCCTCGGGTTTTGAGAATCACAATTCGAATTCCATAATAATACCCATTCCGTCCATCTCCTCTCCATTAGCTGCCGTGTTCCTGCTGTAGATATCCCTTGGTCTGATAGCTTCTTTCTAAGCTGGACATCTTTCATTCCCGAGTAATGCGGATTAGGTAATTTTTCAAGGGACTTTATAGGTTTCAATATTGCTGTCGAGGGGCCTGCTATGGACTGTTGTGTAGATACTGTACGCTTCTTGCTTGGGGGCACGCCATCACAATGCTCGAGGTGTGCTTCAACACCCTTGACTGTCATCCGGTCCTGACATATGGGGCATGCTACCAAGCCGTCTTTAGGGGACGAATCTGTCGAAATAATAAGTAGTTGTAAATGAAGGCCTAAAATACAACGTACCGGGCGTATAATCAGAATCCTCTTCCGAATCTAATACTACGACTTGTTGTTGTGATGACCGCGTTGTTCGCCCAGAGGATCTCGTCTTCTTCTTGACCGGACTCTCCTCTACCTCTACTTCTTCTCTGCGCTTCCTCTTGGGGGATATATCCTCCGCGTGCCGCCTCGCAAATTCTAGTAATTCCTTTCTTGTTCCTGCAAATGCGCCGACAAGTTCCTCCATAGCCCAATTCGGTCTTAACTTCAATTCTTGATCGTTCGCCCTACACGCTGGGCATTTCCCATCATTATTCAAACATCGCCGTATGCAGAGTGAGCAGAAGGTATGCGAGCAAGATGTGATCATTGGCGTTGTGTAGAAGTCTTTGCAGACCTGGCATCGCAGCGCAGACTCGACGGCCGACAGCTTTGGTAGTGGAGTGGCGAGCCAGTCTGTGGAGTCTGCAATCTCCTCCTCTTTGAGAGATTTGGCGGCCATTTGAAGGTTCATGAATGGTTATCTCTCGTGCCCAGAAATTCCTGATCGTCCCAGATTTGTTAGCAATGATGATGTTGACGAGGGAAGGAGTCGCGTAAAGTGCAACGCGACTTCGTCGCGAGTCACTTTCTTCACGAATCACTTTTTTGCGAAACACTTTTTTACGAATCACTTTCTTGCGAGTAACTCCAGTTCACTTTGCGACAACGAGCCTGCTTCAACGCAACAGCAAAATGGCGGATTACAAAAGCTATCTCGCAGCCAATATATTGACTGAGGATAAAGTGGTAGGTTGAGACGTATGCTACGACCAGATGAATCCAGCTAACTTGGGTTTCAGGTAACCTACCGCGTCCTTAGTCGAGCTTTAAAAGTTCACGTTAATACAGCAAAGGAGTATGTTTTATGCTATGTTTATTTATTATATAATGACATTACTAGAATGCTGTTCGAATTTCATCGTCAACAAAATGCGAAGAAACCAGGAACAATCCATGCAACCTACCTTCTCAGCGGCACCAAACTCGAAGCACTCCAGCCAACGAACGGCACGAAGAAAGATGGCGAAGACGAATACATGCAGAGTAGTCCCTTTATGGGTAGTTCTATGCCTCAATCTGGCGAAGACAATGGTTCTACTGGCGTCTTGACAATCACCATCGCCAAAGAAGAAGATCTCGAAAGCCTTAAATCAAAATACTCTCATATCTCGTCTATCCATATATACAGCATTGGACCGCACCCTCTCAAAGACCTCCAGCTTCTGTCCGACAGTACGCGCGAAATACAAGTTCTTACTAGGGACGAGGACCCTCTCGAGTTCGCACCGAACTACGGAACAATCACAAATCCTTTGGTGAAGCGCCGTCCAAATCGCCGTCCGCCTCCACAAGTCGTTGCTCCCCCAAAACCTGCGGCGGCTTCCAGGAAGACCGAGCCAGTAAAAGCGAAAGAAGAGCCAAAAGTGAAGCAAGAGCAGAAAGAATCACAATCTGCCGCCGCGAAAGATTTCTTTGGAAAGGGAAAAGAAAAGTCGAAACCTGTAGGGGAAAGTGCACCCTCGAGTAAAGAATCAATACCTGCACCGCCAGCGAATCTCAAGAAGGAATCGAGTAGTCTATTCAAAGCCTTTGCGAAGGGAAAGCCAAAGTTGGAGCGGAAAGGAACTGATTCTTCAGCCGCGGAAGATGTACCAATGATGGATGACGATGACGACGAGGAAGAGACTTACGTCCCGCCTATTCCAAAAAAGAAGGATGCGGAGGAGGGCGAGAGTGATAGGAAATCTAGGAAAGAGAGAGAAGCGGCTCTAAGGAAGATGATGGAAGACGATGATGAGGACGAAGTTGCTCCTACACCCGAGCCTGAGGAAGAATTTACTGTGCTGGAGGAGAAGCCTGTGAAGGAAGAGGAGCCAAAGATCGAGGTCAGCGGCGGACGAAGGAGGGGAAAAAGGAGGGTGATGAAGAAGAAGACTATTAAGGATGAAGAAGGTTATCTGGGTACGTTTTCGAACTCAAGCTTGCTCTTACGGCAGCAAATGTTGCAAGAAATACTGACACGACATAGTCACGAAAGAAGAAGCAGTGTGGGAGTCGTTCTCAGAAGACGAACCAGCTCCAAAACCAATTCGGCAAGCTCCTGCTGCGGCAACGAAAGGAAAGAAGGGGGCCCCGAAAGCTGGGCAAGGAAATATTATGAGTTTCTTCGGGAAGAAATAAGATTTTACATCCACAGGAGAAATGCTTCACGAGTAGATGATTACGATTCAGGTGCCATGTATGAGTGACAAGACGTGGGTGTAACCATAATATTGACAACCATAGGAAGTCACGAAATTCTAGCTATTTCACGGTGAAAAGTCCGAATTAAGACTCAAAATTAAGTAGACAAGCCTCAGCATTAAGCTTACGGATTATCAGATCCTTTTCCCCCTCGTCTTGGAATTGTCGAAGAGGACGAAGCTTATATCTTGGGCTATACGATCACGAAATGGGGTGGACGCCGTTGAAATACTTTCTGGCCTCTATTCATAGTGTTCTCGAAAAGACTCATTGGACGTCATAAGCATCCCATGCTCTCAGTTCTTCTTAGATCGGCAGCATTTCTCCATTAAATAGAGCTGATCCACTTATACCCACGTTTCATCTCAGCGAAGTTTTTCATTACCGAAAGTAAACATACGCGGCAGGGGCGGGAACATCGTCACCTTCCTTTTTCCAATTGAAAATTCGAAAATGGTTATCTTCCTCTCCCATGGACTTGGTGAATAGAGAGATCTACAAAGCATTGCCAAATCTCACGGGAGGGTCCATGACGACTAAATACCATGGCCAGCAGGGAAATACTAGTCAACGGCACTCAGCGCAGGTAAATACTTCGTCGCATATCTTTGTCGCGTATATAAATTCTCTCTCTGCCCATGAACTTTCTCTTTACCACTATCGTTTTCTTTTAGTCACTCATTGTATAGCCGTTACTTTCATCTGCTTCCTTTCTTCTAGGTCCGAGGAGATAATATCTCTTCGCCATGAAGAACTTAGTCTTCCCCTTCGTGGGATGCCTTCTATTTGCCAGTGCTACTCGAGCACAGAATACAACTTCCTCCAACACGACTTCATCTACTGAAGGGCTGTTATCCTCTGGAAATGTTGACCTTGGTGACTGGGCAGATGCATATGCGAAAGCTACCGCCCTTGTAGCGCAGATGACGAATGATGAGAAGATCTCATTGATTACAGGAAGTTCTGGCTCATCTGTCAACTGGACAGCTTTGGAATTCAAAGATGGAACACAGAGTGTACAGGGTACGTCGTTACGCCTTTGCATTTCACCAGCAGTTAATGCTTTCCAGGATACGACTATGTTACCGGATTCGGCGAGGCATCCGCACTCGTTATGACCTGGGATAAAACATTGATATACAACCAATTCAAGGCCGTAGCTCTCGAATTCTACGGGAAAGGATTCCAGGTCACAAATGCGCCAACCTCTCAACCATTAGGAAGAACACCTTGGGGAGGAAGACTTGTGGAGACTTTGGGTTCTGATCCATATCTTAATGGTATTGCTTTTGGAGTGGGCTCAAAGGCCTTCACGGATACCGGTATTGTACCAGGTGGGAAACATTTCCTGTTGAATGAGCAGGAAACAAATCGTCAAGCATCGGGCGGATATCCTAGAGTTCCACGCTAATACCCCCAGGTCCTTCTACGACGGGGTCAAAAATGGCATGGGCGCAGTAATGTGCGCCATGACCAAGGTAAACGGCACCCTTTCCTGTGAAAACGAGATCCTTCAACAAAACCTTCTCAAAACTGAACTCCGCTTTCCCGGTCTCGTCTACCCTGACGTAGGCGGCTAATCGACAGCTGTTGGCAGCGCAAACGGTGGTCTAGACTACGGCTCCTCCCTCTGGAGCACCACCACTCTCACAGCCGCCATCGCCAACGGGTCCTTCACCCAAGCCCGTCTCGACGATATGACCGTGCGAAACGTCATCGGTTACTACTACGTCAACCTTGATAATGGCATACAACCTGCTTTTGTCTCTTCCTCAGCACATGTAGATGTCCGAGCCAACCACTCACAAATTGTGCGCACCAACGGCGCTGCATCGCTCGTATTACTCGAAAATACAAACAATGCTTTCCCACTCACCAAACCACTTTCGATGGCCCTATTCGGATCGCATGCCGGACCCATAATGGCAGGTCCCAACTACGAGTTTTCTGTCGCCGGCGCACCATCCACATACTCCGGGCATCTAGCAGGTGGAAGTGGCAGCGGACAAACTAGCTTCCCATACCTCATCACCCCACAACAGGCATTAACCAACCGCGCCGCAAGCGACGGCACCATAATCAGCTGGATACTCAATAACACGTACACCGATACTATCAGCAGCGGTATTAGCGGTGGCGGCGGCGGAATGACGATGAGCGGTAACTCCACCGGCGGGAATGGAACGATGCCTAGCATTACCCAACGCAGCGCCGGGATCCAAAAACGCGCAGTCGTAGGCCTTAACGGCAGGACGTCGCTGAGCCAAGATTTCGCGGACTATGCCACGGACGCGGAAGTCTGCCTCGTCTTCTTGAATGCATTTTCTGGGGAAGGCGCAGATCGCACTGAGCTTCGGGATACGGAACAAGATGCTATGGTCACCACCGTGGCTGAGAATTGTAATAACACCGTTGTAGTAATCAACAGCGTCAGTCCACGGATCCTGGATTCTTAGATCGAGAACGATAATGTCACAGCCATGCTCTACGGCGGCTTGTTGGGCCAAGAATCCGGCAATGCGATACTAGATGTCTTGTACGGGGATGTGAATCCCAGCGGCCGCCTCCCCTACACGATCGCGAAGAACGAGAGTGATTACAATGTGGAGATTTGCGAGACTGCGGTGTGTAATTTAACGGAGGGGAATTATGTCGATTATAAATATTTTGATGCTTATAACGTTACACCGAGATCTGAGTTTGGGTACGGGTCGAGTTATACGACGTTTGAGTACTCGGATCTTACAGTGCAGGTGAAGAACGCAAGCGCGTTAGCGAGTACGTATCCTACGGGCAGACTGGCGGTGAGCGGGAAAGAAGATTTGTGGGATGAGGTTGTGAGTGTGTCTGTAACGGTGGCGAATAATGGTACCAGAGATGGGAACGAGGTGGCTCAACTGTATGTTCAGTATCCGGATAGTGCGGATGAGCCTGTCAGGCAACTGAGGAGATTTGAGAGAGTAAGTGTGTCGGCTGGGGGTAGTGAGACCGTTACGTTTAGTGTTAAAAGGAGGGATTTGAGTATTTGGGATACGAAGATGCAGGAGTGGGCGGTTGTGAGTGGGGAATATGTGTTCAGCGTAAGGGCTAGTTTGAGGGATTTGAGGGTTAGTAAGACGTTGAGTGTGGTGGGGAGTTAGGGTTTTAGATGAAAGAGGGTATGAGTTGGAGTGAGAGTTTAATCATGTATATTCATACGGGGACGTTATATAAACAATCATTCGATAACATAAGGCTCTGCTCCTTTCCCAAATATCAAATGTGGTTTCCGTTTCGCGAGATCCAGAATCGTTTGTGCGAAGACACTGTTTGCCCCTATTTATTATTAGCATGTGATTTGAATCATGAAAGTTGCAACTTACATGCAAACCAGCTCCTCGTGTAGTCATGTATCCTGTTTACATTTATACTTTCGTGTACAAGTCCTAATGGTGAGGCTTTGAGGACTAGGTTAATACATTCCGATATCTCCTCATCGTCGTCGGAAGTCATGGCTTGGAGAAGAAGAGACATCGGCCAGGCATATTCGGGTCCGATATGTGGGCCTAATATAGTCAGTCTCTAGCCAGATTCATAGATGAGCAAGGGGACATACCTCCAATACCAGTAAACGCTCTCCCTTCCAAGAAATACGGATTTGTATCCTTTCCCAATAACATCTTCCTGGTATTTTGATATACGGGATCAGTCTTATCAAGAAATCCTAACATCGGCAGAGCCAGCAGGCTCGGTACATTTGCATCATCCATCATGATTTGACCTCCATAACCATCCACTTCGTAGGCAAACACTCGTAACCCTCTATGAAGCACAACTCCATGTTTCCAGATCCCATCTGTGATGCTCTGTGCCCTCTTCTGCAGAACCTGGGCTAAGGGTAGATTCTTCTCAGCAGCTAGCATGTCTGCTGCTCTCTTTAATTCTACCGCCATCATGGCATTAGCTGGAATGTAGAATCCGAGGATTGTGGCGTCGTCTGAGGGGCGGAAAGCAGACCGAATCAGACCAGTGCCATAGTTCAATGGATTGCCGATTCCAGACAGAGGAAGGGTCTCCGTTCCTTGGGAAGTTTGGCGCGAGAAAGTGTAGGTATTTCTTTGGAATCGGCCGGTGGTTACATCGAATGTTGACTGAGACTGTTGATCTAAGACTGTCAACAACGTATCCAATGCTTTGTACCATCTAGGCGTGAGAAAGTCCGTAGACTTTGTGTGATTATAAAATGTGTTTCCCAGGGTGAGAAAATGGGCTAGAGAATCCAGCTCATATTTGCATTCGAAGACAAAAGATGGCTCGTAGGTTGGATGTACATAATCTTCTTGACCATTTTGTGAAGCACTGAGCTTGGATGGAGCTGGAGGCTGGAATGCATTACAGTACGGTGACTCGATAACGTATTCCGCTTGCGTATTGATAGCACCCAAAATAAGGTTATATATCTTCTCGTCCGATTTAGCGAGTGGTTGATATTGAAGCAACTGGTTAGTAGAATCTCGTAGCCATTCCGCATTGATGTCACCAGTAACGACGAAAGACTGTGGCCCGTCCCATTTTCCAGTGTCCTTGGTAGTTGTCCGAGCCTTCAGTTCAGTGTGTTTGGTAGTTCCATCAACATGCCATCTTATAGTTGTATCGAGAGTATTTGGAAAGGCGTTTTCGAAGAGTCTAGCCATATCTTTGTCCACCATCTTATCTGTGATATCCTCAATTATCTTCTCGACCATCGGGGACGTAAATGTTCGGCAGTGTATAGACGGTCGCTGAAATGGCAGAGCCATTGGACCATCCGAGAGGGGTCGACTGGGATCGTGTCAGTGATAGCTACATCTTTGAGCTCTGGGACATACTGCATGAACGTGGAGTATCTCTTGTAATCTGGACAAGCGTGAGGGTGTTGATCCTCCAGCATCATTGGCTTCTCCTCCACTGACAGAACAATTGAACTCCATATTCCCAAGCACAGAGTCCATGATCGAAGGATTGGGGGGTACATGACGTCTATTTCGAGCCTCTTCCTGTCCAAGCAAGTTGTGCTGACGATCGGTTTCTCAAGAGGAAGGATCTCACTCCGAAGAGAGGGTGATCTGTCTCCTCGTCTTATTCGAATAAATAATCCGCACTCAGCCTGTCATTCAAATGGTAATTGAGATCATCTATAACAGAACTGAAAGGATGGATGTTTGATGTTTCGCATAAATGCAAGATGTCATTTCCCAAGCCTTGCACATGAGGCTGATGGTGGCTGAGGCGGTGCTTTGGTCCGCGGCTAAAAATGTCTTGGCGCTTGGCGGCTCCTCCGCTCCGCTCTCTTCCCTTTCCAATGTCAACTCTACTCCATGTGATGTCTTTTCTTGCTTTCTTAATTTTGGTGTCCTTTATACTTCAATCTTTTTCACGATTGCTTTCAAGTGGTAGTAATAGAACTTATTCTTTCTCACAATGGTCAGACACGCCCTGACCTTTCCGAGTTGGGGCCCGTCGGCTTGCTGAATCTTGGCTGATGACAAAGTCTACTTACATCACAAAAGCCTATGCGGTTCCCAGATAAGAGCATATTCAAGACTTTCCATTTTCTATTTTTCAAACACCCTTTAATACGTCTTCTGAGTACTCATCATGATCTCAAAAGCAAGCTTATATACCTTCGTATATGGAACGCGGATGGGCAATGCCCCACCCCCACCTTTCCTAAAATTTCGATCCTCTAAGAACTTCATTACATCCACGATCGTTATTGCTGTATTCACCGTTTGTAGCTCTATTGTGTTATGCGAATGGACTCAATGGCTTATACAAACAGGACATCTTCCTCTATTCCATGGTAGTTCCAGTTCTGCCCTTTGCTTTAACAGTCAGGGCCGGAGTAGCCGACAAAGATCTCCAGAAATGGACCTCTATATTCTTGAGCACTTACGGGGCTGCATTGGCAGTAGGCTCGCGTAGGTCGAACAACTTTCGTTCGTCGACATAACTTCTAACGTCAAACTCAATAGCTATTGCGGGATGGTGTGCTGACAAGACGTCTTCTCGTCGTACACCACTTTTGATCGGCTTGCTCGCTCTTGGTGGCTCTACCGCTATGCTATGTGCTGGTTCATCCCTAGCAGTATTGATTACAGGGAGGATTTTTCAAGGTGTCTCGGCATCTGTGGTCTGGACCGTTGGTTTAGCCCTACTCTCCGACACCGTCGAAAAGGATGAGATTGGTCAAGCTATGGGCTATGTGGCGGCTGCTTTCAGTATGGGTGCTCTTGCTGGGCCACTACTTGGAGGTTTGGTTTACGCTAAAGCTGGATATTACGCTGTATTCGCCATGGGATTTGCTCTTGTTGGACTTGATGTCTGCCTGCGGTTATTCTTGATCGAGAAATCGGTTGCGATCCAATGGTTAGAATCAAGTGAGATATCGACAGATCAAAGTAACGAAATTCAACCCCTTCCCATGAACTCGGAAAAGTCCTCGGCACCCGTACCAACGCTCACGGACTCGAATCTTCGCCTCACGTCAGAGACGTCCTCAACCCCAAAACTCATCAACCGCCTCCCATCCATGGTCCGCCTCCTTCTCATCCCGCGCATGCTCGTCTCCCTCTTCGGTTGCTTCGCTCAAGCCACCTCGCTCGCATCTTTCGACGGTGCCCTCCCCCTCTTTGTCAAAAACACCTTCAGCTGGAACTCGCTCGGTGCGGGTCTCATATTCATATGTCTCGTTGTCCCCTCTCTCCTTGGCCCTTTCTTCGGCTATATTTCCGATCGCTACGGCTCGCACGCTTCTCGTGCCCTCACCACCATTGGCTTCCTATGCTCCGTCCCTTTCTGGGTCTCTCTCCGCTTCGTATCACACAACACGGTCCAGGAGAAAGTTTTGCTGTGCGCGTTATTAGCTTGTATTGATTTCTGTCTTACTATGGGAATGGCGCCTCTTATGGCTGAGATCGACCACGTGGTCGCGCTGGAGGAGAAGAAGAACCCGGGTAGTTTCGGGAAGAAGGGAGCAGTTGCTCAAGGCTATGGATTATTTAACGCAGCATTTGCACTTGGGACGTTGATTGGCCCTCTTTGGGCTGGTTTCGTGGTTCAGAATGCGGGATGGGGAACTATGGGGTGGAGTTTAGGGATTTTGAGTGGGTGTGCGGGGGTTACGACATTTTGGTGGACGGGTGGGAGAATTGTGCTAAAGGGTAAGAGTGGGAGTGCCGGCGAGATGGTATGAACCTGCCGCATTCCATGTGCAAACTCTCATAGGAAAATACTAGTTGATGGGAATAGTTCTTCGGTAATCGCCTCCGTATTAGATGAGTTCAAACAAATCAAACCCCGTCCTCCAAAATGGTCCACAGCATTCAGGAGTCAATGGGAATGAAAGTCTTCAATCTAAGTCTGAGAAAATAATATGATGTATGGTAGTTGCTGGTACGCAATGAACTTTGCGAGGAGCTATGGCCCACGTGAGGATGCACTACTTCAAGGAGAAAACATCTTAGCGCAGCACTTACTGCATGCATACCTGAGAAATGTGGTTTTTGCACACCCCTTAATCCATTTCCATTGGCTAGAGAGTGCCGGGGTCTGGATCACATCCTATCTGTGCTAGCTTAAGCGACCGACAGCCTCATTTTCTTTCTTTCAGTGGTACACCACCTCTTCCTTTCATCTCATCTCATTATATTTTTTATTGCCCAGGCTCAGAGTTGTTAAGAGCATCAATCATGGCTACAAAGAGGGCAGGCGGACGACCACCAAAAGATTGGACATCTTCAAGATGTCGAACTCTTGCTCGGTTATATTCTCTTACAAACCTATCGGTCGACCAAATAATTGCAACTTTGAGTGCAGAAGATTTCAAAGTCAGGTAATTGTACTAACACGAAGGAAAATATGGGAGAATCTGACAAAATTTATAGTAAACGAGCTGTACAGTATAAGCTGGAGACATTATTTCCAGAAGATTACTCGAAAGACTATGATAGCTACCGAGCAAAGAACTGTCGCACTATGCAGCGTCGAGTGCAGCCCTTTCTAGGCAATCGTGTCAAGCCTATTTACAGTACGCCTAACGAGTATCACCCGGTCCAAAATGGTAGCAGGCCGCAACCATCACCATCCAAGGGAAATAACTTGTTAGATCCAGCTTTTCGCAACTATGGTGATGTAAACACTCCGATTGGGGCCCAAACAATTACTTCTAGCAGTATACTGGGATCAGAGGTCACAAATTCTTCATTGGTTATGCTCGACGGGTCCATCCTGTATCGAACCCCATCCTCCTTGGGTTCGCCGGCCCCTCCAACCACCTCCAACCTCCAATCAATTGATATATCCGCCCTTGGTCCGAATAAAGCAGTGCAATCGGGGCTGGTTTACGACAATTTCAACGCTATATCTACTGTAGCTCCTATTGACTTAGTAACTCGAATCGACACCCTAACGATTTCACCAGTGCCACCAGCAGTCCGCGAGAGGCAAGAGATTGTAGCTTCTGAAACGGTTGCCGAGTCCGGTCTCCTGACCCCGCCAGATTTTCTTCGGCGCCATATCAAATATTTAGCAGCATGTTCGACTGTAGGCTCCCTGGTCTCGACTGTACAGTGGTCGAAGTTTGTTTCCGAACGATCGTGGAGTCTACCTAAAAGAACCAAACCCGACAGCTTTGACAAGCGGTCTGATTTTCCCGAAGGTCACATTCTTCCGGATTTGTATCAGTACATCCGAGTCTCGTGTTGTCATCAACGACAAGCGTGCGAGATCTGCGGACTTAAAACTGCTCATATAAATCTGGCTACAGGATGGCCCGTGTCCCTCACCTTCAAAATCGATGCCAGTCAAGAAGATTATTTTGGGAACACGTTACTACATTCCGCAGCTTCTTCGAGCGAGTCCGATCCAATAGCTATATGGTACCTGATAGAGAGTGGAGTCGATATATATCGCAGAAACTCCCTCGGACAGACTTTTTTACATATAGTAAAATTCAGCAATCGCTGGGGAGCTGTGGAGTTTCTTCAGAGAGACTTCACGTACCTCGACTTGCTGCATTTTCTGGCGAAACGACATTTTCCGTTCGCAGCACGGGATGCTTACGGCAAGACCATTCTCCAAGTCATCTGTGGATATTCCCAAGAACAGTATGGCTCTGTTGCGTTTCCGGCTTCGATCGAAACGTTTTCCATGATGCTGGAAGCAATAGGAACCCATCTTGACCACATGGCTTATGGTAGCGAGAATGATGGACTAACAAAAATCATGAACCATAGAAATGAGGCATTCTCAAGCCCGCTACCAGATTTCAGATTGGTCTTGCGTCGACACTGCATGAGTCTATTTAGAGGTGTCAGCTTCTGCGATGAACTAAGCTCAGTGACTCACATTGAAGAGATAGAGAGCTGGACTACTTCCGTGCGAAATCGGGGCTTGGCAAATTGCCTCGACAAAAAAGGGCTGATGCCACTCACGGCACTGCTGCGGTCATCTCTACCCCGGGGCAACGAACTACGCATCAGAGAAGCGGTCAAGACGCTGATTATTCCCGAGCTTTGCCTTGAGATGAGGGCTGAGGATGGCAACACTCCGTTGACACTGGCTTGTCTGCAAGGACAACGTCCAACTGTTGGATTACTTCTTGAGATGGGTGCGACGCCTAATACTGCGCATATGTTACACGGGAGTCCACTCCTACAGCTGAGGCGAGGGATCATGAGAACACGCAAGGATGACAATAAAGAGGCTACCAGATCCTATGCTCGTCTGCTTAGTTGCAGTTCGTTGCTTGCTGATGCAGGTGCCAAGCTGAACCCAACTGAGGCGGAACAATGGTACACACAGCGGGCAATTCTCAAAATGAGGCCAGTGAGTTAATATTAAGTGTAAGGATATTTTTTGGTCTTGCATCAAGCCATATGGTACGATACGCAATACTAACAGCCTTGATCGCAGACCCGTTGAATCGATTCCTTGAGGGAGGTTCTTTACCGCGATTATCAGCAAGCCGTGTCGCCAAGGTCGTGCTCACGTATGGCAATCCGCTCGTGTTATCTCATTATGATCAACCCGTTTCCCTTTGCAGGGACGTGAGCCGTAGTGAAACACTCAAACTGGATAATGGCCTTATTTGAGCCTTAAGAGAGTATTGTTCTGATGAGAACCGATTCGTGAGAAAGGCACCAGGAAGATTTACGGCTACCCACATATCATTACCCGCTTCTAATCGCAACCTTATACAAGAAGACACAAAATGAGCCCCGGCTTGGCTTGTTCGATGGATCAGAAATACAGCGGTTATGGTTGTCTCTGTAAAATGCATAAGAGTCACTCTACGATCGAGTTTCGATACGACGTTCAGTTAAGGCAGACAAGTTCGTTACCTTACTCAGACATATCCGTTCAACTACCATTTACAATATGGCTTCGCTACCCCTCCTCTGATTCTTCACAATTCTTGCTCTCAGCACCGCCAGTGTAGTGGGCAGCATCTCCACCCGACAAAACAACACTGTATTTTCCTACGACCAGGTCGCGAACGGATACGGCTTTTTCTCAGTCCTTGATACTCAAACCAACGAGAGGATTGGTATTTAGATGCCAACGCACTTTGGGTCATCGATTGATTTTGTGGGACTTTGAATGCAGTAATGAGAGATATTGGTAAGTTTAATTTCTCATCCAGCAGAAGTAAAATTATCCCACGAAAAGCGCTTCAAATAATCCTTCATATAAATTTGTTCAAGTCAAAAGATTTTATGGATATCTTGCTAATTAGAATACTCAAGTCGACAGAACACACTAAATATCTTTGCAACCCCACGAGCTGGTGCATCAACTTGGATAGTCCGAATATCAGTCCGACTGCCTCACTGTTCTACCGTGGCCCAGATATCCAGGCCCACACGAACGATGGTAGATTGGAAATATTCTACGTATGTCTCTCTCCTTAGCTCGTCCTCAACTTTCACAGTTCCATCCCCCGAAACCCCTTCGGGCTTCACAGAACACAGCTGACTCCTTTTCTTGTAGTATTGGTGCTGGGTAAATGGGCCAAATGGACTTTCCAGCTACAACGGAAGTTCGCCTTAATTCGTATCGAGCTGACAAACAACCTGTTGGTTATCAGAAAGTGTATTTAATCCGGCAAGTGACTAGCCAGGCGATGGGTTTTGAGATTGATCTGTTTTGGCAGTCAACCTAGGTAGTGTGTCTGTTATGATTGGTAGCTTAGATATATGTCACTCGCTAAACCAAACATTTGGTTCTTCTGCATCTATCTTTATTTATAGGTATTATCAGTCAAATCAATCTCTCTTGTGCTTCATAATCAGTTCGTAAGCTTGCTGCGCTTGCTCAGGCGCGAATCACCCTCAGCGCACCCTCAGCTCGCCTTAGTAGCCCCCGATTGGTGTCCACCAGGGATATTGTCTTCCCCTATACAGATACAGAGTCTCTACCACATTCGCTATCCAACAAAACGGGAACGTCGAGCTGGATCGGCTCATCGTCGGTGCTGGGAATGACAACTGTATATGGAAGGGATCGCAAAGAAGACTTGTTACAGCCGCTTGCAAAATCGGCTAGGCCCCTTTCGCTTAAATTTTTTGGAGTATAGGCCACCTCATCGATTCTCAAGGAACATCCAATTGTGCATCGCAACGCGACCACCAAATACTTCAAATTAAGCTCATTGTGATACAGTGCCTATACGCATAGACGCAAAGGCAAGATAGATATACTTATATAAAAGTATTTAGAGCTTCTTAAACTATAACTTGATAATTATGTTACAAGACCGTGAATAACAAGGACCAAACACTTAATTAACTATATTTAATTGATTTTGGCAGCCTTATTTCCAAACTTT
>Ga0182030_10014527_pt1 | contig 15528 bp, 14 predicted proteins | sample 812S3MmetaG_FD_121299 | JGI IMG/M metagenome (GOLD analysis project Ga0182030, IMG submission 121299) | Permafrost microbial communities from Stordalen Mire, Sweden - 812S3M metaG (Illumina Assembly) | ecosystem: Environmental > Terrestrial > Soil > Wetlands > Permafrost | place: Sweden... | reverse complement strand
CGGGGGCTGGAGCGATGTCAACGAGGCCAGGTATCTGCATCGCTATCCGGAGGTCGCGCAAAGTGCGAATTTCTTTATCTGGGAGTACATGCGCGGGGGCCTGAGTGCGCTGTCAATGTGGCGTGGCGACTACCTCTTCCCGCGCCGGAAGCCGACGTTTGCCATTTGGTACTTGTTTCGACGTCACCTCTGGACCCGTATCTATCATTCAGGCGTCACCGAGCTTCCGCCCGAAGGGGATGTTGAGCCCGGAAATCTGCACGAATTCCAGCAGGCGGTCTCGAGTTTGAGCAAGACCGTTGGCCGCACGCGCCCGGGAATTTTCTTTCTGTATCCGAAGCAAGCCGAATTTCTGATGGCAAAGCAGGGAAGGGAATGGCTGCCCGAACGCGCCCAAATCGAGATGCTTGCGGAAGAAAATAATCTCGTTGTCGTGGATATCGCAAGCCGGCCTGAGTGGAACGCGTCGCTCTACCGAAGTGACGGCACGCATCCCACCGTTGAGGGGAATGCAGTGTTGGGAAAAATTCTCGCCGAGGTTGTGGTGCCCATGCTTCGTCAGTAGAGAATGCCTCCACGCATGTCAGCGCGAGGGTTTGCTGGCCGACGTTTGTCATATTATTAGAAAATTCCCAATTACATTCAGCTGCGGGCCTCGGTCGTTTTATCATGAGCCGTGTGCCATGCGCGGCCGGCGAATTCACGACGATTCGCCCGGACAATAAAGGGGAAGGAAATGCATCTCTACCGGCGACGCAGGCTTTGCCTGATGACGACAATGCTCGCGCTTGTCGCCTTTGCCGGATGCGGAAGCAAGGCGCCGAACTCCTCATCGACCGATTCCGTGCCGCCGCCGGCCACACCTACCATAGCGACGATCTCTGCGACTCCCGCGGACCGGACCGCCGTGAGAGGCTCGACGGTGCAGCTCACGGCGACGGCGACCAACAGCGACGGCACGGACGAGCGATGGGACCTCAAGCGCCACCTGGTCCACGTCCGCAAGCGGCGTCGCCACGGTCAGCGGCAGCGGTCTCGTGACGGCGGTGGCCGTGGGCACATCGAACATCAATGCCAAAGTTGGCTGCGTCTCGGGCTCCGCCGTCTTCACGGTGACCGCGCCCGCGTCCGCCACCTTGGTCTCGATCGCGGTGACCCCCGCAAGCGTTACCATCAACAAGAACTCAACGCAGCAGTGCACCGCCACGGCAACGTACAGCGACGGTACGACGGGCAACGTCACGGCGAGTGGGGTCTGGACATCTTCCGCGCCGGACACGAGACCGCAGTCAAGCGTAACCGTCCATCCTATGTTGGCGATCCTCGCCAGTCTACCGGATATGCGATATGCTACTAGAAGAATCGTTTCCGTTAGCCGTGGCCCCAATTGGACATCCGCAGCTGGGCGAAAATCAGATTGTGCGGAATCGGAAGCGTGCCGATTGTGAGGTTGTCCGATTGTGAGGTGGTGGTCACGACTACTTTAGCTGTGCAGGGTATCGTCAGATCTGGCAGTGAGCCGAATTTCGACGCCTCACCTATTCGAGCAAATTGGATATTGGAAGGAAATTTGATTGCGCGTATTGAGCTTCTGTCCAGTAGCGCCGCCGGTACCGCGAGCTCGTATTTCTGGGATTGCACGCCCGGCCGTTTTAACTGGTTTTACGATTTGATGAAACGTTCCACGTCCTCGAAGGGGCGGTAACTTTAAAATTCCCGTCGGGAATTTCGCATTATGTAATCGGGAGTGATACCGTCTTTTTCCCTGCTGGATCGTCAGCAGAATGGGACGTCGAGAGGGATATTCGAAAGCTAGCTTTTTGCCGCATTCCGCTGCCCAGCTTTCTCGTGAAAGCCAAAGCTATCGGTCGCCACGTTAAACGGCGAATATTACTTAATAAGAGTCAGGAAAACTCATCAAGGCTTCTTTAAGCCCAGAAGGTGCCCACTGACCTGAACGCCGAATCTCTTGGTCGAAGCGGCGGGAGTCTGAATTTCAGGCATTTGGCTCGATTGCTGCGCGGCAATGCAAATCTTACGTGCATCTCATTCGTTTCTAGCCAACGCTAACGTTCACCGGAGTTCGGATTTTCGGACGAACTGAGTGCGTGCACTATACTTATGGCAAGAATTACATCGCATGCCCGAAGGTGGGGATGCAGGTACATTGGCCCAACGTTAGGCCTTATTTGATATGCTGCTTCATGGAGAGAGAATGTTGTAGGCTGCAATGGACCTGCAAATGCTCCCAGTAGGTAAGAGTGTGCACCCCGAAAATGACTATTAATGCCAAGGCCCCGACGCCTATCGACGCTACCGGTTGTTCTCCACGTCTAGTGCGGTCGTTGGTCGCGGTCCTATTGACGATCGCACTCGCGGCGCACTCGGGTCGAGTATTTGCCGAGCAGGACTATTTGTTGGCGCCGGGGGATATAATTCGTATTAGCGTCTTTAAGAACCCTGACCTGAGTTTGGACGCACGTGTGTCCGAGACCGGCGGCATAAGTTATCCCCTCGTAGGCTCCGTACCGGTATCCGGACTGACGTTGTCAGCGGCCGAACGAAAAATCGGGCAAATGTTAAGAGACGGTGGATTCGTCCTCAATCCACAAGTCAGCATCTTAGTTACTCAAGGATTCAGCAACCTGGTATCTGTGATCGGAGAGGTTAATACGCCCGGGCGATATTCGATCGAAGCCGCCGGCGGCCATTTGTCAGGCATGCTTGCAGTAGCGGGCGGGATTTCGCAAACCGGCGGCGATCTGGTCGTCGTCAAAGGTATGCGCAACGGGAAGTCTTTTCGCCGCGAAGTCGATGTTGTAACAATGTCTTCGAGCAGCAATACGGCGGAGGACATTGAGCTCAACGGCGAGGACACGGTTTTTGTGAGCCGCGCACCCATGTTTTACATTTATGGACAAGTACAGAGGCCTGGGCAAGTTCGGCTTGAAAGAGGCATGACCGTCATGCAGGCTCTCGCGGCCGGCGGAGGCGTGACCGGCAAGGGGACTAGCCGGGGCATCCTGCGTCACCGACGCGACGCGAACGGAAAAGTTAAAGAAGAGAGTGTTGCAATGGATGATGATGTGCATGACCAGGATGTTATTTACGTTAAAGAGAGCCTGTTTTGATTTGGCCGATAATAATTTGCCGTCGGTTGGCGAGTTAGCGTTATGACCTATCGCCAAATTCAACTGACGCTTTCCGCTAGGAAAGGGACAGTATTCGGAATTTTTTTCTGCATATTCGGGTTAATTTTGGCCGCCACTTTTATTTTACCTAAATTGTATACCGCAGTTGCTTCGGTTGTGATTGACGCCAAGATAGATCCGGTTGCGGGGGGGGCGTTTACCGACCAAATATTAGCGAGTTACGTCGCTACGCAAGCTGATGTCATAGCCAGCGAGCGGGTCGGTTTGCGTGTTACTCAAGGCCTCAAACTTGATCAAGTGCCATCATTGCAGCAGAAGTGGCGAGCGAAAACGGATGGACGCGGCGATATCGATTCGTGGATCGCAAGTTACCTTGTTGAGAAAATGCTTCGGGTACAGCCGGCCCATGAAAGCCTCACACACCCCGGAAACGTGATCAGCATTTCAGTCAGATGGACCGACCCCAAGATGGCGGCGACACTCGCCAATGCGTTTGCGCAAGCCGCCATAGAGACAAATATTGAGTTGAAAATTGAGCCGGCAAAACAATACGCACGTTGGTTTAGTGAGCGTTCGCAAGCACTACGTGTGAACGTAGAAGCGAAACAAAAGGCTCTTTCAGATTTCCAAAATGCTACCGGTATTATTGCAACCGATCAAAAGTTAGATGTCGAAAATGCGCGATTGACTGACCTCTCCACTCAGCTGGTTACGATGCAAAGCCTTCGTCAGGAAAGCCAATCGCGGCAGCGGCAAGTGAGCGGCGATAATGATTCCTTGCCGGAGGTTCTTAGCAATCCTCTCATAGCGAATTTGAAAGATAATCTGTCGGAGGCGGAGACGAAACAGTCTGATGTAGCGGCCCGCCTCGGTCGAAACCATCCCGATTACCAAGCTGCCGAAGCCGAAGTTGCGACTCTGCGAGCTAAAATTGACCTAGAAACCGCGAAGATTGCCGCATCGCTTGGAAGCACCTCACAAGTAGACGTACGTCGGGAGAACGATATTCGGCAGGCGCTGGAGGCGCAGAAAAAACGGGTACTTGAACTCAAGCATCAACACGACCAGGCAGATGTGCTCCAAAACGACGTCGTCACTGCACAGCGCGATTTGGATGCGGTCACGCAACGATTTGCCGCAAGCAGTTTGGAAAGCCAAATTCAACAGACGAATGTTGTTCTCCTGTCGTCGGCAACGGAGCCAATCGAACCGTCTAGCCCCAAAGTATTGATCAATTCGCTTATTGGCTTGTTTCTCGGCGCGGTGGTCAGCATTGCAACTGCTTTGATTTTGGAGCTGAGGAATCCGTTGATAAGGGACGATCTTGAACTCCTACAGCTGGGGGTGCCGCTTCTCGGGAAAATCGCACGGATATCACCGAGAAAAGCGCGTACTCAAGTGCAGAGGGTTCAGCTTCCGCCGCACTTCAACCGTTCTGAAATCTGAAGCGCCGGTGGAAAACGAGACGCCTGAAATGAGCAAATTTGCCGACACAGCAGCACCAGAACTGCAGCAGCCAATTCGAGACAGAAGCCGCGCAATCGGCACGATACTTGTAGAGTGCGGGCGCCTCAGTGTGGAAAACGTGGATGCAATCCAGCGTTACGCGAATGAGAACAATATTCGATTCGGCGATGCGGGCATCCGTCTCGGATTGCTAAGTCAAGATGACATCAACCTGGCGATCGGCCTTCAATTCAACTATCCCATTTTGTCATGCGGCGGACCGGACGGCGTATCGACCGAAGTCGTTGCGGGATACTTGGCTCAAAGTGAGTTAATAGAGCCGCTACGCGCATTGCGAAGTCAAGTGACTCTAAGGTGGGTCAACGATGCGAATCGGCGGGTGCTGGCAATTACTAGCCCTGATCGGGGAGAAGGCCGGAGCTGGTTGGCCGCTAATCTCGCGACGGTGTTTGCGCAAATGGGCGAGCGAACATTGCTAATTGACGCAGATATGCGCCATCCGCGTCAGCACGAACTATTCAACATTCAGAACTCAACTGGTCTGTCTGCGTTACTTACTGGCCGTGCAGGACGCGAAGTTGTCTCGCGCATTCACCCTCAACTCCGACTATTCGTGCTGCCCTCTGGTGTTTTGCCGCCCAATCCTCAGGAATTGCTGGGGCGACAGGTATTTGATGTTGTCCTGTCCAGTTTTGCCGATCAGTATGATTTGGTAATCTTGGATACCCCGGCCGCGGAGGAAGCCGCTGACGCGCAGCTCCTGGCATCTCACGCTGGCGCGGCGATCATGGTCGCTCGTCGCCACCACACGCGACATTCGCATTTGAGTATCGCCATGCAGAATCTCGTTCAAACCGGGGTACAGGTAATTGGGACTGTGATAAACGAGCACTGACTTGCTCGAGATCGGCGTGAGAGATCGCGATGTCTGACATGACATTGCAAGATGTCGGACGCGCGCCAAAGTTATTCGAAGCCCATTTATTGTGTACGTGATGCCCGTAGGGATCGTTTCGGCATTCGGCGCTGCACGCTGCCAAAATAGCGTGCCTATCATTTACCTGGGGCGGGTGTTTTGGAGGACGTCGATATCAGAGATATAAATGGTGCCATGAGTAGTAAAGCGACAAGCATTTCGGTCGCAATATTGTCGTGGGCGGTCCTCGCTTTGTGTCCGCAAATCGCATGCGCCCTGGGCGACTATCGCGATATCCTAGACAAGGCGCTTACGGGACAAGAAGAACTGCCGACATTCGACCGTGACACACTAAGTGTGTATGCGCGGGATCAATATTCCTACGAGACGAATCTGTATCGACTACCTGCAAACGTTAACATCGCAAGCGTTGTGGGTCCAAGGGCTACTGGAGAGGATCATATCAATTCAGCCTCGCTGGGGCTCGACGGGCAGTGGAATGTGGGGAGGCAAATCCTTGGTTTGGATCTGCGGGCGGACGACAATCGATTTACACGTAATGGCAATTTGGATAACACTTCGGGAAACGATAAATTCTTGTGGGACTGGCGCGTGGGTGATCAATTTTCGGGCGAGGCTGGAGCCTACTACTATAGCGCTCTCGCCAGTTTTGTGAATTCCGATACGTACACCAAGAATCTCATAAGCAGCGATGGTTACTATGGTACAGCCCGGTACCAAGTCGGGCCGCGATGGGCCGTCTATGCGGGTTTGCTTGAGTCACAAGTTGACCTAACCGCGGAAGCGTCGAAATCAAACAATAATCGATCGAAAATTGTGCAACTTGGAACCGAACTTACGATCGGTCCAAGTTCGAGCGTGGGGTGGGAATACCGATTTACCGACCTTGCTTTTCCGCATACTGACCTAATCAATGGTAGTGGCGCGCTCACGGATTACAAGGAGGATCTTGGACGTTTCTTATTGAAATATGCTATCTCCGACAAGACTTCGCTTGATGCAAATGCTGGCTATTTGAAGCGGGATTATGTGAATTCTAATATCCCGTCATTTTCGGGCGACGTTTGGCACATTGCGCTCCAATGGCTGCCAACCGACAGGACTCAATTGCTGATCGAAGGATGGCGACACCTTCAAGTGTACCTCACAGCGCAAACGGAATATTTTGTGTCCAAAGGTATCAGCTTATCGCCAGTCTGGACGCACTCCGAAAAACTCAATATTGCTGCCGTACTATCGCATGATAACCAGAACTACGCGGACTCGGGCCTAGGTATTGTCGGGATCCAGAATCGGCGCGATACGGTTACGGCCGGTCAAGTGGCAGTCACCTATGCGCCTTTTAAGGCAGTGACCCTAACATTTTCATATCGACATGAGCTGCGAAATTCGAACGAGGCTCAGTTTAAGTATGACGATAATTTGGTGTTAGCGGGTGTTATGGTGCGGCACTAGGACAATCGGGGCCTACTGCGGCGACGCCGAAAAGTTCGGCCGCTGCTGTACGGCTAATCTCACGTAATTATATTGATGTGTAGGGATACGGAGCCAAATGTGGAGCAACCGCGCCGAAGTGCAATTTTAATTGTTCCGTTTGCGTTACTGCTCGTTTGTAGGCTCGGCATCTTCGGCGCTCAGGTTAACGAATCCGCCGGTGACGACGGCGTGCTGAAGATGACAATCGAAGCGATTGCCTATGTCATCGCGGGAATTATTGTGTTGGTTCGATTCGACCAAGTTAGGCCGTTACTATGGCGGTTAACCCCGTTTTTCCTTTACGCTTTGTATGCGTCGCTCACGTCGGTATGGTCATCGTACCCCGCGAGTTCGTTACTTCGGGTCGGACACATGCTTGGGCTCAGTGTCGTCGCGATTTGCGCGGCGATTTGGGCGCAACGAAAGCGAAGTAGCTGGTTCTCTTTCAATATGGGGTTCATGCTCCTTGTCCTGATCCTCTCGCTACTTTGTGTCAGATTCTTTCCGGCGCGAGGAGTGGTTAATTATGAAGCCGTAATCGAAAGTGGCGGCGGGACTCGTTGGTTGGGCATTACCGGCCATCCCAATATACTGGGAGCGGTTGGAATGGTGGGAATTTGGGTTGCACTATACGGACTATTCATCGAGCCAAGCAGGTGGAGCCGTTTTTTTTCTGTTTTGACCATCGTTCTATCCTTAGTAGCCTTTTACGGTAGCGATAGTCGATCTTCAATGGGTTCAGCCGTCTTCTTGGTGTCAATTTTCTATTTAGTCGCAGGTGCTCAGCCGGTTGGCCTGCAGTCGTTCTTAAAGCGATTAATCGTGGTAACGGCTCTCGTGGGTGTCGGTCTATCGATTGTATATCTTCTTAGCCCAGACGCTATGTACGCGTATCTGTTACCGTCATCGCGAGTTGGTGGTGGTGACGCGCTTTCGTCCCGCCCACTTATTTGGGCATATGGGCTGGAGGCGCTAGTCGAGAGACCAACCGGCTGGAGCTACGATCTGTTGCAGACGTACAATGAAGCGCATGGTGGCGCAGCGCTAATCGCCCATTTCCACAATGGATATCTTGATGTCGCGGTCAAAGGGGGTTACATCGCGGAAGCGCTACTATTAGTAATTCTCGCACGAATGGCCTGGGCAATTGGCCGTCTCAGAAAGATAGACTACGCAATGTTCAGTCTATACGTGCCTTTCTTTATAGCCAATCTGATCTATAACGTTGTCGAGGCCGGATTCGATCGGGAATCGTTGACTTGGCCGATGATGATCATTGTTTGGGCGAGCGCAGAAGCAGCACTCATACAACACGATCGTTCCGGTATTACGACACCGCGCAAAGTGCGTCCGAGTATGCGCGGGGAAGTTCATGGCTGACCTCACGCTTATGGGACGACGAGGGGAACTACCGACACGACAACTTAAATTTAGCGTAATAGTTCCCTGCTTTAACGCCGCCAAGTACATCGCAGCGACGCTACGTTCGCTAGTGCAACAGGAATACAAGAATCTAGAGGTAATCATTGTCGATGGCGGCAGCACCGATACAACGTTGGAAACGGCCGCCGCGTTTACGCAGTTGGATCTGAAGATAATTTCCGAGCCCGACCGAGGACAGTTGGATGCCTTTCAGAAGGGCTTAAAAGCGGCAACCGGAGAAGTGTGTTACTGGCTGAACGCCGACGATATTGCGATGCCGAGTTCATTCGAATACGTCAATAAGATATTCCTTGAATCGCCAGAGATCGATTTGATATTTTCAGACGATTTTGCATTCGACGAGGAACTTCGCAAATTCGTGGTCGGCGCAACTATCCGTGGCCTAACGTACCTTCAACACGCTCTATTTTATCGTCAAATGTACTCGGAATGCGTTTTTTGGCGCTCGAGTAGGACCAAGCTATTGCCCGAGAGTTATTATCACCTTCGATTGTGCACGGACTATGCGTTCTTCATAAATTTGCGCTGTGGCCTGCGCGTGAAGTGGGTGCCGAAACGCCTCGGTGCATTTCGCATGGCAGCCGGACAGGCGTCGAAGCGCTATCTCGATCGGCTTACTCCTGAGAGGCAGTTTATTCGGCAACAGATTGTTTCCAGACACGGATGGAATTCGAGTGAAGTGCGGATTCGGCGCATTGCGGTTGCGCCACGGTTCTTTTTGTTCCAGTTCTTGTATCCGAGGATTAACTCGGGCTTCAGGAAAATCTCAAGAGTTCTAACACGTGACGCGAAGCGGAAGGCAATGACCGAGGAATTCTTCGGAAATTGGCTCCGTAGAACGTCAGACTCCTCAATCATTGATACCGCTCTCTTAGAACGGTGACGTAGCGAAGGCTACCATGGTTCTCGTTCAGGTATCATGAATCGATGGGCAACTGTACTTAAAGACGGAGAGTGATTTCGTGAAAATTGCCGTGTGTGTTTGCACGTTCCGAAATCCGGTGGGCCTAAGCAAATTACTCAAGGGTATTGACGCCCAAGAGCTAAATGCGGTTCTAGAAAAAGATATTTCGATTGTCGTAATAGATAATGACGCGGAGGAATCCGCCACGGAAGTTCTTGCTGCATACGGCCGAACGGGCAGGTTTAATTTGTTTGCGCAATGTCAATCCAGGCGCGGTTTGTCCTCAGCGCGAAATACTGCACTTGATAACATTCACGTGCGGGAGTCAGATATTTTTGTATTTATTGATGACGATGAAATTCCAGAGATGGGTTGGGTGGAAGCGTTTGCTGGTCCCTTTAATGCGGGGTTGTGCTCAATCGCGGTGGGCCCGGTCAAGGCGATTTTTGAGGCACGACCGCCGGAGTGGATAATAGCCGGGGATTTTTTCCAGCGAAAATGCCCTGAATCCCAACGACCACATGATGGCTATACTTCCAACTGCATGATCCGTACCGCAATCCTTAGGCAGACGGGCATACGATTTGAGGAATCTCTTAACCATATCGGTGGAGAGGACGTATTGTTCTTTAGCAGATTGCGTGACGTCGGGTTCAATGTACGTTGTTTACCGGACGCAATTGTTCGTGAAACCATTCCGGCGAACCGAGCCTCGCTTGTATGGCTCATGCGACGGTGGCTCAGGGCCGGCATTACGAGTGCGACAGTGAAGAATCGGTCGAGAAGCGCATCGTGCGCCATGGTTTTAAACCTATGTGGGGGACTCTCCCGCGTTATTGTAGGGACGGGGCGAACGATAATAATCGCGGTCTTACGGTGTCGAACGGATATTTCGCCGGCGGTTTTATCTTTCGCAACTGTATGCCGGGGTATCGGAATGCTGATGGCCGCGTTCGGAGGAAGCTATGAGGAGTATGGCAGTTCGTACAGGCCAAAGAGTAAGTAGCGCGGATGCTCCCATACGTAAAGCGAAGCGTGCACGGTCTGGTATATAGGATTCGACAGAAAAACGGCATATACCTTGCGCTTGCGCTCAGTGCGCGAGGCATAAGCGCACTCGCAATGTTCTTGGCTATTCGTCGATTCGCACCCAACTCTTTCGGTGAGATGGCATATTTCCAGGCGACTGCACTATCTGCAGTAGCGTTTAGCTCATTTGGACTTGACATTTCTATTAATTCGCAACTTTCGCGCAAACGGAGCGAACAAGCGGATCAGGGGCCAACTATAACTGCTGCCTGCCTAATCGCGGTAGTAGCAATGTGTATGGCGTGCACTGTGATCGTGACGATATTCGAATCGCAACTCAATCTGTCCGTCGATAAAGGTCTCGCGACCATGGGAATTTGCGTTTTCGCATCGCTTCTTATTTCAGCGTCGGCGGTGAATTCTATAGCGTTTGCATCTGGAAGCAATGTTTATGTCGGATTTGGGTATGTGGCGAACGCAATAGTCTTTTCACTTTTTGCGATCTTCGCAAAGAATTCTGTATCTGGCACCGACCTACTCTTCTTTCAATCGCTCGCCCAATTTATCGCGATTGCGATTGTGATTTATGCGCTAACACGTATTTTGTCCAACTGGAAAAAACACGGTCGGGGACGACATTTTGGAATTTCGTTAGGCGAAACGGCAAGCGAGGCGAAGACGCTACTGCAATACGGCGCCAAGCAAATACTTGTCGTGTCGGTTGTCACATTCTCGCAGTGGTTTATTCAGAGAAAAATAGTATTTGGTGAAGACGGTCCGTCGGAGAACGCAATCTACGGAGTGGGAAATCAGATATTCAATATCATTACATTTCTTCCTACGATTTTAGGTCCACTGATCGTAACGAAACTGGCGTCCGCGGGAAAGAACGCTCGCGCCCGACAAGACATTTGCATTAGTAGTCTCAAGATTTTTGGCGGGATTGCTCTAACGGCTTGCGTTCTTACCTTTATAGGCCTGCACTTTGGTATCGGGCTTCTTCCCAAGAGATATGCCGCATGTGTTGAGACGGGTACCCTTGCTTCAATTGCAGCGGCATTTCAAGTTTTAAAGGCACCTTTTTCATTGTATTTTCTGTCGGAGTTAAGAGTTTCGCGGGAGATTGCGAGCGCCGTACTCGGCGCGCTATTCATGATAGTGGCGACGATGCTTCTTACACATGTCACCCCCAATCTTGGCACGGGCGTTAGGTTGGCGGGATGCGCGGTCCAAGCCGCTTTTCTTGGCGTGCTTTTTTTTATCGAATTTAGACGGCGGCAGGGCGCCTATTAAGCTCAAGGAACCATGGCCGTCTAGATCTCCCTCGGCGCTCTTAATTCTAATTAGAAATATTTTGCGATGCGGAAGATTGCCACACGTTTACAGATCTTATGGTCATCGGCTGCCCATTGCCCGTACCTAGAATTAAAACGAAGTGAAGCCGGTCGGTAACGCTAAAAGCCCAGCTCGCGCGCCCAGGAGGCGGCGCCTGGTTCGTAAATCGTTCCCACGTAATCCTGTCATTCGTCGCGGCGCCATCGAAGTAATACTGCAAATAGCCTTGTGTGGTATCCGTGGCCGTAACCCACAGCAATCCGTATCTGTGGAATTGACTAAAGTCCGTAGTGCCCGGTGTTTGAATAATGAAGTTATTGAACGCTCCCTCATTGTTTGTGTTCGAGGCGTGGCAGAAGTTGGGTAAGCACGTCTTCCCATAGACCCCGTACCATTCGTGCACGGCGCCCGAATACGCATTCGGATGTGACGCCCACTGATTGTATTCGAAAATATCCAATTCAGTGAAATGCTCGTATCCGTTCGCTTGTCCCACCCACTGATCGGTTCGTGGCTCCGCGAAGTGTTCGACCGGCATTAGCCACCAGGACGGGAAACCTACGCCGCCGGGTTGCGTGACGCGGGTCAAATCAAAACGAATGTCGGCTTCAAAATAGCCGCCGCCACCAAAAGCTTTTCCTACCCAGTGGTGTGGTGAATTACTCTTTCGAGCTGCGGCAGAGCCAATTGTGTAGTTGGACGAATCTCCTCCATTGGTGAGAGTTATACCGTCAGGCGGCGAGATACTTATGGATTCCTGTGGCGTTGGTACCAACGTAAACCACTTTTCGAGGTACCAGTTGATTTGTTTAGGCTGGTTACCGCTGGCTTGTACATCGCTCTGGAACGTGCTGTGAAATGTATTCGAAGTGTATCCAACACCAGACGCTTGGGGCGGGACGCGATTCGAGTCCGCATACGTCGTCGCAATTGGGGCAACGAAAATCACTATTAAACGCGCAGCGATCGTAGCGGTTCGCCGATTCATGGAATACCCCTCGTTTAACCCACTGCCCATTTGTCTTATGTCACATGTTTGACCAATTTAGTCCAGCACTTTTTGTAATGTTGCGCTGAGACGAGTTGGGGGTGCTGCGAAACGCAAGGCCAGATGGGTCGCTGCTGGGGAAAGGGCGCGGTGCGGGTAGTGCGAAATGCAGTTGGGAAAAGAGGCATCAGGACACAGTTATTTGGAAATACGGGCGAAATGTCGGTTCGCGGCGCGTCGGTCCGAACCGACAGTTTTCGCAATTCAAAGATTCCTATTAGGCTTCATTCCATACCCTGTTCTCCTCGGGTACCTGAGGAGATCGTAAAAACGGACAAGCACACCGTAGAGGAAGCCTAAGATGCTGATGTTGAGAAATAGGAATTACTTTTTATGGGCAGACGACATGCTGATCGCGCTGCGGTGGACCATTCTCGGAGCGTTCTTATGTCTTGCGGCAGGTTGCAACGACGATAGTGGAGGTCAATCCGGCGCCACGCCGGCCGCAGTCAAGTCTTCGCCGCCAGTGGCGGCTTCGTCGACGCGTACCGCCGCTGCTGGAAATACGAGTGCTTCGGCCTCACCATTCAGCGCCTCGACTGCAATCCCGGCGTCCAGCGCCTCGACTGCAATCCCGGCGTCCAGCGCCTCGACTGCAATCCCGGCGTCCAGCGCCTCCACTGCAATCCCGGCGTCCAGCGCCTCGACTGCAGTCCCGGCGCCAGCGCTAAGCGTTGGTTACGGTATAAAGACTTATGGTTCGACGCCGCTGCTCGGGCATGCGGGAGCGAACGCCTCGGGGAGCGCGCTCCTCTATATGTGGAATTTTTTTGGCAAATACGTCGCGCCAAACACCGTTATGCAAAACAGCGACGGATCGATTACGCTTCTCGGCGGAGGGGAGAGTAACGGTCAAATCGCGTCAGCAGAAGTCGCACCGGAAGGTAGTTTCCACGGCATTGCGTTTGGCGGTGGCGCTTACTTCGAGGCCGTATTTAAGTTTGATGGCTGGCAGAACTCGAGCGAGAATCCGAACCAGCTGTCAAATGGGTTTCCCGCCTTCTGGACGATGTCGTTTGAACATCTGGCAAATCAATCCGCCGATCAGTGGCCAGGACAGAAAAATGGCTACAAGCATTTCGCCGAATTCGATGTATTCGAATATGATGCCGCGTATACCCAACGATCGGACGACATATACGCTGGGTCTGTTCACGATTGGTACGGCGTCTTTGACGTGACGTGCCCAAATCCCGCCGGGAGATTTTGCAACGTCCAAAGTTCTACGCAGGGGAGACTCCGAAATGTCCCGGCTGGCACTGATTTCTCGGCCTATCACACCTATGGGGCGCTATGGGTTCCCGCAACAGACACCGTTGATGGATATCTGCAGTGGTACTTTGACGGTGTTCAGATAGGTGACGCTGTCTCCTGGAGGAAGCTAAGCAATCCAAGCGGGATTTCTACCCCGGGGTCGTTTGCCTCAAGCGTGGCCGATTTACAGCATATGGTTCTTCTCTTGGGGACCGGGACTCCTTATCCGATGACTGTAAGCGAAATATCCGTCTGGCAGGCCTCCACGAACAATAATTTGCAAGGTGAGTAGATTTTCTGGACCTGAAGCCTGATTTATCAAGCCTCTAAGTCTTAATGTGCACGGGGCGACTGGGTGCCTGGATATCTTCGCGATCCCGGTCGATATCGATTTTATCGCTTCCGTTCTCTGCGTCGAACACCGCTCTTGTTTTTGCTTGTTAGCCCTTCAGCGATCCGAAGCGGAGCAGCGGGATCGGGATCCGGCAGATCGTGTTCAGTTCGCGATTCCCCAATTGCTGTGGTGACGAATAAAATGACGCGCCGGGAGTGGGCTCATCTCGGATGATGTTAATCGCCGAGTTACAGCAGCGGTCACGGTGCGAATGCTTTCAAAGTGATTCGGATTTTGGCATCCGAATGGATGTTACCAATTACGAGCAACTCGTTGCGGCTCCGGGATCGCGATGGGTAAGGGGTGGCTTCGGTTCTTAGGACAGATTTCTTGTTCGGCTAAGTGGATCTGCCAGCCTTGTTGATGATCTCTTCGCTCTGTCTCTTCGTCAATCGTTCCCAGGCCACGCAGTCTGACGCGTAGCGGCAGAAGCTCTTCGGTTCGTGCTGCAGTGACGCCGATCATGCCGCGAGCCTGCACTGTGCACGGCCGTTGTTATGCAATACTCAATAATCGCCGAGACACCCGATGACAAGCGCGTCGGAAAATCAATAACTATGTAGACTGCAATATGTCCTCTTTCGGCATATTGTTAAATCGAACTCCCCAGCGCGCGGCTCAGCTTACAAACTAAGACGCTGATGATGATCTAACGTCGATTGGGCATACTGGTCCTCTTGCGAGAGGGATAACTCCAATACAGAAGGCGTAGGCAGATCTCTCATGTTCATTGACGCGCGACAACTGGCGATTGGTTCCGAAATACACGCGGATATCGCCATTATCGGTGCCGGCGCCGCGGGAATCAGTCTGGCGCTAGAACTGACCGACAGAGGGCTCACCGTCTGTCTTCTCGAAAGCGGCGGCATGGAGTTCGAATGGCCGAGCCAGTCGCTGTATGGCGGGCTAAACGTCGGTTTACCCTATTTTGCGTTGGATGTGTGTCAGCTGCGTTATCTGGGCGGCAGCACCAACGCCTGGGGCGGCTGGTGTCGGCCGCTGGATTCCATCGACTTCGAATCACGCTCTTGGGTCGAGGAGAGCGGCTGGCCGTTCGATTTGAGCGAGCTGGCACCGTTTTATCGCCGG
>Ga0182030_10014522_pt1 | contig 15531 bp, 15 predicted proteins | sample 812S3MmetaG_FD_121299 | JGI IMG/M metagenome (GOLD analysis project Ga0182030, IMG submission 121299) | Permafrost microbial communities from Stordalen Mire, Sweden - 812S3M metaG (Illumina Assembly) | ecosystem: Environmental > Terrestrial > Soil > Wetlands > Permafrost | place: Sweden... | reverse complement strand
GCTGGCGTAGTTGGTTCACAGAGAATCCTCCTTCTCTGCGAACCAAACTACTGCGGCAGCCTCAAAAAACGCCGGCTCAGGAACACGCGAATGCGTCCGCCGCCGCAGCGGCTTCGTTCAAGTTGGCTTGTGGGAAGCCGTGAACTGTTCTGAAATCCTATATGCAGTTTTACTCAATCCACTGCGATTCGTCCCAAGTAGTCGGTTCATCATTCACGGCCTTCTGCTGCGAAGCTCCGGGAAAGATGCCCTGCTTTTTGACGGGCTTCTTTGGATGCTCAACCGGAGTTGCCGTCACTGTCGGCTGAGGGCTGGGCTGGACCAACACGGGGCGCGGAAGTATGGTGACTTTCCGCTCGATGAATCCTCGCTGCTTTGCCTTTGGCTTCAGATAAGGAAGACGCGCCGGGACGACCCGGTTTCCCTGCTTGATGTAGCCATGCAAAGGCTCAAGCCCCGCAATCTCTGAAGGCATGACGAGCGGCTTGGTCGCAATCTCCATCGCGAACGATTTCTTGCTTCGCAACAATCCCATCGAACGCGACTCCTTCAGCCGCTCCACTTCGATCTCTCCAATGGCGTCCGAGATCCATTTCGCTGCGCGCGGCTCGGAGGTCTTGAAGAAGATTTTCGTCGCTGGCTGCGAGAGCATCGCCTCGGCGTCCTGGCCATATCGCTTCTCCAACTGGCTGCGGCCCTGGAAGCCCATGACGACCGGATTGCCGTACTTACGATTCTCAGTGACGGCGGAGTGAAGCTGAGGCAATTTGTTGAGGCTGGCGAGTTCGTCGAGGACGAACCAGACGGGCTTAAGGTTGGGAGCATCGCAGTAGCCCATCATGCGCAGGATAACGCTGGCAATGCCGATGGCTGTCTTGGCTTGGGTATTTCCTATGGCAACGGCGTTGGTGTTGAACGAGACTTTTCACGTGCGCGAGAGTTGTATTCCGAATCCTGCGATAAAGGAAACGCTTTAGGTTGCGCGTACTTGGGAGATGTATACCGGAATGGCTTCGGCGTTGCGCAAGACTATCAGCGTGCTGTAATGCTGTATACCAAATCTTGCGAAACTGGACTGGAATATGGCTACGGGTGCGCAGCGCTAGGAGTGATGTATCAAAACGGCTACGGAGTCCGCAAGGACTCAGAAAAGTCCAAGCAGCTATACGACAAAGCTTGCAAGTTAGGCAGTGAAAATGGATGTAACCTACTGAAAAGCGTCCAGTGATCTCGAAAGAAGGGAGCAGGTAGTTCATGAAACGAATCGCCGCAATGCTGTTCTTTTGCGCCATGCTCACTCTGCCCGCCGTTTGTGCAAGCACTCCCAAGTATCGAACAGGAACACGCGCGAAATATCACAGTACGGTGCATCATTCGTCGGCAAGCCGTCCATACTATGGCGGGAAAAAACACACGACTTCGCATGGTGGTCAGTATCCCGGCGCGACCAATTCCCATCACCGAAACGGCCATTATCAGAACTGGCGCACTGCCAACCGTTACGGCGTTCACAAGCCGTCCTAAAAAGAGCGCAGGGTGCTCTTCCCTCTGGTGAGGCTCCGGCAGTATCGAAGAGCAACGAGTGCGGGCACACTTCAGGATTTACATGGAAATCAATGTCGCTGGTTAAGGCGATGTTCCAGCTCTGCGATCTCTGCAACCACCGCATCTACGGCGGGTATCTGACCGAAGACCATGCCAGACATGGCTTCATAGTCACGCCGCAGATCGGCGAGCATTCCATCATGTGGAGTCAGGGCAAACTTGCCGGGAACGGCGGAGGTCAGGTCAAAATCGGGCCGGTTGAAGAACATCCGAGCATGGCGTACGCAGTCCTCGGCCATCTCTGTATCTTCCGTTGCCTTTCGGCCTGTCTCCGAAGCCAAGAGCCGGTAGACATCGTAGTAGTGGCGTGAGACGCGCTGCCCGCCACCCTTCAGTTCGCCACGATGGTCCCACCACCGACGCAAGCCATGCAGGATAACAATCTTGTCCCAAAAGGTACGGCCCGGGTCAACAGTGGTCACGTTTCCAACCGCCAGGTCCAGGCTTGGAAGATCGTCTGCAATGTACGGCTTTACGACGACTGGAGCATGAGGGTCGAGGGCGGACTTCGCGCCCGATTCGATCTTGATGGCGCGACGGATATACGCATTGCCCTCTGCCGTCGCGGTGGGATACCAGAGAAGCAAGCTCTGGCCGTCGGGGTCGTCTGGATCGGCTTCCACGCGTGGCCGACCCGCCTTTAGATTTGCAGTCTGGAGCGTCTGCCGCAGCAGCACGCTCAACCGCTCCAGCATCGGCCCTTGAATGTACTCCTGGCAGGCGGCTTTGATGGCCTCCAAACGGGCGTTACGTTTCTTGCCGCTCAGAGCTTCCAACTCCTCGAAAGTTGCGGGCTGTCCAATATCTTCCCGGAAGACGGTGATGTCGATGTCTTCGGAGAACCGTTCGATCAAGCCGTAGCCTTTGGAGAGCGAGGTTCCGCCTTTGAAGAGCAGGCGCGGCCCACCGGCATCCAATTCATTGAAGAGCGCATCGAGCGTCCAACAAACCCAGAAGTCCTTTTCGATGTTCTGCTCATTGGTGCGCAGGCGGTCGGCAGCGCCAACAAAGAGGTCGCGGCGCTCCTCGTCGCTCGCGGCCAGTATGGTTTGAAAACCCTCGGTCATCGTCTGCTCGAACTCCTCGCCCTCTTCATGATAGGGGCCGGCACCGGGGTGCGTCTGGAGGGCTTCGTTTTCTGTGCCGGCGGCATCGCTCCAGCATTCGCTTGCTGGAGCAGGTCGCGCACGATCACCCGCATCCACTCCGGCAGCGCCGACAGGCCGCTGCGCAAGTCGTCCTGAATGGTTTGTCCATGATCGGGGGCACTGAGGATGGAGACAAGGCGTTTGCGGAGGCTTCCGTCGTCGGACGGAAGCATGTCACGCAGCCAGTGGAGCGCCTGCACAAAGCGCATAGCAGGACGGCCCGCCCAATAGAGGCGGCTGGGTGCGGCGGCTTGAAAGTCGAGGGTGAGATTGCCGAGGACGATAGGCCGCAGGCGGCCATCGGTGAGTACGCCGATGCGGGCCGGAACGGCATCGGTGAGCCCGAGGTCGTTAGCGGCTGTGAGGCCATCGACCACCACCCGAACTTTGCCCTTGCGGGCCAGCGCGTCGATTACGTCGCGCGGGTTGGGGTAGGTGGGCTTTCCGGTGAGCCGATTGTCTTGGGGAGTGTCATAGAAGCCGCGCGCAATCCGCCGAAGGCTTCGGGAAGCAACCAGCCGGTGGAGAGCCTGATCGACCGCAGTGCGCGGTCCAAGGTCGGCAAAATCCTCCGGAGTCCAGACGCGCGGCTGCGCCGGGCCGGAGATGCGGTCACGGATGGCGGATGGAATGCTGACTGCCGGACTAGACATAAGAGGCGCCCCATGTCAGATAAATGTGGCAAACTTCTGACTTCTTTAGTATATCCCTATGTCAGATAAATGCAACAAACTTCTGACTATGTTTCCTGTCGGCTTTCCCTGCCCGTCAGTTCTCGGCGGATTATCATCCCGAGATGAGTGAATTCATGAAGCGTGCGGCCTGCCACGAAGCGGGGCACATCATCGTCGCTTTCAAACTAGGTATCCGGGTCGAGAGCGTGCGCGTAGCAAACGGGCTCCTCCTGACTGATGTATGGGCGGATGACCTCGATTCAACGTCACGGCCAAAGATAGATCGCTATGCATTCTTAGCGGGCGGGATCGCTGGCGAGCAATTCATCTTTGGGGATTACGACCGCGTCGCAATGCGGGACGATCAAGCGAAAGTTACTCAACGAAATGGCGCTGCAATCGAGACCTATATCCCCGAGGCCCTGGCAATCGTGACGGCGAACGAATCCTGCTTGGGCCGAATTAGACAGCAGTTGACCATCAATTGGATCGCCGCGCGCGCTGAAGCCCAGCTTTGCTCCGATTCTGACTCTTACCCAATTCTGTCGAGGGTAGAACTCGATGACATCTTGCGGTCATGCTAGAGCGGCATATAGCGGTGCCGCTGCCATATTGCGATTTTGATTGCATTGACTTGAGACCAGCGGCAGCTCTAGTTGAGAACGGGGTTTGTCCTCATGCGGGTGGTAAACTTGCCGAAACAACAGGAGATCGTCAAGAATGGTCTGCCATGAGTGCCGAAGAGAAGCGGCGGACGGGTTCAGCTTTTGTCCGCACTGTGGCACAGCCCTCATCGGAGGATCGCCAGTCGTCGAATCGCCGAGTTCGGCATTGGAAGGAACGCTCGTCACGGAAGTCGAGACCGAGGCGACCGCGCCAGCACCTAGCGTCGCAAGCAATGGAAGAAATGAGATTGGCACCTATGTGTTTGGGGCACTGGCCGTCATCTCTTTGCTTGTATCAATAATCAAAGGCGTCGTTCCGATTTATCTTGTGGAATCGGCCATCTGGGCTGGAGCCTCCTGGTATTGGCATCGTGCGAAAACGCATAGTGAACTTGGCAAGGCCATCGTCATTGTTATCGCTGTCCTGGTGGCCATCGGCGAAGTCATCCACATCGCCTCACAATCCGATTTTCGGCCCGAACGTATTCCCCCGGCGATTGCTGACTATGGCTCCACTCCGACCACAAGCCAATTTCCCCCCATCACAGCGGATTCCCAAGGCACAGCGAACATCCAAGAGCCTCAGCTCAAATCGGAGCCGCAAGCGAGGAAAGAGACGCCAACTGGCCTAGAAGCGACTGTATCCTGCGACGTGGTTGCATATGACCGTGACAAGTATGGCGATGGCGATCCAATAGCAATCGCCACCTTGCATCAGGGCGACACTGTCCCATACGTGGGGCACGTGACGGTCGGCGACGAGGACATCATTCGAGTTCATGGGCGCAGGGGATATGTCAGTGGCTGCATTGATGTAAAGCTGGATCAGAACACAGCTAATAGCGACCTAAAATCAGAGCCGAAGCCGAAGAAAGAGACCCATGCCGGCCTTGAAGCGACCATAACCTGTGATGCAATCGTGTGGGACCGTGACAAGTATGGAGATGGCGATCCAATAGCGATCGCCAGCGTGCATCAAGGTGACACTGTGCCATATATCGGGCATGTGACGATCGGCGACCAGGAGATTATCCGAGTTCATGGTCGCAGGGGATATGTCAGTGGCTGCGTTGATGTGAAGCAGTGAAATGATCCCCAAAGATGCGCGTTATTGGGCCGCCCGGTATGTCGGAGTATTCTCTCCTCGGAGGGTATCCCATTGACCATGCAGATTGGAATGATTGGCTCAGACGGAATCGTCTTGGCCAGTGATACGCAGTGGACCAACGTACTTCAAACGACAGTTAACGGCGAGCGAGAAGCAACACGAACCTATAGATATTCCAGCAAGACCAAAAGCAACGATCAAATAGTCGTTTCTTATGCCGCAGACCAAAAGACAGCACAGGGCACGGCTCAAACTATTCTCCAGACGTTTGCCGACAATGATCCCCAGGGCGTGATTGAGCAAATTGCGAGGAACATCCCAGTCGGAGAAAGACGTGACGTACAAGGTTTAATTGCTATTCCTCCAGAGCGTCTTCTGAGGTTTGAAATAGCAATGCAAGACGGCCTCTGGACTCCATCTTGTGAAGAGTCATTTAGGTATGATTTCGCTGGGGATATGGCGAACACGTCGAAGTACTGGATTTACAGGTATTACGACGATTTGCTGACGGTGGAGCAGCTGATTCCTCTTGCCGCGTATGCAATCCTTTGCTCGCACGTAATGAATACCGCCGGTATAGGCGGCTTGGAAATTGTCACCTGTACCGCATCGAAGATTACGCATGTTCCGCGTGAGAGACTTCTTGATCTACAACGGATGGCAAAGAAGCTAGATGAACATATATTCGAGTCGATTATTGGGAATGCCCAAAACTAAACAGCCATCCTTCGCCGAAAAAATGCGGAAATCATACGCCAAATGCTGTTTCATTCAACGCCGGTCCAGCCTCCTCGTTGGAAACGAATGTATATCGCAATTGGTGGTACGGGAAGAAAAATGCTAAGGCCTTTGGTGCGGCTTGTCGCCCGGTCAGCGCCAGAGATTTGTTTGTCATTGCCTGGCTTTCAACCCAAATCCCGCCAGCCTCAACTCCGAGCAGTTTAACTAATTCGTAATGCTCGGGGTCAATATCGAGCAGGAACACATGGATGTGTTCGCCTATGTAGTCGGACAGTTGCATCGGTTCATCTCCCGGTCAGATATCAGGGAGAATTCTACGTGTTGTCACTGTCCGTACTCCATCGCGCTTGCGCGGCATGCGTGGCCCGGTTCCGGGCCGAGACGGGCCGGTTCCGGCCCCAAAACATGCCAGGATGGTTCCATCCTGGCCAAAGCATGTGCGTGTGGTGCGGGCGGGGGGACTTGAACCCCCACGACCTGTTTAGGGTCTGCGGATTTTCATACCACTTCGGCTTTCGCCGCCTCGCTACGCGAGTTCGTGGTCTGGACTATCCCTTCACCATTCCCCGCGAGAGGTTTAGGTGCTGCCCATCTAGTCTCTACACCTTCCCGAAAATATCCGGGCTTGGCTCGGGATTGCCAGTTAAGGTTTCCCCGACTTTGAGCAGTTCTACTCCGCCGGTTTCCCTGGCGGGCACTCAATTCCTTAAGTCCGCTGTGTCTGCCGATTTCACCACGCCCGCGGGTAATTGGCCACAACCCATCATAAAGCAAGCAATGACGGTCTACGCTTCTTCAGCCAAGCGAACGGCTTTCACACGGCCAGGGCCTTTCTTCGGACGCGGCCTCATGATGTTGATAGCGGAAGCGTCGAGCCGCGTCTTCAAATGGGCGGCATAGTATTTTTCAATCATCTCCACGCTTGTCCGACAGTTCTTGGCGATCTGATAGATGTCGGCGCCTTCGAGGAGGCGCAGGCAAATGTACGTGTGGCGTAGGCTATAGGCCGTTCGCGGCCTACCGTCGCGATCGGTGCGAAGCTTTTCTTCATCAAGAATCGCATTGAATAAATCGCGTGGCCATTTCGGAAACAGAAGATCGGTGGGGCCGGGCTCGTGCCACTCACCCTTGGCTATGGATGCGGTACGACTACCTGATCTTCCCGGTCCACCATTAGGTCGTGTCCGGGTCTTCAATCGCTCGAATGGATGCACGGCACCCGCCGTGCTCTTGCAATAGCCAACGCCTCGCTTTCCACGTACTTCGATCTCTAGGATGGTTTGGCCGCTGCCCTCGTCTTCAACTACCGTGACATCGCGAAACTCAAGACGCATTGCCTCGTCGGGACGCAGGCCAGTATTGGCGGAGAACAGAACATAGTCGTGAAGTTGCTCCGCTTCCCAACGAAAACGGGGCTGCTTCGGATCATGCGCGCGTTTTCGCGTCGCCTCGTAAAGCTGCTTGTACTCTTCCGGGGAGAACCATGCTCGATGAGAGATTTTTGCCGATGCGCGATACGGCGCGGACAAATCCGGCAGATGATCGATCCATCCGTGACGCAGAGCCGTTTTGAAGATCTGGCGCAACGTCACGATCTCCTGGTGCATGGTGTTATGCGCGGGCGGCTTGCCACGCTGCACGTTACACTCTTCGAGGCGATGGATGCGGTATTCATTGATCTTGCCAGCGGTAATCTCTGGAAGAACCATGCTGCCGAAGAATGGAACCAAGTGTCCGTTTGTCCGTGCGTGCTGTCCGCGCGCATAGGTCGCGCTCCGCTGTCCCTGCGTCATGATGTCGAATTCGCGCAGGTACAACTTCGCGGCTTCACGGAACAGTTTTCCGCTTTTCAGCTCGCCGTCGCGGAGCTTGCCGCGTAGTTGCAAATACCAATCTTCTGCGACTTCCTTTGCCTTCGAGAGGCTATCTTCTTTGGTGGTTGTGCGTCGATTCTTCCCGGCCAGAAAGCTCGCACACTGCCAGCTTGAGCTATTGGGACGCCTGTAGATGTGGACCTTGCCACCGAGGATCGTGAACCGTTCGGACATGAGCGATGACCTCCGCACACTTCTTGAATATCACAAAAAATGTGTAAGGGTTGTGTCTGTCATAGGGGTACTGCACCATCACTATAAGTTTTTATTTATCTTATATTTATCGCCAATATGGCCATAGACTTATACGATTTTAAGTCCGCTGCGTCTGCCAATTTCGCCATCCGGGCCCGGCAAGCCTTCCAATCCACCCTCGCGAGCGATGTCTTCAACGCCAATTTTGCCCGCAATGGCTGCACCTAAGGCTTCGGCCGGTAACAAGCCGCCGCGAATCAAACGGCCTTGCTGTCTGCCTCTCTAAGCATACTCAATTCCGCCGCCTGCCTCGCCTTTTCCACCTCATCCAGCCCCGCGTCCGCCCGCCCCGTCTCGATACGAAATAATGGAAACAATGCGGAGCGGGACAAACCGGCCGGGAGCTGTTGGATTCGACTTTGGCACCACCAATAGTTCCCTGGCGTTGCTGGACGCGGAGGGTCACCTCCGCCTTGCCTCATTTGAGGTCGGCAGTGAGTTCAGCGAATCGTTTCGCTCCGTTCTCTATTTCGAGCAGGCGGCTTCCACCGCCGGAGCCAGAAGAACGCACGCATTCACGGGCCCCGCCGCCATTGAGCACTATCTTCACGCCGAGGAAAAAGGCCGCCTGGTTCAGTCGCTTAAGTCTCACCTTCCTAGCCGAACCTTAACCGGGACTGAAGTTTTTGCCCGTCGCTACAAGCTTGAAGAGCTCATCGCCCGCATCCTGGGCGATGTGCGTAAGCTTGCCGAGCGGGAATTCGACCGCCCCATCCACTACGCAATGGTCGGCCGACCTGTTCGGTTCGTCGGAGCTGAAACGGAAGAGGATCAGCAATTCGCCCTCGCCCGCCTGCGCGCCGCCTTTGCCCTCGCCGGAATCGAGCGCGTCGACTTTGAAATGGAGCCGGTTGCCGCCGCATACGCCTACGAGGCTTCGCTCGATCACGACGAACTCATCCTGATCGGCGATTTCGGCGGCGGCACCAGCGATTTTTCGTTGCTCCGGGTCGGCTCGGGCGTGCGCCGGCGCGGACGTACCCCGCGCGATTTGCTCGGCAACAGCGGCGTTGGCCTCGCGGGAGACGCCTTCGACGCCCGCATCATTCGCAAGCTCGTCTCGCCGGCTCTCGGTTCCGACTCCGAGGCCCGCTCGCTCAACAAGCTTCTCCCCGCTGTCCCTGCGTGGATCTATGCCAATCTTGAACGCTGGCACTACCTCTCCTTTCTCCGCACCAGCAATGTTCGAGAAATCCTTAAAAGCGCCCGCACCCGAGCCTTGGAGCCCGAAAAGATCCAAGCCCTGATTTCAATCGTCGATGAAGATCTCGGTTATCAGCTTCACCAGTCGGTGCAGCATGTAAAATTTGCGTTGTCCCACGCTGAAATTGCCGAATTCCGCTTCCGCGATCATCCGCACCTGCCCAATATCGATCTGCGCATTCCCGTCACTCGTGCCAATTTCGAATCCTGGATCCGCGACGATCTCGAAATAATCGAGCGCTGCGTCGATTCCCTTCTCCAATCCTCGGGTGTCGATGCGCGCGACGTCGACCGTGTCTTCCTTACCGGCGGAACCGCCTTTGTGCCTGCCGTGCGGCGCATCTTTACCAGCCGGTTCGGAGACGATCGCATCCGCGGCGGAAACGAATTTACGTCTGTCGCGAGCGGTCTCGCTTTGCGCGCTGCCGAGGCCTTGAATGAACGACACTAACCCCGTTGCCAACCGCGCCGTCGATCGATTCGATCCACTCGTGTCCAAAGGGGAATCCGTCTCCATCGGCAAGCACGGCAGTGGCATCCGATTCCCTATCTGAGGAGGAACTCATGAAGTTAGGCGGATTGAAGACCGAGCGGCCCAATCGCGCTTCGGCTGGCCTTGATCAGTTAAGCGCACTGGAAATTGCCACGCTCATGAATCGCCAGGACGCACAGGTCCTGCGCGCCGTGCGCCGCGTCCTGCCTGCCATCGCAAAAGCCATCGACGTCATTCACGAACACCTTGACCAGGCGGGTCGCCTCATCTACGTCGGCACAGGCACCAGCGGACGCATCGGCGCGCTCGATGCATCCGAGTGCCCGCCGACCTTCGGCACCGATCCTGAAAAAATCCAATACTTGATTGCCGGCGGCGATTATGCACTCGCCCACTCCACTGAAGCCAGTGAAGATTCCCGTGAACTCGGCGCAGCCGATATCGCCGCCAGGTTTCCAACCGCAGCCGACGTCGTTGTTGGCCTGGCAGCAAGCGGCCGCACGCCCTACACCATCGCAGCTCTTCAATACGCAGCCGCCCAGGGAGCCGCAACCATTGCCATCGCCTGCAATCGAGGCTCCGAGTTGGCTGCTGTCGTGCAAATTGCCATCGAACCCGACGTCGGCCCGGAAGTGCTGACCGGGTCGACTCGGCTCAAAGCTGGAACCGCCGAAAAGCTCATCTGCAACATGCTCACCACCGGCGCCATGGCGCGACTCGGTTATGTCTACGGCAACTTGATGGTCAATATGCAGCTCAAGAATGAAAAACTTCTCGAACGCGGCATCTCCATCGTGCAGCGCATCGCGCGCGTCAACCATTCCACTGCCCTCGCGGCTCTACACCAGGCCGATATGAAAATCTCCATTGCCCTCGTCATGCTTCTCGCAAAAATCGGTAAGCAAGACGCGATCGAGAAACTTGCCCGCGCAAAAGGCAGTGTTCGCGGCGCGATCGATGCATCCTCATGAAGCCGCTATCATTCAATATGCAAGAGAAAGACTCACTGCAACACCCGTCAATCACGCGCCGCCGCTTCTTCAAAGCAGCCATGGGTGCGTCCGCCGGCCTGGCCCTCTATGCAGGAGAAATTGAACGTCACTGGATTGAAATCACGCGGCGCGATGTTCACATCCCGGGCTTGACTTCCTCCTTCAACGGGCTGCGCATCGCTCAAATGAGCGATATTCACATGGACGAATTCACCGAACCCTTCTTTCTTCGCCATGCTGTCGATCGCATCAATTCTCTCAATCCCGACCTCGTCCTTCTCACCGGCGATTTTGTCAGCAACGGCGTCTCCACTACAACGTTTGCCATCGGAGCCGGATGGCAATGCGCGAATCTGCTCGCTCAAATCAAGTGCAAACAGGTCATCGCCGTTCTCGGAAACCACGATTTTCTCGTCGAACCCGACGCAGTTACTGCGGCCCTCAAGGCCAACGGCATTACCGTGCTGCGCAACGATTGCATGCCCATCGAGCGCGTCGGCAGCAGATTCTGGCTCTCTGGATTGGAAGATCCCGTTGAGGGCCGTCCCGACCCTGACCGCGCCATCCCCACGCGCATTCGCAACGTGCCCTATGAGCCCGTTGTGCTCATGTGCCACGCCCCCGACTACGCTGACTTTCTCGTCGCGCACCCCGCCGGAAAGGCAATCGATCTCATGCTCAGCGGCCACACCCATGGCGGCCAGGTTCGAGTGCCCTTCCTCGGTGCAATGGAATTGCCCGAGCTAGGCAAAAAGTATGTCGAAGGATGGTTCCGGTTCGACCGCCTGCAACTCTATGTCAATCGCGGCGTCGGCGCCGTGGGACTTCCCTTCCGCTTCAACTGCCCACCGGAAATCACCGTCTTCACAATGCATAGCGCATAACGCCAATCCCATGGGATGCTCCGTCCATCGCGCTCTTAGAGATCGGCGACCAAGCAAGACCCCTGGGTGCCCCATCCCATCGCGCTCTTTGCGATGGGTGGGAAAGCACGAACGCCAGGTTCCCCATCCGCGCCCGCCTTGCAGTGAGAATCCGCTCATTGCAATCGTCGAAAGTCGATATTTTCACCGTCCAGCCGATACTCCGCGGAACAAACATCGCTTCCGCAGATCATCGCCTCTCCACGGCAAAGTTGTCTCCGCGTGATCAGCCCCATGGTCCCACAGCGAGGACACGACATCACCGCCACGTAGGGGTTCTGCGCATGGCCAAGCTTGCTCTGGTTTTCCAGAACAAAGATTGTGCCTGGGTCCATTCTTTCCGGGATCCATTCTTCCAGAAACTGCAAGTCGGCTGACATCCTGGCCCTCCCATGGCTTTGATGTAACCGAGCCCGAATTCGCTGTATGCGACGGGCTCCCTGGTGCGGCAACAGCAGACTGCGAATGGTTTTGAGGACGGCACGAAAGCAGATGCGCCTTCGATTGAGCTCAGTGTCGAGGCACAGCACTGTAAGTGTCAACTCCGCAGGCAGTGTCGAACAGGATACCCGCCTCACATTGAGAGATGAACGCGATATTGGACCAGCCGGGAACTGCAGGGTGCCCCATCCATTTCGCAGTCTTATCGCGAAATGGGTGGGAAAGCACGAACCGAATGCGAGCGATCAGCGAGTTTCTGCGGGTGCCCAAGTCGCTCGCCTTTTTAGGCCGGGGAAAGCACAAACCCTCGTGCAAGCGATCAGCGAGCATCCACGCTTATTGTGGTTGTGTCGTGGCTAGCGTGGCGCTTCCGTGCGAAGCTCCAGCTTCATCAATCGATCGGTAAATTTCCTTGTTCCGCAAAATTGCTTCCACATACTCGCGCGTCTGCGTAAAAGGAATCGACTCCACAAACTCGTCCAGCCCGCCATACGGCCCTGCAGCCTGCCAATCCACAACGCGGTAATCCCCGGCGTTGTAAGCAGCCAGCGCGTACTCTTCCACGCCGCCAAATCGATCGAGCAGCTTACGCAAATACCGCGTCCCCAGGCGAATGTTCGTCTCCGGATCGAGCAATTGAAATGCCTGGAAGTGACTCATGCCCTCTTCCTTCGCCAGTTGCTTGCCCGTCGCCGGCTCCACCTGCATCAGCCCATAAGCATTCGCATACGAAATCACATTGGGATTAAACTCCGACTCCTGCCGGATCAGCGACGCCACAAGGAACGGATCGAGATTGTTCTTCGCCGATTCGCTCTTGATCGTCTCCCACCACGCCTCAGGAAACAGAATGCGCCAGTACGCCAGGGGAATCGAAGAGATCGGCGCCGACATCGCAAACGGCAATGCCTTCTTCAGCGAACGCATCGCCCGATACGTCTCGCCGTACGACGCATAAATCTGCGCTTCGGCCAGAGCGCTCCACGATCCCGAATCAGGATCAGCCGCAATCTCCTGCGCAACGTATTCATTCAATCCTGCGTTGGCCACCAGCTTCGCCTTCGCCAGATGTGGGCTGTCTTCAGGAAAGCTCTCTTCCAGCACCGGCACCGGTGGCGCCTGCAGCTTGTCCATCTGCGTCTGCGATGCCAGCTCTACATTCCCCAGCGCCTGCAACCGTCGCCGCGCCAGCTGCGTATAGAAGAAGTGCTGGTAAGCCCTCACCAGCGCGCGATAGTTGCTCGTCGCACTGGCTGCCTTGTGGTCCTGCGTCTCATACAGGCGCCCGCGCCAGTAAATCGCCGCCACCGTATCCTTGTCGCCCGGATACAACTTGATCTGCTCGTCAAACAATCGCGACGCATCTGCGTAAAGCCCCTGCCGGTAACTCAACCAACCCGCCCGCCAATGGGCCGCCGGCGCATTGGCGCTGTCGGGAAAATGGGTAGCCAGGTAGCTGTAATAGCTGATCGCAGTAGGAAAGTCCTTCTTCAGCAGATACATATTGCCGCTGGAAAACAGCGCCTCGGCCAGCCATGGGCTCTTGGGAAAACGCGTCTCCATCAGCGCTACAATGCGCTGCTGGTCTGTTCCGTCATCCCGATTCCGCGCCAGTTCCATCAACAGATAAAGCCGCCGTGCTCCGTGCTCGTCCGCCGTGTCCGCCAGCCCCTGAACCTGCGCCGGCGACAATCGCTTCAGCTTCAGTTCGCACGCCGCCGCATCCACGGCAAAGCCATTGCGCTCGTCGGCGCTCAGGTCCGCTTTCTGTTCAAGAGCGCGATATTGCTCTGCGGCCTCCGCGTAGCGCCCTGCGTTATAGTACGCATCGCCCAGGCTGCGCAACTCCGTCACAGTCAACCGCAGCTCCGCGCCCAGCGCCGTCAGCTTGGCCCGCGCCGCCTGCGCCTCTGTGCTCAGTGGGTGCCCCAGCAGCAGTCTCCTGAAAATCTGTTCCGCCTCCGCTTCCTGCCCCAGAGCCATCTCCACTTCGCCCTCGGCAAGCTGATAGGCCGGCCGCGCCGCGCCGGCAGTATCTTCGGCGAGCACCTTGCGCGCTCCCGCCGCGTTCCCCTGCGCCAACAGAACAGTCGCTTCCAGTTCCGGCGCCTGCAGGTTGAAGATGCTGTCGGGATACCGCGTCGCGAACCCGTGCAGTAGCACCGCCGCGCCAGCCTCATTGCCGCTTTGATGATCTGCCTGCGCACCCAGATAATCCGCGTAGTCCGCCAATTCCTCGCCCGACTGCCGCGCCTGCTTCAGATTTTCTGATGCTTCTGAGAATCGATGATCCACCAGGTACGCATGTCCGAGCGCCAGATACGCCGCCGCACCCGCCTCTCCTGTGTGCGCGTGTGCGTACCTCGTTACCCCCGCATACGCCGCAGGCGTGCGCATCGTGGCCAACTGTTGCGCCATGGGCCGCAATTCGCTCGAAGCCACAAAGGCCTGGTGGATCCTGGCTGTCCGCGCCGCCCGTACCGCATGGCCGGCGCGCGTCTTTCGGCTCTTCGGGCTCGCCTTGGCGCCCTTCGAGCCTTTAACAATCTTCCTGCTATGCTGCGAGGAACTTACCGAAGCCGCAGGCTTCGCAGGCACGTCCCCCGTCGTCTCCGCAGCCAGCGGAGTCACCGCCAGCAGCGTCGCCAGCACCGTTGCCAACCCGCGCGCAGGCCACCCGTACAGCCCCCTGGCGCTTGGCGTTGAATTTTGGGAGTGAGCCACCCTCATCCCTCCACTGTAAGCTGGAATCGCTTCCTGCGATACAAGACTGAACCACTCCCGTTACCAAGGTGTGGTTCGAAATGGGACAGTTTCAGGCACCGTCCCGCTTTCCGCGTCTTCGGGGCCAACGTCATACCCTTCGTACGGGCGCTGCGCGGGTCGACCCTTGACAACGCCAACCCATCCCTTTTCAATCAGCTTCAGGCAATCACCTTCGCGTTAATCCGCCTCAGCCATCAAAGGAAATCATTCCATGAAGACACTTCGCCTTATCCCGGTCGCTCTGCTCGCCACCTGCATCGGCTGTCACGTCAGCGTTCCCGGTCCCGACAACTCGTCCCGCGACCAGACGGAGATCAAGGCTCTCGAAGACCGTTTCATAGCCGCCTTCCGCGCAAAAGACGTCGACGCCATCATGGCCTGCTACGTTCCCGACGACAGTCTCGTGGTTTTCGATACCACCCCGCCCCGCCAATACGTCGGCGCCGCCGCCTATCGCAAAGATTTTCAGGACTTCCTTTCCGGAGTCCAAGGCCCCGTCGAAGCCACCATCTCCGACCTCGAAGTCACCACCGGCGGAGGCAGCGTCGCTTACTCGCACAGCATCCAGTACGTAACCTCCACCGATAGATCCGGCAAGCGTACCGAACTCACCGTCCGCGTCACCGACGGCTACAAACGCATT
>Ga0182030_10014521_pt1 | contig 15531 bp, 10 predicted proteins | sample 812S3MmetaG_FD_121299 | JGI IMG/M metagenome (GOLD analysis project Ga0182030, IMG submission 121299) | Permafrost microbial communities from Stordalen Mire, Sweden - 812S3M metaG (Illumina Assembly) | ecosystem: Environmental > Terrestrial > Soil > Wetlands > Permafrost | place: Sweden... | reverse complement strand
TGCGCGATCTTTACTATAACTCTCTTTCCTCGGCAACCAGCGAGTTCCCTTACTGGTACACGCGCTATTTCCGGCAGCTCGACGGCGAACTGCCCGTGATGCGGCGCGCTCTGGCGCTCAAGGAGGCCTTCATTCATGCGACGCCGACGATCTATCCTGGCGAGCTGATCGTAATGGGGCGCGCGCATTATTATCGCGGTTCCTATCCGATGCCGTGGCTCTCGGAGGGCTATTACATGGCCAAGGAGGACGAGCTGAACAAGGCCGCCATGGCCCACGGCGGAGCCAGCGCCGACAACCTTTCCAAGTACGGCGCCGGCGGCGGCAACGTTACGGAGAACTTCGGCTCGGTCGTTTCTCTGGCGGGAAAGTTCGGCATCCGGCAGGAAGAGGTGCCGGCCACGCTGCGCATTGCGCGCGAGTGGGTCAATAAGTCGGTGGACGATGCCTGCCGCAAGTACGAGCGCATGATTCCGGAGTATCCGATCAAGGAAGCGATCATGCGCAACGTGATCTGCCAGTTCGATTCCGGTTATACGCTGCCGCAGGGCCGCGAAGTGATGAACTACTATTACCCGCTGCAGTATGGCTTCGACGGAATCATCGCAATCTGCGAAAAGCGGAAGGCGGAGGTCGCCGGCCGCGCCGATGGCGACGGAATGACGGGAATGAATCGGCTCTACAACTACGAGGCGATCAAGCAGGTGGTCGAAGGCGTGCAGGTGTGGATCGCAAACTACGTCAAGGAAGCCCGCCGCCTGGAGGCCTTCGAGAAGGAGCCGGTTCAAAAGCGGGAGTATGCGGAGATCGCCGAGCGCCTGGAGTGGATTGCGCACAATCCGCCGCGCAACTTCCGCGAAGCCGTGCAGCTCACATGGACCTGCCACCTTGCCGCACTCAACGAGGACGTGGCGAGTGGAATGTCGCCGGGGCGCATGGGCCAGGTTCTGCTTCCGTATTACGAGCAGGACATGGAAAACGGCCGCATCAACGATGCACAGGTGCTGGAGTGGATGGAGCTGCAGCGCGTCAAGTTTACCTGTATCGACTGCTTTGGCTCGGCGGGCGTGGTGGGCGGCGTGCTTTCGGGGAACACTTTCAACAATCTCTCGGTGGGCGGATTGACCAAGGACGGGCAGTCGGCGGCCAACAACCTGGAGACGCTGATCATGGAGGCGGGTATTACCTGCGTCTCGACACAGCCCACGCTGACGATACTCTACGACGAGAAGCTGCCCGAGGAGTTTCTGCTCAAGGGCATCGAGTGCAATAAGACCGGCAGCGGCTATCCGGCGTGGATGAACAACCGCAACGGCATGGATTTCATGATGCGGCAGTACGGGCGCGAAGGCATGAACGTTGACGAGTCGCGCGCCTGGGCCGTGGGCGGCTGCCTGGAGAATTCACCGGGGTCGTGGTTCGAACTGGAATTGAACGGCAAGAAATATTGGATTCCGGGAGGAACCGGCCAGCCCACCAGCGTCGGCGTTCACTTTCTGGGCCTGCCCAAGATCCTTGAGCTGGCGCTCTTCGACGGCGTGGACCAGCGCACCGGCGAGCGCATCTTTTCCGCCCATGGAAACAAGCTGGAGACCTACGACGAGCTTTGGGCGCAGGTGCAGGAGTACTTCCATCTTGCCTGCTACAGCCTGGCCACGGCCAACAATATCCAGCACGATATTTGGCGCAAGCAGAATATGTCGATCTTTACCTCGATGTGCAAGGCCAACTGGATCGAAACAGGCCGCTTGATCCATGAACTGGGTTACAAATACAATGCGACGTTCAGCGTCGAGTCGTGCGGCACGGTGAATCTGGTCAACTCGCTGATCGCGATGAAAAAGGTTGTTTACGACGATCGCGCGGTGACGCTCGAGGAGATGAAGGATGCGATCCGGCATAACTTCGGCTTCAGAAGGGCCGAAGAAGTCGGCTCCTACTCTTTGTCCGACCAGGAGAAGAAGGATGAGAGCGGCACCTACGATCGCATTCACTTCCTTTGCCTCTCGGCGCCGAAGTATGGCAATGACGATGCGTATGCCGATGCCGTGATGCTGCAGTGGGAGAATTGGTTCTGCACGATGTGCTCGGATTTCGAGTCGCTCTATGGGCAGCCGTTCTATCCCTGCCAGATCTCGGTTTCGTCTCATGCTCCGCTGGGCGCCGCGACCGGGGCCACGCCCGACGGCCGGCTGGCGGGAACGACATTCAGCGATGGGTCGATGTCGGCCTATCCGGGAACGGATCGCAATGGCCCCTATGCGCTCTTCAACTCCGCGACGGTGTGGGATCATACGCGGTCGCAGAACTCGCAGATGAATATGAAGATTCATCCCAATGCGATTCATGGAGTGGAAGGCGCGAAGAAACTGCTCGATCTTACCCGCTCCTATATGCGCAAGGGCGGATTCCACATTCAATACAACGTTGTGGATTCCAAGGTTCTTCGCGCGGCGCAAGAAAACATCGACAACTATCGCGATCTGGTGGTTCGCGTTGCCGGCTTTACGCAGTACTGGTGCGAAATCGGCAAGCCCATCCAGGACGAAGTCGTTGCAAGAACCGAATACGAGGGGGTGTAGCCATGAGCGGAGAATTATCTAGGCATTGCGACTGCCGCAACTATGCGCCAGTCGACGTAATCAAGGGCATCTGTCATCGCACCAAGGATCTGATCCTGGGCGACGAACAACAGTGCCCTGAGTTTGTACAACTGAACAAGTGCAAGTTCTGCGGCAACTTCACCTCATCGAAGGAAGAGTACATGGGAATCTGCAATGCGGAGCCGGCGAAACCATGGACTTATCCCGACCTGATTGCCGTCACCTGCAACTCTTTCAAGGCCTGAGAGGCTCACGGAACCGCATGGAAGGGAGTCCGCTCTTCTTCCATGCGGCATCCTCTGCCGCCCAAAACCGTCAGGGTTTAGACCGCATGAATTGGTAATTAATCATCGACAGGCGCGGACGAGGACGTCCGCGCACCAGCCGGCCAGGAGGCCGGCGCTACATTCATACAATGACCAAATCGCGCGGTCACGGTCCTAGGCGCGCGGCGTTCTCCATTCGGGAATCCCCGAACAAGTTACAGCGATTGAGCGGGCATTTCCCCGGGGGCTGGAGGGCCGCCCATTGCAAACACTTGCGCCGCTTGGGGACGGATAGCGGCAGCAGCTTTCCGCTGCCGCAGTTTCAGCCTCGCGCACTGCCGGGCGAGCAATTCACATGGCATCCAACTATCGGCAATATCTGGACATTTAAACATAACACTGACTGCTAAACAAACAGTTGACAATGAGATAGCCGCGGAGTGAACATTAACTCGAAGAAATAGCGTTTTTTAAGGAGTTCAACAATGATAGGCACAAGGGGCGACAAAACGGTCACAAGATCCCTCGCACTGGGGGGGTTGTATGGTGGTACGGCGACTGGAATGGTGGACGTGAAAGACGGCAAGATTCTTCGCGTCAGGCCGTTCCGCTACGACTGGAAGTGGGACCGGAGCGAAGTGCGCACCTGGAAGATGGAGAAGAACGGCAAGACTCTGGAGCCCCGGTGGAAGTCGGTCATCGGCCCATTCTCGCTGGCGTACAAGAAGCGCACCTATTCACCCAACCGCATCAAGTATCCGCTGATTCGAGAGGACTGGGATCCGAACGGCGAAAGAAATACGCAAAACCGCGGCAAGAGCAAGTTCCGCCGCGCTTCCTGGGATGAAGCGACGACCATTATCGCCAGCGAAATCCGCCGCATCCATGCCCAATATGGAGTGAATGCCATCCTCCAGCAGGGCGAGGGGCACGGCGAGAGCAAACTGCTCAACACGCCGCACGGCCAGCCGGGCCTGCTGCTGAAGGCGATGGGCGGCTTTACTCAGCAGATTCGCAACCCGGATAGCTGGGAGGGCTGGTACTGGGGATCCAAGCACGTTTGGGGCCAGGGCATCCAGGGCATGATGTTCCCCGCCGGCAATACGGTTTGGGATTGCACGCAGCACACCGAGTTGATGCTCTTCTGGAGCTGCGATCCGGAGACCACGCCGTGGGGCTTCACTGGACAGTTTCCCAGCCGGCTTTGTTTCTGGTGGCACGACATCGGCATGAAGCAGGTTTACGTCTGTCCGGAGGTGAACTACGGATGCGCGGTCCATGCCGACAAATGGATTCCGGTTCTTCCCAACACCGATGCCGCTCTGCAGATGGGCGTAGTATATACCTGGATTAAAGAAGGTACTTACAAGAAGGACTACGTGGACACGCACGTGGTCGGCTTCGACAAGTTTTCCGATTACATCCTGGGCAAGACAGACGGCGTAGCCAAGACGCCGGAATGGGCGGCGAAGAAGTGCGGCATACCGGAGTATACGATCAAGGCTCTGGCCCGCGAGATGGCCCGCAAGGTCTTCTCTATCGCTCACTACTTCGGCGGCGGCATGATCCGCGGACCGTACGCGTCGGAACCGGCGCGCATGGAATGCTGCATGCTGGGCATGCAGGGTTTGGGCGGCCCGGGCGTTCACCAGTTGCAGATTTCGTATTTTGGCATGCCGCGCTCGAAGGGACTCAAGAGCACGATGTTCTGGAATCCGAAACTCTCCGAGCGGCTGGCCGTTCCCATCGCCTCAACGGTTTATAACTGGCAGAATTCGTGTTTGAACAAGCTGCAGGTTACGACCCATCTGAAGACCGATGCGCCGTTGGTTTTCTTTGGCTCAGGCGCCATTGAAGCTCCGCGCGAGGACCAGTTCGTTCGCTACCAGTTCCCCATCGAGGAGAAGCCGAACAGCACCAAGCCCAACGAGAAACCCTCCAGAATTCGCATGATCTGGTCGGATACTCCTTGCCGGACCACCTGTTGGAACCATGGCATGGAAGCCGAAACCGAGTACGGCAATCCGCAGTTGGAAACCATCGTGATTCAGCATCCGTGGTTTGAAAACGAGTGCATCCTGGCCGACATCGTTCTGCCGTCGAACACGTTGATGGAAGTCGACGATATGCTGACCGACGTTCGTCAGGCGGGCATGATTCCCGACGTGATGATCGCCGACAAGGCCGTCGAGCCGATCGGCGAATCGAAGAGCGACTACGAGTGCGTGGTTGAGGTCGCCAAGAAACTCAGCGACGAGCTTGTTCAGAAGGTGACCGGCGGTCATTCGCTCGAAGATATGCGCCGTCAGGTCTTCGACAACATGGATCTGGGCGCGCTGATTTCGTATGAGGAGTTCCGCAAGAGGGGCTACTACCTCTATTCGGTGGCCGAGGACTGGAAGAACGAGTCGCCGGGATTCAGGAAGTTCCATGACGATCCGGAAGAGAATCCTCTTCCCACGCCGAGCGGCAAGCTGGAGTTCTATTCCGAAGCCCTGGCCACGGCCTTCCCCGACGATCTGGAGCGGCCGGGGGTTCCCACATGGGTCGAAAACGGCGTTACCCATCCCGATGAGCGGCTGGGCGGCGAGCGGGCGAAGACCTATTCGCTGCTGGTTCAGTCCAACCATCCACGCTGGCGGACGCACGCGCAGGCCGACGATATTACGTGGACCCGCGAAGCGCCGACCTGCAAGATCGTCGGGCCGGACAACTACGCCTATGAGCCGGTCTGGCTTCATCCCACCGAGGCGGCCAAACGCGGCATCAAGCACCAGGAGATCGTCAAGGTCTTCAACGAAAAGGGCATTGTGATCTGCGGCGCTTATGTGACCGAGCGCATGCGCCCCGGCGTAGCCTACATCGATCACGGAGCCCGCATCGATCCCATCATTCTGGGCAAAGTGGATCGTGGCGGCGCCATCAACCTCATCTCTCCCATCGGTTCAACCTCCAAGAACTGCCTCGGCATGGCCAGCAGCGGTTATCTTGCCGAGGTCGCGAAGATCGCGCCGGAAGAATGGGATCAGTGGAAGAAGGAAGCCCCCGAAGCGTTCGCAAGAGAGTACGACCGGGGAGCAGGACTGCGTTTCGACGCTTGGGTGGTAAAGGACGGGGGTGTCAAGTGAAAGCATTTGTGATGGATCTTTCCATATGCAACGGTTGTTACAATTGCCAGATTGCCTGCAAGGACGAGCATGTGGTCAATGATTGGACTCCGTATGCCAAACCGCAGCCGGATTACGGCCAGTTCTGGCTGAGGATCAAGGAGACGGTCAGAGGAACCGTGCCCAAGGTGAAGGTATCGTACGTACCGATTCCTTGCCTGCACTGCGACGATGCCAAGTGCATGACGGTCTGCAAGGCCAATGCGATCTATCGGCGCGACGACGGCATGGTGGTCATCGATCCGATCAAGTGCAGCGGCTGCAAGCTCTGCCCGGATTCCTGCCCCAATGACAGCATCTTCTTCAACGAGGGTCTCAATATCGCTCAGAAATGCACCGGATGCGCGCATCTGCTGGACGATGGATGGGACGTGCCCCGCTGCGTCGACGCCTGCCCAACCGAGGCTTTGCGTTTTGGCGAGGAGTCGGAGTTGAAGGATCTGATTGCCAAGGCGGAGCCCTTCAACAGCGCCTGCGGCACAGGACGGGTGTTTTTCCTGAACCTGCCCAAGAAGTTCGTTGCCGGCACGGTCTACGATCCGGTCGATAAAGAAGTTGTGATCGGCGCAACCTGCACGCTGAAAGACCAGAACGGAGCGTCTCACGTGGTCGAGACGGATAACTACGGCGACTTCTGGTTCAACGACCTGCCCGACGGGCATCACTACTCGCTGGAGATCAAAAAAGGTGGCAACGCCAAGACCATCGAAAAGATCGACACTGAGGTTGACGTAAATCTGGGCGATATAGCGATGCGCCTTCTTTAACGGCGGCGTGTGCGGCGCGGTGAGCGCTCCCAGATCCCGATTTTGGGATCTGGGAGCGCTCCAACGTCAATACAACAAGCAGTTTACGGCGCGGTTAAAGTCGCGCCCTTTCAAGGCAGCGACTGCGTTTTCAAGCTTTGATCGCAAGGTCTGCGCCGAGGCGGCAGAGAGCACGGCAAGCGTATACAATACTGGCAGCGGCTTGGGTTTCAGAGGGCCTCTGAATTATTGACAATTCGAGTTTTTGTGTCTTCGAACGGAAATTCCTAAAACGCGTGAGCGGTCACGGGATTTCCGGCGGTGGCTGGCCTCGGTGAGGCGACAGTCCAAGGGTTGCGCTGGAAACGGCGCTTCCTCCCGGTTGGAAAGGAGGCAGGATATTGACTACACAAATACAGATTCATTCCCCTTTGGCTTTATCCGCGGAAGCTGTTAGGGCGCCCTCTGTGCCGATGGTTCGGCAACTGCGGCTCTCGGTAACCGATCTTTGCAACTTTCGCTGCCGCTATTGCATGCCGCCGGAAGGCGTGGCGAAGGTTGCGCATGAGGATCTTCTGCCCCTGGAGGCGCTGGCCAGCATGGTGGACTGGCTGTCTTCACATACGCAGATCAGCCGGGTTCGGCTCACCGGCGGCGAGCCCTTGGTGCGGCAAGGAATCTCGGACCTGATCGCGGAGCTCGCGGCATTTCCGGCGATCGAGGAAATCGCGCTGACCACCAACGGATCGCTGCTGCCGCGCATGGCTCAGAGCCTGAAGGCGGCCGGATTGAACCGGGTGAATATCTCGCTCGATTCCCTCGATCGGGAACGCTTCGCGCTGATTACGCGCGGTGGAGATCTCAACCGCACTCTGGATGGAATCAAGGCCGCGCAGGATACGGGGCTGACGCCGATCAAGCTCAATGCGGTCTTGCAGCGCTCGACCTGGAAAGAGGAGGTTCCTGCGCTGCTGGATTACGCGGCCAGCACCGGTTTTGAGATTCGCTTTATCGAATTGATGCGCATGGGAACGGAGCGCGCGTGGTGCGAATCCGAGTTCATCTCGGTGGATGAGGTTCGCGACGGACTGGGCGCCACAATGATTACCGTGGACGAAGGAAGCCACGCTCCTGCGCAACGAACCCTGGTAAATTGGCGCGGAGGCATGGTGACCGCGGGATGGATCACGCCGCGCTCGCATCCCTTCTGCGCCAATTGCGAACGCCTGCGCATGGACGCGCGCGGCCAGCTTCGGCGCTGCCTGATGGATGCGTCGATGCTCGATCTGCCCCGCGTGCTGGGATCGCTTGACGGCCAGTCGGCCGCGCGGGAGTTCAACGACTATCTGGCCGGCAAGCATCCGCCGGCGGCGATGGATAGTCCCTTTGCGATGAGTCAGATCGGAGGTTAGCAGTGAGCGAAACGAGCGAACTGACGCATCTGGACAGCCAGGGCCTGCCGCGCATGGTGGACGTGAGCGCGAAAGCGGAGACGCTGCGCGAGGCCGAGGCCGAAGCCGTGCTGTGGGTGGGGCCGGAGGTCATGCGCGCCATTCGCGACGGCCGCACGCCGAAGGGCAATATCTTCGAGACGGCGCGCATTGCCGGAGTAATGGGCGCCAAGCGAACTGCGGAGCTGATTCCCCTCTGCCATCCGCTGATGCTCACGCATGTTTCGGTGGATATGGAAGTGCTGGAAGAGAGCATCGCGATCCGCTCCAAGGTGAAGACACGCGGAACGACCGGAGTGGAGATGGAAGCGCTGACCGCGGCTTCGATCGCCGGGCTCACTTTATACGATATGCTGAAAGCCATTTCGAAAGAGATGCGCCTGGATGGAGTGCGCCTTTTGGCAAAGTCCGGCGGACGCAGCGGCGAATACCGAGCGGAGAATCATCATGCCTGAAGGAAAACTGCTGCATATTTGTATCTCGGACAAGAAAGGTATTTGCAAGCACGAGGTTCCCTCGGCACTCATCCTTGAAGAGTTTGGCATGCAAGACGACGTGCATGCCGGGGACTGGCATCGGCAGGTGAGCCTGCTGACCCACGTCGATATTGAGTCGATGCGCGCCAAAGGACTGAAGCTGGAACCGGGCGCATTCGGCGAAAACCTGGTGATCGACGGACTGGATGCGAATGAGTTGGGGATTGGCTCGCGACTGAAGGTTGGGCCCGTGCTGCTGGAGCTGACGCAGATCGGGAAGGTCTGCCACACGCGCTGCGCGATCTACTACACGACCGGCGACTGCATCATGCCGCGCCTGGGCCTGTTTGCGCGCGTTGTGGAAGGCGGCGAATTGAAGCCCGGCATGAAGGTCGAAGTCGTCGAGCGGGTTCCGCGCGCGGCGATCCAGATTGCGGTGGTTACGATCTCCGACCGCTGCGCCGCCGGTACGACGCGGGATACGGCCGGACCAGCCGTTGCCGAGTTGCTGCGGAACCAGCTCGATGCGCGCATCGCCTGGACCCGCATTGTGCCCGACGAGGCTGACCAGATCACCGAAGCGCTGAAGGATCTCAGCGATCGCCGCGTCGATCTGCTCTTTACCGTCGGCGGCACGGGGATTTCGACGCGAGACGTTACGCCGGAGGCCACGCGCAAGGTGATCGACCGCGAGGTGCCGGGACTGGCCGAGGCGATGCGCGCCGCCTCCGCGCTCAAGACTCCCAACGCGCTGCTCTCCCGGGCTGTCGCCGGAGTGCGGCGCGAGACCTTGATCGTGAACCTGCCGGGAAGCCTGCGCGCAGCGACGGAAAACCTCAGCGCGATTCTTCCCGTCCTGCCCCATGCCGTGAAGATGCTGCGCAACGAATCGGCGCACCCGGAGAGCGACCGGGGGCGGCTGATCGAAATCGCGAGCAAGCCCGATTCGCACGCGCTCCCGCTGGTTGAGGCGCACGAATGATCTCTGGCGATCGAGGCGCGATACGCACCCCGGACTTCGGCGCGCCAGTGCTGGCCGTCTGCGGCTTCTCCGGCTCGGGCAAGACCACGCTGCTGGAAGCCGCAATTCCACAATTGATTGCCCGCGGAGTTTCGGTCGCGGTCGTCAAGCACGACTCTCATGGCTTCGTAGTCGATAGGGAAGGCAAGGATTCCGACCGGTTTTTTCGCGCCGGCGCGACGGTTGCGCTGCGCGGACCCACGGAGCAGTTCTTTCGGCGCAGCGCATCGTCGGCGTTGACGCTGGAGGCGATTTTGTCGGAACTCGGGCGCGATCACGACCTGCTGCTGGTGGAAGGTCACAAGGATACGCCGCTGGCCAAGCTCTGGCTGGGCAATGCCGAGAGCACCGTTCCTCCCGAGCAGGTGACGCAGATTCAGGATATCCTTCCCTGGAACTGCGACCGCCTCAATTTATTTCTGGAACTGGTCGATCAATGGCTGCCTGAGGCCTGGCGCCAACGGCCACTGCTGGCGGGATTGCTGGTGGGCGGCGAGAGTTCGCGAATGGGAAGACCCAAGCAACTGCTGAAGTTTGGCATGAGTACGCTGGGGGAGATTGCCGCCGATGCGCTGAGCAGCGGATTGGGCGAAGCAGATGCCGCTTGCGGCTCTGGGCTTGGGCATTCGAAGGTAATCGTTCTCGGCGCCGGTTCCCTTCCCCGCGCGCTTGAAGAACTGATCCGGCTGCCGGATGCGCCCGGCCTGGCAGGACCGCTGGCGGGATTGCTGGCCGCCCATCGCTGGGCGCCGCGCACGGCCTGGGTTCTAGCTGCCTGCGATCATCCCTGGCTCAGTGCGGCGGAGATTCGCTGGCTGGTGAGCCAGCGCCGGCCGGGCGCATGGGCAATCCTGCCGCGCCAGCCCGATGGCCACCCGTGCCCCACGCTGGCGCTCTATGAACCTCAGGCGCTCACTGTGCTGGAGCGGTCGCTGGTTACCCACGGGGCCGATAAGGTGCGCATGGCCGAATTGTTCGATCATCCGCGCACCGTGATCGGCCCGCAACTCACTCGCGCCACTGTCAATGTGAATACGCCGGAGGAACTGCTTGCGGCGGAGGCGCTGGTTATGGCGAAACCTGAGTGACTGTATCCCCAAGCCACATCGCTCGGGCCGACTGACTTTTTTGTCGCGAATTTTCAAGACGCCGCAAGCGCGGCACAATCGTGAACCGTACAATAAAGCCGCCAGATGAGGGGCGTTGTAGCCGGGAACAAGGAGATAGAACCAGCAATGATGAGTTTTGAAGAAGCGCGCGAGACAATTCTAAGTCATGTAGACCGGCTTGAGACCGAGCGGGTAGAGTTACTTGAATCCCTGGGCAGGGTTACCGCGGAAGATATTATCGCTCCGTTCAATCTGCCATCGTTCGATAACTCCGCAATGGACGGGTATGCCGTTCGGGCCGCCGACTGCGACAGCCGCGCCTCGCTGCCGATCGAGGGCTATATCCCGGCGGGCGGAGTTGCTATGCCCATTGTCGCGCCGGGGACGGCGATCAAGATCATGACCGGGGCGCCGGTTCCCAAAGATTGCGATGCGGTGGTTCCATTCGAAGAGGCGGAAGAAGCCGACCGGCAGATCGTGCTGAAGGCCAAGGTTCGCCCCGGTCAACATATCCGCCGCGCGGGTGAAGACGTGCGACGGGGCGATACCGTTTTTCCTTCACAGACGCCGATACGCGCTTCCGAGATCAATATGCTGGCGTCGCTGGGTAGAAGCTTCGTCGAGGTCTATCGCAGGCCGGTCGTCGCCATTCTTTCCACCGGCGACGAACTGGTCGAGCCGGGGCAGCCGCTCGCTGAAGGCCAGATTTACAACAGCAACTCCGTCATGCTCGCGGCGGCGGTGCGAGAGGCAGGAGCGATTCCTCTGGTTCTTGGAATTGCAAGGGACGATCGAGAATGCCTGCGCCAGAAGATCGGAGAAGGACTCGCTGCCGATGCGCTGATTACAGCCGCCGGCGTCTCCGTGGGAGATCGCGACTTTGTGCGCGAGATCCTTACAGAATTAGGCGTGAAACAGATTTTATGGAAGGTGAACATCAAGCCGGGAAAGTCGTCTTCCTTCGGCATTTACGATGGAAAGCCGGTCTTTTCGCTGCCCGGCAATCCCGTCTCCGCGTTGATTACCTTCGAGGAACTGGCGCGCCCCGCGCTGATGAAGATGATGGGGCGCCGGCAGTTCATTCAGTCGCTGCTGACCGCAACTCTTCAGGAAGATCTGCGCAAGATACCGGGTAAGATTTTCTTTGCGCGCGTCCGCCTGCGGATCGCTAAAGGCAAGCTGCTGGCCTGGAGCGCCGGGCATCAGGATACTGGATTTCAGCGCACGATCTGCCTGGCCGACGGCATTGCATTGCTGCCGGCAGAGCGCGGCCACTTTCACGCCGGCGAGGAGGTTGAGGTTCACCTCTTCTCTGGCACGCTGAACCTCGCCGAAGCAGCGACCGGGGAGCGGTAGAGCTTTTCCGCAAACCTGGAGCTATAGAGACTTCACGTCCTCTTTTTCGATCAGATCTTCGATAATTGCCTTCTCCATGCGCAAAAAGCCGATGGTGATCTTCGCGAGAGCTTTGTAGAACTGGGTCCCGGCGCATTTCTGAACGTCTGCGCAGAAGGACGGGACCCAGTTGAGCAGGTGCCGCACGAGAAACTCTTTTTGCTCGGCCGTGCTTGCCGAGACCCCCGGCAAATTCCCTACGGCAAGACATTCCTGCATTTCAGTGCACAGGTAGGCCATGAACTCAAGTTCGACAGAGATGTGATCCTCAGGAAGATTCTGCGCGCTCGAATTTTCCAGGCCTTTTGCTTTGAAGATCGACTGCATATGGGCTCGGGCCACCGGACTGGTGTAGACCGACTCGAACGGAATGGCGGCTTCGGCTCTGGAGATTCCCATCCCTAAAAATATCTTTTTGCCGTCCGCCGCGAGATCGGCCAAAGGATTCGCGCCGGGCTGGCGAAGATACTCCTCTATCATGCGGTAGCCCGCGGCGAGTTCCTCGTCTTCACACTCGGCAGGAAAGCGCATTCCGGCCATATGGTCCAGCAATGCCCGGTCAACCTCGGCCTTATAGAGGTGCCCGAGAAAACGGTACATGCTCTCTCGATTAGAAATAAATGCCACGTACTCTGGAATTGAATTCATTTGTTTCCTTTCTTTGCTTTTCCGATGGGAGGAGGGGTCAGGCGTCCTTTCCCACGGCTGTTGCCAAGCGTTCGGTGAATCAAGACCGATGAGTTCGGGAAGAACGGCAAGATGCCGCTCGCCAAAAATATTTCAGTGCTTCGCCCTTCCAGGGAAGCTCGGCACAAGTCCAACTGCTCGAACAGCATTTCCCCAGGGGCTAAAGCCCGCGTTGATTTTGCTGCATTTACGGCACCCTGGGCTGCGCTCTGGGCAGGTTTTAAAGTCGTGCCCTTTCAAAGCATCGACTAATGCAGAGGTTCGCTAGGTCACTGACCGCTTGTTGTTGTACCGACTATGGGTGCCCCAGATCCCGATTCTGGGACCTGGGAGAGCACGAACTCAACGCACAAAATCACGCGGTCGGAGACCTGGCGGCATTCATCGATTCTAACCGGTTTGCAGACTCTCGATCGCAAGCAATTGATTTGTCAAAGAGAAAGATTGCCATCGACCGCAGGCGCAAATCTCCGCGTCTGCAAGTATTTGCAACCGCCCAGCATGTTATCCTAAAATATCCACTTTTGAAGCTGGCAGCTTGCCGACTCGATTCGATTCGATCGCTGAGGCAGGCATTAAATCAAACGGAGAGATTCGAATGAAACGTCTTCTTGCCCTGGTATTGGCCGGTATATTTTCCTGCGGTCTGCACGCGCAGATCGTCGATACAACCGTCTGCGGTATTTTAGACAACCCGCAATCGTTTAACGGAAAGATCGTCCGCGTCAAGGGCACCGTTTCCGCCGGTTTGGATACCTTCTTGATCAAGGGCGACGGCTGCGGTCATAAAGTGAACGGAATCTGGCTCTCGTATCCGGATGGCACCAAGGCCAAATCGGGCCCCGCGGCGATGGTGCAGATTCAAGCGGCGAGCAATTTTACCGGCAATGCGCCGGTGGTTCAGCAGACTCCTGTGACGCTCGACAAGAAGGACAAGGAATTCAAGCAGTTTGATTCCCTGCTCTCAACCCCCAGCAAGGGTAATGGAATGTGCCTGGGCTGCATCCGTTACGAAGTGAGCGCGACGCTGGTGGGCAGGCTGGACGGCATCGAGAACGCCTCTCTCGAACGCGACAAGGCCGGCAAGATCACGGGAATCGGCGGTTTTGGCAATCTGAACGCATTCAAGACACGCCTGGTACTGCAATCGGTCTCCGACGTTACCCCCAAGGAGATCGACTATTCGAAGGTCATCGAAGCGAGCAAAGGCGAACCAAACTTCGGTGCGGGACCGGGTCCGGGAGGCGAAATAGATCCGTTTGCGGCAGCTCACAAGTCCGCAGCGGGCTTCGGCGCCAACAACCCCGCGGGCGTTCAGCTTGAGCGAGCCGTCGCGGCATACGGCAACCAAAAGGATAAGAACAACAGCGTAACGGTCTCCTACGGGGCCATCAGCGAAGCCGCCGCCAAGTACGACACAAAGGGAACGGCCAACTCCCCGGACGGCCTGCTCTTCAATTGCTTCTTTAACAAGAATCGCTTGCCTGGAGATGCACTGACCAGGGCGGTCGTACATATCGGGGAGCACATCGCCGACGCTCGCAACCCGGGAGCGGAACTCGAAGGTGCAGGGCTCTATGAGCTCGAGTACAAGGGGTGGGTGGAGACGATTATCGACGGTGTAACCGCCAGCCAAAAGACCCTGAGTGCGCCCGGCGGCTATGTGCTGTGGAATTTGGCCGTGCCGCTAGCGGATCGCGATAGTTCGCTGAACGCGGCGCTTATGGAGTTCCTTTCCAAAGAAGAGCTTCTCGCCCGATAAACAGCCCGCGGATCGAGATTGCCGAGGGCACGGGCCTTTCAGCCCGTGCCCTTCATTCGATGCTGCTTATACGATGTGCTGGCCCTTTCCCGCCGGTCACTTTCCGGCTGCGGCTCGACGAAAGCGAGTATTCTTTAGAGTTGCACCGCAACTTTCCTCCAGGATAAGGAAAAATATGACGGAGATCGCCGTTGAGGCCACAGAAGCAACCGCGCAATTGCCCAAGGTTCGCGTCGCCGTTCTGGGCGCCGGCAAGATGGGCGGAATCCTGTTGCAGGCCTTTCTGAAGCAGAATCTTTTCGCTCCCGAGCAGATTCACGCTACCGTGGGCCACGCCGAACGGGCACTGGCGCTTCGTACGCAATGGGGCGTGGACGTGAGTACCAATAACCTTGAGGCGGCCCGCCAGTCCGACCTGATCCTGCTGGGCGTGAAACCCTTCCAGGTACCGGGTCTGATTGCGGAGATTCGCCCCGCGCTGACCCCGGCCAAGACCCTGGTCTCTTTTGCGGCCTCGGTCAAAACCAGCGCCATCGAGGAAGCCGCGGGGATGGAGATCGCCGTCATCCGCGCCATGCCGAACACGCCTTCGATGCTCGGAGCCGGAGCGGCCGCGCTGTGCCGCGGGCGCTTCGTCTCCGCCGAACAGATGGAGCTGGCCGAACGCATCTTTGAGACCGTGGGCCGCACCGTGGTGGTGGAAGAAAAGCACATGGACGCGGTCACCGGGCTCTCGGCCTCCGGTCCGGCCTACATCTACATCATTATCGAGGCGCTGGCGGAAGCCGGCGTGAAGGTCGGCCTCTCGCGCGATATTGCCACCCAGTTGGCCGCGCAGACCACCTTCG
>Ga0182030_10014520_pt1 | contig 15532 bp, 16 predicted proteins | sample 812S3MmetaG_FD_121299 | JGI IMG/M metagenome (GOLD analysis project Ga0182030, IMG submission 121299) | Permafrost microbial communities from Stordalen Mire, Sweden - 812S3M metaG (Illumina Assembly) | ecosystem: Environmental > Terrestrial > Soil > Wetlands > Permafrost | place: Sweden... | reverse complement strand
TACTCGATCTACGCCAACCTTGCGACCGACTACGGCGCCATGTCAGCGGCCGAGGCAGCGTTCGGGGAGCCGCAGCCGCCGCCGATGCCGTGCAGCCCGACCCGCCGCTCACGCGCCGCGGCGATCACTGCCGTCTCGTCGGCGCCGGGTGGCAGGGGCGCGACAGCGTGGAATCCGGCCGCGAGCCCGGTGAGCTGGATGCGGGGGGCGTATCTGGCGAACGCGTCGGTCAGTGCGGTGCGGCGGGCGGCGTAGACAGTTCGCATCCGCCGCAGGTGCCGGTCGTACCGGCCGGTTGTGAGCAGGGTGGCCAGGGCGAGCTGGTCTAGCGTGCAGGAGCCGCGGTCGCTCATTTCTTTCTCGGCGGCGACCGCGGCGGCCAGTGGTGAAGGGGCGTGGACCCAGCCGAGGCGGACTGCGGGCGCCAGCGCCTTGCTGGCCGTGCCGAGCAGGAAGACCTGGTCTGGGGCCAGCCCCTGCAGCGCGCCGACGGGTTCTTTGTCGTAGCGGAACTCCGAGTCGTAGTCGTCCTCGATCACGTACCCGCCGCCACGCCGTGCCCCAGGCGGTCATGGTGAGCGTCAGCGTGGTACGCGGGTTCGGCTTCGGCCTGTGCGGCGTGGTCACCGGCGCGCTCACCGCCAAGCTGCTGCCTCCCGGACGGCGCGGTGAGGGGCTCGGCCTGCTCGGCCTCGTCTCCGGCGTGCCGGCCGTGGTCGCGCTGCCCGCGGGGGTCTGGCTCGCCGGACACCACCTGGCCGCCGCGGCCGCGGCGATGGCGGCCACGGCCGGCCTGCTGCCGCTGGCCGCGATCCGCTGGCTTCCGGGCGGGCGCGAGGCACGCCGGACCGCCCGCGCCGGACGGGTGCCGGGCGCCCGCCGCTCCGGGCCGATGGCGGGCGCCGCACTTCGGCTGCCGCTGATCTTCGCCGCCGCCACCATCGCGGCCGGCGTGCTCGACTCGTTCCTGCCACTCGCGAAGGGGATCCCCAGCAACCTGTCCTCAGCCGCCCTGCTCGTGCAGGCGATTACCGCCACGCTCAGCCGCTGGCAGGCCGGCCAGCACGGCGACCGGTACGGTCACGCCCGGCTGCTCATCCCGGCGCTCGCCGTGGCGGCGCTCGGCATGGCCACGATGATGATGCTGGGCTCGCCCGTGGCAATCTTCGCGGGCATGGTGCTGTTCGGCGCCGGGTTCGGAGTGATCGAGAACGCGACATTCGCGCTGCTGATCGAGCAGCTGCCCGAGGCCAAGGCCAGCGCGCTGTGGAACTTCGCCTACGACGCCGGGTACGGCGCGGGCCCGGCCGCCTTCGGCCTGATCTGCGTCCGCACCGGCTACCCGGCGGCGTTCGCCCTTACCGGCGCATTGATCCTCGCCGCACTCCCGGCCGCGTTCCGCGAGCGGAACGTCGTGGCCAGCGTTGCACGGCCGGTGTGACCACGGCTTAGCTCGGCGGCGCCTGGGGCCGGGCACAGCGCACTGCCGTCGGTCAGGCAGGATCCGGGCCGCGGACCACGACGACGGGGCAGAGCGCGTGCTGCACGCAGTGCTGGCTGACCGAGCCGAGCAGCGCCTCGGCGAACCCGCCGTGCCCGCGGCTGCCCACCACCAGCAGGTCGGCGCCGGCCGCTGCGTCAAGGAGCACCTGGGCGGCATGGCCCTGGGCGACGCGGGCGCGGACCGGCACGTCACTGGCGGGATCGAGGGTGCTGCTGATCGCGTCCGCGACGATCTTCCCGGCGCTCTCCCGGAAGTCGCAGGCCGGCTCGATGACCCCGGTGCCCATGCCGTAGCCGCTGGCGACTATCCGCGGACCGCTGGGGCTTTGCCGGGCTGGCATCTGCGTCTCCTTGATCGTCTGCTGTCGTGGCCCCTGGCTGGCGCCGCTGCCTCAGGCGAGGATCCTGGCCTTCTCGCGTTCGAACTCGTCAGTGGAGATAACGTCGCGGTCCCGGAGCCCGGCCAGCTTCTCCAGCTGGTCTGCTGTACTCGCCGACGGGCCTGCTGCTGTGGTCGGGAAATACCTGCTCGAGCCGAGGTCTCTTGGCCCGAACTGCCAGATCGACCGTTCGTGCATGGACCCGCCGCAGAAGACCAGGTACACAAGCACGCCGATCAGCGGGAAAACCAATACGAACAAGAACCATAGCGCCTTTGCGGTGCCGGACAGATTATGACTTCGGAAGATGTCGATGAATACCGTGATCAGGATCCAGATCCAGATTCCCCATAGGAAAATCTCGAAAATGGTCCAGAAAGCGTTCAGCAGCGGATAAGACGATGATGCTGCGGCTAGCCCCATTCTCTTCTCCTTCAGCTCAGATGGAACGACTACGTTCCTGCGGACAGCCATCCGCAACAGAGGCGATCAGGCCTCATCAGTCCCGGTAGTTGATATTCGTGGCGGCCAGCTCATGGGCTGCCTCCCTCAAGGGGATCAGCTGGTCTCGGGGAATACCGTGCTGCCCGAGGATGCGGTCGAGCCAGGACGCCTGCGCGTCGCGGGCTTCAGATCTTCCGGCCGGAGCACACGTACAAAAAAACTCCGGATTCCCGCTTCGCCGTGATTACTGTGGCGAAATTACCTGGGTCCGGAGCAACATCTGTTACTGTACTCTACTTTCTGCCATTGCGCGCAGCTCGCTGTCCAGATGGCCGCAATGACGACACGGCCATCCTCTGTGCACTTCTCGCCTGACGCCCAGTGCGAGCGATGCGGGGCGCGGCGGAGCCGTCTTGCTGCGGCGCACGTGGCCCGCTATCCGGCCCGGGCGATGGTTTCCTCGATCGCCCGCTGCACATCGGCGGGCCGCTCCAGGTGCGGCATGTGCCCGGCGCCCTCGATCACGTACCGGACCGCCCCGGCCACGGCGTGGGCCTGCTCGGGCGGGATGATCCGGTCCTGGCGGCCCCAGACCACGCTGACCGGCAGCGCGCCGCCGATCGCCGCCAGGGTCGCGGCGGAGCCGGCGTGCTGCCCGTCGCCGTCGAGCAGCCGGTCCAGCAGGGCGTGCAGCGCCGCCAGGATGCCGGTCGAGCCGTCCCCGACGTCCTTGCCCGAGGTGCCGTGCCCGGGCAGGTCGAGCGCGTACACCCGGTGCCGCGCGGCCAGCGGCTCCTGCAGGGACAGCCAGGAGTTCCTGTTACCGCCGTAACCGTGGATGAGCAGCACCACCTCGCCGTCCTGCCCGGCCCCGGCGAAGCTGATCTTCCGCCCGCCGACGTCCGCGGTCTGCACCACGGGGCCGTCGGCGGCGTCCTCAGGCACGCACCACCACGCCGACGACCGCGTCACCCATGGCCTTACTCTGCTCGCCTGCCCGGGAAAAGTGAAGAGCGGCGGTCAGTACCGGTCGTGGTGCCGCAGTTCCGCATCCTGGCGGCCCAGCGGCGTCAGGTCGAGGTAGAGGTCGGTGACGCAGAGCAGGTCGGTCGCCTTGCCGTAGCCGGAATAGGTGTGCAGGACGGTCTCGCCGTCGCGGACGAAGACGCTGACGCCGCCCTTTTCGCCGGGCCGGGCGAAGAAGTCCTGCCCGGCTTCGATCAGCTCCTGCTTGGTCTTGTAGTTGTACTCGATGGGCGCGACCTGCTCGTCGTGGGTGACGTGGAAGTCGTAGTTGAAGTCGCTGCCCAGCGAGGAGTACCACGGGAACGACCAGCCCATGCGCTGCCGGAACGGCTCGATCTTGCTCATCGGAGCCCGGGACACCACGGCGAAGGTGGTGTCGCAGGCGTGCAGATGGGCCAGCTGGCCGACGCTGTCCGCCTCATACGAGCAGTACGGGCAGCCTTCGTCCCAGGACGGATCGAACATGAAGTGCTGGATGATGAGCTGCCGGCGTCCCTCGAACAGGTCGAGGAGGCTGGCCTTCCCGGCCGTCCCCTCGAAGACGTAGTCCTTGGTGACCTGCACGGCGGGCAGCGCCCGGCGCCGGGCGGTCGCGGCGGCCAGCGCACGGGCCGCCGCCTCCTCCGCGGCTAGCAGTTCCTGCCGGGCGGTGAGCCACTCACTCGCCGAGACGACCTGCGGAATACTCATGGCGCTCTCCCCTGAAGTTGGCGAAATCTTTTCATCCGAACGACGAATGGTGCCTGCCCCCAAGGACACCACAAACCTGCTCGCCCTGGTTTCGCCGCCGCCGCGCCGTACCGGCGGCGAAGGTCTCGCCGCCTGACCGTGTTACGCGTAACATAAGTCGCGATGGCTGATACCCGGGAGTGCGAGCAGTGCGGCGCCGTGTTCGCGCCGCGCCGCGAGCACGCCCGGTTCTGCTCCGCCCGCTGCCGGGTCACCTGGAACCGCCAGAATGCCAGCGACCTGCCGGCCGAAGCCGGCACGCTCGACTGGTCCATCACCGCGATGCGGGAGACGACCGACCGGCTGCTGCGCGCCAGCGGGTGGCACCGGCCGCACGGTTTCGCGCTGATCAGCGAGGCCGTGTGGTGGGTCACCATGGTCGACGCCACCTTCGTCCGCTACCAGCCGGATGCCTATCAGAACGTCCTGGCCGCCCACAGCGCGACGGAGCGCCGGGTGATCGAGCGGACCTTCGGGGGCCTGCGGTACGTGCGGAACCGGATGGGTTACTACGAGGATCATGCTGACTTCATCAACCCGCCGGACAGCGACTGCGGTCCCGGCGGTGGTCCGGTCGCGAGCTGGACGTGGCGGCCGCTGCCCGAGCCGGGCCTGGCCTCGCTGCCGGCCCGCGGGCAGGAGTGGGAGATGACGCGCTACCGCGCGTACCAGGCCCAGCTGGCCGGCCGTCCGGTGGGGGAGAGCTTCGGGCGGGCCGCGGCTTTCCTCCAGCTGGCCGCGGACAGCAGCCTCAGCCTCAGCTAGCCGCAGCCGCGCGGCCCCGGTATCAAGCCTGCCCCGGTATCAAGCCGACGCTGATCCCTGGGACAACTTCCCGCCTGCGCGTCATCAGGTTAGGCGCGGCCGCCCGGGGTAGTGCGCCGGGCCGGGTCTGCGCCCGCGGCGGCTCCGCCCCTTAGAGCCGTTTAGAGCCGCCGACCTGAGGCAGACGACGGACGCAGGTGTTGGCGCCGGAAATCAGGAGGCAGTACATGACAGCTCGACGCGCGCGCCGCGGTCCGGATGGCCCGGCCGCGCACGGCATCGACCGGATGGTGCGCAACGTGGAGACGGGGCGCTTCGAGCGCAGCCTCTCGGCCCTGACGGCGGCCGGTGCGCTGGTGACGGCGGCGGAGATCTACTTCGAGCACGACAGCGCCAGCTTCGGCAACAAGATGATGTGGCTGCCGGTCGCCCTCGGCCCGGTCGGCGCGGCCGCGGGCCTGGCCGGTTTCTTCAGCCGCCGGCTAGCCAAGACGGCCCTGCCCGTCGCCTCGGCGGCCATTGTCGTCAACGGCCTGCAGGGCACCTACCTGCACGCCCGCGGCATCGCGCAGAAGCCGGGCGGCTGGAAGAACGCCCGGGTCGGCAAGCTCGAGCCCTTCGAGGTGCCCGACGCGCGGCCGTCGCAAGACCCGGTCCGGGAAGGAGCCTGATGCGCCTGACGGACCTGACCGACCCGGTCCGCGCGCGGAACGAGTCAGCCTGGCTGCTGCCGAACGACGGCACCAGGACCAACCACCGCCTGCGCCTGGACATGCGCCGGTTCGCCGACACCGACGAGCTCGACCTGGTCATCGTGGGCTGCGGCGCGGGCGGCTCGGTCCTGCTGCAGCGGCTGGCCCGGGCCGGCTGGCGGGTGGCGGCGCTGGACGCCGGGCCGTTCTGGTATCCCGACACCGACTGGGTCAGCGACGAGGCGGGCTCGCACCAGCTGTACTGGACCGACCCGCGGGTGATCGCGGGCTCCGATCCGGTGCCGATGGGCTCGAACAACTCCGGACGCGGCGTCGGCGGCTCGATGGTCCACTACGCGGGCTACACCCCCCGCCCCGGGCACCGGGCACCGGGCCCAGCATGAACCGGGTTTGCTCAGTAAGTGCTCGCATCGCGCCCGGCGTCGGCGCCCGCCGCCACGGACGTCCCGTCGAGCGTGCTGAGGAAGCTCGCCGCCCAGCGCGCGACGTCATGTTCGCGCACTCGCCGCCGCATCGAGCGCATCCGGCGCCTGGCCTCGGCGGGCTTGACCGCGGTCGCGCGCATGATGGTGTCTTTCATGCCTTCGATGTCGTGCGGGTTGACCAGGAACGCGCCGCCGAACTCGTCGGCCGCGCCGGTGAATTCGCTCAGCACGAGCGCGCCGCTTTCGTCGTTGCGGCAGGCGACGTACTCCTTGGCCACCAGGTTCATCCCGTCCCGCAGCGGGGTCACCAGCATGACGTCGGCGGCCAGGTACAGCGCGGCCATCTCCTCGCGCGGATAGGACTGATGGAGGTAGTGGACCGGGGTGGAGCCCACCTCCGCGTGCTGGCCGTTGATCCGGCTCACTGTCTGCTCGACCTCCTCGCGCAGGGTGCGGTAGGCCTCCACCCGTTCCCGGCTCGGGCTCGCGACCTGGACCAGGACGGCCTGCGGCGGCCCGAGACGGCCTTCGTTGAGCAGCTCGCCGTAGGCATTGAGGCGGTGCAGGATGCCCTTGGTGTAGTCGAGCCGGTCGACGCCGAGCAGGACGATCTCGGGCTGGCCCAGGGCCTCGCGGATTTCCCGCGCGCGCTTCCTGACGTCTTCGCGCGCAGCGATCTGGCTCAGCCCGGCCGAGTCGATCGAGATCGGGAACGCCGCCGCCTGGACATCGCGGATCCCGGCCGGGCCGCCCACCCGCACCGTCGTCCCCCTGGTGGTCAGGCCGGCCGCCCGGCGGCAGGCGCGCAAGGCGTTCGTCGCGTCGGCCCGCCGCTGGAATCCCAGCAGGTCCGCGCCGAGCAGGCCCTCGACCACCTGCCGCCGCCAGGGGAGCTGAGCGAAGATCTCATAACCGGGGAACGGGATGTGGTTAAAGAAGCCGATCCGGACGTCGGCGCGCTGTTCGCGGAGCATCCGCGGCACCAGCTGCAGCTGGTAGTCGTGCACCCAGACGGTCGCGCCCTGGGCCGCCTGCTCGGCGGCGGCTTGCGCGAAGCGCTGGTTCACCGCCACGTAGGCGTCCCACCAGTGGCGGTGAAACTGAGGTGACGCGATCACGTCGTGATAGAGCGGCCACAGCGTCGCGTTGCAGAAGCCCTCATAAAAATTCCGGACCTCCTGTTCGGAAAGGCCCATCCCGACCAGGTGCAGGCCCTGCGCCTCGAACGGTCCTGGCGCCGGGCCCGCGTCACCGGACCAGCCGATCCAGGTGCCGCCGGCCTCGCGCATGACGGGTTCCAGGGCGGTAACCAGCCCACCCGGGCTGGGCCGCCAGCTCGTCCCGCCGTCCGGCTCCTCGACCCGGTCTACCGGCAGCCGGCTGGCCACCACCACGAAATTGTGGCCCCCGCCGCCTGGTTCAGCTGCGGCGACACCGTTTTCCGTCATCAATGACATTGCTCAACCTTAGCTAATTTACGGCCATCTGCCGTCAGACCTCGACCTCGCCCCGTTCGACCCGCTCCGTTCGTAACGGGCCTCAGGACGGCCTCATCCAGAGGGAAACATCCAGACGGAAACGTGGACGGGTTCCAGCGCGGCCGTCACGGTGCCCGCCAGGTCGTCGCGGATGGCGGCCAGGTCCACCGCGCCTTGCAAGCGAGCCGCGAACGCGTCGATCACCTGGTCAGCCTGATAGCGGGCCCGGTTGAACCGCCGGTCTACGACCCGTTGCACCCGGCGTCGCAGCGGGCCGAAAAGCGCGGCCACGACCAGGGTCGAGCCCGCCACCACCGCCGGCGAGGCGGCCACGAACACGCTCGCGAGCAGCACCAGGCCGGTATAGACGCCCGCCAGCACGCTCGTGACGATGGCGTAGCCGAGCGTCCGGCTGATGATCCGGTCGATGTCATAGAGCCGGTACTTCATGATCCCGACGCCGATCCCGATCGGCAGCGCCGCCGCGCCGAGATCGGCCGCATCCTGGACAGCTTGCGCGGCCGCGGAGGAGTAGTTTCCGGCGAAGATCGTGACCGCGGTCGCCACCACACAGCACACTGCCCCGGCGATGAGCCACTTCAGCTGCGGCCGGCGGTTCCCGGTCGACTGCCGGTAGCTAGCCACCTGGCGGCCGATGAAGATCAGCCAGCAGGCCAGGATCAGCCAGCCCGCGACCGCGCCGAGAACATCTAGCCACCCGGCCGGGGCCGGCAGCACCGCCGGAGCGCCGGCCGGCCCGATCCGGAGCGGCCGCCTGCCGATGGCGAGCTCCTGTTCGGTGAGCATGCGGGCCAGGTAGGTCGCGGCGGCGGCCAGGAATACCCACATCAGCACGCGCCAGCGGCGCGACGGCAGCCGGCCATCAGGAAAGAGCAGGACGGCCAGCCCGGACAGCACCGCGATAGCGAACTCGGCCGGTTCGGCCAGCAGCGCCACCTGGCCCAGGGGCAGTGCGCCGTGGTGGATCCGGTAATCGAGCACCGAGTAGAGCAGCGCGCCACCGGTTACCGGGATCAGCAGCGCCCAGCCGAGCAGCAGCCAGCCGATCGGGTTGGCAGGCTGGCGCCGCGCCACCAGGAAGCCCGCCGCCAGGCAGACCAGGCCGGACACCGTCCCCCCGCCCCCGTAAACGGCCCGCTGGTAGTCCCGGGTCGCCAGCAGCAGGATCCCGCAGGCCGCCAGCAGCGTCACCGTCAGGCCAGCGGCCAGCACGGCGACCATGGTCACTCCGGGCCGCGACGGTCCGGTCCTGGCCCCCGGGGCGCTGGCCCCTGCCCCCGGGCTCACTGGGCTACCGGGCATCGTGACGGAGCCACCCTGCCGTCACGTCCGCCATTGCGTCCTCCGCAAGTCCAGCCGGCTCGCTGAGCGGATCCAGCCTAATCCGGCCGCGATACGAGATCGTTACGGCCACCGGCCCGTGGACTCCCCAGCTGTCCACGGCCGCCTGGTAAACGGCAGGCCCGCCGCTACAGTGGCGAGGGTGACGGCTGACCAGACCCAGACCCAGCACGCCCCCCGGCTGACCTCGCTGTCGCCCGGTGCGGGCTGCGCGTGCAAGCTGCCGCTCGCCAAACTCGAGGCGCTGTTCGCCACCATGGACGGAATCCCGGCCATGAGCCCGGCCGCCGGCGACCTCCTCATCGGCGCCGCCGAAGGCGACGACGCGGCCGTGCTTCGCCTGGACGACGACCGGGCGCTGGTGCTGACCACGGACTTCTTCACCCCGATCGTGGACGACCCGTTCGACTGGGGCCGGGTCGCGGCCGCCAACGCGCTGTCCGACGTGTACGCGATGGGCGGCCGGCCGCTGTTGGCGGTCAACATCGCCGCCTGGCCGGGGGACGGGCTCGACCTCGCCATCCTCGGCCAGGTCATCCGCGGCGGCGCCCAGGTGGCGGCGCAGGCAGGCTGTTTCCTCGCGGGCGGGCACACGATCGACGACCCGGTGCCCAAGTACGGCCTGGCCGTGGTGGGCCTGGCCGACCCGGCCGCGCTGATGACCATCGACCGCGCGGCGCCCGGCGATCAGCTGATCCTGACCAAGGCCATCGGCACCGGCGTGGTCGCCACCGCGGTCAAGCGCGACGGGGCGGATCAGGCCGCGGTCGACGCCGCCGTGGCGTCGATGACCCTGCTCAACGCGGGCGCCAGCCAGGCGGCGCTGGCCGCCGGCGTGCGGGCGGCCACCGACGTGACCGGGTTCGGGCTGCTCGGCCACCTGCACCGGATGCTGGCCGCCAGCGGTGTCGCGGCCCGGCTGAGCGCCGCCGCGGTCCCGCTGCTGCCGGGGGCCGCGGACCTGGCCGCCGCGGGCTTCGTGTCCGGCGGGACCCGGGCCAACACCGAGCGGATGCGGAACGTGGTGACCCTGGACGACACGATCCCGGCCGAGCTCGCCGTGCTCCTGCACGACGCCCAGACCTCGGGCGGCCTGCTGCTGGCCGTACCGCGGGCCGCGGCGCCCGCGCTGCTCGGCGAACTGCGCGCGCAGGGCCTGCCCGCCGCGCTGGTCGGCGAGGTCGTGGCGGGCGAGAAAGGTCGCGTCGAGGTGAGCCACGGCTCGTTCTGACTGTGCTAGCCCAGGGGACGAACCCGCAAAGCCCCTGGAACCCCCGATCCGGATACCGTGGTGCGGGTGAAATCCGGGTCTGCCGCCGTGCGGTCAGCGCAGCTAGCCGCCCTGCTGGCGGCGGTGCTCGCGGCCCTGGCCGCGGTCCTGTCCGCGGCGCTGGCCGTCTGGGGGTCGAGCCCGGCGAGCGCCGCGGCCCAGCCCGACCCGGCGGCCCGGGCGGCCCGCCACGCGGTCATCGTCGGCATCTCCGGACTGCGCTGGAGCGAGGTCTCCCCGGCCGCGACCCCCACGCTGTGGCGGCTGGCCGGCCAGGGTTCGGTGGGGTCCCTGGTCGACTACGCGGTGCTGCCGCTGACCTGCCCGGCCGACGCCTGGCTCACGCTGAACGCGGGCGCCCGGGCCCAGTCCGACCACACCGACGCCGCCTGCGGCGCCTTCCCCGCCGTGGTCGCCTCCGGGGCGGGCGCCCAGGTCCCCGGCCTGCCCGCGCTGGAGTCCTACAACGGCCAGTTCCACAACAACCCCGCCTGGGGGACCCTGGCTAAGGCCGCCCCGGGCTGCTCCACCGCCGTCGGCCCGGGCGCCGCGCTGGCCCTGGCCAGCCCCGCCGGCCACGTCGCCGCCTACCTCCCATCCCCCGCGGAGCTCACCGCGGGGGTGCTGTCCCGCTGCCCGCTGACCGTCGTGGACCTGGGAAATCCCGGAACGGCCGAACGGGCCGGGGCACTTGCCTCCACCGACACCGAACTCGCTCGCATCGTGGCGGAGCTACCAGCTGGCACCACCCTGCTGGTCACCGCGCCCGGCGCGACGACCAGGCCCGCGCACCTGCAGCTCGCCCTGGTCGATGGCCCCGGCTACCGGGCGGGCCTGCTCGACGCCACCTCGACCCGGCAGCCGGGCCTGGTGGTGCTCACCGACCTGACCCCCACCGTGCTGGGCTGGCTGGATCGCCCCGTGCCGGGCGGTGTCGTAGGCGCGCAGATCACCCGGGCCGGCCGGGGCAGCCTGACCTCGACGGTCAGGTCGCTGGTCGGCCGGGACACCGCCGAGCAGGTGTGGCGATCCACCCATAGCGAGTTCTTCTGGGCTTACGCGCTAGCCGACGCGATCGTGCTGGCCGGGATCGGGCTGGCGTGCTGGGGCTCGGCGCCGGACCAGCGCCGGCGGCGGGCCCGGTGGTGGCGGGCGGCCGGGGTGTTCGCCGCCTCGGTGCCGGCCGGGACGTTCCTGGCCAACCTGGTGCCGTGGTGGCTGTCCGCGAATCCCGCGGCGTGGCTCTACGGGGTTGCGGTGGCGTGGGCCGCGGTCATCGCCGCGGCCGCCTGGCTGGGCACTTTGGGTCCGTGGCGGCGGGATCCGCTCGGGCCGTTCGGCGTGATCTGCCTGCTGACGCTGGCGCTGCTGGGCCTGGACGTGATGACCGGGTCCCGGCTGCAGCTGGAGACGCCGTTCGGGCTTTCCGTGCTCGAGGCCGGCCGGTTCTACGGCATCGGCAACGAGGCGCTTGGCAGCTACGGCGTCACCGCGCTGCTGGCCGCGGCCTGGCTCGGCCTGCGAGCGCTGCGCCGGTACCCGGCCTCCCGCCGCCCGGCGGTGCTGGCGGTGGCCGTGGTCGCGCTGTTCGCGGTGGTCGCGTCCGGCTGGCCCGGGTTCGGCGGCAAGGTTGGCGGCACGATCGCGATGGTGCCGTGCTTTGTGCTGCTGGCCATCGCCATGGCCGGGATCAGGCTCAACTGGCGGCTGGTGCTGCTGGTCGCGGTCAGCGGGCTCGCCCTGTTCGTGCTGTTCGCGCTGATCAGCTACTTCGTGCCGGTCACCGGCGCCTCCGACATCGGCTCGTTCGCGGGCAGCGCGCTGCACGGTCATGCGGGCAGCCTGCTGCTGCGGAAGATCAACTCGAACCTCGGCTCGCTGTCGGTCAACGCGTTCAGCCCGCTGATCCCCCTCGTGGTGCTGGTCACCGGGCTGATGCTGTGGCGGCCTTCGTGGTTCCGGCTGAAGACGGTGCCGCTGGCTTACGCGGCCGAGCCGCTGCTGCGCCCGGTCCTGGGCGTGCTGTGGCTGCTGCCGGTGCTCGGCTGGTTCGCCGATGATTCCGGCGTCATCGTGCCGGCCGCCGCGCTGCCGCTGGCGCTGCCGCTCGGCATCGCGATCCTCGCCGCGACGGCATACTCCGACCGCCAGGCGCGCTATCGTAATACCACCGTAACCGGGCCTTCCGGGCCACGGACCGCCGGCCAGCCCGCGTAAGCAGAAAGTCGCCTAAGCAGAAAGTCGCCCGTGCAATACCAGCTATCGCGCATCGTCGCCGGCCCGTTCCTGCATACGATCTGGCGGCCGAAGGTGACCGGCGCGGAGCACGTGCCCGCCTCCGGCGGCGCGATCCTCGCGGCTAACCACCTGTCGATGCTCGATTCGGTCTTCCTGCCGCTGATGCTGGACCGGCCGGTGACGTTCTCGGCCAAGGCCGAGTACTTCACCGCCTCCGGGCCCGCGGCCCGGTTGTGGGCCTGGTACCTGAAGTCCACCAACCAGCTGCGGATGGACCGGGAGGGCCCGCGGGCCGCCCAGGACACGCTGGAGGCGGCGCTGGCCCTGCTGCGGGAGGGGAACCTGTTCGGCATCTATCCGGAGGGCACCAGGTCACCGGACGGGCGCCTGTACCGCGGCCGTCCCGGCGTCGGCTGGCTGGCGCTCAAGTCCGGCCTGCCGGTCCTGCCGGTCGCGATGATCGGCACCCGGCGGGTGCTGCCCCCCGGCCACGCGGTGCCGCGGCCGGGCCGGGTCGGGATCAGGATCGGCGCGCCGCTCAAGTTCCCCGCGGAGGTCACCGCCGCGGCGCCGGGCAAGGCCAGGCGGCTGATCGCCGAGCAGGTGATCGCCGCGATCCAGGAGCTGTCCGGCCAGGAGTACGTGCCCATGTTCGCCTCGGATCGCAAGGCCGAACTCGAGGCCGCCCGCCAGGCCGAACTCGAGGCCGCCCGCCAGGCCAAAGCCAAGGCGACCCGGCGGCGATAGCGCCAGGCCCGGCCGCCGAGCCTAGCTCCGGGCCTGCTGACCCGCGCACTCGGGGCACTGGCCGAACAGCTCGACCGTGTGGCCCACATCCGTGAACCCCGCCTCCGCGGCGACTCGTTCCGCCCATTGCTCCACCGCGCGGCCTTCCACCTCCACGCTGCGCCCGCAGTTGCGGCAGGTGAGGTGGTGGTGGTGCACGCTGGTCCCGCACTGCCGGTAGAGCGTCTCGCCGCTGGCGTCGCGGATGGCGTCGATGCTGCCCTGCTCGCTGAGCGCCTGCAGGTGCCGGTAGACGGTGGTGAGCCCGACATGCTCACCCTTGCGCCGCAGCTCAGCGTGGATTTCCTGGGCGCTGCAGAAGCCGGGCATGATCTCGAGCGCGGTCGCCAGGGCCTGCGCCTGCCTGGTTCCGCGCGTCCGGGTACCACGGGCGGGACCTCCAGACCCCGAGGCCCCGACCCGTACCTGCTCTTCGGGCTGCGGCGTGGTCACAGTCGCACGCTACATCGTTGACGGCATTCCGGCTAACGCCCGGATCGGCGCCCGTGTTGCAAACGATATTGGAAATCATTACCATTAGCGCGGAGGCCGGGTCGTCCTGCGAAGTCCCGGTCCCCCCCCGAGACCAGCCTGCCAGAAAGTCCGCCCACTCCCGAGGAGCGCCGGTGCTGCGGAGCCGCTACCTGCCGCTGGCTGTCGTCCTGCCGCTCGGCGCGGCGCTGCTGGCGACCGGCTGCTCCGTGGCCGCGGGCGGCTTCTCCGACCCGGGCGGCAAGATCGTCGCGGTGGGCGCCGAGACCGGGTACGCGGACGTCATCGGCCAGGTCGGCGGGAAGTACGTCCAGGTCAGCGCGATCATGAGCAACCCGAACACGGACCCGCACACCTTCGAGGCCAGCGCCTCCGTCGCCCGGCTGATCAGCTCGGCCCAGCTCGTGGTGCAGAACGGCGTCGGCTACGACACCTTCATGAACACGATCGAGAACGCGGCCCCGAGCTCGTCGCGCAAGGTCATCACCGTGCAGAACCTGCTCGGCCTGCCGGCCAGCACGCCGAACCCGCACCTGTGGTACTCCCCGGCCACGATGCCGCCGGTCGCGAACGCGGTCGCCGCTGACCTGGCCGCCTTGCAGCCCGCCCACGCCTCGTTCTTCAAGGCCAAGGCGGCTGCCTTCATCAGCTCGCTGAGCGGGTGGAAGAACGCGATGGCCACGCTGGCGGCGAAGTACCCCGGCACGCCGGTGGCGACGACCGAGCCGGTGGCGGACTACATGCTGCAGGCGGTCGGCGCCGACAACCTGACCCCCTGGGCGCTGCAGGCCGACATCATGAACGGCACCGATCCCTCCGCCCAGGACGTCGCGACCCAGCGGAGCCTGTTCACGCAGCACAAGGTAAAAGTCTTTCTCTACAATCAGCAGGTGACGGACTCGCTGACCGAATCGTTCATCTCGCTGGCGCAGGCCAACGGCATCCCGGTGGTGGGGGTCTACGAGACGATGCCGGTACCCGGGTATGACTACCAGTCGTGGATGCTGACCGAAGTTCAGGACCTGCAAAAGGCCGTGGTCGGTAAAGTCTCGAGCGAGCACCTGTGACGGCCGACCTGCTCCGGCTGGACGGAGTCGGAGTACGGCTGGGCGGCCGCGAGATCCTCCGGGACGTCTCGTTCACCATCCGCGCCGGTGAATTCACCGGCCTCATCGGGCCGAACGGCGCGGGTAAGACCACGTTGCTCCGGGTCATCCTTGGCCTGCAGCCCGTCACCCGGGGGTCGGTGCTCCTGGACGGCGCACCGCGGGCGGCCCGCGACGCCTCGATCGGGTACGTGCCGCAGAAGCTGACCATCGAGCCCGACATGCCGCTGCGGGTCAGGGACGTGGTGTCGCTCGGGCTGGACGGGCACAAGTTCGGCATCCGGCTTCCGTCCCGGGCCCGCCGCGAGCTGGTCAGTGACATGCTGACCGCCGTCGGCGCGCAGCGCTACGCCGACGCGCGGGTCGGCGAGCTCTCCGGCGGCGAGCAGCAGCGGGTTATGATCGCGCACGCCCTGATCAGCCGGCCGAAGCTGCTGCTGCTCGACGAGCCGCTGGCCAACCTCGACATCTCCAGCGAGCAGGGCATCGTCTCCGTGCTGGCCCAGCTGGCCCGGGCCGAGCGGATCGCGGTGCTGCTCTCGGCGCATGACATGAACCCGCTGATGCCGGTGATGGACCGGATCGTCTACGTGGCCGCGGGCCGGGTGGCCGTCGGCAGCACGGATGAGGTGGTCCAGCCGGGCGTCCTGTCCCGCCTGTACGGCCAGCACGTCGACGTGATCCGGGTGCACGGGCGCATCCTCGTGGTCGCGGCCCCCGAAGGAGCCGCCACCGGGGACGCCGGCCCCGGTGGCGCCGGCCCTGAGACGACCCATGCTGAGACGACCCATGCTGAGACGGGCCATGCTGAGACG
>Ga0182030_10014519_pt1 | contig 15532 bp, 13 predicted proteins | sample 812S3MmetaG_FD_121299 | JGI IMG/M metagenome (GOLD analysis project Ga0182030, IMG submission 121299) | Permafrost microbial communities from Stordalen Mire, Sweden - 812S3M metaG (Illumina Assembly) | ecosystem: Environmental > Terrestrial > Soil > Wetlands > Permafrost | place: Sweden... | reverse complement strand
TTTCGACGGCTTTTGGCAACAAGGGGAACTCTTCACCGACATGAGAAAGGCAGCTTGACGCATATACTACCTTTATTCCGGTTACTTTTTTGTCCTGCACCCAGCAGGGGCGGGGTTGGGTTTGGGCGATCCCTTGAGGATGGTCCTGATTTAACCAGGCACCATAGGCTCTGAGAATCAGCAGGGCCTTGGCGCGTGTATTCTCATTATGGCTTTCAATTCCGGGCAAATGCGCTAAATTCTGCCTGCGATCATGATCCTGGTCATCGACAATTACGATTCGTTTACTTACAACCTGGTGCAATACCTCGGGGAGATGAAGGTGGAGCTTGAGGTGCGGCGCAATGACCAGATTTCGCTGGACCAAATTCGCGAGCTGAATCCAGACCGAATCCTGGTTTCGCCCGGCCCGTGTTCCCCGCGGGAATCGGGGTTGTCCAACGATATCATCCAAACTTTTGGACCCAAGATCCCGCTTTTTGGCGTGTGCCTGGGGCATCAGTGCATCGGATATTCTTTTGGGGCGGAGGTGGTGGTTAATTACCGGATCATGCACGGCAAAACTTCGCCGATCAAACACAATGGGCGCGACCTTTTCAAGGGGATGGCCAATCCATTTGCCGCCACGCGCTATCATTCGCTGGTGATCAAGCGCGACACGCTGCCCGATTGCCTGGAAATCACGGCGGAAACGGAGGAGGGGGAAATCATGGGGGTGCGGCACAAGAGCCACCCGATTTGGGGTGTGCAGTTTCATCCGGAGAGCATTTTGACGGAGAATGGCCGGCAAATGCTGAGAAACTTCCTTTCTCTTTAAAATAGGACTTGTCAAAAGGCAAAAGGCTGATAACTTGTCCGACCTTGCTTCTTATGAAGGAAAAGATTCATCCAAAATACGTGGAATCGGAAATACGATGCGCCTGCGGCAACGTGATCAAGACGCGCTCGACCAAGGCGTCGGTCATGGTTGGTATTTGCAATGTTTGTCATCCCTTTTACACCGGCACACAGAAGTTCGTGGATACGGCCGGGCGCGTGGATAAATTCCAGCAGCGCATGGTCAAGACGCAGGCCGCCCAGGCGGCCGCCGCCAGCAAAAAGAAGAAGAAGTAGCTCCCTTTTCGCCCCACCCGCCCGTGACAGGAAAACCCTGCACGGGCGGGTTGCTTTTTTTGCCGGTGCAGAGCCCAAATGAACTTGCGCCCCTACATTGAGAAATTCTCGCGGCGGTTCAGCGAAGTCGAAGCGGCCTTGAGTGATCCAAAGGTTTTGGCCAACACCACGCTGTTGCAGGAACTTTCGCGCGAATACGCGCGCCTCAAAGACTTGAACGCGGCGGGCGCACGGTATTTGAAGGTGGTGGCTGATCTGGCCGAACATGCCGGCCTTTTGAAAACCGAACCGGCCTGCAGCGAGATGGCACAATTGGCCAAGGAGGAAATCGCGCATCTTCAAATCGAGGAACAGCGGCTGGGGCGGCAATTGCAATTGGGCCTCGCTCCGCCTGATCCGGCCGATTCGCGCAACACGATTATTGAAATTCGCGCGGGCGCCGGCGGGTCGGAATCCGCCTTGTTCGCGGCTGATCTTTACCGAATGTACATGCGCTACGCCGAAGGCCGGGGTTGGAAGGTGCAGAGCATGGACAGCAGCCCTTCGGACTTGGGCGGTTTCAAGGAAGTGATTTTCGGCGTCACCGGCGTGGACGTCTTCAAGCGCCTGAAGTATGAGAGCGGCGTTCATCGCGTGCAGCGGGTGCCGGCAACGGAGGCGCAAGGGCGCATTCACACCAGCACCGCGACGGTGGCGGTGCTGCCGGAAGCGGAAGAGGTCGATATTGAAATCAGGCCCGAGGATTTGGAAATTAACGTCTGCCGCGCATCCGGCAAGGGCGGCCAGGGTGTCAACACCACGGATTCGGCGGTGCAAATCATCTACAAGCCGACGGGCATGATCGTGCGTTGCGCCGATGAGCGGTCGCAGCAAAAAAACAAGGTGCGGGCGATGACCGTGCTGCGCTCGCGTTTGCTGGAGGCGAAGATCGCCGCGGAAAACGCCCGCTACGCCGCGCATAGAAAGGAACAGGTCGGCACCGGCGAACGCAACGAACGCATTCGCACCTACAATTTTCCGCAAAACCGCGTGACTGATCATCGCATTGAACTGACGCTTTACAATTTGCCGACGTTTATCGAGGGAAACATTGATTGCGTGATTGAGCCGTTAATGGCGGATGACATGGACAAACGGCTGGCCGCTCTAAAAATATGAACTCCACCCTCGTGCCACGGGCGCTGATTTTTGATTGCGACGGCACACTCGCCGACACGATGCCGCTGCATTGGCGGGCCTGGCAAGTGGTGGCGCAACGCTACCATCTCGATTTTCCGGAGGAGCGTTTTTACGCGATGGGCGGTGTGCCGTCGCGGGATATTTTGAAAATGCTGAGCCGGGAGCAGGGGCAAAAAATTGACCCCATCGCTGTTTCGAAGGAAAAGGAGGCGGCTTACATTCCGTTTTTGCCGACGGTGCAGCCGGTGGAAGTAGTGGTGAACATTGCGCGGGAACATTTTGGCATCATCCCGATGGCGGTGGCGTCCGGCGGCATCCAGGCGCATATTAATGAAGTATTGACACATTTGGGCATCCGGCACTTGTTCCAGGCAGTCGTGACCAGCGAAGACGTGACGCGACAGAAACCCGCGCCGGACATTTTTCTGGAAGCGGCGCGCCGCCTGGGAGTGGCGCCGCAATTTTGCCGCGCCTACGAGGATACTGAACTGGGATTGGAGGCCATCCGCGCCGCGGGGATGGAGGCGGTGGATGTCAGGTTGCTGAGACAAGTCATTCGTCCGTCACCTTAAGATCGTCGAAACGTATGGGTGTGCCGGAATAGGGGCTGCCCCAGATTGACGGGCGACCGTCGCGCGGCGGGGCTTTTTCTACCAGGGAAATCATCCATTCTTTTGGCTCCGGGTCGGTTTGAGACCACGCTTTGCCTTCGATTTTCCAGGTGCCATCCGTGAGCGGGCGCACCCGCAGGCGGAACAGGGTCCAGGAACCGGATTTCCAGTTGAATGGCACGCTGGCGACGGAATTGTCGCCCTTGAAAATTTCGAGCGAATTTTTTCCGGGCGAAACTTTCAGCTTGTAACCACCAGCACCGTTGAGGCCGACGCCGAAGGTGGGTGAACGGCGGCCTTTGCTGGTGCCGAAAATGCGCGCACCAACGCAGACGCCGGCGTTGGTGGTGGGGCCAAACAAAACGCCGAAGGTGTCCAGTGGAGATCCGGGCAGTTCAAGGAATTTGTTGCCGTTGCTTTCCTTGACGGCGAAATCGCCGTCGAGCACAAGAAAGTCATTTGGAACCTGGTTGGCCTCCGCTTTTTCAAAATCGTTTTGGTAGAGGACTTTTGCGGGTTCGGCGGCAAGGGATGAGACAAAGAGGAGGCATGCGATTGATGAGACCCATACTATTTTCCAGATGATTGACAAAGTCTTTTTCATCTTCCTTTATTCGTTTCTGAGAGCCGGCAACAAATCTCCGCGCAGGGCCAGGCGGGCGGCGGCCCAAGTCCACAAAAGTCCGCTGACAAACACCAGGCCCAATGTCACGGCCAGAGAAATATAAGATACGGGCGCACTTGGCGAAAGCAAGGCGGGCAGGACTGCGACAAGGGCGGCTATTATCCCGATCGGAAAGCCCAGGCATTCCAAGGCGGCGTGTTCGCTCAATATCAGCCAGCGCAGGGCGCGCGGGCGAAACCCCGCGGCGAGTAGCACCGCCAGTTCGCCGCGGCGCTCGAGCACGTTGCGCAAAACCACCACTCCCAGACCAGCGCTGCCGAGGAGAAGGCCCAGCCCGCCCAAGACTTGAAACGTATCCAAATAAGTGTTTTGCACGGCGTTAAAGGCATTGAGACGGTCCGCGGCCGGCGTCAGTTCCAGCCCGCGATCCTGCAACGCCCGCGTCAGGGCGGCGGCGGCGCGGGCGGATGAAGCGGGCGGGCAGTCAATAAGAAACATGCGCCAGCCGGTCTCATCGGGATAGCGGCGCAGGAAGGCGGCGTTGTCAATTATTAAATTACCCTGCAAAACAGAATTGGCCAGGGCGCCGACCAACCGCACTTTGAAGGGGCGTCCGTGCCCGTCAACGTAATCGAGTGTGTCCCCGAGTTTTTTGTGCAAGGCCCACTGGATGGAAGCCTCGTCGCCGACAGCGGGGATCACTCCCGAGTCAGCGCCGTCATCCTGCAAAATTTTCCAGGGTTTGCCGGCGCGGGCCGCGTCCAGCACTTGGGAAAAAGTGAAGGCCCCGCGGCTTTCGAGCGCCTCCGGGTCCACCCCCAGCAGGCGCGGGATCTGGGCGCGATTCAAATTCAGGCAACTGGCGTCGTCGCCGTCATGGACACGGAACGGGACGACCTGGACGCCTTGCAGGGTTTTCTCATCCAGGGCAAAAAAATCACGGCCCGCCTTGGTATTGAGGTCCTGCACAATCGGAAGAGCCGACTGGCCAATAAAGGCAAAGCCCCCGGTGCCGGAGGAGCGTTTACGGCTGTCGCGGGCGGAGTCCAATTTGTTGGCGGCGACGGCGGCAATTAGGAAACTTCCAGCCGCCAGCAGCGCCACGGTGGCCAGGCTGCGATTGGGCCGGCGGGAGCAGCCGCGCAAGCCCAGGCCGGCAAGGGTAAGAGGCCGCGACGCGGCGCGACTGGCCAACCGACGAAATAAAACCGCCGCGCATGCGATTCCCGCCGTTAAAAGCAATGCGCCCCCGCCAAAGAAAGCCTCCACATCCGCGGTATTTCCCCTGGCCAGGGCCCACGCCACCGTGGCCAACGCGGCCACACCGCTGAGGGCGGCCACCCATCCCGCCCATCGCCGCCTGGACTTTCCGCCCTGCCCTTCCAGCTCGTGGCCGCGCTCCAGCAATTCGCGGGCGGGCCGCCGGGCCTGGGCGCGCAGGGCGAAGCGGATCACAATAGTACTGACAATAATGCCGGCAACGGCCCCGGCGGCCAGGCTTCCGGCTGTGACATGAAAACGCAAGGACGACCCGGCCACGGCGGACCGCCACAGCGTGGCCAAGCCCCACAAAATCCCTTTCGCGTAAAGAACGCCTCCCGCCGCGCCGAGCAATCCGCCGAGCGTGGCGATGGCGAGTCCTTCCAAAAGAAACAACCGCCGCACCAATCGGGGAGTCCAACCCACCGCCAACAGGATGCCGATCTCAGTTGCGCGTTTCTCCAATCCGAATTGAAACAGCAGGGCCAGTAGAATGAGCGCGGCAATTATGAGGAAAAAACTAAAGCCGAGAAAGAGACCGCCGAAATCCTCCGCCTGGCTGCTGGCAGCGAGGGCGCGTTCCCGCATGGGCTGGAAAACCATGCCAATTGCCGCCGGATCAAGCGCCGAGGCCAGCCCTTGTTGAATGGATTTTTCCGAGGCCTGACTCTGGGTAAAACGAATGGCCGTGACCTCGCCAAAACGGTTGCCCCATAATCGCTGCCCCGCAGCCAGAGTGACGAAGGCCTTGGGCGTGCCGCGAAATTGTTTCCAATACTGTTCGTCTTTAGGCCGGATCTTTTGCAGATCGATGGCGAAACCGGCGTCCCAGTTTTCCGTTTTCTCCGCCTGCGCCAGGCCGGGAAAATCCGGCATTAAGGTCCGATCTCCCGCTATTCCTGCCAGGGGCGCGACTGAATGGACGCGGAACTGCGCCTGCTTTTCTTCAAGCCGGTGGCTGGAGCTTGGAACAAAATAAGTGAGGCGCAATCGGTCGCCGGGCCCGGCTTGCAAATCGTCCGCCAGCCATTGTCCGATCATGATTTCATCGTCGCGCATGCCCGCCGGCAGCGTTGACGGGGGCGCCGCTGTCACCATTGAGTACGGCGTTGATTTTTGGCCGTCCCGCAGTTCGTTGACGAAGTATGTCAAGAATAGTTCAGGTCCGGGGATGAACGATTGCACGGCCCGGACAATCGCCGGATCAATGAAAATTCGCCCGGAGCGAATCTCCCATCCCCCGGGAGCAGTGCGCAATTCCAACCCGGCGTCCGCCAGGGTCCAATGCCGGCGAAGGAGTTCGCCCGCCGGCAGTCCGGCCAGAGGAGGCCCCGTCAACAAAAGGTTGGCCTTGCCCGCCAACCCGGTTTTGTTTTGTAACAAAGCCAGCGGCAGAAAAGCGTTCAAAGGCGGAATCTGCCCGGCCTGCAAACTGAAACGCCCAAACTGGCCGTCCGCGACAATCCCGCAGACAGTCAAGCGCAAGCCGGTCGCGACATCCTCCTGCGGCGAGAGGGGCGCTTCCTGGGAAAGCAGCGTGGGCTTTTGCACATGCAGAATAATGGCATCGCCCACCCTGACCCGGAGTTGTTCGGCCAGCGGCACATTGAGAATGGCCGCATCCGGCCGGGAAAAAACAAGCCCGGACGGCTCCTGGGCCAGGGCGCTGAACTGCTCGTCAATGCCCAGGACTTGCACTTGATTCGCGCGGGCGGATTCATCCGGGGTGGCGGCCGTGCCGGGCAATTGCAGGACAGCCGCCGCCAGTCCATTGGAAATTCCCGCGCGCATGTCATCGGCCAGGGCCGCGCGAAAAAAACGGTCTGGGGACGCCAGAGCGAAGCTGACCCGGCCTATCCGCGCCAGAGCCATTTCGCGCAAGCTGCCGCGCACGGAATCACCCACTGCCAAAGCGCCGACCAGCACTGCGCTGGCCACGGTCACTCCAAGCAGCGTGCCCAAGTGACTGGCCGCGTAAAAACGCAGGCTGCGCAGGACGAGATGGCGAAAGTTACAGTTCATTTTGCCGAGTCACAGTGATTCATCATAAACCGGATTCTGTTCTGTTTCCCGCATAAAAAATGTTTCAAAGTGATTTGATTCACCCGGAATTATTTTCCCAAAAAAGCGATTTTCGGACAAATCTCATCCGAAAATCGGCAGGGAAGCCGGAAATTTACGCTTTCTAATCGTTACGGGGGGAGTTATGAGACAAGGATATGAACCATGTGGAACGATTTAGGGCAGTGATGAATTTTCAGCCGGTTGATCGCCTGCCGGTTTGGGAATGGGCTATGTGGTGGGACAAAACCATCCAGCGCTGGCACGGCGAGGGTCTGCCGAAAGAACTCAAGTTCAGCCAGGTCTTCGAAATTGCCGAATATTTCGGGCTCGATCCTTATCAGCAATTCTGGTTTAGCACGACGCAGGCGACGATCGAGGCGACGCAACACCATACCGAAGGGGTGGTCAGCAACATGGACGATTACCTCCGCATCCTGCCCAACCTCTATCCGGACCATTCGCGTTCCATTGACGGGATGCGGCCGTGGTCGGCCCGACAGGCGCGGGGGGACGCGGTGGTGTGGGCGACTTTGGAGGGCTTTTTCTGGTTTCCACGCACTCTCATGGACATCGAGAAGCTGAGCTACGCTTTCTATGACCAACCGGAATTGGTGCATCGGATCAATCAGGACCTGCTGGATTTCAATCTCGGTTTGCTGGAACAGATGGCCCAGGCGTGCGTGCCGACGTTCATGACCATCGCGGAAGACATGTCCTACAACAAAGGCCCGATGATCTCGCAGCAGATGTTCGAGGAATTTATGGCGCCCTATTACCGCAAACTGCTGGCGCGGGCCAAGGAGTTGAAGCTGCTCACGATTGTTGACACGGATGGCGATGTGACAAAGCTGGTGCCGTGGCTGCAAGCGCTGGGGGTGGAAGGCGTCCTGCCGCTGGAGCGGCAAGCCGGAGTGGACGGCAATCTCTTGCGGAAACTTTACCCGAAGCTGCGCATGGTTGGGCATTACAACAAACTGGTCATGCACAAGGGCGAAGCGGCCATTCGCGCCGAATTTGAACGACTCGCGCCCTTGATCAAGAGCGGCGGGTTTATTCCGAGTGTGGACCATCAGACGCCGCCTGGAGTTTCGCTGGAGCAATACCGGGTTTATCTTCGAGTATTGAAGGAGTGGATGCGGGCGTAAGAGGTGATCAATCGTCGGGTGCGACCGGTCGGCGTCGTTTGAGCACCGCAAGGATGCTGTTTCGATCATCCGTCCACTCGATGATCCTGCCGTCCATTTGCGCCGCCCCGGGCTTAAGTATGGCCCAATCCGCTCCCTTGGTCCGATGAAATTCGACCGTCATGCCCATGCTGCGGCCCAATCCTTTGGCCACCGGCAGCAAGTCCACATGCGCGTTGGTGATGTGAATCGCCAATGCGCCGTTCTTTTTTAAGTGCCGCCGGTAAATTATCCCGGCTTCTCTGGTCAACAAATGGGTTGGAATGGCGTCCCCGTTAAAAGCGTCCACTGCCAGGATATCCAGGTTCTGGCCGCCCTCCGTCTCCAAAGATTTCCGTCCATCCCCGATGACGACGCGTGTTGGCGGCTGCTTTAAATAGCTGAAATATTTCCGGGCCAGTTCCTCGACCTTCGGGTTGATCTCGTAATAAGAAATGGAATCTTGCGGACGAAGCAGCCGGTTAATCGTGCCGGCGCCCAGGCCGACAACGCCAATATTCAGCCGTTGCTCCGCCGCCCCTTTCTCTCCGATCAATTGTCCGATGCCGCTTTCCTTGGTATAATAAGTCCAGCCGCGCTCGGGATGCAGGCGGTCTTCCTCGCCATGCAATGTCGTATTATTGACAAATCTGTAGCATTCCCCTTCGTGCGATTTTGTCACACGCAGACAGCCGTAGAGTGTCCGGGCGCGGGCCACTTCACGGACGCGTCCGCTGTTCTCCGTGGCGATGGCGGCGCCAATGGCGACAACGGCGGTGGTCGCCAGAATGGGCCGCAGGATTCTGCCGCTCCCGCGAAACCCCGCGATGGACAATGTGGCCAGGACAAGGATCGGGAACTCAATCGGCCCGTCGGTGATGCGCGGAACAGCCAGAACCATCAGGGCGCTGCCGATCGCGCCGCCCATGGCTGTCGCGGAATAGAACCCGTGGGTGTTGGCGTCTTTTGTCTCCGCCAGCCAGACATGGCAGCACAACATGCCCGCCCCTCCGCTGGTCAAGAGCAACCCGGCCAGCAGCAGACTTCGTGGCGAAACAATAAAATGAGTTGCGATCAGCGCGACAAGCCCGCCAGCGGCAATGAGGCCCACCGTGCCCTGGCGATTTTTTGAAAAGGCCCAAACATAACTGGCCAGAAACAGCGCCAGCACCAGAGCCCAGGCCAGCGGGCCGGGACTCGTTTCGTAGCTCAATTGATTGGTCGTCGCCAGCAACGTGGCACTGCTGACACCGGGCAGCACCCACCATTGCCAGCGCGTTTTGCCCGGGCCGGTTTCAACGCGGCCCACGTTGGCCGTGCCGGCCTTCCCCAATACGGCAGTGCAGATCCACAGAACTCCCATTGCCCAAACCCAATTTTGCAGGGCAAGCCCCGCCAGCGGTTCCACGGCCAGCGGGTAAGCGATCAATCCGGCCAGCGCCCCGGTGTTCGACCACGCATAAATGCTGTAATCGGTCCGGTCCGCCTGGGCTTGGTGCAGCAACGGTGTCACGCAAAACAGGGCCGCTCCGGCTCCGGCGAATGGAAGCAAAGCGGACATCGGCTGCAGTTCCGCAGGCAGCCATGAGCCTCCGGGAATGGCGTGAATGAACGTCAGCAAACCGCTTAGGCCCAAGCCTGCCAGTATCCACTTCCGGGCAGATTGGGAAATTTGGCCCAATCGCCGGCTGCCGTAGTAGCCCACAATGACCAATAGTTGGAAAAAAAGGACGACACTGTACCAGACATAAGCCGAGCCGCCGAATTCCGGCAACAATCGTTTGCCCGCCATCAATTCCCCTTCAAACATCAAAAAAGCGGCGGCGGCGGCAATTAGTTTTGGACGAATGAGGGCTATATTTTCCAAACTCGACAAGAGGAGGATAAAAATAGGCGCAACCGCCAACAGGTCAAGACGCGACTCGTTTCTTAATCAGGGCGCATCTGGACACTATTAACGTCCGCCACGTGCCAGGGCTGCGGTGCCGCGCGGCCTTCCCGGACGCCTCGGCGAGGCGACTCTGCCAAAAGCGGATTTGAGCCCTGCTTATGTCCAGAGTTAGCAACACTATTGACAACCATTGCGCGGTGCGTTACAGTCGATTCATCGTTTCTAAAAAGCAAAGGAATGCGCATGAAAAGATATATCGTGTTGACTTCTATGGCGGCATTGGGACTGATGGGCTTGGGCCCCGTTCAGGCAACCACCACCAACGGGCTGATTTCCTCCTTTTCCCTGGCTGGGCTGGTTTCCCCGACCAATTCCCCGGTGATGACCACGAATGCCATTGGCAATGTCATTACTTCGACCTATACGACCAAGCCGATAACGCTCAGTACCAAGAGCATCTTAAATCTTATCCAGGCGGAATTCGGCACCATATTCCCCAACGGCGCCCGTCTGGGGTATAGTCTGCATTCCGGTGGATTTGTGGTTCTCGACTCGACAGGGAACCTGATTCTTAATGTTGCCACCAATGCGGCGGACACCAATTACAGCTTTAGCCTAAGCAATGGTGTCTCGTCGGGCGTCATCAGCGGCAAAGAGGTGAAGACCACAACTGCGTCTGCCACTAACACGGTCCTGGTCGCCACGGAACGCGTTCCTGACTATGGCATTTATTACGTGGATGGGAAGACCAACAAGTTCCATTTTACCGGGTTACTGACCCTGAAAGTGAATGAAGATCAGACTTCGACCACGAATTTATTCAAGTCGATATCCATACTGGTTAGCGGCCCCGGCGGCGGGTCGCTTTTCAATCCAGCGACCGGCCAATACGATCAAGCGGTGTTCACCTCGGGGACATGGTCGGCTTCGGGGGTCAATATTCCTGACTAGCGGTGCGCCGCTTGATTTTGCCGATGAGAGGACGGATCAAACCAGGGCCATTGGGCGTCGGCCAGAGCTTCCACCCACTGGAGTTAAGCTAATTCTCCGCTCCCGGAATAACAAAAAAATCCTCGTCCAGCAGTAAAATGGTTTGGTTGGTTTTTCCCCGCTTGCCGAGACGCCATTTCAGATTCTCATTTCGTCCCACCAACGCCTCGGACATCGGTTCGATGCTCTCCTCCGGGATGCGTTCCACTGCTTCGACCTGATCTATGCTGAAGGCGAAACGCTTTTCGCCCGACTCCACCACGATGGCCAGTTCACGATGGTGCTCCCGGAGAAGTCGGCGGACTTCGTTAAATAATTTCACTAGTTCCACGAGTTCGCGATTCCGTCGCGCGGCCAGCAGTGCCTGCGCTCCGTCCATGTCGCCCCGTTCAGCCATGAGCAAAATATCAGCGGCGCTGGCGTGAATGATGGCATGTGGTTTCTCCATCTTTTTGAGCGCCATTTTCAGCAGGGTATTGTCAGTCTTGAATTTGTGGTACCATACGCCGAATTTGCACAAGTGGGGGTCTCTCGCCATTTTGAAAGGCCGTCGCTCGCGCACACAAGACTCCAATTCCGTCAGCCAATTCAGATGATCCTGCTCGCGCTCGTGGAGTAATTGAATCAGCTCTTCAACCTCCGTTTTCGCGGAAGGAAGACCGAGCATTACGCGTAAATCCATCAACCGGATGATTTTGCCGCGCAGATTAATGACCCCGCGAATCTCCGGCGGCACGTTGGGGACTGCAATCACTTTAGGCAGCATGACAATCTCGCGCACTCTTTCGGATCCGAGAGCGTAAAGACCGTCTTTGACCTGAAAGAGGACGAAAGGCAGGTTTTTTGATGAGGTGCGATTCGTGACGGGGTGTGTTCGGCCTCCGGTCGGTTGCATAATGATTGGCAATACTCTGCTGTGTTAAGTCGTCTATATCGTTCGGAATTGTTACGTCGCTTGCCGGGGTTTGTGATCGTTGTTTAAAGATCGCACGATCGTGGAAATTGGGCCGCTGGCCTTGCCTGGTCACAGCCGGGTGAATTCGCCTCCTGGGTCCTTGCACAAAAACCAGTCGCAGCGACTGTTAAAACAATCTTTGCTTGGTTATCGGCGCGCCGAAGAAAAACTTAAGCAGATTCGGCCAGATTCGTATTTTGGAGCTTGGCCCGCGTGGCTGTTGAAAGCCAAGCGCTGCTTGACGCGCCGCCCCCCTTCCGGTAGGTTGCCTTTCGGTTCAGTTTAACTTTTTTCTATGCAAAATTTTCTGGTGCCCATGGTGGTCGAGCAAACAGGCCGCGGCGAGCGCGGCTATGACATTTATTCGCGCCTGCTGGTGGATCGCATCGTTTTCATCGGCACGCCGGTGGACGACATGGTGGCCAATGTCATTATTGCCCAGTTGCTTTTCCTGCAAATGACCGATCCGAAAAAGGACATCCATCTCTATATCAATTCGCCGGGAGGCAGCGTCACGGCCGGGCTGGCCATCTACGATACGATGCAGTTTATGACCTGCGACGTGAATACTTATTGCATCGGCCAGGCGGCCAGCATGGCGGCGGTGCTGCTGTGCGGCGGGACCAAGGGCAAACGCTACGCCCTGCCCAATGCCAACATCATGATCCACCAGGTGCTGGGCGGCGCCGAAGGCCAGGCCAGCGACGTGGAGATCCGCGTCAAATACATGCTCCGCCTCAAAATCAGGCTCAATTCCATCATCGCCAAACACACCGGCAAACCCATCGAGCAGGTCGAAAAGGATTGCGACCGGGATAATTTCATGACTTCGGAAGAAGCCAAGTCCTACGGGTTGGTCGACGAGGTGGTCAAATCGCGCAAGGAAATCCCCGGAATGCTCGATCAAAAAGCGTCCGACAAACTGCTCTGAGCATGGCGCGCCCGACCAATATCACGCTTTGCAGCTTTTGCGGGAAATCGCACGCGGAGGTGAAGAAGCTCATTGCCGGCCCCGGCGTTTACATCTGCGACAATTGCATCACTCTTTGCAAAAGTGTCCTGGACAAGGAGTTGATGGCCGAGAACAAGAAGGCCACGCCGAAGTTCGCCGTGCCCAAGCCCGCCGATATCAAACAGCACCTGGATCGGCATTGCGTGGGACAGGAGCATTCCAAAAGAACTTTGGCCGTTGCGGTGCATAATCATTTCAAGCGCCTGGCCCAGGATCCTGCCCCTCCCGTTTCCCGCGGAGTTTCTGACGAATTGGACGCGGCCCGCCATGCCGAGGTCGAGATTGAAAAAAGCAACATCCTGCTGATTGGCCCGACCGGTTCGGGCAAGACCCTCCTGGCCCGCACCCTGGCCAAAGTCCTCGACGTTCCCTTCGCCATTGCCGACGCCACCACCCTGACCGAGGCGGGCTACGTGGGCGAAGATGTGGAGAATATTATTCTGCGGTTGTTGCAAAACGCGGACTACGACGTTAAAAAAGCCCAGATGGGCATTGTCTACATTGACGAGATCGACAAAATCGCGCGCAAGACGGAAAATGTTTCCATCACACGCGATGTTTCCGGCGAGGGCGTGCAACAGGCGCTGCTTAAAATTCTCGAGGGCACGGTATGCAATGTGCCGCCGCAAGGCGGGCGCAAACATCCCCAGCAGGAATATATCCGGGTGGATACGAGCGGCATCTTGTTTATTTGCGGCGGCGCGTTTGTGGGCCTGGAAAAAATCATCCAACGCCGCCTCGGGCATCGGGTCATGGGATTTGGCGCGGCGGAGCAAAACGCGCGCGCTGCCCTGGCCGATCGCGACAAAGTGCTGCGGTTTGTCGAGCCGGAAGATTTGATCGCATTCGGTTTCATCCCGGAATTTGCCGGCCGGCTGCCGATGACCACGGTGCTGGAGGAATTGACCGAAGAACAATTGGTTTTAATTCTGACCGAAACCAAGAACGCGCTCGTCAAGCAATACAGCAAACTGCTGGCCATGGAAGGCGTGGAACTGGAGTTCACTCCCGACGCCTTGCGGGAACTGGCCGCCCAGGCCATCCAGAAGGGGACGGGGGCGCGCGCCCTGCGCAGCCTCCTGGAAAAATTAATGCTTGACGTCATGTACGACATCCCGACCAACGAAGACATCGTCAGCGTGACCATCAACCGCCCGGCCGTGCTGGGTGAGGCCAAACCGCTCCTGCGGCGCAAAAGCGACCAAGCCGCCGCTTGAAGCGCCCGGTTACCGCCGGCAGGCGGGAAGTTTTTGTGGAATTTGACCCCAACCATTTCATTGCCCGCAATGTGCGCGCCATTCCGCGCTCCGGCATCCGCGATTTTTTTGACATCGTCCAGGGCATGAAGGACGTAATTTCGCTGGGAGTGGGCGAGCCGGATTTTGTCACGCCGTGGCACATTCGCGAGGCGGCCATCTACGCGCTGGAGCGCGGCAAAACCACCTATACTTCAAATCTCGGCCTGCTCAAGCTGCGCGAAGCCATCGCCGCCAGCGTGGCCAAGAATTTCCAGGCCGCTTACGATCCCAAGAACGAAATTCTCATCACCGTCGGCGTCAGCGAAGCCATGGACATCGCCTTTCGCGCCGTCATTAATCCCGGCGATGAAGTCATCTATCACGAACCGTGCTACGTCAGTTATTCGCCCGGCATTTCACTGGCCCACGGTGTGCCGGTGGCCGTGTCGTGCCGCGCCGAAAACGATTTTTCATTAACAGCGGAAGCGATTGAGAAAGTCATCACACCGCGCAGCAAAATGCTGGTCTTGAACTTTCCGACCAATCCCACCGGCGGAACGATGGGCCGGGCGGAATTGGAAAAAATCGCCGCGCTGGCCCGCCGCCACAATCTATTGGTCATCACGGACGAAATTTATTCCGAACTGACCTTCGACGGCGAACATACCAGCATTGCCGCGCTGCCCGGCATGAAGGCGCGGACGATTTTTCTGCACGGTTTTTCCAAGGCTTATGCCATGACCGGATTTCGGCTCGGCTACGCCTGCGGACCGGCGGAAATCATCGAAGCCATGATGCGCATCCACCAATATTCGATGCTGTGCGCCAGCAGCATCAGCCAGGAAGCCGCGCTCGAAGCCATCCAGCACGGGCAGGCCGACACCGTGGAAATGCGCGAGCAATACCGGCTGCGCCGCAATTTTATCGTGGGCGCGTTCAACGAAATGGGCTTGCCCTGTTCCATGCCGCGCGGTTCCTTCTACGCCTTCCCCTGCATCCGTTCCACCGGGCTGACCTCGAAAGAATTTGCCGTGCGTTTGCTGGAAAGCGAAAAGGTGGCCTGTGTTCCCGGCAGCGCCTTCGGCCCCGGCGGCGAAGGCTACCTGCGCTGCTGTTTCGCCACCGCCATGGACCGCATTGAGGTCGCCTGCGAACGAATGGAGCGGTTTCTAACCAAGCTGAGGTGAACACCGATCCAAGCTCCGGTAGAAGCGTGATATTTGTAGTACTGTGCCCAACAAAATTCACAGCTCCGTCGGAGCGGGATGGTGAAATTCCTGGAAAAATAAAAACAGGGGTTTAGAGCGTTTTAAGAAATACTGTAGCCATTCGGAGCGAGGATTTTTGGGTTTTGGCGAGGCTTTGGCGAAGGAGCATGCCCGCAGGCCTGTGACTGAGCCGAAACGAAGCTAAAACCCAAAAAGACCGCTC
>Ga0182030_10014518_pt1 | contig 15532 bp, 7 predicted proteins | sample 812S3MmetaG_FD_121299 | JGI IMG/M metagenome (GOLD analysis project Ga0182030, IMG submission 121299) | Permafrost microbial communities from Stordalen Mire, Sweden - 812S3M metaG (Illumina Assembly) | ecosystem: Environmental > Terrestrial > Soil > Wetlands > Permafrost | place: Sweden... | reverse complement strand
TCGCCTGCTTGCAAACGTTGTGCATACAATGCCTTAGCATCTTCACCTGCAATGTATCTTAATTTGTCCTGCCCATCAGTAGCCGCTTCATATACCACTGCTGCAATTTGTTCTGCCGGCGTAAAATGATCCTCACTGATTCCAGCAAACATTTTGTCCACCCATTTTTTGTAAGCAGGATGTGAAGACATATCTGCGGAACGGTTTAGAAAATCTGTTTTTATGCCACCGGGAGAAATAGTTTTAATGCCCACACCAATTTTTTTCAACTCAAAAGCCATGCTTTCACTCCAGCCCTCCAATGCCCACTTTGTTGCATGATACACTGAGCTGAATGGAAAAGTAATCAACCCGCCTATAGATGTGGTGGAAATAAAAAGCCCCTTTTGTTTTTCCCGGAAATAAGGAATGAATGCGTTCGTTACACGAATGACACCTAAAATATTAGTGTTTACCTGACGGACTAATTGCTCGTCTGTGGTGGATTCCAAAGGTCCCATCAATCCATAGCCTGCATTGTTAAACACCACATCGATATTTCCCAAAGCAATCGCTTTCTGTGTGGTTGCTTTTATTTGCTCAAGGTTGGTTACATCTAATGGCAACAATATAATATTGTCTGATAGATTTAGTTCTTTTTCGTTTTCTGCCTTACGCATGGTTGCTATAACATTCCAATCATTTGCGGCAAATAATTTTGCTGCAGCTTTTCCTAAACCCGTTGATGCGCCTGTGATAAAGATTGTCTTCATTTTTTTTGAATTAAATTTGAAGTACAAAAGTCTGTCACTCGATTTTTAGGTATGTATCCAAAAAGGGGATTGTTGTAGGCTAAATGGTAACTACGTTTAGGGAATGCTACTCATTGCCGGCGATGTATTTGCTTCCTATTTTGAACAGTGCTGATTTTTGCAGATGATCATATTACTAATTCAAAAACTGTTCTTTATACTCAACTGGGGTAAGCCATGTTTCTTTTTTTAAATAATCTCGAAAAGTAATGCGGATTATTAAATTCTAACTGGTAGGGTGTTTCTGTCTGCATATCTTTTCCACATAAAACTAACTGAGGATTTTTGACGGTGCTTCTCCATACACATTTTAAAGGCAAACGAAAAATGGGATAAGTATTCAAAACCTAAATCAAGATAAATGCCGGAGGCCGCTTTTCCTTTTTCGGTTTACTGAAATTCATAAAACGACCGCCGGTCAATATCGCCTTTTTTGTGAAGCAAGACTTCTTCCGCTCTGCGGGAAAAGAACAAACAAGATTTCCAAACAAAAATCCCATTCATGTTTAATCATTCGATAATTGATAACACGTTAAACTGAACAAACAACATTTAAAAATGACCCACAAATTCCCTTTGCTCAGTCAGCCCCTGTTGCCTCCAGGTTTCCTTTCCTTTTTTGTAAATGATGAATGTCGGGAATCCATCCACTTTCAGTTCTTTGCAAATATCCGTTTGTTCCCCGCCGTCTATTTTTACCAGCACAAACCTTGAACCGTACGTATTTACCAATGAATCCAAAACCGGGGCCATTTTTTTGCACGGCGGGCACCACACCGCACCGAAATCAACCAGCACAGTTTTGTTATCTGGAATTTGGGCAAGGTACTCTTGCATAGTGATTTGATTTACTGTTACGGCCTGTTCCACTGGCTTATCCGCTCTTTTCCAGGCACTGATGCCGCCGGCCAGATTATAGGCAGTGAATCCATTCTGCCTTAGCCATTGAGTGGCTGCATTGCTTCTTGCGCCGCTCAGGCAGTATGTGTAAACAGGTTTGCTTTTATCCAATGCCTGCACACGGGTCTTAAATTCGCTTTCGTTGTTCCAGTTGGCCAACATCGCATTGCTGAGATGCCCCGATTGATATTCCGCAGGGGTGCGCACATCCAGCAACTGGATATTTTTCTGCACAATGGCTTGCTGGAATTCATCCACAGAAAGATTGGTCTGTTGTGCGTAGCTTCTCATGCATATGAGGCTGAGGAAACAAACTACCGAAAGGAAAATATTTTTGAATTGCATGGTGATATTTTTTAGGATCAGCAACAGTCTTTTGAACACGTGCTTAAAATTCAATCTTTGCAAGGTAAACATCTCCCCGTCCTTTCCGGCAGGGGAAAATAATTTCATTTTGGCTGACCAGTTTTGCAAAGCGTGGAAAATGCGTGAGGTCCCTGTTCACTCCAGGTATTTCCACATCTTCTTTCATCTGGCTGTCTGTATTCATCTCGCCACGGGTATTCACGTTTTGGGCTGTCAGATATGTTTTGCCTTTTATCTTTTCATTGAACAAAAGATACACCAGGCCATTGCTTACAATGCTTTTCAGGCCGGGCGTTGCGTGAAGCCGTTCTACCTGGTTGGTATTGATTATTTTTGACCAACTCTTTTCTCCGTTGCTGTCGCAGGAAAGCAACATGGTTTTGCTGCTGCTGTAGGTATAGCCATTCCCTGCTAAATACCTCCATTCTTTCCATGGGTAATAATGGTCAAATTCGTAAGGGTCATAAAAAATGAAATTGGATGCTACCTGCTCAGAAAAATATTGCAGGTAATTCCAGCGGTTATAGAACAGGCGATATGGGCTAAGTTGCAGTTCCTGTATCTCCATGTTAAAACCGCCATCATTGCGAAGCTGAACGTCCTGCAGATAAAAATCATTAAATACTCCCCGGATATCCCCTTTCTCTTTTACCTGTCTTCTCAGGCTGTCGTCAAAAATATTCATTACGGTGGAAACAGGGTTATCGGTCAAAGCATCCAGTGCTACCGTGTACAATCCGTTAATATCGCCTGTTGGAATTGTGCTGTAAAGCGAGCAAAGAATATATTGTTTGTGCATGTTGTCAATCAATAACCTGAGCTCATCTGTGAATATATCCGGAGGAACCACATAGTGCATCGAAAGCTGGCTTTCCCCTTTTTTCAATACACATACTACAGCCTTCTTGTTATTATCCTTGTCCGAAGATTCAGAGCAGCCCATGAATATAAAATTGCCATCGTTGTCTATTTTGAATTCGCTCAGGAATTCGGTGCCGGTTGCATTTACATCGCTGTTAAATTTTTTTGTCAGATGAAGCTGGTCATCAAAGAAGAGCGCATTGATTGTATACGATTTTCGGTTGTGCCAGTCTATATTGAAAATTGCAAGCTGTTTTTTGTCCTCGCTGTATATCACAGAATAAATCTGGCTCTGGTAATGTATGTCCATCACCTCGGTATGATCCAGTTCCACAGGTGAGCCTATAAGCTTGCCATCGAAGCCAATTTTAACCGCCATGCAGTAAATGGTATGTACCCGTTGGTATTGGTAGAACATGTAGAAATAATCTTCATAAACCAGAAAATGAGTCCCAGTCAGTTCTTTGGGCAGCGGTAGCACAATCGTCTGCTGCAGTTTCATTTCCAGATCGTAAATATAGATGGCGCTTTCAGCTATGGAAGTATTTGGGCTGGGGGCTATGCCCGGGATTACGGCAAAGGGATCCCTGCTTCCATATACCAGGTGCTGCGACTGTGGATAAGCTTCCTGGCTATAGGGGGAATGAAAATAAGTTGCCTTGTAAACCAGGATGTTGTTATTGTGTTTCGCGATCACATCGAACTTAAGCCGGTCGAAATCTATTTTTTCCGGGTCAGAATACATGATACGCTGAGCTTGGCTTATGAACTGAAACAGTATGCAGGCAGATAACAGATAAGGCAATTTCATTTCAGCTACAATTGAGATGATAAATTTGCAGCCCTTCCACAAGGGTCAGGGTTCATTTTAAAAATACATTAAAACATCATACCAGTTTGTTATTGAAATGCAATTAATACGCAACATTAGTGGTTCATGTGCAGGCACGATGGCTAGTGCAGGAAAATTACTTTGAGGTATTTTTACCAATCTTCCACCCGTCTTTTTACGGTATGATTTAGGGGTATTTTCCCATTGTCACGCATATTAAATCTATTTAATTTCATGCAATCATTGACACATGGTGTGAAAGATGAAATAAACGACAGGCAGTCGGTCAGTGATAGAAACAATCCCCCCTTTATAACATCCCCGGCTTCCCTTTCCCATAAAAAGGATTGGTTCCTTTATCGTTTCTGTGTGCGGCCGCCGCTGCATGCGGGTTATAGTTTTTGCTTAAAATTCAGATAATCATCAACGTTAACTGGACATATTGCCTGTTGAAAACATACTGCTAATGTTCAAACCTTAAACAAATGACACCTATTGCCGTTATTCAGGACAGCTTTGAACTCGTTTCTCCGATAAGGGAGATGTTACGGACAAACATTGATTTCCATATAAACGGGATTTACTACTCCCCTGAGGATGCCATGAAAGGGCTGCAGAAAAATTCCGCCGATATTGTGGTGCTGCACTTGCATTCGCGGCAACATGGAGGCATTGAATGGATGCAGTCATTGAGAAAAAAAATCCCCTCCGTTAAATGGATCGTGTACACCATGCTGGATGATGATGAAACCATATTCAGCGCTCTGAGGGCTGGCGCAAATGGCTACATCCTGCACAATGCGACGCCGGAGCAACTAAACCATGCCTTGCACGAATTGCTGAGGAATGGCGCGCCACTCTCTCCACGCATCGTTCATAAGCTTCTGGCTTATTTCCAAAACCAGCCCCGGTATCCACATCTCCCGGGAGATCTCAGCCTGCGGGAACAGGAAATCATGCATTTCACAGCCCGCGGGATGCTATACAAAGAAATCGCTTTGCAACTGGGCATTCAGAGAGAAACGGTAAAAAAGCATCTGTCCAAAATTTACGGGAAGCTCAATGTGCAGAATAAAGTAGAAGCGATGAATAAATTTTATGGTTTGTAAAATAGGATATAGGGAAGGCATATAGTTTTTTAATAAGCTGGTCAAAAATCAAAACCATGGATTCATCATTGCTTCCGTGTTTTCACCATCAATAATTGGATTATTTCGCGCTTGGTTTTCGTCCCTGGGAAATAGTACATTTATAAACAGCGTTAAACCCTGTACATAACGCTTCTGTTGTGAAAAGAATGGAGTTTCGGCAACTGGCAATCACAACCCCGCCATAGCTTGATAGAACAAGATAGTACGGCGATAAGCTCTTAAAGAAAATTAAACTTTTCTTTTTAAATAAACATGAAACGTTGAACGTGCTGGTATGAAAATTGACGCGTAACAGAAAGGAAAAAAGAAACTCACTGATACTTTACTTCGGATATGCTCTCACAGATCGGCTTTGTAAAACCCCTAAACTCCTCTATAGGCAGCCTGTAAAAAAACTGCTGTCAAGCTGAATTAATTTTCTTTTTACATAGATGGTTGGAAACAAAATTTAATCACACACAAAAATGTAATGTATGAAAATGCAATTCTCAAAGCACTCAGTGCTCAAAGGGAGTGAAAGACCCGCCCCTCAGGCGAAGAAGCTTGAAAAGATCGATAAAAAAGAATTGATGAACGTTACCGTAAAGCTCCGTGCAAAAAAAGCTTTGCCTGATTTATTGAATCCGGAAGTATACAAGAATTTTACTCCCCTTACTCATGAAGACTTTGCAAAGGAATATGGCGCTGCTGGCAGCGACATAAACCTCGTCACTTCTTTTGCTCATCATGTTGGTCTGAGTATCGTCAGGTCAGAACCTCACAAACGGACCATGGAATTGCGCGGCACCGTAAAACAAATGGAGGATGCTTTCAAAGTGGATCTTGCCAATTACAAAAGCGATAAAGGAAAAACATTCCGCGGCAGGGAAGGTGCTATCAGTATTCCCAATGAACTGGCCGGGATCGTAGAAGGTATCTTTGGGCTGGATACGCGGGTCATTGCCACCCCCAAATTCAGGATGTTGAAGAAAAAGAAAACGAATGGTACCGTATCTTATTTCCCTACGGATATCTCAAAGATCTATAATTTCCCTGCCAATGCCACCGGCAAAAGCCAGAATATTGCCATCATTGAGTTGGGAGGTGGGTACACCACAAGCGATCTCGCCTCTTATTTCTCGGACATGAAACTGAACCCGCCTAACGTAGTGGCTGTTTCTGTTGACGGAGGCAGCAATAGCCCCAGCAATCCCAACAGTGCAGATGGTGAAGTGATGCTTGATATCGAAGTAGCAGGCGGCATCGCTCCCGATGCAAACATCGTGGTGTATTTTGCCCTCAATAACAATAAAGCATTCCTCGATGCAATTAATGAAGCCATTCAAAGCACCAGTTTTCAGCCGGCAGTCATATCTATCAGTTGGGGTTCCGCAGAAGGCCCGGCAGGCGGCTGGTCCACATCTGCATTAAATGCATTCAATGAGGCCTTTCAGTCTGCTGCTGCGCTGGGTATCACGGTTTGTGCTGCAGCAGGGGATGATGGTTCAGAAGACAATGTAAACGACAGAAAAGTACATGTGGATTTCCCTGCTTCCAGCCCCTACGTACTGGCTTGTGGCGGAACCTTCCTTTCAACAAATAATGATGTGGTGACTAATGAAGTGGTCTGGCACGATTCCAATGGTGGTGGCGCAACAGGCGGTGGCGTCAGTGATGTATTTGGCCTGCCATCCTATCAAAGCAATGCAGGCGTCGATGTATCATTGAACACAGGCAAACCAGGCAGGGGAGTGCCGGACCTGGCAGGAGATGCCGATCCAAACAGCGGCTACACCATTCAGGTAGATGGCCAAACCATGACGATTGGCGGGACCAGTGCGGTTGCTCCCATGATGGCGGGATTGATTGCCCGTATCAACCAGAATAACGGCAAGCCCGCTGGTTTCATCAATCCCAAATTATATGCAGATCCGTCCGTGTGCAGAGATATCACGCAGGGGGATAATATCACTACCCACAATAAAAAAGGTTATACTGCCAGGCCTGGTTGGGATGCCTGTTCGGGTAACGGCGTTCCCGATGGCACTAAGCTGATGGAAGCATTGTCTTAGCAAACCGAATCAAGTATTTGCATCTTGCTATAGTACATGATGTAAAATCAATGTATGATCATGCAGTTTCGCTTATCATACATTGATTTTTCTTTGTCCTGCAAGATTCCATTGGCCGGCATATCGGAAACAACCATTTTTCACCATATCATTATCAAAACATAAACCATGTCACTGAACCTTGCAAACCCCAACATAACCCATTTGTTTGTGCTGATGCTCGAGAACCGTTCCTTCGATCACATGCTGGGCTTTTCTGGTCTTTCAGGAACGGATCCTGAAACCGGCGGCAACACATCCATCAATGGCCTTGGGCAAAATAATAAAAACACCTATCAGGGTGTGGATTACACGGCTGCCAACCCCGCAGGTGATATCATGCCATTCGATCCGGGGCACGAGTTTCCTGATGTGCTGGAGCAATTATGCGGAGTTGGTGTAGCCTATAATGGCGGCCCATATCCTTCGATCAATAACAGTGGTTTCGTCAGTAATTACGCCACCACCAAATCATCTGGAGAAGGTGGTGCGACAACGAATTTCGGGGAGATTATGAAATGTTACGACACAATAAATCAGCTACCTGTAATGACGGCACTTGCGCAGCAATTCGCAGTTTGCGATAGCTGGTACGCCTCTTTGCCAGGGCCTACATGGCCCAATCGCTTTTTTGTGCATGCCGCATCATCCGCTGGCCTTGATCATAGCCCTACAACCCTGGAAACTACTGAATGGGAAACGGTCTTTGGATATCAGTTTCCCAATGGAAATATTTATCAACTGATGGACAAGAATAACAAGAGCTGGAGAATTTACCGTGGAGTAAGCAGCCCGGCGATTGGTTCCATACCATGCGTCGCTGCATTGAAAGGGATTCATATATCAGACACTAATTATTATGAAAATTTCAGCAAAGATATTAATGGCAGTTATCCTTATTCCTACACTTTTATTGAGCCAAATTATGGAGATATCATCAATAGCTCCTACTCAGGTGGGCAATCCCAGCATCCGATGGATGATGTAAGAAATGGAGAGGCACTCATCAAGTCAACATATGAGGCCATCCGCAATTCCCCGCTATGGCTTAATAGCATGCTCATTATCACCTATGATGAGCACGGAGGATTTTATGATCATGTTCCACCCGGTCAGGCAACAGACCCCGGAGATGGATCAATTGCCAGCAAGTACAACAAATACGAATTCAACTTTCAGCAATATGGTGTAAGGGTGCCTGCCATCGTGGTGTCTGCATATACACCCAAAGGCAGCATCAGCCATAAAGTTTACGATCATTCCTCAGTACCCGCAACCTTAGAGGCGCTGCTAAACCTCGCTCCGCTTACGCAAAGGGATGCAAATGCTGACAACCTTACCTCGCTCGCTTCTTTGTCTGTGGCAAGAACCGATACACCGGTAACCCTCCCTGATATTCCAGCAGTCCCGCAAGCGGAAATTGCAGCGGCACTGGCCAGGCAGCCTATCCGCAATAATGATGCAGATCCTGTAGACGGAGGCAACCTGCCGGGCTTTTTGCATATTGCTTTAAAAGAACAACTAAAAAACGATGATAACGATTTGCACAAAGCTCAGCGAAGAGATCATTTCAGGGCAACCGTAAGAACAAAAGCCGATGCCCGTCACTATCTCGAGTCCGTTATGCCAGCCTTCGCAATTCCAAATCCCAAGTCAACAACTAAAAATAAAATATAGTAGTGGAGACAAGCAATTCCCGACAGCAAAATTTCAACCGTCTTACTATGTGATTCAAAACCTTCGGGTTACCCGTCTCTTCTAAGTGTCTTCCCTTCATTCCCGCAAAGGCAGGTATCTTTCATCTCGAACGTCAGACAAACAATAGGCTACCGCCCCTCAACCGCCGTCATTTCGAATCCCCACCCCAGCGTCCCACGAGATAAAGCATAACTGCGGCGTGGATAGAAATCCCCTGCCGCCCCTCAAGCACCGTCATTTCGAATCCCCGCCTCAACGTCTCACGGGATAAAACATAACTGCGGCGGGGAGAGAAATCCCCCGCCAACTTATCAAGTTCCCTTCATTTAGACCCCCCTTCAAAGTCTCACGCTCAAAGCCTAACCACGGCAAGGTTAGAAATCCCCTGCCGCCCCTCAAGCGCCGTCATTTCGAATCCCCGCCTCCGCGTCTCACGGGATAAAACATAACCACGGCGGGGTGAGAAATCCCCCGCCGACACTTATACTTTTTGTAATCAGGCTTCCCATCCTACCCAAATTTCATGATGCGATTCCATCGAAAAAACCCACCCATCTGATTTCAGGTAGGCATCGGCGTTACACTTGCAAACAAAGCGAAGTGATCTCAGCTCAAACACCTGTTGCAGAAAAATAGCAACTGATACAATAGCCTTTTCATTTGCTACTCTTGTTTCTCATAATGGCTCCCATTACTGTCGCTAAACAGACTGCTGAACAAAGGCAGCAGCGAACCAAGGGATGTGAGCAGTCCTGTCACTTTCTGATAGAGCATATCCTGGGTAACAAAAGTGAACAATCCGATCAGGGACAAGACCAGCAGCAGGGGAATCTTGAATTGTTTCCATGAGTCCTTTGATGCTGCGCGGTTCAGCTCCGTAACTACATTCTTATCATCCCTTTCCCCAAGCACAAATTCCCGGAAGCTCATGGTCATCATCTCCAGCCGGTAATCATCGTCAAAGAAAAGAACCCCCTTGCCTAATAACTCATTCAGTTTTTTCCCATCCTTATAGTTTGCAAAACCATCAATCGCAAAATCATAAAGAATAAATTTCTCACGGGCATTAAGAGTCGCCCAAATTGTTGAATACACATCTTCCATCAGTTTACCTGTCTGCAAAATGTTCATCTCGCCGCATATTTGTTGCTGCAGCTTTTCATAATCATATATATCACGCATTGCGATTTTGTCTCTTTTCTCTCGCTCTTCCTTGGCTTCTTCACCAGGCCATAACCGCTCTTTTAATTTTGCAACAGTTGCAGGATCAGTAATCATGCCATCCACCCATTCGTTGTCATCGTGTGAACAATTTTTTCGCTCAAAGAAATCAATCAGGAATATCCGTCTTGCCAAGGATTTCGTGAGTTTATATGCACCAAATAATATCAGTAAAACACTTCCCGCAAACAGCGCTATATAAACGCCCCCGGCTAATCCCATTTGATGAATGAGCAGGCTGGCCGCATTCCGGTTTGTATTGACAGTTCCCCTTTGAATCACCGAGTCTTTGTCATAAGCATCCACGCTGCTGCGGTACACAAGCACGGAACCGGCTATATTTTTACTTCCGGTGCTGTCAAGAAAATACCAGGAACTGTCGGAAGCTGAACCGGGGGAATCTACCCTGGAAGATAAGCTGCCCTCAGGGAAAAACCATTGATGCAATTGAGAATATCCTTTCGATACATTTTGATTTATTTTACCATCAAAGACAGGAACAGTATATACGGAATCTCCGCTGAATGTATAGATGCCCGATTCAAATTTAAGTTTATGAATAGCATGTAGGTAAAAAGAGTCGCTGTCGCGAAAATTATAATCCTTTATCCGTTGGTTATATCCAGTTCTTCTTAAATTGATCATATGTGCCAGTTCCAGTTGGGTATTCACTGACTCAAGATTTGTTTCCTGCCGCAGCAAAAGACAAAAGATCCCGCCAGCCGGAATGATACTGATCAGGACAGCGCCAGTCAGTATGGCAACCGTATAGTAGTTCAGGAACTTTTCGGTGTCTTTGACTTTTGTGTTAGGTAATTCTGAGTTCGAATAAATAATAGCAGCCAGAAAAAGCAATTGGATAATCAATACCATTCCATAGCCACCGGAAAATTTAGCTGCAAAGCAATTGATGACGATCACGACGCTGAGCAGCATCACTCCGATGAGCTTTGGGCTCGGATATATAAGTAGGATGAATTTATCATTTGATTTTATATAGTCGTAATAATTTTCTCTCACTGAGTAATAATGGATGGCTATATAAAATGGAAACAATATTGATACAAAGAAAAGCGAGAACTCAGACGATTGAATAAACCATTCTATGATGATCCATGAACACAGGTAGATAGCCAGCAACATCCACATGAATTTTATAAGGTGCAGGTAATACGCTTTTTTCCCTGCCGAAGGATGAAGCCATTCAAAATGCAGGTTGGGAGCCCGCAGCATGATGTTCCTTTTCTTCGACCATTCATTCATCGAAGTGGAAAATATGAGAATGGCCAGGATGATCGCCATCATGATAGCAGAAAGGCCGATGAGGTGTTGATTGATGTCCTCGGTCTGCGATATTTTGGAATAGGTGAGCAGGGTGTACGGAAAGCCCTTGATAGGCGTTGCCAGCATTCCGACCTGACGGCCTCTGAGCATCAAACTGGGAAAATACCTGTCATTTCGGTACCTCGCACATTGAAGGATATCTGTTGGGTTATCCACATCCTTCAGGATATTGGATAGCAGCGCCAGGCCAGACTTCGAGTCATAAAGAATATCCCCGGCGTCATTGATGATACTGAAATTATATCCCTGAGGAAGCAATGCATGGCTCACAAAATGCATTTCCGCCCCCAAACCCACCAAAAAAGAGTACTTGCTCGTTTTCCATTTTTCTTTGAATATTTCCCGGTGGGTGGTATCGCTCGGTATCACCACTGTGATGATATATTCACCATCCAGTTTTGAAAGCGTGGGTTGAATGGTAAATTGATAACGGGGGCTATCCGGAAGGATCAGGTTTTGCCTGTTGACAAAATCCCTGAAATATTGTCTGTCCCCTACCCATATCAGGGGGCTCTTGCTGTATAATTTCTTAAATGCCCATCTAGCCACCCAGCTCCCTCCGGAATCAATCCAGAAAAAGTTGTTCAGGTAAGGATAAAAAGAGGGTTTGAAGAGGCTGTCCATAGAAGCACTGTCTGTTTGGAATGACTTCGTTTCAGGAATGTTTTCTTCCCGAAGGGCTCTTAACTTTTCCTGGTAATATGAATTCGGTAATGTTTTATAAAGGGTGCTATCATAAATTTTCAGTTGCCGGCAGATAGAGTCTATTTCTGTCACAAAATTTTGCTGTATTTGTGAAGACAGGGATTGAAGCCGTTTTTTATTTTTTACCGGGCCGGTTTGATTAAGAAATGAATTGGAAAACAGGAAAAAACCGAGGAAAGTCGCGATAAAATAAGTGCCGATAATCAGGCGGATATCCATGTCCGTGATTCGCTCATATCTGCCAAGGATGAATATTTTTAGTATGGGTAGCAGTATCAGCACCAGAAGCACCAGAACGCCACCAAACGCAATCAGATTGAACGGGATCTGCTTAAACCCTTTATTGTAGTGCTCATTGCTGATTAGTCCGGAAAGGATGATTCTTTCTTCACCCAAAGCCATGGGATACAAAAACAGCTTATATGGATTGCCTTCAATGGTCACATCGTGCACATTCAGCAGGCTGAACCCGTCTGTCTTTTTCAGCAGGCTATCTGTATTCACCAGGAAATCCACTGACAGGTTGCCTGAATTATAAAGTATCTGGCCATTGTGTTGCCGCTCTCCGTCTGGTTCGCTGGCTTTGTTTTTTTTCACAGGTGAATCGTCTTCAGTGTTAAGATAATTATCACTGATTACCAGGTAATCATCAAATATATCTTTATAGTTGCCGGTCAGGTTGTTGATCAGCGTGTCAAGGCTTTTTGAGAAGGTCTTGGCCAGTATGTTGCCATTGTACACGTTGTAGCAGATCCGCCATTTCCGGTTCAGCATGTCCTGTTCAATGGTAATATTTTTAATAGAGTCCTGTCCGTTGTTTTTTATGCTCGCATTTTTTGAGTAATCCTTATAAAGAAAAAATCTATTGAGCAGCGGAAGGCTCAGCGAATCCCGGCTTTTCAGGTAATTCTGAATGGCCTGTATATATGCTTTGTTTCTTTCCTGCAGCGAAGTTTCAACCTGCTTGAGCTCCAGAAAGGCACTGTGATGAAAATCCCTTTGCCTCGAAGGGATGTATTGAAAGAAATAAAGGCTGAAGACAATAGCGAGGAGTGCCACAATAAGTATGACACCCGACAACTTCCTCAGGGAAGCAATATTCATTTTTGGTATAGGCATAAAGCGCTGTGTTAATAGTTGCTGAGAATAAAGGCTCGTGATTAGTCAGTTCTTAGTTTTCAGGTATCCATATTCGTGAATTGCCCTGCCTCTGTTAAACCTCGTTTCGTGTTTAATCCCGTCACAGCAATTTGTTGCCATAATTATTCATGAGGCTTATGTTCGGGATATGCTTGCTGAAAATGAATTCCTTGGTGTAGTGGCTTAAAAATCCCGCTGATAGAATTGCCTGACATTGTGGACCGCGAAATGTAAAATTAGCGCATCGCTTTACCAGCAGCAATACCCCTTTAGGGGTATTGCCCGCACTTCCGCAATGCCTTACATTTATCACTTGAAACATCATTGCAGACCACTGAAAGCATTATCATTTTCGCAGAGTATCTTATCACCATTATATAACCTTTCAATTCCTTTTTTATGAATGATCTCGATCTTGCCAAACACATTATCAATTTCGATTCCGATGATTTCAGCACCCACCAGGCTTTCACCATCCGCACCGCACGCCGGGTGCTGAGTCCCATACCCTGGCCTGCGGGTCAGCAGCCTGCACCAAAAAAATTAACCGGTGCAGGTGGCGCCAAGCCCCTGCCTGCATCCGATGTACTGGTCGTCACCTGGACCACCGAAGAGGCCAAAGCCCTTGCGGATGTGTTGACGCCGGGTTTCCCCAGCAAAACAGGATGGTATGATTATACGGAAAATTTTGCCGCATATCAGCCCATGCTCACCGGCAATTCTCCCGCAAAAGAAAGCAAGCGCCTGGGCAGCTACTTCATGACCATCATCAACGGAAAGAAAGTGCTTTGTTTTAAATCGGAACTGCACATGAGCACATATAGCATCCAACTCCCCATAAAAAAATTATGGCAGCAGATAATTGGGGAAACAAAAGCCGCCATTGTCATCACCACAGGCACCGCGGGTGGCATCGGTGCCAAAGCCAATCTCGGTGATGTCGTTATCTCCAAAAAAGTGCGTTTTGATTGCACTAAGAAATTCAAAAACCAGCCATTTGCTACAGAGAAATTTACAGCAGGCAATACCCTGAAGGTGCCAACAAATACACCGGTCATAAAAAAACTGCTCGCTGCCAATAGCAATAACCTGCCTGTAGACTCGCCTCAGCCGGCTTTCTTCAATGACACGGACAGTTTGAATAAAGTCCCCGGCGTGGTCACTACCGACTTTTTTGCTTTCGACAACAAGCAGGACACTTATGGCCTGCAAAAACTTGGCTCTGCAGTGGAGATGGGTGATGCCGTTTTGGCTTTGGTGGTCAGTGGGATCACAGACAATCCACCTGAGTGGATCTGCATCCGCAACGCCTCCGATCCCGAAATAAAAGACGATACCACCCTGGAAGAGCAAAAAAAGAAGGCGGCACAGATCTATGAGCAATACGGATACTGGACTACCGTCTGCAGCGCCATCGCCTGCTGGGCCCTGGTAGTGAACAATTGAATCACTGGCAGGCAGTTATCACAGGCTCATGCAAATAATCAGCTTGCCGCCTAATCAGTGTGCCGTCCAATCATGGTGCCGTCATTTCGAACCCCGCGTCAGCCACTCATGAAATAAAGCATGATATTGCGGGGTGAGAAATTCCCCACCGCCAAAAATGACTGAATACCTGCAATGAAAAAAGCAATACCATTTATCAACCATACAAAAAAACCTACACCATGGCCAAAGAAACAAAACGCGTCGCAAAAGGATCGGCAGCAAATGCCATCCGCATCCCCATCACCAATGTCTTCTGCGAAAGCGACTACACAGCACAAATGCTTATCGGCAGCCAGAAAACACCTGCCAATGTAATCATGGATACCGGCAGCAGCACGCTGGCGGTAAAACCCTCTACGTACGATGCCGCAAAAGACAGCAACAAAACCCTCACCACCCTGGCACAGGAAGTGCTATATGGCACTGGTGGCTGGGCAGGCCCTGTCGTCAACACCAGCATGGTCATGGGTAGTGGCCGGAATGGCGTGACGCTCAGGAATGCGCCCGTCGCCATCAGCTCCATTCAGCAGCCCGGCAACTTTGGCCGCAACGTAGATGGCATCCTCGGCCTCGCCTACAACGCATTGAACACGGCCTACGACTTTAAGACCTACATTGCCCGCAATAAAATCGCATCCGGATCCACCTATCCCTGGATATTCCCGGCCAAAAACTTCAAGACATTTGCTGCACAGTTCCGGAAACTGGTAACATCCCAGGCCGTGCCGCAGACGGATGTGGTGCCTTATTTCACCGAACTGGAGCAGAACGGCATCACCGCCGATAAGTTTGCCTTCTACACCCTGCGCTCCTGGATCAAAAAAAGCAGCACCAATGCCAGCAGCATAGCCAAAGACCCCATGAACAATGGCTACTTCATCATGGGCGGCGGCGAGGAGCAGACAGACCTCTACACTGGCGATTTTGTGAATGTGGCCGTGCTGC
>Ga0182030_10014517_pt1 | contig 15532 bp, 15 predicted proteins | sample 812S3MmetaG_FD_121299 | JGI IMG/M metagenome (GOLD analysis project Ga0182030, IMG submission 121299) | Permafrost microbial communities from Stordalen Mire, Sweden - 812S3M metaG (Illumina Assembly) | ecosystem: Environmental > Terrestrial > Soil > Wetlands > Permafrost | place: Sweden... | reverse complement strand
GATTGATTTTGCCTCTCAATGCTTGTGCTTGATCGACATCACTCCAAGCCTTATCGTATTCTTTTAGAATATAATAGACCACCGCGCGGTTACTGTAGGCTTCCACGTAATCAGGTTTGATGGCAATGGCTTTATTATAGTCGAGCAAAGCTTGGGGTAAATGGCCTTGCCGGCTGTAAATATTCCCACGGTTAATATGCGCCTTAGTATCAATAGGATCTAATTCAATGGCTTTATTATAATCCGATAGGGCTTGGGATAAATTACCTTGCTTGGCCCAAACATTGCCGCGGTTGTAATAAGCTTCTTGTTCATGGGGGCTTATTTCAATGGCTTTATTATAAGCCAACAGGGCCTGGGTAAAATTGCCTTTCTTGTCGTATAAAATACCAAGATTGTAATAAGCATCCGCATAGTTTTGATTTATTTTAATGGCTTGGTTATAATCCATAAGAGCTTGGGACAGCTTTCCTTGCCGGCTATAAATATTCCCGCGGCCAATATAAGCTTCCGCGTAGTTAGGTTCTATATCAATGGCTTTATTATATTGGACAAGAGCGTCATTGAGGTCATTTTGCAGGACGTAGGCTACGGCAAGACCGTTGTAGGGCCTTGCTTTAAAGGGGGATTTTTGGGCGGCATCACCCCACAAAGTAATTTCATTCTTCCAAATTTTGTTCCTTTGATAAGTCAGGATGGAATTAAAGGCTACTATCAACGTCAGAAGTATCACCATCGTTTTAATAGTGTTTTTCCTTAATAGATAAAATACCCCACTGACCAAAAATATACTAAACCCTGCCAATGGCAAATAAAGACGGTGTTCAAAAATGATATTTTTAAGCGGAAACAGGCTTGATTCCAGGGACAAGGTCAAGAAAAACCAGAAAATAGAAAAAGAGACCAACCGGTATTTTGAATAAAGCTCTTTTGCAAAAATCAGGATACCTGTCAAGAACAAGAAGCTGATCATCGTGGGCAATTCAAAGATGCTTTTAGAAATAGGATAATCATAACTGATGTTCTGGTTAAACGGCAGGAAAGACAGACGGATATAGGTCACAATGACCCTGAATTGTGTCAGAAGATAATGTAAAGGAGAAGTGCCGCCAGGCCCTTGTACAAATTTTTTGGTTGCTTTAAATTTTTTTGCCCTGGTAAAAAACATTGTTAAAGGGGATAATAATAAGGTTGCCAAAAAAGGGGAAAGGTACAACCAGTTTAGATTCTTTTTAGTATCAAAAAAGCTGATCTCATAAAGCAAGATCATCAAAGGCAGTGTTACAGTATTTTCCTTGGTAAACATGGCCACAACAGCCAAAACAAGTGAAAAAACGTAGTAGGGGCGGACCTTGTGTCCGCCCGTGAGTCGGACCTTGTGTCCGCCCGTGAGTCGGACCTTGTGTCCGCCCGTTCCTTCGAGCAATCTTGATTTAACATACAGGCACAGGGAGGCCAGGTAAAACAATGCCGCCATAGAAGCGGCCCTCTGCCAAATATAGGTAACTGCTTCGGTTTGCACCGGATGACTTACAAATATCAACCCTGCAAATAAAGCGATCAGATTGGCATGCGGGGTGATCTTGTTTCCCTTCATGGCAGGAGTAGAAAAGGTCAGCAGGACAAGCCACCAGACTAAAATGGTTGTGCCTAAATGAACCGCCAGGTTAAAGAGGTGATAACCAAATACATTAACCCCGTTGAAATGGTAGTTAATAGCAATTGAAAGGAAGGTGATAAAGCGGCAAGGATAGAATTTCCAATGGGCAAGCAATAGGGGAATGCTTTTGATGGCAAAATTATCGGCGATAAAACGAAAATCATCGAAGTGAAATGAGCAATTAAAAGTATTGGAATAAACAATTGTGCCCAAGCCAGAGATGAGAATGACGGAAAGGAGGCGGGATATATTTTGATTTATTTTATTCATCAAATTCTTCTTTTTTTAAAATATATCAAAAAACGGCACACGCTGAAGATCACATAAGCAGTGTCCTTGATGGGATGGAATTTCGAGCGTCCTATCCGCGTATGATATTCCGTCGGGATATATTTAACCGGGTGGCCATTGCACAAAAAAGCGAGAGTGATCAACGGGCAATGAGAGAATTTATCCGGAATGATCCAAAGGTAGGAGAGCATCATCTCTCTTTTAAAGGCTTTCAAGCCTGTTTGCAGATCAGGGATCTTCTTTAGGACAAGTAAACTCACAAACATGCGCAGCAGCCACTTGGCGGGGGAGCGCAACAAAGGCAAATCACCTTTTTCACTGGTTCTTGCCCCATTGACCTGATCAAAATCCGGGAAATATTCCAACATCTTAGGGATATCTGCAGGCGTATACGTGCCATCAGCATCAAGCATCGCTATAATGACCCCTTGGGCCAGGTTGACCCCTGTTTTAAATGCCGCTCCGGCACCGCGATTTTGGGCCAGACGAATAACCCGGCAAGATAAGCCCTGCGCTATAGCGGCACTTTTGTCGGTGCTTCCGTCATCAACAACCAGGATTTCATAAGAATATTTTTTCCCTTCGAATGCCCTACGGATCTGGCCGATGACTTTGGCTATGGCCTCTTGTTCGTTATAGCACATCATCAATACAGTGACATCCAGCTTTTCGTCGGACACTTGATCTCCTCCAATGCCCTACAATGTATTCGTGGTTTTGCGCCAATTCACTGAAGGTTCCAGTATCTTCTTATTGATCCTGCCTGAGAATTCCAAGGCCTTTTTCATGATAGAAACAAGGACGGTATCCTCTAATAAGTGTGGCTGAAGGCCTAAATTTAATAATGATGTGTTGACGGCATTGTAATAATGATTTTCCGCTTCCACCCGGGGATTGTTTAAATGGTTTATCCGCACTTTTAATCCCAACTTTTTGGCAGATCGTTGGACAATTTGGGCCAGATGGCTTACTGAAAATGTTTCCACGAACTGGTTAAAGACCCTGAATTCGCCTTGAGGCGCCGGGTTCATGACAGCCAGATCAATGCAATTCATGGTGTCCTGGATATTGATATACCCCCTGGTTTGGCCTCCCTGGCCGTAAACTGTCAGAGGGAAGCCGATCACGGCCTGGGCGCAGAAACGGTTTAAAACAGTGCCGTAAATCTGGTCGTAGTCAAATCTGGTGGCCAGCCGGTGGTCTATTTTAGTCTCTGGTGTTTCAACGCCATAGACAACGCCTTGGTTCAGGTCAGTGGCCCGTAGGTCCCAAACCCGGCAGGCAAACATGATATTATGGCTATCATGGACCTTGCTCAAATGGTAGAAACTGTTGGGCTGTTTTGGGTAGGGCAGTCTGTCACGACGGCCTTTATGGGTTATTTCTATAAAACCCTCTTCAATATCGATATTAGGCGTGCCGTATTCACCCATGGTGCCTAATTTCACTAAATGGCAGTTGGGGCAAGAATCCTTGATGGCGTAAAGGACATTAAGCGTGCCGATGACATTATTGTCCATGGTAAATACCGCGTGTTCACGATCGATCATGGAATAGGGGGCAGTCCGCTGCTCGGCAAAGTGCACAATTGCCGCGGGTTGAAAATCCCGGATGGCTTTTGACAAGAAGGAAAAGTCCCTGGTGTCTCCGATCAAAAAATTAATTTTCCGGCCGGTCATCTCTCCCCAAGCCTTGACCCTGATCTTCAAGGATGTGAGGGGGATCAAACTGTGGAATTTATTCTTCAGATCAAAGTGCCTTCTCATGAGACTGTCAATGATCAGCACCTCATGGCCTTTGTTGGAGAAATATAACGCCTGCGGCCAGCCCAGGTAACCATCACCGCCAAGGATAAGTATTTTCATATTAATTGCCTTTTGAAGGGAACTGTCCCCTGTTAATAGATTAAAGAATTTTTTATTATACCCTTTCATCAAATCAATGTCACCTATTTCAAGATTTACAAAAGACATATAAGTCAATTATTGCTTTGTATAAGGGAAGAGATTCTTCGCTTCGCTCAGAATGACGGTAGTAAAAGGGCGCAGATTGACGGTAACAGGAGGGCACAGAATGACGGTAATAGTCATGTATTTTGTAATGGCTCTGGTGAAATGGTCAGAAGCGTACGAACAGAGTTTACAAATGCGATGCAAAGGGCTAATATAATGAACTTTCGTTTTCATGACTTGCGGCATACATTTGCAAGTCATCTGGTGATGAGTGGCGTTGATTTGAACGCTGTGGAGCTTCTAAGTCAGCGAATTGACACTGGGTTGAAAACAGTGCTCTAAATATCAAATTATGATAAACTTAATGTTATGAACATATTTCGTGATTATCGAGGGCAAATAATACGTTTAACTGAGGAACGGCGCAAACATATTTTAGAGCATCCGGAAATGAAAGGGTTGATGCCTCGTGTTCAAGAAACCTTACTCGAACCACAACGGGTTATTCAATCGTTAAGTGATAAGGATGCCAATTTGTATTATAAATTTTATGTTGGCACAAAGGTCGGGGATAAATATTTGTGTGTTGTAGTAAAAATGATAAAGCAAGATGCGTTTATTCTTACTGCTTATTTAACAGATTCGATTAAAAAAGGGGAAATCATATGGCTAAGAAAATAATCAAGCTTTGGTATGATAAAGAAGGTGATTATCTGGAAGTTGCTTTTGAAAAGAAAGCTGGTTTTTTTCGTCAGACTAAGAATGATGCGGTTATGGAAAAAATTGACAATAAAGGGAATGTCCTTGGTTTTTCTATATTGCATGTCAGTAAACTCACCCAAAAACCATTGCAAGTGTCTTTAGTTTAATAGAACTGTATTAATTCTTAGATAGAGATTTGACACTGGAAAAGGACCAATTGCTTCGATGTCGTGAGGTTTTTCTGACGTGGATTTGACCCAAACATTACAACCATTAAACTTATAGCTTTGCGCCTGCCCCGCCAGAAAGCGGCGGGGTGCGGCGTATCTTTTCTAATAAATATAATATAGTAGATGCGCCTGTAGCTCAACTGGATAGAGCATTAGTCTTCGGAACTAAGGGTTGGGGGTTCGAGTCCCTCCAGGCGCGTTGAATATAGTTTTCGTCATACCAAGGAACCAGGAATATGGCGCGTTTTATTTATTTTTATCTTTACTTTGAAATAACTTTTGGCTATAGTTTTTTCAATGTCCCTGGAAACTTACCCTTATAATACGCCTTTAGCAGATGTGCATGCGGCCCTGGGCGCCAAAATGGTGGGATTTGGCGGCTGGAACATGCCGTTGCAATATGAGAGTATCCTCGCCGAGTGGGAATATAATCGCAAAGCAGTTTCTCTTTTTGATTGCTCTCACATGGGGGAGTTTATGATCAAAGGGGATGCCAAGGAATCAGGGTTGGATGCGATCGTGACCCAAACGATCACTGATATGCCCCTTAAAACCTGCCGTTATGGCGCCATGCTCAATGAGGATGGAGGGGTCATTGATGACCTGATCGTTTACCGCAAAGGCCCGCAGGATTGGATGATCGTTGTCAATGCCTCTAATATAGAGAAGGACGCACAGCACTTTCGTACTCATTTGAATTCAAACGCTCTATTTCTAGACGCCTCTTTTAAAACAGCCAAGCTGGATCTGCAGGGGCCCCGGTCTCGCGAGGTATTAAAAGTTTTGGCGGGTGGGGAAATAGAAAAATTATCGTATTATTCTTTTGACCAATTCCAGATAGCAGGCATCCCTTGTTTGATCAGCCGCACCGGATACACCGGCGAGCTGGGCTATGAAATTTACTGCCCCTGGGAAAAGTGTAAAGAAATATGGAAAATAATTTTGAACAATGATACAGTAAAACCAACCGGTTTAGGCGTGCGTGATGTTTTGCGCGTGGAGATGTGCTACAGCCTTTATGGCCACGAATTGGCAGAGACCATTTCCCCGCTGGAAGCCGGGTTGAATAAATTCATCGACGGTAAAAAAGATTTTATTGGGGCCAAGGCCCTGTCGGCGTTGAGGCCTTCACGCACCATCGGTTATATTGTCAGTGCCTCGCGTAAAAGTCCCAGGGCCGGGAATAAGATCTTTGACGCCAAGGGCCTTGAAGTTGGGGTGGTGACCAGCGGTACTTTTTCTTTCGGCTTACAGCTTGGCATTGGGATCGGGTTCATGGACCGTGAGATCAAGAAGGCCGGCACGCAGGTATCATTTGGAGATGAAAAAAGCAAAGCTATGGCTAGCGTTGTCCCAAGGCCGTTTTATAAAGACGGAACTTTAAAAGCGTAAATATAAATAGGAGAAGGGTATGGAGATCGAAGAAAATTTTCTTTATACGAAAGAACATGAATGGGTCTCGATTGAGGACAATATCGCCACCATGGGCATCTCTGATTACGCGCAAGGTGCTTTGGGCGACGTGACCTATGTGGAACTGCCTGAGCAGGACCTTGAAGTCGAGCAGTTTGAACAGTTTGTTTCCGTCGAGTCGGTCAAGGCTGCCAGTGATATTTATGCGCCCATGGCCGGCAAGGTGACGGAGGTCAACCGCAAACTGGAAGACACTCCGGCGTTGATCAATAAGGATTGTTACGGCAAAGGCTGGATCGCCAAGATCGAAGTGCGTGATCTGGATGAAAGCACCAATCTGATGAGTGCGGAAGAATATCGAAATTATCTGGAGTCATTGCATTGAGAAACTTGGGCGAAGTCGAAGGACGCACGGCTAAAGCCTTTTTATCTGGGATCCCTTGCCCATTAATAGGAGAAAATTCAAAATCCTAAACTCTAAACAAATTCAAATGACAAAAATTTAAATGATCAAAACAGTTTTGATAATTAGATTTTTGGATTTTGGTTATTGTTTAGAATTTAGAGTTTAGGGTTTAGAGTTTTAAATGATTTGAACCCTTATATAGCCAATACCCCCCCGGAAGTCGAGCAAATGCTTGGGAATATCGGCGTCAAGGACATTGACGCGCTATTTGCCGGCATCAGGCCAGAACACAGGCCTAAATCATTTGACCTGCCGCCAGGCCTTTCGGAATATGATGTTGTGCGTCGCATCACGTCTTTGTCCTTAAAAAATAATGTGCAGGCCATCCCCTTTATCGGCGGCGGGTTTTACGACCACTATATCCCTGCCGCCGTGACGTCATTGACTTCCCGCGGAGAATTTTACACGGCGTATACGCCTTATCAACCGGAATGCGCTCAGGGGACCTTGCAGGCCCTCTTTGAGTATCAAAGCTCGATGTGCGCCTTGACGGGAATGGAGGTCTCCAATGCCTCTTTGTACGACGGAGGGACAGCCCTTTATGAGGCCATGATGATGGCCATCCGTATTACCGGACGCCATCAAGTGATCATGGACGGCGGGGTCTCTCCCATCTACCGCAAGATCTTAAAAACTTATACGCACCATCTCTCGTACCAATTTGAAGAAACGCCGGTGGTCCACGGGCAGAGCAGCCGTGAAGAAATATACAAGCTTTTGGGGGCCGGCACCGCGGCCGTCATTTTGCAGAACCCCAATTTTTTCGGGGCCATTGATGATTTTACCGACATCATCCAGAAAGCCCACAGCGTCGGCGCCCTGGCTATTGTCAGTGTGTATCCTGTTTCATTGGGATTATTAAAGACACCGGCGGACATGGGCGCGGACATTGTTACGGGTGAGGGCCAATCATTGGGATTGCCCCTTAATTTTGGCGGACCTTATTTAGGGTTTATGTGTGTGCCTAAGAAATATATACGCAAAATGCCCGGACGCATCGTCGGACAAACGGTGGATACCAAGGGGCAGCGTTGCTTTGTCAATACCCTGCAGGCCAGAGAACAGCATATCCGACGGGAAAAAGCCACCTCCAACATCTGCACCAATGTATCTTTGTGCGCCCTGCAGGCGGCGATCTTCATGGCCCTAGTTGGCAAAAACGGACTGAAGGAGATGGCCCAGTTGAATTTAAATAAAGCAGAATATGCCAAACAACTATTGTCTAAGATCAAAGGCGTTGAGGTCAAGCGCTCTGCGCCGACCTTCAATGAATTTACCGTGCATTTGCCCCAGGATGCCTCCCAGGTGGTGGCGGCCATGATCTCGAAGGGCTTTGCCGCCGGGTTCCCTCTGGGCCGTTATTATCCCGGCATGGAACGTTACCTTCTCGTCGCTGTAACCGAGAAGCGGACCAGGGAAGAGATTGATCGTTACGCCAAGGCATTGCAGGAAGTGCTTGAATAGCAACGCCAACCTGGGGACATGTTCAAAAAAGAACACCGAGAACGTGTCCCCAAGCAGGTTGCCAAGCAAATAAAGCATTGAATGTGAAAGCGACCCAGAGGAACGCACCAATCGATCACATCAATTTAGGGAAAGAGTATTATGGAATTAATTTTTGAAAAATCGGTGGCAGGGCGCAAGGGGTTTTGTTTTGGGGTCTCGGATGTCCCTCTCAAAGCGGACATTGCTTCCAATTACGCACGCTGTGTAGATGCCCCTTTGCCGGAAGTCTGTGAGCTGGACGTCGTGCGCCATTATACCCTTTTGTCCCAGAAGAATTTCTCCATTGATACGCATTTTTATCCGCTGGGTTCATGCACCATGAAATATAATCCGAAATTTACCGAAAGTTTGAGCCGTTTGCCGGGATTCACGGACCTGCACCCTCTTTTGGCCCAGCTCTCCGGCGGAGAACAGTGGGCCCAGGGGGCTTTGCAAATTTTGTACGAGTTGGAGTTCTGGATGTGCGAGATGACCGGATTCAGCAATTTTACCATGCAGCCCCTGGCCGGCGCCCACGGCGAATTGACCGGCATCATGCTGATGGCGGCGTATCACAGGGCCAAAGGCAACAACCAGAAAAAATATGTCATCATTCCCGATTCCGCCCACGGCACCAACCCCGCCTCCGCCGCAGCGGCGGGTTATGAGACGATCAGCATCCCCTCCAATAAAGACGGCGGCATGGACCTGGAAGCCCTGAAGGGCGCTGTCAATGACCAGACGGCCGGCTTGATGATGACGGTGCCCAGCACCTACGGGGTCTTTGAGAGCGACATCAGTGAAATTGCCAAGATCATCCACGCGGTTGACGGTATCATGTATTATGACGGGGCTAATTTAAACGCGGTCCTGGGACGTTTCCGTCCCGGGGACATCGGTTTTGACCTGATGCATATCAATACGCACAAGACCTTCACGACCCCGCATGGCGGCGGCGGTCCCGGTTCCGGTCCCGTCGGGGTCAATGACAAGTTGGCCCCATTCTTGCCGGTCTCGCGGGTGGTCAAAAAGAGCGACGGGGTATATGCCCTCGACTATAATTATGACCAATCCATCGGGTATATATCATCTTTTTACGGCAATTTTGGTCTTTTAGTCAGGGCCTATGCGTATATGCTAATGTTGGGCAAGGAAGGCTTGATCGATACGGGCAGCCACGCGGTATTGAATGCCAATTACATTAGAAAGAAGCTGGAGCCTTATTACCGGATTTGTTTTGACCGTATCTGCATGCATGAAAGTGTTTTTTCCGCCTCCCAACAGGCGGCGCGCGGGGTGCATGCCATTGACATTGCCAAATTTTTGATCGACCGGCAGATACATCCGCCGACGGTGTATTTCCCTATCAGCGTTCCCGAGGCTATCATGATCGAGCCCACCGAGACGGAGTCCAAGCAAACCATGGACCATTTTATCGCCACCATGATCGAGGCGGACAAGCTTTCTCAAAGCGATCCCGCGGCTTTTAAAGATTTCCCCAAGACCATGCCAATAACGCGTCCTGATGAAGTCAAAGCCGCGAGGGACGTTAAAACCAGTTTCTTTTTACCAACTTCAGATGCAGCTTAGAGACTTTTCTTTTTCCACTCCTTCAGAAAATATCGCTTTCGATGAAGTTTTATTGGTCTTGGCAGAAAAACACGGGGGCGGGGAATATTTGCGTTTTTGGGAATCTCCTCAAATTTTTATTGTGATGGGCTTGACCGGCCTTGAAGTCAATGATGTCAATGGCCTCCATGCCCGACAAGACCATGTCCCGGTGTTAAGGCGCTCTTCGGGCGGGGGCACAGTCCTCCAGGGGCCAGGGTGCCTGAACTATTGCCTGGTCCTTTCGAAACAAAAGCATCCCGAAATCAATGACTTACGGAAATCTTATCAATGGATCAGTGAGAAGATCATTGCGGCCCTGCGTCTGTCAGGGGTGGAGGCGTATTTCAGGCCGTTGTCAGACCTGGCCACAGGCCCGGATGAGAAAAAGTTTTCCGGCAACGCCCAGCGGCGCAGCAAAGACTACATTTTGCATCATGGCACGCTCCTTTACAATTTCGACCTGCCGCTTATCAGCCGTTATTTGAATGACCCTAAGGATATCCCGGAATACCGCAAGCAGAGGCCCCACTCGGATTTTGTTGCTAACCTTCCCATTGACCCTCTTGTTTTTAAAGAACATCTGGCCAAGATTTTCCTTGCGCAAACGTCACAACCTCCTAATGTTCAAGAGCTTTCAAGTCTGAAAGAATTTATAACGGGCCGACACAAGGTCGGCCCCTACGTTTAATTTGGATACAGAAGGTCGGCTCCTACTAAAAAATTTTTAAATTATTAATGATATTTGATATATATTTGCTAACATAACAACATGTCTTCAAAAGCTGTGAGCATTACATGCCTTTTTTTGATGTTGACCAGTTTTTGTTTTTTTACCCGGCCTCTTAATGCTGCTGACATGACAACCCAACCTGATAAAGACCATCAGCAATATACGGATTTTTTCGAGAAGGTTTATAAAACTTTTGAAGACAATTATTATCTTGCCCCTGACCGTAAAGTTTATGAGCATTTTTTGAAAAAATGGAATGACAATATCTATGCCCAGCTTAAAAGCGAAGGCAAGAGCATTGATTATGTCCGTTGGCGCAGCACCTGGTATCTGGTGGACGCCCTGAAATCCAAGGACGATAGATTTACCCAATTTTATCCGCCCAAACCCGCGGTGAAATTCCAGCATGAGGCCCTTGGCGAAAAGATCGACCTGGGCATCGAGGGTAAAAAGAATGATTCCGGTTTTTTAGTGACCCGCATGGAACCCCGCTCGGATGCCTATGACAAAGGCTTGCGCGAAGGGGACATTATCCTGCAGATCGACGGCCAGAGAGTGCCGGGTATGCCGCAGGAAACCATTGAAAGTAAATTAACGCCGCTGGTCAACACGCAAGTCAAATTATTTTTTCAGTCCTATGAGACCAAGGTCAATAAAACGATCGTCGCTGTCAGCAAAGAATATTTCAAACAGACGGTGTTTTTGCATCCGGTGCCGGTGGAGGGCGTGTTCTGCCTGGAGGTGCCTAAATTTAACCGCATGACCGGCGCGGATATGGAACACTTTTTAAATACGATAGAAGCCCAGAACCCTAAAGGCCTGGTATTGGACCTGCGGGGAAATCCCGGCGGGCCGCCTTTGGCGGCCATGGAAATTTCCGGGTTTTTCTTAAAAGGCGGTGATGAATTCGCCTATTTCCAAAAGCGCAACTCACCCAAGGCCGACCTGCAGGTGCCGGCTTTTGGCCCCCAGGAACAATTTACCGGCCCCATCGTCATCCTCGTCGACGCCGATACGGGAAGTGCGGCGGAATTATTTACCGGCATCATGCAGTTTAGGGGCAGGGCGGTGGTGTTGGGGGTCAATACGGCCGGCCAGATCCTGCTGAAGTCCATGTTCCCCATGGACGATGGTTCCATGGTGGCCCTGGTGGTGTCCCGCGGGTATTATCCGGACGGCTCGGTATTTAGTTTTGAGGGCATCACGCCCGATAAAATAATCAGCGGCGCGCCTAAAGACGGGTTGATCAATTTGGCCGCGGCCTATATTGCCATGAAAACTAAATAATGTTTATCCTTCTGGTTATATTTTTTGTCCAAGGTGTTTTTGCCGTTGTGGTGGTCCTTGTTTTGAAAAGACTTTTGGACAAAGAATTGATGAAGGCGGCGCTGGAGAAATTCGAATCCTGTAAGGCCTCAACAGACATTAAAGAGATCACCGTGCTTTCAGCGTCGATACTCAGCGTTGAGTTCCAACGTCAGCTGGAATCCGTCAGAAAAAGGAAATTCGTGCAGGCGAAATTGAATTTTAAAAAGGATGCCGGTCTTAAAGGAGGGCTCGCCATTGCGCTGGGGGATGTTCTTTTGGATTTCAGCCTCGGCAGCCGCCTGCAGCATTTTTGGTCATGAATGCTTCGAGCGAAAAAATCCTGGTCATCGTCCCTGCTTTTAATGAGTGCGGCAATATTAAACGCACTCTCGAAGATATCCGTAAGTTTGCCCCAGGCGTCGATATTTTAGTCATTGATGACGGCTCGCAGGACACCACGGCCCAGGAGGCCAGGGACGCCGGCGGCATGGTGGTTTCCCTGCCTTTCAATTTAGGGATCGGGGCCGCGGTTCAGACCGGCTTCCAATACGCCCAACGCCATCATTATGATATCGCCGTCCAGATCGACGGTGACGGCCAGCATGACCCTTCCTTTATCGACAAGGTCCTGGGGCCCATACGCCGGGACGCGGCGGACATGGTGGTGGCCAGCCGCTTTTTGGAAAAGACAGGCGGTTATCGATCGTCATTTAGCCGAAGGGTGGGGATCAATTTTTTTGTGCACTTGATCAATGCCCTGACAGGGGTGAAGATCAATGATCCCACTTCCGGATTCCGGGCGTATAATAAAAAGATGATCGGTTTATTTTCGGAATATTATCCGCATGATTTTCCAGAACCTGAAGCGATCGTGGTGACCCAGCAGGCCGGAGGACGGATCGTGGAATTGGCCGTAGTGATGCGCAAAAGAGAGGCTGGCAGCAGTTCCATCCGTTATTTTAAGACCCTTTATTATATGGTCAAAGTGACCCTGGCGATTTTATTGCATATGATCCGTCAGAAAAACAGGGGAAAAATATGAATATCCATATTGTGGCGATCACCGTCTCGGTGGCGATCTTTTTATTCGTCATTGAACTGGTGCGTCGAGAACGATTGACCTTCAAGTATGCCGTTGGCTGGCTTTTGGTTTCTGCCGGGGCGATTTTCTTTGCGGTATTTTACCGCCTGCTTTTTGCCTGCGCCGCCTTTTTGGGTTTTGAACTGCCCAGCAATTTCATTTTCTTCGCGCTGTTTTGCGTGTTTGTTTTTTTAAGCCTTTTGCTGACCGTTTTTTTGTGCCAACAAAATAACCGTAACGACATCATGGCCCAAAAGATCGCCTTGCTGGAATTTGAACTCAAGGAACTGAAAAAGAAATTAAAAATCGAATAAATGCTGCACGCATTGTAAGTGATAAATTTATTCTTTTCGCTCCACGGTCGATTTTTTTAACGCCGACGTTCCTCGGCCACTCGGTGCCTCAGCAACTCGTCCTTAAATCGTCTTCGATTTAAGGACTCGAACAGCTTCGGCATCCCTCGCCCTACGGCTCGGGACAAGCCTCGTGTCCTGCGGCATGCGTCGGCTAAAAATCGAAGTGTCGCTCAAAGAACAAATTTATCACTTACAATGCACGCAATCTATGCGTGCTGTTTGGATTCAATTTATTCTTTTTGGCGTTAAGAAAAATGACTTTCAGGAGCAAAAAGAATAAATTGAGTCCAAACAGCCTGTTAAACAAATGCAATGACATCTGCTAACTCTAACGATACGAACACGATTTGCCTGAGCGTAATTGTTCCGGCTTATAATGCGGCGGCGACCATAGGCCGGACATTGGAGGCTTTATCTAAGCAAAATTGTTCCCTGTCTTTCGAAGTGATCGTTGTTGATGATGGCTCCAGCGATGGAACTGCGGATATTGTCCGCGGGTTTGCTTCGGTAAAATATATATTTCAGGACAATGCCGGTCCGGCCTCTGCGCGTAATCACGGTGCTAAATTGGCCAGGGGAGAGTATTTAGCGTTTACTGATTCTGATTGTGTCCCGCATGAGGATTGGATCTCCCAACTGATGGCGGGTTTCATCGCAGGGGATGACCGGACAGCTGACCGTAATGTGGGAGCAGTGGCCGGAAGTTACGGGATCGCTAACCCCGAAAAATGGCTGGCCCGCTCGATTTACAAAGAGATCCTCTGGCGCCATACTTATTTAATGCCGGATTTTCCCAATGCCTTGGGCAGCTATAACTTTTGCGTCAAGAAAAATGTTTTTGACGCGATTGGAGGTTTCAATACAGCTTATCGCCGCGCCAGCGGTGAGGATAATGACTTAAGCTATAAGATCATCCGGTCAGGCTGGCAGATTTATTTTCAACGTGAAGCCCTGGTTGACCATTATCATACGGCACAAGTGGTTAAATATTTGAAGGAACAGTTTCAACACGGCTTCTGGCGGGTGAAAATGTATAAGGACCATCCGCAAATGATGCGGCCGGATGGGTATACGTACTGGAAAGACATTATTGAAGTGCCTTTATCAGCCTGCCTTTTGGCGGGGGTGTTTCTAAGTTTTTTACAGTATTTTAAGATAGGTGAGATAGGTTATTTTTTATTACTGCCTTTTTTAGTATTTGAGATTTTATGCGCTCTGATCATGACGCAAAATTGGGGGGAAGGGGCCATTTTTGGTTTAGTCCTCTTTTTCCGGGCTTTCTCGCGTATGCTGGGTTTTGCCATGGGTTTTTTATTATCCTGCCTCTTGAACCGCAGTTCCAAAGTTTCCTAATCCCTTTAAACACACAAGTTAAGACTTAAAATAAGTGTAAATTAAGTTTAAAAAATAATCTCTTATGTTAAGATGTCTAATATATACAAAAAGTAATTCAATAAACTTGCTGTTATTATAATTAATTATTATTACTAGCACCTGGTCTCCTTTTATGCCCAATGAATCCGCGGAAGAAAAGTTGCTTAAGATGATGAAGAGGTCTGCCTCTTCCGTCGCTGTTAAGCCGTCCCAGCCCGCTGCGCTTAAAAACAAATTTAAATTTTCTTTTAATATAAATGTTCTGAATATATTTCTATTTATAGGGATCGTTATTTGTGCTTTGGGTTTGGTTCTTGAGCTCTGTTCGGGATCTTCGTTGCTTAAAAGCCCGGTGCGATTCCCCCGCGAAGCAAAAACGGATGCATCGATCTCAGGGGCCAGCCTGCCATCCGTCCCCAGCGCCGATTATTATTTGCAGAAGATCAACGAGCGTAATATTTTTAAACCTTATGTGGCCAAGGTCTCCAAATCAGCGGCGGCAGAAGGACTCTCCCAACAGATGTCCAAATATAAATTAGTCGGCATTGCCTGGCTGGATCTGCCGGAATCAGCTTCTGTGATGGTCAAGGATTCCTTGAAAAACAAAATATTCTTTCTTAAAGCGGGCGAAGAATTAGACGGCATCACGGTCAAGACTATCTATACGGACAGGGCGGTCTTTAGCCGGGACAATGAAGAGACGACGATAAAACTATGAGTTTTAAGATAAAGCCAACCTTCATGCAAATGATCCAAAAACGAGCCCAGTTGATGGTCCTGGTGTTGGCTGGCTTTGCCGTCGCCATTTCTTATTTCACCTTGTGCCAGGCCCAGACCGACGATGAAGGCCAGGTGATCAAGCCCATCCTGATG
>Ga0182030_10014516_pt1 | contig 15532 bp, 14 predicted proteins | sample 812S3MmetaG_FD_121299 | JGI IMG/M metagenome (GOLD analysis project Ga0182030, IMG submission 121299) | Permafrost microbial communities from Stordalen Mire, Sweden - 812S3M metaG (Illumina Assembly) | ecosystem: Environmental > Terrestrial > Soil > Wetlands > Permafrost | place: Sweden... | reverse complement strand
CGCTACTTCATGATCTCGATCACCATGTTCACGCTGTGCTCGTTGCTGTGCGGCATGGCGACCACACTGCCGCAGTTGGTGATCTTCCGGCTGCTGCAAGGCCTGTTCGGGGGCGGCCTGCAGCCTTGCCAGCAGGCGATCGTACTCGATGCGTGGGAGCCGGCGCAGCGCAGCCGCGGTTTCGCGGTAGTCGCCTTCGCGGTGATCTTCGCACCGATCCTCGGACCGGCGCTGGGCGGCTGGATCACCGACTCCTATTCCTGGCGGTGGGTCTTCCTGATCAACATCCCGATTGGCCTGTTCTCACTGCTTGCGGTGGCGGAACTGGTGGAGGACCCGCCCTGGGTCCGTCGCGACCGCGCCCGCTTCTCCGAGGTCGATGGCGTCGGCCTAGGCCTGATCGCCCTCGGCCTCGGTGCGTTGCAGATCATGCTCGACCGCGGCGAGGACGCCGGCTGGTTCGATTCTTCGTTCATCCGCATCATCGCGCTGATTGCCGCGATGGGCCTGGTCGGCGCCGTCGCCTGGCTGCTGCTGACCGACAAGCCGATCGTCAACCTGCGCGTGCTGAAGGATCGCAATTTCGCCGTCGGCGTCACCATGATCGGGCTGCTCAGCGCGCTGCTGTATTCGTCCAACCTGCTGATACCGTCGCTGGCGCAACAATGGCTGGGCTATACCGCGCTGCTCGCCGGCCTGCTGCTGTCGCCGGGAGCGATCCTGATGGGCGTGCTGTTGCCGTTGGTCGGCCGGTTCGTGCTGCCGAATTTCCAGACCCGCAAGCTGATCGCCTTCGGCTTCATCATGCTGGGTGCCGCGTCGTGGTACGCGCACAATCTGACACCCGATATCGATTTCACGACCCTCGCACTGTTCCGCGCCATCCAGATGACCGGGCTCGCGTTCCTGTTCGTGCCGAACAATACAATATCGTATTCAACTCTGCCACGCTCGATGAACACCGACGCGACCGCGTTGTATGCCATGTTCCGCAATATCGCGGCCTCGATCGGCATCGCGCTAACGACGGCGATGGCCAACCAGCGGCTGCAGGTGCACCGCGCCAAAATGGTCGAGCACCTGACCCCCTTCGACCAGTCGTATCGCGACCTGCTTGCCCACACCACGCAGGCGGTCATCGGCCTGGGCGAGACCGCGACCGCGGCCAATCACTCGGCCATGGGCCTCATCAACGCGATGCTGAACAAACAGGCCGCGGTGCTGGCCTACATCGACGTGTTCGAGGTGTGCGCCGTGGTTGCCTTCGTGGCGGTGCCGCTGACCTTCCTCTACCGCCCCAGCAAGGCCGGCGGTCGGCGCTGATGGGGATCAGGCCACCAAGGGCACAGCCCTCTTGGCTCGCCCGGGTCCGGCGCCTATTTCCATCCGCATGAGCAAGTCCGAGACCACGACCGAGACCGACCAGCCTGCGGCGGCGACCGAACCCGCGCCGCTCAAGCCACCGCCCAAACTCCCGAAAGAGATCGGCGGCCCGCCGGGTCCTGAGCCAACACGCTACGGCGATTGGCAGTACAAAGGCCGCTGCACCGATTTCTGATCGCGGCAGCAACGAGACCTTGTAGGGCGGAAGAGCGCAACGTCATCCGCCACTTCGCGGTACGCCGGCCTGAGAAGCAGTAGCCCCTGCCCGCGGGGGCAATCAGGTAAGCGATGGGCCGGCCGGCCCCAACCAATTGGTCGCCCTTCCGACGTTCACCCGACTGCCCCGTGAGCGCAACACGCTCACTCTCCGCGGCGGCGCAACGCGGCGGTCACCGTGTTCTCCAGCAGGCAGGCGATCGTCATCGGCCCCACGCCGCCCGGCACCGGCGTGATCGCGCCGGCCACCGCGGCACACTCGGCAAACGCAACGTCCCCGACCAACCGCCCATCCGCCAGCCGGTTGATCCCAACGTCGATCACCGTCGCACCAGGTGCGATCCAGTCGCCGCGCACCATCTCGGCGCGTCCCACCGCCGCCACCAGAACCTCCGCCCGCCGACATTCCGCCGCCAGGTCGCGCGTGCGCGAATGCGCCACCGTCACCGTGGCATCGGCCGCCAACAACAGCGCCACCAGCGGACGGCCGACGATGCTGGAACGCCCGAGCACCAGCGCGCGCCGACCTGACAACGCGGCACCGGCGGCATCGAGCAGCTTCATCACGCCTAGCGGGGTGCAGGGGATCAGCGACGGACGCCCGACGGCGAGCAATCCTGCGTTGCGCGGATGGAACCCATCGACGTCCTTGTCGGGGTCGATCAGGTCGATCACCGCCTCCTGCCGGATGCCATGCGGCAACGGCAGTTGCACCAGGATGCCATCGATGTCCGGGTCTTCGTTCAGCCGCGCCACCTCGGCGAGAAGCGCCGCCTCGGTGATGGTTCCCGGCAGACGCAGCGTGGTCACCGCGATGCCGGCCATTTCCGCCGCGCGATCCTTGTTCCGCACGTAGACCTCACTTGCCGGATCGTCCCCGACCAGCAGGACCGCCAGGCCGGGGCGGAACGGCAGCGTGGCGACCCGCGCGGCGAGGGCGTTGCGCATGGTGGCGGCGATGGCACGCCCATCGATCAGCCGCGCCGTCATAGCGCGGCAAGCCGGGCAATGATCGCAGTCGCATCGCCACTGACAAGCAGCGTCTTGCGCCGCGAGGCGGCACCCGCGGTGACATCGACCTGCGATTGCGGCACCCCGACCGAGGTGGCCAGCGCGGCGCAGGCCGCCCGATTGGCCCTGCCGTCCTCGGCCGGCTCGCGAACCGCGATCGCCAGCCGCTCGCCATCGGCGTCCGGCACGATGCCGTGCAGCCCGGGACGGCGCGCGCGCGGCTGCACCTTCACCGCCACCGCGACGGCGTCACCCACCACCCGCCAGAACATGTCAGAAGACCAAAGGCTGCCAGTTGCCATAGGTGATCGCGGTGTACAGCTTCCCCAGCACCGGCAGGATGACGATCTGGATCAAGATGATCACCACCCATGGGCTCAGGTCGATCCCGCCGAAGTTCGGCAGCACATTGCGCACCGGGCGCAGCACCGGCTCGGTAACCCGATAGAGGAAGTCGCCGATCGTCCAGACCATGCGGTTCCGCGTATCCAGCACCCCGAACGCCGCCAGCATGCTGAAAACGGCCGCCAGGATGACCGCCCATTTGAACAGGTTGATGATGTAGTACAGCAGCTCGAACAAAGCGCTGATCATTGGGCGACTCCAAGCACTGTACGACTCCACCCCGGGGGTAAGGGACTGGCCGGACGCTAGCGACCGCCCCATCGATACGCAACCGGACCCCGATGGGTGAAATGGCGAATGAGACGCCTGATCAGGACATTCAGCGACCCGACCACCACGGCGAAGAAGGCGATGGCCACCGCGAACAGCAGGATGCGTTCTCCGGGTGTCGACAGCCGCTCCGCTTGCCGCATCGTGGCACTGACCGCCTCGGAAACCCCGACCGCGGCGCCGAACCCGGACGACATCACAACCACGACGAAGCCGCGCATGAGGTTGGGCAGGAACAGCAGCGCCCGCTCACGGTCGTTGCGGGACAGATGACCCAACGCCTCGTAGGCCTCCTCGGCGACGTAGGCGGTCAGGTAGATCGACTGGGCCAGCACGACCGCAATCACGCCGGTGATCGTATGACCAAGCACCGACAGATCCCTCGGCAGCAATATCAGGATGAAGAACATCGCCACGTAGGTCGGCAGCGCCTGCATCAGGCCGATACAAGTGCGGATCAATCGACGCACCAAGCCGAAGCGGCGGCGCAACAGCGACAGTGGTACGCCCACCGCGACGGCGATCCCCACCGCGGCAACGCCGATTTCGAGGTTGACCAGGAAACCGGCCAACAGGACCGGAATGAACTGTTGGATGACCTGCAGCATCAGGGCCGGCCTGCGTCGCGCGGCACAAGCCGGGCGCGCGCCAGCGACAGCACCATGATCACCAGCGACACGAGCGCCACATAGAACACCAGCAGCATCACGTACATAGTGAACCGTTCGGGCGAGCTCGCGGTCAGGTCGGTGACCACATTGAGAAAATCGGGCACGCCAATCATCCCCGCGGCCGGGCTGCCCTTTGCGGCGTTGATCAGGAACGCAACAAGCTGGACGCTGGCGAGTCCCAGCGCACGGCGGAACATTGGTCGTCTGCCAGCCGGCGCTGGCCTACTGACGGTCATCGGCGCCCCGCTTGCCGCACCACCGGTCAGGTCGCCGCCGACACTGCCATTCGTGCCAATGCCATCCGGGCCAACGCCATCCGGGCCAACGCCATCCGTGCCAACGCCCACGTGCCGTCGCAGCAATGCCCGATGCGCCTCGTCGATGGCACGGGATGCGTTGCTGCCGTTGTAGAGACCGATCGCAATGACCGCGGCAACCAGCCCGACGATGGCGGAGTAGTGCACGATGCCGCCGCTCACCACATAGGCGAAGAAGATCAAGAGCGGCAGTGGCGTCACCTGACCAACGGCGGTGAAGGTGCCGACCCCGCGGCGAACCCAGGCCGGACCCCCGATCATCAGCCGGGCCAGCCCAAGCGCGAAGATGAGCGTGCTGATTTGCGTGCCAACGATCAGGACCAGTGTGTAGGTCACGCCCTCCATCAACAGATCGAACGTGCTTTGGTGGGTGAACAGCGACAGATCGACGCGCAAACCAAATCGCCGTGCCAATTGCTGCTCGAGCCGCGCCACATAGGGAGCCGCGTCGGAGACATCCGTCACATTGGCATTGTCGACTGGTGGCGTGAGACAATCTGCCGCCGGACCGCCATCCGGGGTCACGCATGCGGCGCCAGCCCATTTCTCCCGCTGCGTCGCAAGAAACGAGAGATCGAGCTGGTTCGCCTTGGCGAGTTCCAGGAATTCGCCGTCGGCATGAAAGGCGACGCTCAGGGCGTCCAGCAACCTCGCGAACTGCGCGGTGTTGGCCGCGGCAACGGCCATACCCCACGGCAGTGGTGCAAAGCGAAACTTGATGCCGTACCGTGCCGACCACGTCGGATCCGCGACTGAGCTCGCGAAGAACGTATCGTCCTGCACGATGAAGGCACATTCACCAAACCGGAGTGCATCGAGCAGATGTTCCGGATGATCGAACGTCAGGATACGGACATGATGGCGGATAAAGTCGAGATTTGAATTTGAACCGATCGGCAGGCAAACGGTGCTACCGGCGAGATCATCCCAGCCGCTGACCTGGCTGGTGTTTGCGCCGACGATCGCCGTTTGCGAATCGTAATAATGTGGCCGAATGAACCTGACCTCGGCGCCGCGCTGCAGCGTATGTCCCATCGTTGCGATGACCAGATCGACCTGCCCTTCCACGACCATGGGAATGCGGCTGGTCGCATCGACCACGACCGGAACCAATGGGACACCGAGGAATGCCGCGATTCTGCGGGCGATATCCGGCTCGTAGCCGGTGAACCCACCAGCCGCGTCGCGCACCGAGAATCCGGGGTAGTAGCTGCGCAGGCCGACCCGCAGGCGGCGCTCGCACAACACGCGCACCAGCACGTCGAGCGGGTGCGCACAGTCCGTCGCCGTGGCGACTTTGGCGCGCTCCAGTATGCGCGTCGCGGCGGCGAAAGATGGGTTCACGGTTGTCGTGTCCGCAAGCGCGGCGCGTTGGTTGGGCAACACCGCCAGGCACATCAGGATCAGCATCCGCCGCAATGTCAGCATGGTCAGGCGGATAGGCACGCGTCACCCTGCCTCCAGGCGAGTAAATGGTCCGCCGCCCGCGCCAGATCGAACCGCGGCCGATACGTCGTGTCGGTCGTGATCTTGCCGATGTCCATTGCGCCACGGTCGAAACCCGAGTGGCTCTCCACGTTCCACGTCTCGCCGGCCGCCGCGCGGCGCCAGCGAAACCTGGGCAGCCGTGTCTCCAGCACACGACACCAATCCTCGACGGTGCTCGCCCGCCCCGTCGCGAGATTGTAGATGGTTCGAGGCAGCGACGGCGCGTCCGCGATCGCCACCAATCCCGCGGCGATATCGCGCGACAGCGTGTAGTCGCCCCGCCAGGGCGGGCCCAGCACCACCTCGGCGCCCGCCGCCGCCAGGTCCAGCGTCTGCAACATCGGCGACAACGTGTCGCGTACGCCGGTCGCATATTCCCATGGCCCATAGACCACGCCGAGTCGCGCCGCCGTGAAGCTGACACCCTGCGTCGACGCGATCCGCGGCAATATCGATTCCGCGGCGAGCTTGGTCAGCCCGTAGAGTGCCACCGGTGCCGGCCGCAGCACATCCTCATCCATCACGTCGACCGTCGCCGCGGACGCGCCGTACACCGCGCCCGAGCTCGGATAGACGAATCGCATCACCCCCCGACGCGCGGCGGCGACGAGGGTGCCGACGGCCCCCTGGATATTGACCTCGACAATGGACGCCGGATCGGTGGTTTCTCGTCGTGTGCCCGCGGTGATCACCGCACAATGGATCACCGCATCGATGGGCCGCATCGTCAGGGCGCGCGACAGGTCCGCCGCCGACAGGATGGATCCGCCGATCAGCGTCAGTTGGCCCGGAAGCTGCGCGAACGCCCGCTCCGCCCGCGCGGGCAACGGAATGCGGTCCAACCCGACCACATCACGCCCAGCCGCCAGCAGATGTTCAACCACATTGAGCGCAACGAAGCCTGCCGCGCCGGTGACCAGGATTGCCATGAGTCGGATTACACCGTTGGGTGATCACCCGCGCAAGGCGCTTTGAACCGTCGTTTAGCCCGCTGGCAATCCCAGTTAGGCGCACGCTTGTATCAGTCCGGCTTACGGCGACCTGCGACCGGCAGTTTGGGCGGCTTGGCCGGTCGCTCCGGCCCCCACAGCCGGTCGTAATAGCTATCGGCAAGCTGCAATGCGGCCACCGGATTGTGCCCCAGCACACGGTCCTTCGTGACCAACACCGTGCTGACGCCTTTGGCATGTTGGAAGAACAGGCTGTCATGGCCGATACACAGGCCCATCACCACATTGAACTCGCAGCCATGCGCGTTCAGCATTTCCGCCTGGGCGATCGGGTTGCACAACGCCTCGAAGCCGCCGGGATGGATCTTCTCATGCTCCTGGATGCCGAGCGCCTCCTTGGGGATGTTGCCGTTCTTGCAGGCGATCGAGACGACCTCGAATCCATGGCTCTCAAGGATGCCAGACAGCACGTAGGCGTGGTCGACAAAGCTGATGCAGTTGGCGATGCCGATCTTGCGGTAGCCCATCTTCTTGGCGAACTGCACCACCTCCTCGACTCGGGTCCACTTGCAGTAGCCTTCCGATTCTACCAGCGCAGCGGCGTGGGCGATCTTGTGCGTCGCTGGATCGTCATACAGCGCGCGGGCAGCGGCCTGCGTGTCGGGATCGACCTTACTGGGACAGAACCCCGGGCCACGTGAGTCTGCATCTCCCACCCGGCAGGCGCGTACGTTAGACGGACAATAGGCGCAGGCCGGATCGACATAGGTCATGCAATGAGTGCTCCTGCCGTGGGACGGCGATCGGTGATGCTGCCGACACCGCGCACGCAAGAACATTGATCCAGGTCAAAATCAGCCAGGCAGCCGTTTCATATGAAATAAAAAATATCCGGCACGGTTGCCCGCGCACGGCCACGCCGATGACTGTTGCATGACCGTACCCATCCTGGCTGTGGTCTTGGTTTGTATCCGAATACTCACGCTTGCGTGAACATTGGCCGGGTGGCAAGTTCATCCCGGTTCAGCCGACTGCGTCCACTCTGTCGTGCCCTGCCAGGAGGGTACCGCGATGCAACGCTTCATCCTGCAGCAGAACATCACGCTTTATCAGCACGCGTTGCAGACCGAGCCCGACACGGCCGTGCGCCATCGGATCGGTGACATGCTGGGCTCGGCGCAGCGCGAATTGGCGATGCTGGAGGCAACGCTGTTCGGCGTGCAGACCAAACCGCCCTGGACCGTGGCCGAACACGGCAACCCTGCGGGTAATGGCAGCCTCGACACCCAGTTCCGGGATCAGTTTACGCGGTCGTCCAGCCCTTACATGTTGCTGTCGCCAGGTTCCGGCCTGCAAATCGTCGACATCAACGATGCCTATGGGCGGGCGACCATGATCACACGCGCCGCCGTCGTCGGTCGGCCGCTGTTCGAGGTATTCCCCGACAACCCGAGCGAAACCCGCGCCGATGGTGTCCACAACCTCTACGCCTCGCTCCGTGCCGCGGCGGAGAGCGGCCAGCCCAACGCCATGCCGATCCAGCGATATGACGTGCGTGACACAGCGGGCAAGTTTGTGCAGCGGCATTGGCGCCCGATCAACACACCGCTGTTCGACCAGGCGGGGCGCCTGACCTACCTGCTGCACCACGTCGAAGACGTCACGGCCGACATCACGCGTACTCAAACAACGCCATGAAGCCGAAATCCATGTGCACCTGCTGGTGACAGTGGAACAAGGTCAGCCCCGGATTATCAGCCACAAAATCGAACGCGACTTCCTGGAATCCGCCGAGCATTACCACGTCCTTCATCACGCCCGAGGTCGGCTTGCCGCCAACCTGCGTCAGTTCGAAGCTATGCCGGTGCAGATGCAAGGGGTGAATGTCATCACTGGCATTGCGGAACTTCAACCGGTAGCGCCGTCCCTCGTGCAGCGTATAACGCGGCTTCATCGTTGCCATCGAAAACGCCTCACCGTTCAGCGTCCACTGATTGAAGCCATGCAGCGCAGCGTTGTGCTTGACAATGGTCATTTCAATCGTTTCATCGGGCGAGGCCGCCACACCATTCGCCTTGCCGAACCGCGCGTAGTCCCATCGGTACGGTTTCGGTTTGATCCATTGTGGCTTGCCCTTGCGGCCCGCATATTCGACGACAATCCCCATGCCATGGCCGCGATCGTCATCGGCGAGATCGCCCATGACCCACACGCCAGGATGGTTCATGTCCACCAGCGCGGAGATACGTTCGGCCGTGCCGAGCCAAAGCAGCGGCACATCGGCCTGGGTCGGGACCGGGTTGCCGTCGAGCGCCACAACGCGGAACGTGTGCCCGGGCAATGCCAGGCTGCGGATCTCGGTCGCGCTTGCATTAAGCACATGGAACAGCACGCGCTCGCCTTGCTTCACGCGGATGGGCTCGCCATGACCCAGCATGTGGCCATTGATCGCGAACAAATCATAGCCGACTTCCAGTCCCTTGGTCTTGTCCGGCGCCGCCGCGTCCGCCGCCGCCCCCATCTGCTGTAGCGCCTTGATCGGCGTGCCGGCCAACGCGTCGACATCCATGTCGCCGCCCTGGCTGAAACTCGGTGCGAACTCCTTCAGCACGAGAAAGACCTCACGATCATGCGCACCGGGGTCGTTCTTCGGCTCGATGTAAACTGGCCCAACCTGGCCGGTGTACGAGCCGCGATTAAGATCCGATCCAGCAACGACATGCGTGTGATAGAAGCGGAACCCCGCGGGTTTGGGCATGAAGGCGATCCGCCGCATCCCATGCGCCGGTACCGGCGGCGAGCCCTCCTCGGCCGCGCCGTCGACATCGCTGGGAATCATCTGCCCGTGCCAGTGCACCAACTCCGGCGTGTCGGTGTCGTTGTGGATATCGACGACGACGCGCTGGCCTTCCTTGAACCGCAGCAGCGGTCCGGGAAAGCCGCCATTATACAGCGTGGTCGAAACGATATGGTCGGGCGCGAGTTCGACCAGGCCGGTGCCGATCCGTAGCGTATAGTCCGCCTTCGCATCGGGCGCGTCGGCGGACGCACTGGCGGGTGCGGCGCTCGCAGGCGTGTCGCTGGCAGCACGGGCGAGACGCGGCACCGCACCCACGAATGGAAGCAGTCCGGCATGCTGGAGCAGGGAACGACGATCGATCACCAAGGCTGCAATCCTTCCGTCGATACGGGCGCAGGCTGTGACGGACATCGTTGCCGCAAGCCGACCGGGCGCTGACGCCGCCGAGCGGAAGGTGGTCTGCGTCAGACGGTATGTCAAAATGGCGGCCGCCAGCGGCAAAGGCGGCACGGTTAAGTCTTTGGCAACCTCGGTGCCAGACACTGCGCGGGTTCGCGGTCACAAATGTCGTCAGGCATCCGACTGCCCCAACTGCCGGATGCCACCCACGCCCATGGAGTCAAGCCATGCCCTTGCCGAGACGCGCGCTGGTCCTGTGTTGCGCCGGCGTCCTACTGGCCCGGCCGGGCCTCGCCGCCGATGCCGCGACACCGGCGGAAGCCAAGGCACTGGCCGAGAAGGCCGCGGCGCATTTCAAGGCGGTGGGTCCTGAAAAGGCCATCGCCGACTTCAATGATCCGGCCGGAGGCTTCGTCGATCGCGAATTGTTCGTTGTCGTTTATGACCCCGACAACAAGATTGTGGGGTCCTATGGCGTTCCCGCGCTGCGCGGCAAGGACGCCACCGCGCTGAAGGACGTCGAGGGCAAGGAGTTCGGCAACGCGATCGTTGCCCAGGCCAAGACCCAGACCGCCGGCTGGGTCGAATACCGCATGACCAATCCCGCAACCAAGAAGGTCGGACTGAAGCGGTCCTGGGTCATCGGCGTCGGTGACTACGTGCTGTTCGTCGGCGCTTTCGGCACCTGACTTATGCGCCTGCCGAAGCGCGGGTGGTGGCATCTGGCGGACATGCCGATCTACGCCAAGATCAGCCTGGCGCCCGGCCTGATCCTCGGTGTTCTGTTACTGCTGTCATTGATCTCGTTGCGCATGCTGAACGCTGGCGAGGCCCACCTGCACGCGATCAGTGAGCGTGCGTTTCCCACCTATCAACGCGCCGCCGAAATGAAGGACGCAGTCAACGCCATCCAGACCGCGCTGCAACACACACTGAGCGTCGCCGCGAACGAAAGCGATGCGGCGCGGATCCGCAGCATGATGCTGCCAGTTCGCCAGGCGATCACCGCCGCCGCCACGGCGCTCGATCATTTGCAGCAGCAGCTCGAACTGTCGCACGACACAGCGACGGCCGCAGGCAAATCCTTCGAGGCCTATAAGGCCGCGGCGAACGACGTGCTCGAGACCGCGGCTTCCGACGCGGCCACCGCGAGCATGTTGATGGGCGAGGCGGACGCACAATTCGCCAAACTGTCAGGCGAATTGGACGGCTACAAAACCCGCGCCGACGCTGCAAGCCAAAGCATGTCGCGGGAGGCTATCAGTGATGCGGGCCGCGAACGGCTGCTGCTGGTGTCGGGCCTGGTGCTGGCGATCTTTGTTTGCAGCCTGATCATAATCGCGATCTCTCATGCCATCGGCCGGCCCATCATGCGGTTGACCGGCCGCATGGCGGCGATGGCCGAGGATGATCTGGATCGCGAGATCCCCGCCCTCGGTCGTGGTGATGAAATCGGTGCGATGGCGCGCGCGGTGGAAGTATTCCGCTACAACGGCTTGCAGGCGCGACACCATGTCGCGGAGCGCGAACGCGAGCAGGTGGCACGCCAGCACCGCCAGACGGCCATGGACCAGCACACCAACGATTTCGGTACTTCGATCGCCGGCGTGATGGGTTCACTCGGCAGTTCCGCGGCAACAATGCGACGCGCCGCCGGAACCATGGCCGAAGCCACCACACAGGTCTATCGCCAGGCAAGCACAACAGCCGAGGGTGCCGGCAAGGCATCGATGGACCTGGCTTCGGTGGCGGCGGCGATCGAACAGTTGACCGCCAGTGTCGATGAGATTTCGCGCCAGGTGGCGACAGCTTCCGACATCGCACGTCAGGCGGTGCAGTCGGCTGACGCGGGCCAAACCACGATGCGGGGGCTGGCCGAGGCCGCAGCGCGCATTGGCGAGGTGGTCCATCTGATCAGCGCGATTGCCGGCCAGACCAATCTCCTGGCGTTGAACGCGACGATCGAGGCGGCGCGTGCGGGTGATGCGGGCAAAGGATTCGCGGTGGTTGCCGGCGAGGTGAAGAGCCTCGCGGCCCAGACGGCAAAGGCCACATCGGACATCGACCGGCAGATCGCTTCGGTGCGCTCGGCGACCGCGGCATCGCTGGCCGCAATGACCGACGTCAGCACGATCATCGGCAAGATGGACCAGGTCGCGAGCGCGATCGCCGCGGCGGTGGAACAGCAGACCGCAACGACGCGGGAGTTGGCAACGAGTGTGCAGACGGTCGCCGGCGCCACGGACCAGACCGCGCATGCAATGGAACAAGTTGCCGGTGTCGCCGACACCGCCGGCGGCGTCAGCCGTGAGGTCCTGGAGGCCGCCGACACCATCGGACGCGAGGCCACCAATCTACGCTCCGAGGTTGATAATTTTCTTGCGACGGTGCGCGACGATAGTCAGGACCGCCGCCGCTATGAACGTGTTGCCGGCCGGAGTGCGCCGGTTGGCATCATTGTGCCGGGAGGTACGGCGTCACGCGGCACCTTGAAGGATTTGTCGCGTGGTGGCGCGGCGGTGGTGTGCGACCTGACATTACTCGTCGGTGCCGAGATCGACATCGAGCTGCCGAACGCGGGCGGCGCCATCACCGCGCGCGTGGTCCGCTCGGGTGGCGGGACGCTCGCCGTCGTGTTCCATCAGGATGCGGCGGCATTGGCGCGCATCGATCGCGCGCTGGACGCGATCGCGGTCAAACGAGAGGCGGCGTAGGCCGCGTTGAACCGTCCATTCCGACACCGTCATGGCCAGGCTTGACCCTGCCATCCTCTTGCCACCACGAGCAGCGCCAACGCACGGCACGAAGCAGATGCCTGGGTCAAGCCCAGCCATGACCGGGGCAGGTCGCAACTTCAACCAACACAATATGATCGGCATACACTCTAGGACCGCGGCGTCTCACCCCCCGCCAAACGCGCATCGATGGCGGCGACAATCGCGGGCAGATCAGCGACGCTGTCGATCACGTAGTCCGCGCCTGCCCCCTTGAGCACCGCACCGGCACGCGCACGGTGCGCTTCTCGTTCCGCCGTCGGCAACCTGGCCAGCTCATCCGCCGACAACCCGACCTCATTCCCCGTCAACGTGATCCCCACGGTCCAGGTCCCGGCGGCGACGCCCTCGCCGATACCCGGTGCCGTGTCATCCACCTTCACGACCGTGGCCGCCGGCCACACGCCAAGCTTCGCCATGGCGTACCACATCATCAGCGGCGTAGGTCGTCCCGCGGGCAGATCACCGGCACACACCGTCAGCTCCGGCGTATAGCCGGCCGCCGTCGCGATCGGCGCCAGCTCGGCCATGATCGCGCGTGTGTATCCCGTCGTTGCACCGATCTTCAGACCACGTGTCCGCAGGTCGGCGATCGCCTCGATCGCACCCGGAATGATATCGGCATGGTCGCGCACCGCCGCCACATTCATTGGCTCGAACACGCGGAAGATCGCATCGACGTCAGTTTCGCCGAAATTCTGCCCTTGCTTCGCGCGCCATGCCGCGGCCACCGCAGGCGCCTGGCCTACTGCGCGAATGTGGTCCCACTTCGCCATCCCCATCGGCCCGCGCGCATCCGCGATGCTGATGTGGACGCCGAATTCGCCGAACGCATGCACGAACGCGCCCATCGGTGCGCGGCTGCCGTGATCCACCACGGTGCCGGCCCAATCCAGGATAACCGCTTGCAGTTTCATGGGTCCCTCGCATGTGCAGGCATCGGCTGGCCGAGCATGTCGGCGACAGTTTCCTCCGCCAGCGCGAAGCCGGTGGAGGCACCCGTGCCACTGGTCACCATCACCAGCCGCACGCCCGGCATCGGCGCTTCACGGAACGCCACGTCGGGGCCGGAGGGATACACACCCACCCAACGCTCGATCACCTCTGGATGCGGAATGTCCAAGACGGCACTCAGCTCGGCCAGCATCCGATCATCAACGTCGCGCGCCTGGAACGGATCCGGCGAGGCATCGTAGTGATGGCTGTCACCCACCACCAGCGATCCATCCGCGCTCTGCACGGCGATCAGATGGATGCCGTCCGCCAGCCACACCGCCTGCTCGGCCTCCAATCGCGCGCGCAATGCCGGCAACGAGGCACAGTCGGCGTAGCCCAGGTAGCGCACCAGTCCCAGATCACTCATCACCGGCGCCGGCAAGGTCCAGCCTGGCGACGCAACACGCAGCATGTGCAGCTTGCACAACGTGATGTCCCGCCGGGCCATGCTGTCCGGAAACAGCGTGACCAGATCCGGACCGGGGCAAACCACGATATGCGGCGCACCGAACCGCCCAGCCGAGGTATCCACCACGCCCGAGTCCACTGCATGCACCGCAACGCGCGGCAGCAACGTCAGGGTATTTGTTTCGGTAAGCCACCGTGTCAGCAACGGGATCGCTGTGCGGCTTTCCACCCGCAGTTCGTGCGGGCTTTGCAGTGCGCCCAGCACATCGCCGCGCAGCGGATGGCCGAGCGCATTGCCGCGCAACACCTGACAGCCATCCCCCATCGGTCCGGCGGCAAATTCCTCCAGACAGCGCAACGCCTCGGGCCGTCGCGCACACATTAACAGGCCACGCTGCACGATATCGATCCCGGCCGCCGGCGCCACCTCCGCCCACACATCGCGGGAGCGCCGCGCGCGTCGCCAGCTGATCCCATCCGACTGCCCGGTCACCGTGATGAAGCCGAAATTGCGCACCGAGGCCCCGATGGCGCGCGCCTCCCGCTCCAGCACACCGACGCGTAACCCTTGCCGCGCCGCGGCGAGCGCGTGTGCCAGACCAATGATGCCGGCGCCAACAATCAGACAATCGAACTCGCGTTCCATGCCCCATACCAGCACGAGACCGTAGGGCGGCAAAGCCATGCCCTCGGATCAAGTCTCATAGGCATTGACTGAGGCGGCGGATTGGACTGCGTCATTGTTCCCACCCCGTCATGGCCGGGCCGGACCCGGCCATCCTCTTCGTGCCGACGGCACCGGCGCTCAGTGGCGCGCACGCCTGGCCATGACGGTGAGAAAGCGGAGTCTCGCGCCATTCGGCCGGCTTACGGTAGCGCCTATGGGAACAAGTCCGGGCATAGCTTTGCCGTCCCACGCGCATGGCGTATGCATACGCCATGTCCCAACCTCTTCCCGCCGTCAGTCTGGTCGCGGTGCCATCGCGCCGTCGTCGCACCATCGAGCTCGCCCAAGAGATCGAGCGCCGTGGTTTCGCCGGCATCTGGGCGCCCAGCATCTTCGGCAACATGTCGCTGTGCGAGGCGCTCGCGTGGAACACCACGCACATCGCCTTCGGTACCGCCATCGCACCGATCTACCAGCGCAGCGTGCTCGACTTCGCGCAGAGCGCCGCGTTCTTGCACGAGGTCTCCGGCGGCCGCTTCCACCTCGGCATCGGCATCGCGCACGCGCCCTCTTATGCAAGGTTCGGCGTGACGCCCGGCAAACCGCTGTCCGACACACGCAACTTCGTCGACCGCCTGCACGCCGGGAAGGACCTTGGCGAAATGCCACCGATTATCCTCGCCGCCCTGCGCACGCGCATGGTGGCGTTGGCCGGCGAGATCGGTCAGGGCGTGGTGTTTGCCAACGCCGCCCGCTCGCACATGGCAGCCTCACTCG